>JAEEGH010003828.1_pt1 | contig 39076 bp, 28 predicted proteins | sample 9134181 | NCBI WGS metagenome assembly JAEEGH01 (sample SAMN16246544, study PRJNA631951) | gut metagenome | biome: gut microbiome; feature: rumen; material: DP-attached | host: Bos | place: Iran: Karaj | collected 2018-10 | reverse complement strand
TTCATGAGATAATACGTGAAACCTTCAGGAAGCATTACCTGTCCGCTGCGTATTTCACCCGTCTTCCGATTAATGGCGATAACAGCTTTGGAGTGGTTGCCACCGGCGGATGTGCCTACCTCGTAGAGCGCGTTCAACGTAAGGTCATCGCCTGCCACGGTGACAGTTTCACGACCTTGGAGTATTTCCATCGCCTTTTTGTAAAGCTCTGACAGTTCGAAGCTGCGTTCTTGGATAAACTCTTCAGCAGGTTCAAATTCCAAGGCTCCCATACCTCGTTTGCCAATAAACAGCAACTTGTCGACAGATGTGATTTCAGATGCGCGGATATGATTCTCTGCTGCCCAAGCATCAAACACAGCATTACCCCACCTGCCTGGCAGTGAGTCAGCGATAAAGGCAGGTAGTCCACAGAAAATATCGTCATTAGCCAATCCGTAGATAGGCAGTCGATTGCGTGGATTCTTGATGGATGCTGACAACGGGGCGATGTCAATCCCTTCCTTCAAGAAGTCGGGATGGTAGGTGAAAACAGAGCGTTTACGCCTGTCATCCCAATAGAGACTCCCCACCTCTTTGCCCCATAGCATTACTCTAACAATATTATTTTGCATGTCTTACTCTTTTACGTTTTCCTTGTTGAATCTTCTCTAATTCATACGGAGAGACAGGAAGCTCAGGCAGGACATCGTCCAGCCCCTGCATAAAGTCGATGGCGCGCAACAGTTCGATGAATGTTCCCATACTGATGTTCCGTAGCTTGCCATTTTCGAAATTTCTAATGGTGATAATGCTAACACCAGCCCTCTCTGACACCTGTTTTTGCGTCAGGTTGCTGCCTATGCGATAGTCTTTGAAACGTCTGCCAAGCATCGCCACAATCTCTATCGTATACATCTGTGCTATTTGTTTCTCTTGAACCATGCTGCAAAGATAAATATATTTTCTGTTATAACCAAATTTTCTGTATAAAAGTTAATATATTTACGTTTAATTTCTTATTTAGATCTTCAACTTAGGCCAGTTATTAAGTAAAAATATTTATTTATCCGTATTTATAAGAAAAAGATAAGAAGATGAGAAAGACGCTTGTTACTTTTGTGGCTGTTGTTTGTTGGTTGCTGTCTCCGCTTCCCATCGGGGCACAGTACAGATCGCAGGTTTGGTGTCCCGATAATGGAGATGGAACATATACCAATCCTGTGTTGTATGCCGACTATAGCGATCCGGATGTCTGTGCAGTTGGAGAGGATTACTACCTGACTGCAAGTTCGTTCAACTGTATTCCAGGTTTGCCGATACTGCATTCCAAGGACTTGGTGAATTGGACGATAAAAGGTTATGCGCTTCAGGAACAGGAGCCTAAGGAGGTTTTTGATAAGCCTGCTCACGGCAAGGGCGTATGGGCTCCAGCTATACGTTATCACGAAGGCGAGTTTTATATCTACTGGGGTGACCCTGACTACGGTATCATGATGGTCAAGACGAAGAACCCGGCGGAAAACTGGGAGAAACCGGTCTGTGTAATTCCTGGTAAGGGTATGATTGACCCCTGTCCGCTGTGGGATAATGACGGTCGCTGCTACCTGGTAAACGGCTGGGCAGGCTCTCGTGCAGGATTCAATTCTGTGCTGACTGTCCGCGAGCTCTCTGCCGATGGTAAGAAGGCTATTGGCCTGCCGAAGATTGTCTTCGATGGAGGACAGGTGAACCACACCTCAGAAGGTCCGAAGTTCTACAAGCGCGATGGCTACTACTGGATTATGTGCCCCGCCGGTGGCGTAGAGATGGGATGGCAGCTGGCTATGCGCTCGAAGTCGCCCTATGGCCCTTATGAGTGGAAACGGGTGATGTGGCAAGGCAAGACCGATATCAATGGGCCGCATCAGGGTGCATGGGTACATACAGCCTATGATGAAGACTGGTTCCTGCATTTCAACGACAAGGGCGCCTATGGTCGTGTAGTCTATCTGCAACCTGTCGATTGGTCATCAGGGTGGCCAATGATGGGATGCCTCACCCCCGTCCCCTCTCCAAAGGGCGAGGGGAGTGATTACATCGGTGAGCCGTATGCAAAATATCGCAAGCCCAAGTCTTCGTCAAAGACTATTATCAATCCACAGGAGAGCGACGAGTTCAACGACGGACAGATGGGACTCCAATGGCAGTGGCATGCTAACTACCACCAATTTTATGGCATGCCGACGGCTGATGGCGTGATGCGTCTCTACACCTGGGATCTCCCTTCCCTTGGGGAGGGGTCGGGGGTAGGCTCCCTTTGGGATGTCCCCAATCTTTTGCTTCAAAAGCCTACGGCTCCCCGCTTTACCGCTACAGCCAAGGTGCGCTTCGCTTCAAAGGAGGACCACCAGTATGGCGGTCTTGTCATGATGGGTCGTGACTATAGTGCGCTTGTCATCCTGCGTCAGGGTGATAGCTTCCTGCTTCAGCGTCACACCTGCATCAGTGCTGATGAAGGGCAAACGGAAACACAGCAGACATTAGCTACATTGAAACCCACGGATAGTGACACCATCCCTTATTCTCCTGCCATCTATATGGATATGTATCTGCGCATGACCGTTAAAGACGGACAGTGCCACTACAGCTATAGTCTTGACGGCAAGCGTTTCAAGGAAGCTGGCGACATATTTCCTATGCGTCAAGGCAAATGGATAGGAGCTAAGTTCGGTTTCGTGGCAGAGTGCAAGGACAGAAAGAGCAATCGCGGCTGGCTGGATGTTGATTGGATAAGAATAACAAAATAAAACTAATTAAAAAAAACAAAAATTATGGCAAACATTTTTTCATTAGAGGGCAAGAATGCCTGGATTACGGGTGCCTCTTACGGCATTGGTTTTAATATTGCAAAGGCTTTTGTAGCCGCTGGTATCAAGAACATCATCTTCAACGACATCAATGAAGCTGCCCTGCAGCGCGGTCTCGACAACTACAAAGAGGCCGGTATTACCAACGTGAAGGGTTACGTTTGCGACGTGACAGACGAGAATGCTGTAAAGACCCTCGTTGAGAAGATTCACGCTGAGGTGGGAAACATCGATATCCTCGTCAACAATGCAGGTATCATCAAGCGTATTCCCATGCACGAGATGAAGCGCGCCGAGTTCCAGCAGGTCATTGACATCGACCTGGTAGGTCCGTTCATCTGTGCCTCTGCCGTTATTCCTGAAATGATGGAGCGCAAGGAGGGTAAGATTATCAATATCTGCTCGATGATGTCTGAGCTGGGTCGTGAGACTGTTAGTGCTTATGCTGCTGCCAAGGGTGGCCTGAAGATGCTCACGCGCAACATCTGCTCGGAATACGGTGAATATAACATCCATTGTAACGGTATTGGCCCGGGTTACATCGCTACCCCGCAGACTGCTCCCCTTCGTGAGCGTCAGCCAGACGGAAGCCGTCACCCGTTCGATTCGTTCATTTGTGCAAAGACTCCAGCAGGACGCTGGCTCGATCCTTCTGAGCTGGGTGGTCCCGCTGTGTTCCTCGCTTCGCACGCTTCAGATGCTGTCAATGGTCACGTGCTCTACGTCGACGGTGGTATTCTAGCTTACATCGGCAAACAGCCACAGTAAACATGAAAATGTATAAGTTTAAGCCCATCCTGAAGCAGACACTTTGGGGTGGGGAAAAAATAGCGGCACTGAAGAATCTGAAAAATGCTCCCAAGAATATTGGTGAGAGTTGGGAAGTATCCGGTGTCGAAGGCGATGTTTCCATCGTATTTGAGGGTGAACATATCGGCATGTCACTCACACAGTTGATAGAACAACAGCAGGAAGCCTTAGTGGGTGTTGATAACTACCGTCGTTTTGGTACCGCTTTTCCCTTGCTCATCAAGTTTATCGATGCCTGTCAGGATTTGTCCATCCAAGTGCATCCCACCGACGAGCAAGCCCAAGCCGTAGGGAAACCTTTTGGCAAGACTGAGATGTGGGTTGTCATGGAAGGCTCTTCACCTGACGCCTCATTGCGGGTGGGCCTACAGAGTCAGATTACTCCAGAAGAGTATAAACAACGTGTTGCCGACAACACCATCTGCGATGTCATCAAGCACTATCCCGTTAGCGAGGGCGATTGTTTCTTTCTCCCTGCCGGACGCATCCACAGCATCGGTGCTGGTTGCCTGCTGTTGGAAATCCAGCAGACTTCCGACATCACTTATCGCATTTACGACTTCAACCGTCGCGATGTCAATGGTCAGCTCCGCCAGCTCCATACTGAGGAGGCTGCAGCCTGCATCGACTATCTTGTAGAGGATGATTACCAGACACACTACCAGCTGAAGAAGAATGAGTTGACACCGCTGGTTAGTTGTCCGTACTTTACTACCGAGATGCTCGACATGCGCGGAACACAGCGCATCGACCTGTCTTCACTCGACTCCTTCCTATTGGTAATGGCCTTACATGGTTGTGGCACACTAACTGACAGCGATGGTTTTACACTCGATATCAAGGCTGGTGAAACCATCCTCGTGGCAGCTGCTGCCGAGTGGGTTGAACTGGAAGGGGCATTAAAAGTTGTGACGGCATCTGTTAAGTAAAAAGAGGGCTTCATTCGTATTGATAGAAAACAGAATATGAATAACAAGAAATTAACGATTTGGCTGTCACTGCCCGTCCTGTTCACCTTCTTTATCCAAGGTTTCTGCGACATTGTTGGTATTTCAAGTGACTATGCTGCTTCAGCTTTTGGTTGGTCGCCGACGATGGCTGGTCTCATTCCCTCAGTGGTCTTTGTATGGTTCTTCCTGTTGGGCGTGCCCTTCGGACTGATGATGAACCGTATCGGACGCAAGAATACAGTACTACTATCAATGGGCATTACTGTCATTGGTATGATGTTGCCACTTGTTCACTACGATAGTATGATGACATTGGCGGCCTATGCCTTGCTGGGCATCGGTAATGCCATTCTGCAGGTTTCGGGCAACCCCCTGCTCCAGAACGTCATCACCGACGAGAAACTGCTCACATCGAGTCTGACTGCCGGACAGGTCGTCAAGGCCATCTCCTCGTTCGTCGGACCATTCATCGTCTTGGTTGCAGTCAACTGGTTCGGCGGTGGCGACGAGGGCAAGTGGTATTACTGCTTCCCCATTATGGGTGCCATTACACTCTTTTCCGGTATATGGCTGCTAGTGACCCCGATTGAACGTGAAGCCACAGTCCCCGACGGTTCTTCGTCGGGAATAAGCCAGACGTTGGCACTGCTGTCCGACAAAACCATCCTGCTGCTTTTCTTCGGCATTTTTTTCGCCGTGGGTACAGATGTGTCCACCAATTTCCTCTCGTCGAAGGTCATGATATCGCGCTTTGCCTATACTAAGGAGGCTGCAGGCATGGCCCCGCAGGTCTATTTTGTCTGTCGTACCATTGGCGCTTTCCTCGGTATGTTCCTCATGACGAAGATCTCGGAAATTAAATATTTCCGTATGAATATTGTCGGCTGTCTGGCTTTTGCACTGGTGTTGGCCTTTGTCAGTCATGATGTGGTTGACTTCATCTGCATAGGTGGCATCGGTTTCTGCTGCTCGTGTGTGTTCCCTATTATCTATGGCCTGGCACTGAAAAACCGTCCTGAAAAAGGCAACGAGATCAGTGGTCTCATGATTATGGCTGTGGCTGGCGGTACAGTATCGTTCCTTGTGGGTGCAGCTAACGAGCAGGCTGGAATCATGGGTGGTGCCTTGGTCATCGCTTTGGAGATTGCCTATCTCACCTATTGCGCATTTTTCGTAAAAACAACATAGTATTTTGAGTAGACGCCAAGGTTGGTTCGTATTACAGATAGAAAGTATATAAGATTTTTCATAAGTAAAGTTTAGATTAATAGTTTTTTGTTGATAGTATTAATTGGTTAGTTAGTAATAAGTTAGTATTAGTTTTGGTTAGAAGTCCTTTTCAAGGTAAAAAAAGCCGGCTCCCGTGATGGAAGCCGGCTTTTTGATAATAATTCTGATAATTGTTTCTATTAATGCCCGCAATAGTAAGCTATATACTATCTTTCCTTTTTTTTACTTTTTTTTTGTGAAAACGTCTGCCATACTGCCACCAATACATAAAATCCGTTGCATAATAGTGGTTTGCGAGGTGGCAGATGCAAAAAATTACTCCAACCATCTCCCACCAATATCAACAGTCCTGTTTGATTCCTGCCTGCTGAATAAGTCTGGGTTATTTTGCAATAAGCGTTCTTTGTCACACAATAAGTGACTCTTATTTGGAAATAAGAGCTGCTTATTGACGGGCATATGACATTCTTTCAGATAGTCTTTTCGGTTGTTTGTCTTTTGGGCTAACACTGGTTTTTTAAAAGGGAAACAGTGTTTTCAATATCAGAAAACGCTGTTTCCCCTGCCAGAAAACGTTGTTCGGCAATCTACTATTTACGTCTCGCACTTCTTTATTATCATTAGAAAGGTGGGAGTAGGTGGGAGATTCTTTCGCATCTGCCACCTCGCAAACTATCAGTATACAGATGGGATTTTGTGTATTGGTGGTAGTATGGCAGATATTTTGCAAATATTTTATTCTAATGATCAGTACTTCTGCCTCACGGATGGCTGCCACACATTTTTATATAGAGGGAGGGGCGCTCTCACGACGACAAGGTCATCCTTATTCCAGAGACAGATACTGACGGCAGGGCCGCTGTAAACAGTAATTTTGGGATGCAAATATAGAAAAAGTTGAAGATTCTTTGGAGTCTTCACTTTTTTTTCGTACCTTCGCAGCGACTACTAATTAATTGGAATGAGTACCAACCGCAAAAAACTGATTTTGACCATTGCTATTGCCTTGATGCAGGTTTTGATGGGTCGAGCAGCAACCTTTGACGAGGAAGCTGTGGTTAGCTTGACGATAGCCGACGGTTTGTCGGGAGAAACGGTGCGTAGTGTGATGACCGACCATAATGGTGGTACATGGATTGCGACCAATAGCGGAATGAACGTTTTCAACGGGCGACAATTGCATACAATCCCATTGACTGGCGAAGACGGTCGCTCGATGGAGGTGTATGCACTTTGTGAGGTCGACAGTCAAACAATCTATATGGCTACAGAGGCCGGTTTGTATTGCATTAAAAAGGACGGCAGTGGTGCCAGGCATGTGTTGCCGGAAGTGAAACAGCCGCACACGCTGATGGCGCGGGGCGACACACTGTATATTGGCAGTCGGCAGGGGCTGATGGTGTACGACGGGCGGCAATTGAAGCATCAGGATGTAGATGTGAGCCGACACGGATTGGATAACATCGTCAGGCAGTATGCCGTTTGTGAAAAAGGCAAGATTTGGTTTCTGGGACGTTTCGACCTGAACAACTATGACCCCAAGACGGGAAAGGTGACACGCCACAAACTGCCAGCGCTCGTCAATGGCTTTATCTTGTCACAGTTTGCCTGTCTGGGTAATGGACGCTTTGCGGTGGGTACACGGGGCAATGGTTTGTTCTATTGCGACATGAATGCTGGCACAGCAGAACGTGTGGCGGGCGTCGGAAATATCGTCTCTACCGTGCAACGCAGTGCCGACGGAAGTATCTGTGTGGCTACTGACGGAGCGGGAGCGTACCGTTTAGAGATAATAGATAATAGATTAGAGATAAGAGAGCACTTTCATACCGAGGGGGATGCTTCACATCGGTTGCCTTCGAATGGCACTTATTGCTATTACCGCGACCAAAATGGTGTCAATTGGTTTGGCTTCGTGCGCTATGGACTGGCCTATACCTATCACAGCGGGTCGTTGTTCGAGGTGTTTAAGGCTGGTAATTTCAGCACGGATGGCATCAACGTACGCACCTATTGCCGTCATGGCGACGATGTGATATTGGGCACACAGAACGGTTTCTGGCATGTAAATGCTGCTACAGGTGCATCGCGATTCTTCTCGCCTGATGATTTGGGCGGCGGACACATCGTCAATACGGTGGCATGGTATGAAGACTGTTTTTATATTGGAACGTTCGACGGGGGATTACGGCAGTATGACCCAAGGACGCAGACTTTGACCAAACAGACTTTCTCGCCTGAACTTGACGGAGTCTCAATCGGCGAGGTGAAGGCCGGCCCTGACGGCAGGTTGTGGGTAGGATGTGGCCATGGGCTTTTCATCATTGCCAACGACATGGTACAGCAGCACTTTACAGAGCAGAACTCACGAATCATAGGCGGGCTGATTCTGAGCATCACCTTCGACCAGAGTGGTAATGCGTGGCTGACAGGTGAGAAGGGTTGTTCGCTGTATAGTGTGCGTAGTCGTGAAATCGTGGACACAACATTCCCCAAGGGATTCTTCCATCAAATGCCTTGGATGCGCGGTGCCCAGGGACACGACGGACTGGTATTTTTCCGTACGGGTCCGCAGACCTTCTATACGAACGAGGGAATGACCGACTTCGGCGAGTTGAAGTTGCCAGTAAGGTTTACCGATAAGTGGTGCCGCAGCTTTGTCGATGATCAGCAGGGACACTATCTGCTTGGCTCGGAGCGTGGCATCTTTGCTTTTGGCTATGACCTGAAGGACATGGTTCACTTTGGCTATGGTGAAGGCCTTCGCGGTGACTTCATCAACGACATGGGGCTGGACCCCGATGGTCAGGTGTGGGTGGCTACGTCTCAGGGACTCTTCTTTACTGACTATAAGAAATCCAGTTCGTGGAAACAGGATACCAAGTATAAGGTTCAGTTGTTTGATATCCGTCGGGGCAGTGACTTGTTGCCGATACATGAAGAGTATCTGGCTAATGAAGAGCACCATATCCGATTGGGCTGGAATATAACCTCAGAGGTATTGCAGGCAGAACTGATATTGATCGACTATGCCAAACAGACGGGACGACTCTACGAATATCGTATTGGTGGCGGTGACTGGCAAATGGTGAATGACGGTGAGCCAATTGATGTGAGAGGACTAGTGTTAGGAAAGCATTTGCTCGAGGTACGTCTGGCTGGTGCCGTCGGTACTGCTTCTATCTACACGATTACGGTGATACCCACTGGTTGGGCTACGTTTGAATTGGTACTCTTCATCATTGCCATCGCTCTGCTGTGGCTGTGGTGGCGTTTCCGCAAGACCACGAAGGTGTTGCTCTCCGAGCGTGACGAGATAGAGGATGCGTTGGTGGCGATGGACCACGAATTAAACGAATTGAACGAATTGAAAATGGAACAGGAGGAACCTGGAGAGGTTGCCAAATACCAAAAGGTGAAGGTTGACGAAGAGGAGTGTGCGGCTATCGTGAAGCGCATGAAGGATTATTTGGAGCGTGAGCGGGTCTACACAAATGCCGACCTGAAGATGAAGGACCTGGCTGACGTGCTTCATCTGTCGGCTCCGAAACTCAGTCAGGTGTTCAATATTTATCTGGGTCAGAACTATTACGACTTCATCAATGGCTATCGTTTGGACGAGTTCAAACGGTTGATCGACGAGGGTGAATACAAGCGTTATACCATTACGGCATTGAGTGAACAATGTGGTTTTAAGAAGTCGAATTTCTTCTCTACTTTCCGCAAGGTAGAGGGCATGACACCGGTGGAATTTCTGAAGAAAAAAGGTGTAAAGATGGCGTAATCGGTGTTGCTAATTTAGATGGACTGAAATGTAAGTTGTTGAAAATGAAATAGTTAAATAGATTGGACTACTGACTAAACCAGTTGGCGGCAAACAAGGCGAAAAAACTTGTTTGCCGTTATTTTTTTCTCTACTTTTGCCAACAGAAATTCGAACTAAAAACATTTTGCGTATGGAAACTATCAGTAACACAAACCGACAAATTATCGGTGAGACTTACAAAAAGGTGAGACAGGAAATCTTCTCTATCTTCCGTCAGGCATGTATCGATATGGACACGTGCGAGGATCTGGTTCAGGAGGTATTCCTGAAGATTATGGGTATGGACATCATCCTGGAAGACCAGTTGAAGGGTCTTGCCGTGAAGGTGGCCTACCAGAAGCGTATTGACTATCTGCGTCGACGTGCATGTATAAATAAGGTACACGAGAAGCTTGGCTGGATGATGGAGCGCAGCTACACCAACACCGAAGCCGAGGTGAACGACATTCTGCAAGTAGAGATGAAGGTTATTCGTTGCATGTCAGAGAAAGACAGCAAGATTTATGAGATGACGCGTTTCGAAGAGAAGACCGCCGACGAGATTGTGTTAGAGACTGGTCTGTCGAAGCGTGCCGTCGAATCGCGTATCTATCGTTCCCGCATCATGGTACGCGAGGAAGTTCGTCGCGCCATTGGGTATTAAGTAAAATGAAAAGTGATAAGTGATAAGTGAAAAACCCTTAATACTTATATTACAAGGAAACAATTAAAACGTTATATAATAAAACAAATCATTATGGAACAAAAAAGGAAATGGTTCTTTGCTTTGTGCTTGATGCTGTCAGCGACGATGGCATGGGCGCAGGGCGGCATCACTGTCCAGGGACAGGTGATCGACCAGCAGAATGAGCCGCTCATCGGCGTGACAGTCATGATTGACGGTCAGCAGACGGGTGGCACGGTGACTGACTTTGACGGTAACTATACCATCAAAGCTGCTGCGAATGCAACGCTGAAGTTCTCGTACATCGGCTATCAGGAACAGAAGATAGCTGTTGGAGGCAAGACAACCATCAATGTGCAGATGAAGGAAGACTCCGAGCTGTTGGAAGAGGTGGTAGTCGTAGGTTTCGGTACTACGAAGAAGGAATCGCTGACAGGTGCTGTTACCGTGGTCGATGCCAAGGCTTTCGAAGGCAAGGGCTCGTTGTCATCTCCCCTGGAAGCCCTGCAGGGTCAGATGGCCGGTGTGATGATTACCCGTTCGAGCTCTGCTCCTGGTGAAGAGGGGTGGAACATGAAACTCCGTGGTTCTGTTTCAAAGAATTCTGGTGGTCCGCTGGTGATTATTGACGGTGTGGCTGGCGATATGGGTTCTGTGAATGCTGCCGATATCGAAAGCATCAACTTCCTGAAGGACGGTTCTGCCGCCATCTACGGTTCGCGAGCTGCCGATGGTGTGGTAATCATCACCACCAAGAAGGGTAAGGAAGGCAAGGTGAAGATCAACTACAGTGGCTCGGTGACGGTGAAGAAGCCCGGACTGCAGCCTGAGCTGATGTCGCTGAATGAATGGGCCGACGGTCTGATGCAGACGCTGGAGAATGACCAGAACACCTCGAGCGTATGGTATACCTATGCTCAGCTGGCCAAGCAGTATCAGGGTCGCTACATCGACCTGAGCCAGAGTGCCAATCCTTTTGGTACTGCAGCATTTACCGACGTGGCAGACTTCGTATTCAGTGATGTCGACTGGTTGGGCGGCCTTTTTGGCAATGCCTACAACCAGGAGCACAATCTGAGCGTCAGCGGTGGTACGGACAAGAACTCGTATCGCATTTCGCTGGGTTATAACTACGATGGTTCGAACCTGAAATATGGCAACAACTCGAACAAGCGTTTCAACGTTCGTTTCAACGATACCTATAAATTTACAAAGCAGCTGAGCCTGCAGTCGAGCATCGCCTACTTCCGTAAGGAGCAGGTGCAGCCCACGCGTATTGCCGCTGCCCTGACGACGACGACTCCGCAACCCGGTCTGCCGATGGCTGCCACGAACGGTGCTCCATACGCCTGGGGTACCTGGGGTTCACCTGTTGCCAAGGTTGAGGATGGTGGTGACAAGACTACCTCGGTGAGCCGTATCGACATCAGCGAGACGCTGAACTACGATATCACCGACTGGTTGACAGCCAATGTCAACTTAGGTTATAACACCAGCGACAAAATGGTCGACGAGGTGCAGAATCCTATCAACTTCTATAATGTGACGGGCGAGCGCGTCGTACTGACAGACCCCGTACAGTCGAAGTCGTACTACCAGCAGATGTCAGAGCGTATCGACAACTATGCTTTCACGGCATACGTCAATGCCAAGAAGCAGTTGTGGAACGACCATAACTTCTCGCTGACACTGGGTACGCAGTATGAATTCAAGGAGTTGAAGCGTTTTGGCGTGAAGGCTACCGACATCCTGGAAGGCCTGGAGGTGGTTAACGGTACGGGTGACATTACGCTGAATGATGTTAGCAAATACCAGAACTCGATCCTCTCTTACTTCGGACGTTTCAACTACGACTACTTAGGACGCTACCTCGTGGAGTTCAACGGTCGTTACGATGGCAGCTCGAAGTTCCTGCCCGAGAACCGTTGGGACTTCTTCTGGGGTGTGAGCGCCGGTTGGCGTCTGACCGAGGAGCCGTTCATGAAGAACGTGAAGTGGCTGAACAACCTGAAGCTTCGCGCCTCGTATGCTGAGGTGGGTAACCAGAGCGGTATCGGAAACTATGACGGCATTCAGCTCTACAACGTACACAGCAACAACGGTGCCTATCTGGGAACCGGTCTGGCTTCATATATTGCCACCAATGGTACTTTCGCTTCGAAGACCCGTTCTTGGGAGCGCATCAAGAACTACAACGTGGCTATCGACTTCGGCTTGAATCTGGCTCCCGGCCACAGCATCAATGGTGTGGTGGAGTACTTCCTAAAGAAGAACGACAATATGTTGGTCAGCGTCACACTGCCAGGTACTCTGGGCGACTCGGCTCCTTCTGCCAATGCCGGTAAGTTCAAGGACTACGGTTGGGAAGGTCAGTTGACCTATAACGGACGCGTCGGCAAGGTGGACTACCATGTAGGTGGTACCTTTACCTTTGCCCGCAACGAACTGACTGAATATAAGGGAACCACCGTAAAGTCGGCTGGCTATACCTCGAACATGGTGGGCTACGGCATCTCATCGCTCTTCGGACTGCGCTATGGCGGAAAAATTCAGAATGAGGAACAGTTGGAAGCCTACAAGGCACTCTACTATGAGAACAACGGTATCGGCATGCCTTCGAACCTGCGTGTGGGTGATAATATGTACTGCGACGAGAACGGTGATGGCCGTCTCGACGAGAACGACCTTATCTTCCTCGGATCGAGCGAACCTGAAATTTCGTATTCGTTCAATCTGGGCGCTTCATGGAACGGCTTCGATCTCAACATTGTATTCCAGGGTGCTGCCAACCGCTTCATCTATCGCGGCAACGACACCAACTGGACGGTTCCCTATCGCGGACTCTATGTGAACAGCCTGAAGTCGTCGATTGGTAACGTGTGGTCGGCAGAGAATACCGGTGCCTACTATGCTCCTTACACCAACGACGCCAACATCAACAAGTACAACTATCAGGCATCGTCGCTGACGGCTCAGGATGGCCGCTACCTGCGACTGAAGAATGTTACTCTCGGTTATAACTTCCCCAAGAAGTGGCTGAAGGCTACCCGCATCATCGATGCCCTGCGTATCTACATTACGGGTGCCGACCTCTGGGAGACAACGAAGATTGAAGACGGATGGGATCCCGAATCGAAGATTTCGAAGAGTGGTACATCGCTCTATCCCTTCACGCGTAACTATACCTTTGGACTGAACGTAACTTTCTAAACCACGAATTTCACGAATTAAACGAATTGAAGATTATGAAACAGATTAAATATATCATCTGCGCAATCTGCGTTGTCTGTGGTTTCGCTTCTTGCATGGACTTGGATCCGAAGGATTCGCTGGGCGACAACCTGGTATGGAACAAGGCAGAGAACTTCCAGCTGTTTGCCAACCAGTTCTATGGCTGGACACGCGACCTGGGTGGTGCTACTGACTACCAGAATGCCGTTTCCGACGGTGTACACTCTGACTACCGTTCAGACCTTATCTGCACCAGCAGTGTGAATACCTATAGTCAGGGCACGAATGCCATCCCCGAGAAGGATGGTAACTTCACCCGCCTGTACAAAAATATCTATTATACCAACCTGCTGCTGAAGAATGCTGAAGGGTTCAGCAACCAGGCTGCCATCAGCACGCCGAAGGGTGAGGCCTATTGGTTCCGTGCCTATCTGCACTTCGAACTGGTTCAGATTTATGGCGACGCCCAGATCCTGACTGAGCCACTCGATATTGACAATGCCCAGCTCTACGGAAGCCGTAATCCTCGTGGTGAGGTTATCGACCAATGTGTCAGCGACCTGCAGAAAGCCATCGAACTGTTGCCCGAGACTCCCGCAGAAGAGGGTCGTCTGTGCCGTGACGCCGCTTATGCCATGCTGAGCCGTGTGGCGCTGTATGAGGGTACTTGGCAGAAGTTCCATAATAACAACAGTCAGCGTGCCACTGAGTTGCTGACCGTAGCAAAAAATGCTGCAAAGCGGGTCATCGACAATAAGCACTACGCACTGTTCTACAATGCCAGTCTGCTGAACAGCGGCATCAGCAACACGAACCAGAGCTATCGCTACATGTTCATGTTGGAGGATGTACAGGACAACCCCTTGGGTCTAATGAAGAAGGATAATTCGGAATACATCTTCTCGCATCGTCATCGTGAGACCGACCGTCTGGCTGTAAACATTACCCACGCCATGCTGGCTAATGTGTGCTACATTACCCGCAAAATGGCTAATATGTATCTGTGCCAGGATGGTCTGCCCGTCGAGAAAAGTCCCCTGTTCCAGGGTTACACGCAGGCTGCCAGCGAGTTCCAGAACCGCGATGCCCGTATGGATAACACCATGCTGTGGCACGGTGAGAAATATTGGAACAACGATGGTAAGTGGCGCACCACTTGGACGGACGACGACCTGAATAGTTCGCTGACCTGTAACACCCGTTCGAACTCAGGCTACCAAAGCCAGAAGTGGGGCGTAGAGTGTGAGGTACAAGACTACTACGAGTCGATGGACTATCCCGTCATCCGCTATGCCGAGGTGCTGCTGAACTATGCTGAGGCTGCTTATGAGCTGAACGAAAACATCAGCGACAGCGACTTGGATCTCTCGCTGAACTTGGTTCGTCGCCGCATCAATCCCAACATGCCGAAACTCTCGAACAGCTTTGTCGCCAGCAATGGTTTGAATATGCGCACGGAGATTCGCCGCGAACGTACCGTAGAGCTCTTCTTGGAAGGTTTCCGTATCGACGACCTGAAACGTTGGAAGACTGCTGAGACTGAGATGCCTCAGGACCAGCTGGGTGTGAAGATAACCGGTACTTGGTACGAGGCTAACTGGACGGGCCAGTCGCGCTCGTTGAACAGCGATGGTTGCATCGTGATGTACAGTGGCCGCACTTGGGCACAGAAGAACTACCTCTATCCGCTGCCTCAGGATCAGCGACAGTTGAACCTGAACCTCTCACAGAACCCAGGATGGGAGTAAAAATATTAATTAGTAATTAGAAATTAGTAATTATGATTACCACAAGCATAAAGAAAATATTCGCAGTTGGTTTGATTTGCTGCGGTTTTGCCGCAGCCCTCACCTCCTGCAGCAAGGACGACGACCGTATTCCCAACGTGACATCGGCTACTTGTCCGAGTGCCATTGAGATGCAGATTCCTGCCGAGATGCAGAAGCTGATATATACTGATAATACCGGTGCCGACGTGCTGCCGCTCATCGTGGGCGAGACCGTGCAGTTGGGTTACAGCCTGGCTCCTGAGGATGCTACCTTTAATAATGTGGTTTGGTCTACATCCGATGCTACGGTAGCTTCTGTCAGCGAGGGTAAGGTAGAAGCCCTGAGCGAGCGTGGTCTGGGTTATAGCATCGTCACCGTAGCTCCTACGGGTATGTTTGCCGGTTCTGGTGTGGTGAGTGCCTTGAAAGTCAAGGTGGTGTCTCGCTTGCAGCAGGCTTCTGAAATCATTCTCTCTGCCGACGTGACTGAGGTGTATGAGGGCGAGCAGGTGGCTATCAGTTATGCCATCGAGCCCGAGGCTACTACCTACCGCACTTTGGAGTGGTCGTCGAGCGACGCTAGCGTGGCTACTGTCGACAGCAAGGGTGTAGTGACTGGTGTCAGCACAGGTGGCACAGCTACTCGTAAAACCGTTACCATCACTGCGAAGGCTATGGACGGTTCTGGCGTTTCTGCCTCGATTGAAATTACCATCATGCGTAAGGTACAGCCTCAGGACATCACACTCGACCAGACTTACTCTGCTGATAATGGTTATGCGTTCGCACTGAACGAGCAGGGTGTCAACCTCAGCTACACCACTGTTCCTGCTGAGAGCACGAAGAGCCTCATCGAGTGGTCGACAAGTGATGCTTCGATTGCTACTGTCGAGGGCGGCTACGTGAAGTTCGTAGGCTTTGGCGATGTGACTATCACGGCTACATGTCCAGAGACAGGCAAGTCGAGCAGCATCAAGTTGAACATTCCTGTGGGTCTGCTCCGCGAGACGTTCCACAATAAAGATCACTACAGCGTCTACAACGCCAAGCAGAGTGGCAACGGCACCAGCTCGAGCCACGAGTGGCATGATGGCTATATCACCATCACTACTTACACGCAGAATGCTACCAACCAGCGTGCCGATATCCGCTGGTGGGATACTCCCGCAACGCTGCATGCCGGCAACTATCCTATCATTGCTATCAAGCTCGACGACGTGAAGGATCTCTATAAGGCTGAAGGCGTAACGGCCCGCAACCTAAACTTCGACGTAGTCGGTAAGTCAGAGAGCGGTGCAGACTTCAAGGCTCTGGGTGGCGGTAATAACAAGTACTCGGGTGACCTGAAGTGCTCGGATGGCAGCCACGTATTCATCTACGACCTCGCTACGGTGGCTTTCGGTACGGGTGGCATTGCTCCTACCAACGAGAGCATTGTCTTCAACACCTTCCAACTGAAGTATGCCGACATCAAGACCATCGACCATCAGATTACGTACAACCTCTACTGGTTCCAGACATTCAAGACGGTGGACGACGTGAAGAAGTACGTGACAGAGGTGGACGGACTGACATATGAGGTGATAAAGTAAATTAGGAATTAGAAATTAGGAATTAGAAATTATGATTACTAAGATAAACAAAATAATAGTAGCTTGTTTCGTGTGCTGCGGCATTGCCGCAGCCACCAGCTGCCAGAAGAATGAATACGGCACGGTAGACCTGTCGAAATATACGCCGGAGCCTGAGGTGACGCTGACATATAACCACCCCTGTGCATTGTATAGTGCTGCCGACTTTGCCCGTGTGAAGGCTGCCATTGCTGCCGGTACGCTGAATGCTGCCCAGCAGGAGGAGTTCGAAGCCCTGCAAAAGAGCACCTACGTCATTGGTGACTATGGTGTGACGGTTCATGCCCACGAGCAGATAGTACGTGGTGATGCCAAAGGTACCAAGGAAGGTGTCGAGAACTATGGCGATGCTTGTAAGGATGCTGCTGCTGCCTATCAGTTTGGGCTGCTCTGGCAGCTGACGGGTAAGTCGGAATATGCCGAGAAGGGCGTGAAAATTCTGAAGACGTGGGCTGCAACGTGTAAGGAGGTGACAGCCAACGACAACAACTTCTATCTCTCTGCTGGTGCACAGGGCTTTACCTTCGCACTGGCTGCTGAGGAGCTGCGCGACTACAGCGGATGGAGTGAGTCGGAGTTTACGGAGTTCAAGAATTGGATTGTCAATGTGTTTGGCGACAAGAACTACAAGTTCCTGCAGCTGCATGGCTCATCGAACTGTGGCTCGCCCAAGCACTACATGTCGAACTGGGACCTGGTGAACCTCTGCTCTTACCTGCAGATTGGTATCCTGACTGAGAACGACGAGATAGTAAAGTATTGTACCAACTACTTCACCAAGACGGGCGACGGACTGGGTGCGCTGCCTAACATCCAGCAGTACACCTACGACTTCAAGGCGCCTGATGGCACCACAGAGAAGGTGACACAGGCTCAGGAGTCGGGTCGTGACCAGGGTCACGCCACGATGGCTATCGTCGTTGCCGCTCAGCTGGCACAGTCGGCTTGGGCTCTCTATGAGGACAATCCCACCTATGTCGACCTCGACTATTTTACCTCGAACGACAATGCCCTGCTTCGCATGGCTGAATACAATGCATTGGCTAACCTGAAGAGTGGTACGCATGCCGACATCACCATCAGCGGTGGCACGGGCGTTCAGGGTGGCGAGTGGCTATACCCGGTGGCTCAGATTCCCTTCACCGTAGCTGGTCCCTGGTGTTCGAACACCAGTCACGAGGCAGGCAAGACGCAGAATGGATTCGGTGAGAAGGATCGTGGTCAGCTCCGTCCAGGCTACGAGATTTTCTATAAGCACTACAAGAACACTGCTGGCAGCTATTTTGTCAAGAAGTACGCCGAGGTGCAGCGTCCCGAGTGCGGCTCAGGTGATGCACGCTATGGCAGCAACTCGGGTGCTTTCGACCAGATTGGCTGGGGCACGCTGATGCTCTATCAAAATTAAACCTCTTCCAATACGCAAATTGGACCCTGCGGGGGAACAGTCGTGAGGCTGTCCTCCCGCTTTTTATTTCATCTTTACTTTCTTTTATTCTCTTTTCTCTTTTATTCTTTTCGTCTTATAGAGATATGGTAATCGTCCCATTGGCTATCTGCTCTGCCAAGCGATTCAACTGTAAGCACTGCTCACGGGAGATGGTCTTACGCTCCATATGGTACTCCCAAGGACTGATCTGCAGCAACTGCCCACTGCTACACGTGTCAAAGGCCTCGCCCGAGGGCTTGTATAGCGGAGGGAAGCCATTCTCTCTAAGTAGGATGATGCTATATCCCCTATCCATAGCCTCGCGCATCACCTCCTTCTCACGAGTAGCTATGGAGGCACTTACCAATACACCGCCAGCCTCACCACATGCCAACCACTTATTTCGCCAGTCTGCATAATCCTTATCAGTATAGGCGCTGTGAACAATCACCGCCATCTTCTGAGGAATGTCCAGCAAGAAGCGGTTACCCACAAGCTGGCAGGAACGGCCAGCAAAGGTAGAATCACTGCCATTGCTGTTTTCAACGAAAGTAGCGTTGCTGATGACCTTGAAGATGTCAGGATATAGCCTCTTGATGGCTAAGCGCCGAGGGTTGTCATCGAGATAGCGCTTCCAGTTATCCAGCTGTCCTTCGCGAAGAAGAATCTTGTCGTTGTAGCCGGGTTCGAAGAGACTTTTGCCTGCCGAAGAACCGGCAGGGACAGGGGCCGCTCCCGTTCCCAGCGGTTCTTCGCTGGGCATAAGTCTCCACCAGGCTTTAGTACACCCAACCTTGAATCCCCAAACCATCTGCCCCAGGTTCTTTCCTATGGGCATATCCTCGCTGACTCTTACTATCATGTGGATGTGGTCTGGCATGAAGCATACCTTCCACACCTCCACCATGGGGTAGTGCTCCGCTATCTTCCGTATTTCCTCATCGCGAATCTCCTTACCCAGCGCCGTCAGTTCCACCTGCGCCGTCGCTGCCCCCGTTCCCCGCGTTCCAGCCTCCGTTCCCGGCGGTTTTTCGCCGGGTCTTTGCGGTTTTTCGCCGGGTCTTTGCGGTTTTTCGCCGGGTTTAACCACCAGCCTCCCCAGCAGCGGCTTTCTTCCTGCCACCACCAGCGTCAGCATATAGGTTCCTTCTTTATAGTAGTCGTGCCAAGGCGCACGCCGCTTCATGCTATGCTTCGTCTCAGATGTCTTCACTCCCGCAGCGATGGCTGCCTCCCTGTTTCTGGTCATACAATCCCTTTTTTCTTTGTTTTCTCATGCAAAAATAAGACAAACTATTTAATTATGCAAGTAAACTTCCTTTTTTCTTTGCGTAAACCCATACCGATGTTCGTATCACAAAGAAAATATTAATCTCAAAAAAAAGTATGACAATGAAACAAAACTTACTTAAAACAATTGCCCTCGGCCTCATGGCTATGGTGGGCGTGAGTGCGTGGGCGGATGAAGTCATTTCGCTGATACCCAGCAAGGACGGTCTGGTTCGTACAAAGACGGGAAGTGATACTGATGCCAGCAAGAATTTTGACAAAAAGAATGGTAATGCGATTATCAGTATTAACAATTTGCCCGACGGAGATTCCAATAATAAATTTGTAGGTCTTCTGGGGTTTGACCTTAGCACAGTGAAAACAAAGTTGGATGCAGGCTATACCATAAAAAAAGTCGCCTTAAGAGTAACAAACCTCAATAACAATTCTAATACCTTGAATATCTTTAAATATGGAGATTCTTGGGAAGAAGGTACAATTACCTGGGCTACGAGTAGTCATGCGACCTATATCGCAGAAGGGTCATTAGCCACATTGGCAACAAAGTCATATAATAGTAAGCCTTCTTTTGAAACAGGACTCGGAACTACACAAGCGAACCCATATGATATTTCTAACCGCCAGAGTACTTTAGAGGTTGGTAGCGGTTCCTTTTTTACTTATGTTAAGAATGCAGTAGCGAATAGTACGGTTAGTTTTTGTATGACAACCAACAATTCAGCAGAGACACAATTGTTCTCTAAGGATATGTCAACGACCAATTGGACTGCAACTACTACAGAATATGCATGGAACAGTACAAGTTCTAAGTGGGAGAAGGTTGATCCTGAAAATACAAGTTTCTATCGCTTTGATGCAGTAAAGAGATACTTTGGACTTGATACTGATGAAAAGATTGCCGATGGCTTATATCCTCATCTTATCATTACATTGGAAGAACCGGCCTCTCCAACAAATCAGAGAATTACATCCTTGAAGGACGCATGGTTAAGAAATGACAATGCATCTACCAACTATAATGATAAGTACAACTTTGGACTTAAGAGTAATTCTGACAAACAATACGGCTTTAGTGGTCTACTTTCTTTTGACATAACCCCAATCCAGCAACGTCTGAGTTTAGGCTATACTATTAACACAGCGAAAGTCATACTTACAAATGGTTTTAACAATAACAAAAATATAGGCTTGTACAAATTTAGTGAAAGTTGGGTAGATAATACTGTGACATATGAAAGTGTAGAGGATGCATTGGCAACAGCATATACAGATGCCAATAAAGTTGCCACAGGAAAACTAGTAACAGAATCGTCTACGAAGCCCTTCGATTTATCTGGTACAGGTCATAGTATATCGTCTTATCAGTCGGAACATACAGGTGCCGGTCTTGTCACTTATATATCGGAAGCGACAACCTCAACCTTGAGTTTCCTTCTTGTGAACACAGACGATGCAGTGGAAGCAACTGTCTTCAGAAAGGACGCATCAAAGACAAAATATAACAACAATACCCGTTACGAAGCGATGTTGACAGCATTTGGAATGACAGAATCTGAGTTTATGGCAGCTGTTGCTCCTAAGCTGGTTGTAACTCTGACTGCTCCAACAAATGAAACTTATACATTGGAGGTTAGCAGTGCAGGAGCAGCTACTCTGGTTCTGCCTTATGAAGCAACAATTCCTGGCTCGGTAAGCGTCTATAAGTTAGGATATGAGGAAAATGCAACTTCAGTTACTACCTCTGAGGTTACTGGTACTCTTGCTGCTAATATCCCAGTACTTGTTCTTGCAAGCCAAGGTAATTATGATTTCGTTTCAACTACAACAGATGCATCAGTTATTCCTGGAAGTAATCAAACCGTTGGTGCCTTGACAGGCGTGTACGCAGAGACGACAGTTCCCAATACAGCCTATACATTAAACTATACCTCTACTTATGGAGTGGGCTTCTACAAGTCTAATGGTTCCAAGAAGGTTCGTCCTTTCCGTGCATACATGTCGGTCGGTGATTTGGGAAGTGGTGCACCTGCATACTTTGACATTGACTTCAATAATGGAACGACAGGTATTCGCATCGTATCGAGTGAGGCAAATACTCAGATGAACGATGGTATTTACAACCTGCAGGGTGTTCGAGTAGAGAATCCTCAGAAGGGTATCTATATCAAGAATGGTAAGAAATACGTAGTCAAATAAAGCATAGGAGGATTAAGATATGAAGATAAAGAAAGATTATAAGAAGCCTGAAATGGAAGTATACGAAATGAAGGCAGAGGGCCAGTTGCTGGCTGGTAGTGCAAGGTCTGTGTATAATGATGAATCAGGCGACAATGAATATGGATATTAAAAGTAAATAGACAACTGAAACAAATCAAGAGGGAGAGGGGATGCACTATCGCGCATCCTCTTTCTTTGTTTATTATTTGCGTAAAGTGGGGTGTTAGTTCGTATGGCAAAGAAAAAGTATTCATTAAAACGTATAAGACTATGATTAAAAGATTTTACCTGTTATCATTAGTGCTGCTGTGCAGCATGGTTACCGTGTGGGCCGAGGATACTAACTACAGCCCGACATTGGACGTTAACTTCCGTACTGCCAAGGATAATACCAGTTGGCAGACTGTAAAGAATGCTGCTGACGAGGGTAACAGCGACTTCGAGCTGACCTACGCTGCAGGCTTCTTTGCTTTGCAGAAATACACGGTGGCAGACCTGAAGAACGCCACTCAGCTGGTGCTGACTCTGACGGTGGGCTCAAAGAATGGTGTCGACGCTGTAGAGGTGTGGCCCTTCACTAAGAACGACTGGACTGCCGAGACAAGTATTGACGATATCGTTGGCTTGGTGAGTTCGTCGGTAGGTATTGCTCCCCGCGCTACCGAGGGCGAAGCCAATACGCCGTTGGCTAAGGGTAAGAAAGTGACTGGCAGTGACCCCGCCAAGGCTACATTCACCATCAGCGGTACTGCTCTGGCCACACTGAAGGCCAATGCCACCGAGGACGGCACCTTCACGCTGTTGCTGACCAATAACAAGTATACTGACGGCAACTCGAAGCGTTCGTATCTGTCGAACAACACCGCCAACGCTGAGGCCAATCGTCCCATTTTGGCTGTGACTACAGAGACTCCCGCCATCGTGAACAAGACCACTGGCGACAGCTATACCAGCCTGAACGATGCTTTCAAGGCACTGACGGGCGATGCTGAGTTGGTGATCAACGACGACATCAAGCTTACCGACCGCTGCACGCTGAGCGAGGCCTACACCGTGACTATTACCGCTTCGAAGGACGTCACCATTAAGGGCCAGAAAAACAAGATGTGGTTCTTGGTGAACAAGAGCGACGGTGTGTTGAAGATTGGTAGCGCTGACCATAAGATTACCTTCGATGGCATCGGCGACGACCGCTCCAGTTTCAGCAATGCTCATGTGACTCGTCGTGAGAACAGTTCTAAGCTTTATCTGACCAATATCGAGTTCAAGGACTTCATCTGTGGTGCCAATACGCTCATCGGTTGTAAGAATGCCGGTGGTGGCATCTTCCTGGAGGATATCACCTTCACCAACTGTACTTGCACCGATGCCTTTATCAGCAACCTGCGCGAGCAGAACGATGCCCTCTATCTGAAGGGACATCTGAATGTGGAAGGCTGCACGGGTACAACCATCTATACCGCGAAGAACCGCATCCGTCTGGGCGATCCCGAGGGTACCAGCATTTATCAGGACTTCTCTGCTTCGAACGTCATCACCATCGCCTGGGGCGGTGAGATGACTGAAGGCGCGCCTGTGATTGTGAAGGTGCCCGGTTCTGCTGCCGACAAGTTCCAACTCGTAGGCCACGAGGGCTGGTGGCTGTCACGCAAAGCCAGCAACGGCGACATGTATATGACGCAGAAGGATGATTCCGCAACGGGTATCGATGAAGTCAGAAGTCAGACGGAAGAGGTAAGAGGTGAGGTTTATAATCTCAATGGTCAGCGTGTCAGCCAGATGGGTAAGGGTATCTTTATCATCAACGGCAAAAAGATTATCAATAAATAAAGACAGGTACTATTTCGTAAATTAAAACAGTTATATTATGCTTAAACGAATTTATTTCATGTTATTGGTGCTGCTAGGCGGCATCGTAACGGCGCAGGCAGTAGAAGAGACATACAGCCCTGTGCTGGATGTGAACTTCCGTACTGCTTCAGCCAATACAAGCTGGCAGACGGTGAAAAATGCTGCCGATGAAGGCAACAACGACTTCGAATTAACTTACACTGCAGGTTTCTTTGCCCTGCAGAAGTACACTGTGGCCGACCTGCAGAACGCCTCCAAACTGGTGTTGACACTGACGGTGGGTAAGTACAGTGGCGTCGATGCCGTCAGATTATGGGCTTTCACTAAGAATGACTGGACAGCCGAGTCTGGTATTGACGATATTGTTGGCTTGGTTGAAACATCGGTTGGTATCGCTCCTCGCGCTACTGAGGGAACAGCAAACACCCCATTGGTGACAGGTGCTAAAGTGTCGGATAGCGATCCCGCCAAGGCTACGTTTACTATTACAGGAACAGCACTGGCAACTATCAAAGCTAATGCTGCTAGCGACGGTACCTTCACGCTGTTGCTTACGAACGACAAACTTACAGATACCGGCAATAAGCGTTCGTACCTGTCGAACAACACTGCCAATGACGAGGCTAATCGCCCCACGCTGGTAGCTACCATTGAGACACCTACTGTTATCAACACGACAACGGGTGTAGGTTATTCCACCTTGAAAGATGCTTTTGACGCCCTGACAGATGCTGACACGGAGTTGGAGGTCTATGAAGATCAGACGCTGACAAGTCGTCTGACGTGGAACAAGGCTTACACGCTGACTATTACTCCGAAGGCAGATATCACCATCAAAGGACATACCAACCAGATGTGGTTCCTGACCAATGCTGATAATGCTAGTATGGTTATCGGTAACAACAACTATACCATTACCTTTGATGGCCAGAACAACGCCATGGGTGCCTATCCTATCACAAAACGTGAGAAGAAGTCGAATATCACACTGACCAATGTCGTGTTCCAGAACTTCGACCTCAACAACAGCAGTGCCCTTTGTCAGGGTGCTAACGCCGACGGTGTCATGACACTGGAGAATATCACAGTGACCAACTGTAATAATCCTGCAAAAGGTTTCTTCTACAACGAGCGTGTGGTTAACGACAAGGTGGTACTGAAAGGTTACATGAATATCGATGCTTATTGTACAGGAACAAGCATCTGCGCTACAGCTGAATACAAGAGCGATACCCAGGTAAACGGACGCATCAAGGTTGACGACAATAATTTTACTGCCTCAAACACGATTACTATCGACTGGCTCAGCAACAATACTGAGAAGGATGTGTTTGTTGCAGGTGTCTCCGTAGTTGTTGGCGTGACGAGCAACGATATTGCTAATTGCTTTGCATTGACCGGCACCGAATGGACGCTGACACGCGTTAACAACGACCTGAAACTGGCTGCACCTGTTGAGCCCACCGCTCAGATTGGTAGCACGACCTATGCCGACTTGGCTGCAGCTATGGCAGCTGTACAGGACGGAGAGACTATCACCCTGTTGGCTGATCAGGATGTATCAAGCCGCATCAATGTGAAGAACATGAGCATCACCATCGCTGGTAACTATGCTATCAAGCGTGCTTCGGGCTATAAGAACGGCTTATTGTTCCTAACCCAGAAGCCTGACGAGGGCTATGCAACTGGTCTGACACTTGACGGCGTGACGCTTGACGGAAAGGATGTAGAGGCAACAGCCGCTATGATTGAGGCTGGCAATAATGGTACAACCATCCTGAAGGATGTTACCGTACAGAATGTAAACACTACAGCTGATGCTGCTATTATTAATAAAGGTGGCGGCAAACTGACTCTGAATGGTGTGACGTTTACAAATTGTACAGCAACAAAGGCAGACGTATTTGACGGCAATAGCGTGACATTGAAGGGTGCAAACACTATCTCAAGTATCTATGTTGAGAAGAAACTCGTGTTGAAGGCTGACAATGCCACTGCAACAGCACCTATCAAGCTGATTGTCGAGACTGCAAATCGCAGCTATGGTCTGCTGGTTGAAGATGGCGATGCCACCCAATTCACCTGTGATGACTTCCGTCTGTCACAACAGCAGGATGGTGTATATGCCATGCCGCTGGCCGTAGCAGGATCGTTCAGTCATCCTTCCCTGTTGCATACTTCTTCTGACATTGCTGCTGTTCAGGCTAAACTTACAGCAAACGACGCTTTGGCAACTGCTGCGTATGCACGTCTGGAGGCCCAGAGTGGTGGCTCGGCTGCTGGTGCAGTAGAATATCTGAAGCGCATGGATCAAGCCAATTGGGAGTCAACATATCCCGACTACAGCAACTTCACACGTGCTGCCACTGATGCCAAGCTGGCCTACGAACTGGCACTGCGTTATCAGCTGAAGGGTAGCACTGCCGCTGCTAACGCTGCTGTCAACATCCTGAACGATTGGGCTACAAACAATAATGGTATGCTCCGACTGAAGGGCTATAACAACAATATTCCTGATCCGAACGAGTACCTGATTTGTATCCAGGCCTATCAGTTTGCCAATGCTGCTGAGCTGCTGCGCGATTATAGCGGTTGGACTGCAGCAGACTTCGCTCAGTTCCAGAACTGGATTCGCCAGACCTTTGCTGACGTGGCTATCCTCTTCCTGGAGAACCACCACAACAACGAGAATGCTCTGCACTACTGGCTGAACTGGGACCTCGCAGCCTTGAATGCCATGCTTAGCGTAGGTATCCTCTGCGACGATCAGGCACTGGTAGACTATGCACTGGCTTATCCCACCTCTGGTGCAGGAACAGGTAACATCAACAATGCTGTAGTGGCTATTCACGATGACCCCAACTCTAACGAGAAATTGGCTCAGTGCCAGGAGTCTGGACGCGATCAGGGTCACTCTACACTCGACATCACCCTGCTGGGCGTACTTTGTCAGACGGCTCAGAATATCGGTACAGATCTCTTTACATTGTATAGCGCATTGGAGATGGCTGAGTATGTGGGTAAGTATAACCTGATGGATGGCAGCGACCAGTTCGTGTACACAAGCGCTGACGTTCCGTTTACTGCCTATGATAATGGCGAGGTGAATCATACTGCTATCTCTGCTGACGCTCGCGGAACAGTACGTCCTTGCTGGGAGCTGTTCTATGCTTACGCCAAGAACAACGACAAGGATGCTGCTTATACATCGGCATGGGTGAAATACAAGCGCGCCAAGAATGCTTGGGGCGAGGGTGAAGGAACCTCCACTGACGAGCTGGGCTTCGGTACACTGATGTTTGCCGCTGTCGACCAGATGACGCTGACTGTGACCGATGCTGGTGCTGCCACGCTGGTATTGCCCTTCGGTGCCGCTCTGCCTATGGGTGTGAAGGCTTATACGCTGAACTATACTGCTGGTGCCAGCAAGGTGACTGCCACTGAGGTGACCGCTATTACCGCCAACCAGCCTGTGCTGATTAATGCCGAGGCAGGTAACTATGTCTTCACTTCGAACGGAACAACAAATGCCAATAGTCCTGTTTATGGTGCACTGAATGGTGTGTTCGCTACGACTGTAGTACCCAGTGGTGCTTATATCTTGAGTAATAAGGGTGGTGTTGTAGGCTTCTACAAGGCTGACGGATCAACGAACACGGTCGCTGCCAACCATGCTTATCTGACTGCCGATGGTGCTGGTGCTTCGTTGTTGACACTTGACATAAATAGCACGACAGGTGTGAACGATGTAAGAAGTAAGACGGCTGATGAAAGAGGTGAAATTTACAACCTAAACGGTCAACGTGTGGTTCAACCTACGAAGGGACTTTACATTGTTAATGGTAAAAAAGTAATGATTAAATAATAGGAGGACGAACTATGAAAAAGAAATATTTTGCACCGGAAATGGAAGTGGTTGAAATCAACTACAATCCCCAACTGCTGGCAGGTAGTGTAGCAGGTGATGATGTAATTGATAATTTCGCCGATCCGGATGTTCCAGGACTGGCACCGGGATTCTCTGATACGGACGATCCATTTGGCTTGTTAGCATTCTAATTACAGTTGAAAATACTAACCCTTGGATAGGTCGGAGCGGAAAAATACTGCTCCGACCTATTTTTTATGTGTTTTTATTAGGCTTTTTTCTCACTTATTCGTACCTTTGTCCCCGAAAACTAACAGGTTGTCAAATGAAACGAGTTACAATAGCCCTTTCGGTTGTGGTCGCAGCCCTGCTTTTAGGAGCTTGCGGCAATAAGAAGAAAAGTGAGGACATTATCACCCAGCGTGTGGTGACGGCGACGCCTCAAGGTCCTATCCGTATGCCTGAGAATACGGATCAGCGCGAGGTTAAGTGGATAGGAAAGACTTATCAGGTGACGATTCACCGTCAGCCAGCCGATACGCTTTCTTTGGTGAAGGACGATACGGGTCAGAAGTATGTTGACAACATCTTCACGTTGACGGTCTCGCGTCAGGATGGTTCTGTGTTCTTCACGCGTAAATTTGTCAAGACCGACTTTGCACGACTGGTCGGTGACGATTTCCGTCGTACAGGCATCCTCGAGGGCTTTGTCTTCGACAAGGCCAATGGTGACTGGCTGGAGTTTGGTGCCAGCGTGGGGCGCCCGCAGACTGACGAGTATATCCCTTTGGTGGTTCGCCTGTCGCGAATGGGTGATTTGGATATGAAGGTCGACGATCAGCTCGATACCAATTCCGATATCCACGAGAATCAGAATGGCGCTGACGACGACGGCGTCTGACTACATGCTTTGTAGAGTGTTTTCCATGCCGTGCTGAGTGCAGTCATCGTGGGGAAAATCAGGTTGGCACCCTTGTCGGCCAACTGCTTATCGGGCAATGGTCCCGTGTTGACGGCAATGGTCATGCAACGAGCTGCTACAGCGGCCTCTACGCCTAAAGGAGCATTCTCGACCACAAAGGTTTCCCAAGGTTCTATTGAACATTTCTTCATCCCCATCAGGTAGGGTTCGGGGTTGGGCTTGCCGTGTTTCACGTCGAATGCTGTCACGATGAGCTCTTCCTGGAGCAATCCCTTAAAATCTATCAGCAATTTATCCAGCAAGGCATGCTGTGCGCTGCCTGTTACCACACAAATCTTCAGACCGTCGGCCTTGATTTGCTCCATCAGGCTTTTGATGCCTGGCATGATCTGGGCTGGCGTCAACAGACATTGTTCTGCGAACAGCTTGGCCTTGTGGGCATACATCTCCTGTGCCTCGTCGTCTGTCAGCTCCCTGTTCCATTGTGCTCGGGCCAGCGTCTTGATGGTCTCCACACCACGCATTCCTTCGTAGACGTATGCCCCTTCGTAAGGCATGTCCAGTCCGAAGTCCTTCATAGACTCGTGCCACGACACTGAGTGGTTCGACATGGAGTCGTAGATGACACCGTCCATATCGAAAAGCACGGCTTTAGGTGCAAAATCTTTAAAGCCGTGCTTTTCTTTATACAATTCAATTGCTTTCATAATTAGTAATTAGTAATGAGTAATTATGATTACACTTTAGGCTGTTCTTGACTTTAAAACATATCATAATTACTAATTTCTCATTACTCATTACTCATTTGCCAGGCGAGCCTTAATGGCCTTTGAGTCTTCTTCGTAGCCGGGTTTGTCGAGCAGGGCAAACATGTTCTTCTTATAGGCCTCTACACCAGGCTGGTTGAAGGGGTTCACACCCAGCACGTTTCCACTGATGCCACAGGCAATCTCGAAGAAGTAGATCAGCTGACCGATGTAATATTCGTTCAGTTTGGGAACACTGATGCGGATGTTTGGCACGCCACCATCGACATGAGCCAGACGGGTACCCAGTTCTGCCATCTTGTTTACTTCATCCACGCGTTTGCCTGCAAGGAAGTTCAGACCATCGAGGTTCTCCTCGTCCTCAGGGAACAACAGCTTCTTCTCGGGCTCCTCAATCGAGATAACGGTCTCGAAGATAGTGCGCTCGCCGTCCTGAATCCACTGACCCATAGAGTGCAGATCGGTAGTAAAGTCTACAGAGGCAGGGAAGATACCCTTCTTGTCCTTACCCTCAGACTCACCGTAAAGCTGCTTCCACCACTCTGAATAGAAGTGCAACTTGGGCTGGTAGTTCACCATAATCTCAATCTTCTTACCGTTCTGGTACAGTGCATTGCGAACGGCCGCATACTGAGCAGCAGGATTCTCGTCGAAGGCAACGTCCTTGCCGCAAGCTTTCTCCATATCCTGTGCACCAGCAACCAACTGCTTGATGTCGAAACCAGCGCAAGCGATAGGCAGCAGACCTACCGGTGTGAGCACAGAGAAGCGGCCACCCACGTTGTCAGGGATGATGAACGACTTGTAGCCCTCCTTGTCAGCACAGGTACGTGCAGCACCACGCTTGGCATCCGTAACGGCAACAATCACCTTCTTAGCCTCTTCCTTACCACGCTGAGCTTCGCACTGCTTCTTCAGCAGACGGAAGGTCAGGGCAGTCTCAGTGGTCGTACCAGACTTCGAGATGTTGATAACGCCAAATTTCTTACCCTTCAGATATTCTGTCAGCTCGAACAGATAGTCCTCACCAATATTATTTCCTGCAAAGAGGATGATGGGGTTCTTCTGGTCCTGAATAAGCCAGCCGAACGAGTTGCTCAGGGCTTCGATGACGGCACGGGCACCCAGATACGAACCACCGATACCAGCTACGACGACGGCCTCGCAGTTGTCGCGCAGTACTTTGGCGGTAGCTTGAATCTCGTCAAGGAAAGCGGGCGTGATTTCTGTAGGCAGATGCAACCAACCCAAGAAGTCGTTACCAGGGCATGTACCATTCTCCAAAGCCTCTTGTGCGGCCTTTACCTTAGGTGCCAAAGCACTCACGGCGCCTGCCTCCAGGAAGCAAGCAGCCTTTGTAATGTCAAGTTTGATGTTGTTCATAATAATACTATAGTTATCTAAATGAATCTGTTAATAGTTTAATTTCAATCTGTGGACTGATGCGTTCGTACAGAATGTTGTATACGGCATCGAGGATGGGCATGTTGACGTGACAATGGCGGTTGATTTCCTTCATACATTTGGTGCCGAAGTAACCCTCCGCTATCATTTCCATCTCTATCTGTGCCGACTTGACGCTATATCCCTTGCCAATCATCGTACCAAAGGTGCGGTTGCGCGAGAAATTCGAATAGCCTGTAACCAGCAAGTCGCCCATATATACCGAGTCTGCAATATTGCGTTCTATGGGGTTGATGACCTTTAGGAAACGGGCCATTTCCTGTACAGCATTGGCCATGAGAACAGCCTGGAAATTGTCGCCGAACTTCAGACCATTACAGATACCTGCGGCGATGGCATAGACATTTTTCAAAACGGACGAATACTCGATGCCAATCACGTCGGTCGATGTCTTGGTCTTGATATAGTCGCTGGATAGCAAGTCGGCAAAAGCCTGCGCCTTGTCGCGATCGGCACAGCCTACCGTGAGGTAGGAGAGACGTTCGAGCGCCACCTCTTCGGCATGGGAAGGTCCTCCGATGCACGCCAGATTCTCGTAAGGCACATCGTAGACCTGATGGAAATACTCCGAACAGACGAGGTTCTCGTCGGGCACGATACCCTTGATGGCGGTGACGATATATTTGTCGCGTAGGCGCGTCTTGAGTTTCTTCAGATGGCTCTTGAGGTAGGGCGACGGGGTGACAAAAACCAATGTGTCGTACTGCTGAACAATCTTATTGAGGTCGCTGGAAAAGAAAATCTCGTCCATGTCGAAGCGAACGCTCTGCAGATAGGCCGGATTGTGGCCTAGGCGCATAAAGTCGTCGATGCGGTCGTCACGGCGTATGTACCATCCGATGTGGTGAGTGTGTCCCACCACAATTTTGGCTATAGCCGTGGCCCACGAGCCGCCACCAATAATAGCTATCCTACCGCAGTCGTACATGTCTTCAATGCATAATTAATAATGCATAATGCATAATTAGGCTTGCGCCTTTTCAATCCATGCAGCGACTTCGTCGACTGATGGCTTCTGCATTTCGAGCTTATATTTCTTGACGATGTCGCCAATCTTCTGCTGGAGGCCCTGGGGCTTCTCAGAGGCGATGTTCTGAACGAGGTTGAAGCCAGCCTTGCGCAGCACGGGAACCCACTCTTCAGCGACGCCAATCTCGGCCCACTCAGCAGGTGTGCTCTGAGGAATCTTCTTCTCGGGCTTCATCTGTGGGAACAGCATCACCTCGCCAATGGTGAACTTACCTGTGAGCAGCATCACCAGACGGTCGATACCAATACCGATACCAAACGTGGGAGGCATACCATACTGCAACGCGCGCAAAAAATCCTGGTCGATAATCATCGCCTCGTCGTCGCCCTTGTCTGCAAGGCGCATCTGCTCGATGAAACGCTCCTCCTGATCGATGGGGTCGTTCAACTCAGAATAAGCATTAGCCAACTCCTTACCATTGACCATCAGCTCGAAACGCTCGGTGAGTCCTGGCTTTGAGCGATGCATCTTGGTAAGGGGACTCATCTCGACGGGATAATCGGTAATGAAGGTAGGCTGGATGAAGCTTCCCTCGCAGAACTCACCGAAGAGCTCGTCGATGAGCTTGCCCTTACCCATGGTCTCGTCAACGTCCAGGCCCTTCGACAGGCAGAACTGACGGATCTCATCCTCCGTCTTGCCATCGCAGTCGAAACCAGTCTTCTCCTTGATGGCGTCGAGGATAGGCAGACGACGGAAAGGCGCCTTGAACGAGATGATGTTACCATCGATCTCCACCTCGGGCTTGCCGTTGACGGCAGTACAAATCTGCTCAAGCATATTCTCTGTGAACGTCATACCCCAGAGCAGGTCCTTGTAGCTCACGTAGAGCTCCATGCAGGTGAACTCAGGGTTGTGGGTCTTGTCCATACCCTCGTTGCGGAAGTTCTTGCCCATCTCGTAGACACCCTCGAAACCGCCTACGATGAGGCGCTTCAGATAGAGCTCAGTGGCGATACGCATGTACATATCCTGATTGAGCGCATTGAAGTGGGTGATGAATGGGCGGGCTGAAGCACCACCTGCGATGTTCTGCAGGATAGGCGTATCTACCTCAGTATAACCGGCACCGTCGAGAATGTTGCGCAGTGTGCGGATAATGGTGGCACGCTTCAGGAAGGTATCCTTCACACCCTCGTTCACCACCAGGTCGACATAACGCTGGCGGTAACGGAGTTCGGGATCGTCGAACTTGTCGTAAGCCACACCGTCCTTATACTTCACGATAGGCAGTGGCTTTAGGGCCTTCGACAGCAGGGTCAGTTCCTGACAGTGCACACTGATTTCGCCCGTCTGGGTGCGGAACACGAAACCCTTGACGCCGATGAAGTCGCCAATATCGAGCAGTTTCTTGAATACAACATTGTAAAGGTCCTTATTCTCGTCAGGACACAGGTCGTCGCGAGTGATATACACCTGAATGCGACCCTTGGAGTCCTGCAATTCGGCAAAGGCAGCCTTGCCCATTACGCGACGGCTCATCATACGGCCGGCGATACTCACCTCACGGGGGGCAGCATCATCCTGGAAGTTTTCTATGATCTCTGTTGAAAATGCATTGGTGGGATATTCAGCAGCGGGGTAGGGGTTGATGCCCATCTCGCGAAGCTGTTGCAGACTTTCGCGTCTGCCAATCTCTTGTTCACTGAGTTCTAATATATTCATCTTTTATCTAATAAATGTTCACTATACGTTTGCAAAGGTACAAATAAAATGGGAAATAGGTGTGAGATATTAGGAAATATTTACTTTTGACGTTAAATAATTGCTAATTTCTTGACAAAAGTTTGGTGGTTTCAAGAATAATGCTTACTTTTGTAGCATTAAAGACAATTACTTGAAACTGTATGACACACGAACCAATCAAGACTCGCGTAGTAGGAGTAGATATTCAGATAGATAACACTACATTAGCAGTGATTGACGTCAGGGGAAACATTCTGGCGCGGAAGGAGTTTGCTACGGGAACAAATCCTAACATTGGCGATTTCTCATCTGTACTGAGCCAGCATGTGGTTAGTCTGGTCGAGGAAAACGGCGGCTACGAAAGTATTCGCTCGCTGGGTATCTGCTGTTCGAGTTCTAACTTCATGACGGGTTGCATCGAGAATGCCCCCAACCTGCCCTGGAAGGGAGTGGTCCCCTTGGCTGCCATGATGCGCGACCGCTTGGGACTGGCTGTGGCACTGGGTAATAACGCCCATGCCCGTGGGCTTGGTGAGTTGGCATTCGGAGTGGCTCACGGCATGAAGGATTTCGTGTTGCTGACACTGGGTGGTGGCGTAGGCAGTAGTATTTTTATTAACGGACAGTATTATTTCGGTCGTGACGGATTTGCTGGCGAGATAGGTCATAGTTGTGCCAAGGATAATGGACGACTGTGTGGATGCGGCAATAAAGGATGTCTGGAGATGTATTGTTCGAAAAAAGGTATCATACTGACTGCCCAGGAAGTGATGGCCGAGCGTTCAGAACCATCGAAAATGCGCCAGACGGAGGCGTTGACACCTGAAGTCATCGTGTCGTTCTGTGAGATGGGTGACGAACTGGCCATTGAGACCATGCGTCGTACTGGCGAGATGCTGGGCATCAGTTTGGCAAACTACGCGAGCATCATCAATCCTGAGGCATTTATCTTTACAGGAAGTGTGGCCCATGCCGGCGATTGGTTGTTGGAGCCTGCCTGGGAGAGTTTCAACGCACACGTATTCCGTAATATAGAAGGCAAGGTGAAGTTCCTGCCCTCTCATTTCGATGAAAGCGAGGCAAACCTGCTGGGAGCCAGTGTGTTGGCATGGAATGTAAAGGAATACTCGCTGTTTAAATAGCAAAAACATTATTAACTTACACTATAGAACTATCATTACTGTTATGGACGAAGAAGTAAAAAGTAAAGTCATTGGAGTCGACATCAGCATCGAACGTACGACGTACGCCATTGTTGACATTCGAGGGAACATTCTGGCGGAAGACAGCTTCGTAACGTCTGATTACTCTGATGCTAACGAGTATGTAACGGCATTGTCGGAACGCTTGTATGAGATGATGGAAGCTAACGGAGGTTACGAAAAAGTGCGTTCAATCGGTATCAGCGCTCCGAGTGTCAGTTCCGTAACTGGCTGCATTACCAATGCGGCCAATCTTCAGTGGAAGGGTGAGATACCCTTGGCAGCATTGGTGCGCGACCGCATGGGAATGGCTGTTGCTGTAGGCAACGACGCCCACGTGGCGGCATTGGGAGAATACACCTATGGTTCGGCTCATGGCATGAAAGACTTCATCATTATCAGTCTGGGCGTAGGCGTGGGCAGCTGTTTCTTCTCGCAAGGTCGTGAACACGTCGGAACAGGTGGCTTTGCCGGAGAGTTCGGACACTGTTGCGTTGTTGCCGACGGACGCGAGTGCGGCTGTGGCAATAAAGGATGTTTAGAGTCCTATGTCGGGGCTAACGGTGTTGTGCGTACCGCCAAGGACTTGATGTTGGAATCGGATGAACCGTCGTTGTTACGCGATATAGATAAGTTGACTCCCAGACTGATATATGAATGCTGCGAAAAGGGTGATGCATTAGCCATAGAGACCTTCCGCCAGACGGGAAATAAGCTGGGACTCGGGCTGGCGAACTATGCCAGTCTGATCAATCCGCAGGCCATTATCCTGACGGGAGGCATCTCGCATGCAGGAAAATACCTGCTGGAACCATGCCGCGAGTCATTCGAAAAACACGTATTCCCCAATATGCGTGGGAAAGTCAAGATTGTCGTGTCGCGAATGGACAACCGCGAGCGTGACGTGCTGGGAGCCGCTGCCCTGGCGTGGGAAGTCCCCGAGTACTCGCTGTTTAAATAGCAGACAGCTATTAGCTGTTGGCCTAATATTTGAAGGAACTGCCTCCTACGAACTCTCGCATGATGCTCGTAGGGGGTATTTCTTTGTCGCTGACGGGCAGGAAGAAACGGATGAATTTCAGCAGACGGTGCGCCTCGCTGTATTCAGGACAGTTTTTGGGAACCTGCGAGAGAATGAGTTCTGCATGGGTGCGCAGGACGGCAAACTCAATGTTCAGTGCAGAGTTGAACATCACGTCGGCCGTTTCTTGGAATGGGAATATCCACTGCTCCTCAGCATCCAGCACGTTCTTCCATTGTGCTATGGTCTGCTGGGCCGTGAAGGCTCCCTTGTTGTAGTCGCGGATGATGCGTCGCAACAAGCGGTTGTCGCGAACGGGAATCCAGTTGTGGTCGTCGAGCGAAATGCTGGTCAGTGCGGAAATGTATATTTTGTACTTGACCTTATCGGAAATCTTCTTCGTCAGCAGTGGATTCAAGGCGTGGATACCCTCAATAATCAGTACGGTATCGCCTGCCAATTTCAGCTTTTTACCATTCCACTCGCGTTTGCCGGTCACGAAATTATACTCCGGTATTTCAACGCGTTCGCCCTGCATAAGCCGCTGCAGATGCTCTTCGAGCAATGCGTATTCAACGGTTTCGATATTGTCGAAATCGTAGTCGCCATTAGGCAGCTTGGGTGTGTCCACGCGATTGACGAAATAGTCGTCCGTAGAGAACGACAGGGGGCGCAGACCGCAGGCCAGCAACTGGACACTCAGACGTTTGCAGAACGTCGTCTTTCCTGAACTCGACGGCCCCGTAATGAGCACCATGCGTACGGGGTCCTTCTTGCGGTGGAACCGACGGTCAATCTCTTCGGCTATCTGCACGATTTTCTTTTCCTGCAAGGCCTCGCTGACCTGAATGAGTTCGGAGCCATAGCCGCGCTGGACCGCACGGTTCACGTCGCCAACGTTCGACAGACGCATGATGATGTCCCAGCGTGTTTTCTCGGCAAACATCTCGTAGGTCTTCGGCTGATCCACCTTCTCTGCGAGTTGCAGGGGATTATTCCAGTCGGGCACACGCAACAACAATCCCTCTTCATAACGTTCCAGCCCCCACACCTTCAGATAGCCGGCACTGGGCACCAACGGACCGTAATAGTAATCCACCGTGTCGCCTAGGGTGTAATAATCGCTGTAAATCTGACCACTGGTTTCCAATAGTTTCACCTTATCCATAAAGCCACGTTCCGTAAATACGCGGATAGCCTCTTCGTTGGTGGCCTCCGTCCGACGGAATGGCATGTCGAGATCTATAATCTCCTTCATACGCTGACGGATCTGGTCCACATCGGAATCGGCGAGCGGTTCGAGCCCCTTCTTCTTGAAGTTGCAATAGTAACCGCGACACAGCGAGTGCTCGATGAACAGTTTAGAACCAGGAAAAACATCCTGCGTCGCTTTGTATAGCACGAAACTCAGCGAGCGCACATAGACACGGTGCCCGGAGCCCGCACGGGCATCCAGGAACTCAACGTCGCGATTCTGATACAGTCGGAACTTCAGTCCCTGCGACACATTGTTCACCTTGGCACTGATGACAGGGTAGGGCAACTGAATCTCGTTTTGAAACTCCTGATAAACGTCCATGAGCGAGCAACCCTCAGGGAAACTCTTGGTTACATTGTTGTTCTTGCAGCGTATTTGTAGCATATCGATAGGATTAGCCGTTCGCGCTTTTCTCGCGCGTACATTAATATATTAAATCCCGTGTGCAATTAAGCCTGACTGTTGATATAGTCCATGATGATATTGACGGCATCGTCCTCGGTCAATCGGTCCATCGTGATGACTAGCTCGTAGTTGCGGGTGTCGTAACGTGAGGTGTTGGTGTACTTCTTCACGTAGTTCTCGCGCATCTTGTCAATCTTCTCAATGATTTTACGGGCTTCATCCTCGGTGACGTTCTGCTTGCGGACGACACGGGCAATGCGTGCGGGCATAGAAGCCTGGATGAGGATGCTCAGGTGGTTGGGATGGTCGCGGAACACATGGAAGCCGCTGCGACCAGCCACAACGCACGATTCGCCAGCAGCGATGTCCTGCAGAATCATAGTCTCTGTCTGGAACATCTCATCGGTTGTCAAACGATCTGATTCGTTGCCCTGCTGCAGGACATAGTAACCTGTAGTCATGTTGGGAGCGATTTGCATGAGGCGTTGAACGTCACCCCACCAATTGTGCTTGCGACCTTTGATCTTCTCAATCTCTTCGGTTGTGAGATGATAGTGTTCCTGCAGGCCCTTGATGAGTGCCTTGTCGTAGAAGTTAACACCTAATTTCTCTGCCAGTTTACTGCCTACGGTACGTCCGCCAGAGCCCAGCTCGCGGTTGATTGTGATGACAAATTTTTCGTTCTTGTTCATTTCGGAAAATTTTTAGGTTATTAATTATGCCGCAAAGTTACGAAATCTTTTTTAAACTAAAATAGATTTACGCAATTTAACACATTTTTAAAGATTGCCCTTTGGCATTTCACTCGATTTTTACACACTTTCCAACCAAGAAGGTTGCGTATATCAGGTACGTCCACCTAATATAATCCGTGAGATTTTTTGGCAGAGTTTCTGAAAAAGTTTCTGCTGTAGTTTCTGCCGTGCAGAAAGTTTTACCCCCAAAGTTTCTGCTTTCTGCACGGAGTTTCTGCTTTTGTTTCTGAATGCGTTTCAAGAGATTGGAGCGCATTTTTTTGTGCCTACCTTCGCCATCGAAAACCTGTTGCAACGGTATTCGAAAACTAAGTGAACAATTAAAATTTTGACACAATGAAAAAGAAAAAGACGACAAACGAATTGTTACAAGCCTGGGTGTTTGACCTGGCAAACAGACTGTTGGACGAAGAGTGTATGACGCGCAGCGAGGCGTTCCGTGCGTTCTCTGCGCTGAGAATTGTAAAGATTATTGGTGTAATAATTTCAAACAAAACGAACCATTGATAATTACCCTCTTGAACCGCGCGAGGTGTCGGTGTACATCACCACGAAGATGATGAAGGAGCTTCGTGGTCTTGGATACTACTACTTTGCTGGCGTGAACCGCCAGCTGGGTCGCCGAGTGGGTGCGTTCGACAAGGACGTGTATACGGAAACAGTAAAGATTCTGTCAAAACTTTTGGTCGAAAATGGAAACAGCGAAGATTGAACAGTACGTCACCGAATTGCTTGAGATTTCGGGCATCGGGCGTGAGGATAAAGAGCAGCCGTTATGGCTGACTCTTTACCACATGCTGATGTGTGTGAAACTCTATGAGACGCTTGACGCAGAACAGCACGTACGGGTGGCGAAATGGCGCAAGCATTTCCAGTTTTTAAACGACATCAGATTTAACTTGAAAGAGAGAAAAGGAAGAAAGGACAAGAAAGCTTCCCCCTCATACTCCCCTATAAAAGAAAAGCCGCAAGAAG
>JAEEGH010003824.1_pt1 | contig 39095 bp, 30 predicted proteins | sample 9134181 | NCBI WGS metagenome assembly JAEEGH01 (sample SAMN16246544, study PRJNA631951) | gut metagenome | biome: gut microbiome; feature: rumen; material: DP-attached | host: Bos | place: Iran: Karaj | collected 2018-10 | reverse complement strand
AGTATGCGTCTGCCTCGTAACTGTAGTTTATCTTAGTTATTATGGCTGTGTCGCATAAGGGCTCAAATTCTTTATAAAGAGTTTCACCACCGATGATAAAGATGTCATCTGTAGGGATATTCTCTTTTTTAATGAGTTTAAGCAGTTCTTCTGTGCTATGTACTACTTCTGCGTCCTTTACTGTAAAGTTAGGGTTTCTGGACAGAATGATGTTTCTGCGCTGTACCAATGGTCTGCCTCCCGGAAAGGTCTCGATGGTTTTTCTGCCAAGTACGACCACTTTGCCTAATGTAAGTCTCTTAAAGTTCATCTGATCGGCACGGATGCTGGCTAAGAGTTTCCCTTTAAAGCCGATGGCCCAGTTGTTATCTACTGCTGCTATGAGTTTCATTTTCTATCTCTCCTATGTGATAAATCAGCTTATATCTTTAAATAGCTATAGGTATATTGGTTACCTGTTCGCCAAATTGATAGTTGTCAAGTCTTACATCATCCTTTGTGAAGGAATAGAAGTCCTTTTTATCAGGGTTAAGCCAGAAGGTGGGTGCCGGATATGTAGGACGGGTTATTAGTTCTTTTATAATGTCCACATGCCTGTCATAGATGTGAGCATCTGCTATTACATGGACGAACTCTCCTACCTGCATGTCACACTCACGTGCCAGCATATGTACGAGTACTGAGTACTGGCATACATTGAATGCATTTGCAGCAAGTATATCCTGTGAACGCTGATTAAGGATGGCATTAAGAACCAGCTTACCTCCGTCCTTAGGCTTGGTTACATTAAAGGTCATACTATATGCACAAGGATAAAGCATCATCTCTGACAGATCCTGGTGTACATATATATTGGTCATGATACGGCGGCTGAAGGGATTGTTTTTAAGGTCATAGATCACTCTGTCAACCTGATCGAACATGCCTTCTTTATACTTATGCTTAACGCCGAGCTGATATCCGTATGCTTTCCCGATGGTACCGTTTTCATCCACCCACTGATCCCAGATATGGCTGCCAAGTTCACTGACTTTGTTTGACTTTTTCTGCCATATCCAGAGTATCTCCTCTGTTGCGGTCTTAATCGGCACCTTGCGGAGTGTCATCGCAGGAAATTCCTTGCTGAGATCATATCTGTTAACTACGCCAAATTTCTTGATGGTATATGCAGGTGTTCCATCCTCCCAGTGAGGACGCACCTTTTCATCTTCTGTACTTGTACCATTTTCTAAAATATCGCTACACATTTTGATAAATAAATCATCTGCTACGCTCATGTTTTCTCCTTCATTTGGAAAAGGGCTGCCGCATCCCGCAGCAGCCCTTTTCCTTGCTGTTATTTCTAAATTGGAAGTGTTTTAAATCTCAGTAAACTTTTTGATATTGGAAGCGTTTGCGTACTTTGTACGGTGACCATCTGCCTGTACTACAAGTGTAGGCGCTGCCATAATACCCCATTCCTTTGCGAGCTCGGGATTTTCCTCTGCATCAATGATGGTGTACTCCTTGCCGTCAAGGTACTCTTTTGCAAGTCTGCAGTTAGGACAGGTCTTTGTGGTGAAGAGATATAATCCATCACCGGTAAGCTCCTTAGCCTCCATAGCTGCCTCTACCTTTTCCATATCCATGGGCTCGGTGTTCTTGTCAAGGTCTACAGCGATATCATCTGTATTGTAACTGCAGCAGCCTGCACCAAGTGAAAATCTGGTAGACTTTTCTAATGTATATTCAGTCCTGTTCTTGTACTCCTGTGACTTTCCTGCATTCCAGTTCTGTACAGGTCTGTAGTAGCCTGTAATTCTTGAATAAACCTCTGCATCCTCACCACAGATAGGGCACTTGAACTGCTCGCCTGTAAGATATCCGTGATTCTTGCAGATAGAATATGTAGGAGACATTGTATAGTAAGGAAGCTTGTAGTTCTCAGCGATGGTGCGGACAAGCTTAGCTGCCGACTGCCATGAAGGAAGCTTCTCGCCAATAAATGCATGGAATACAGTACCGGAGGTATATAATGTCTGAAGCTTATCCTGAATATCAAGTGCTGCGAAGATGTCCTCTGTAAACTCAACAGGCAGATGTGAGCTGTTGGTGTAGTAAGGTGTATCTCCCTTTGCGCCTGCTGTCCTGATATCGGGCCAACGCTTTCTGTCGTGCTTTGCAAGACGATAGCTGGTGCTCTCTGCTGGAGTAGCCTCTAAGTTGTAGAGATCTCCGTACTCTTCCTGGTAGTCAGAAAGTCTTTCTCTCATGTGGTTAAGAACATCTACTGTGAAGTCCTGAGTCTTCTTGTCTGTGAGGTCCTTGCCAAGCCAACGTGCATTCAGACCTACTTCGTTCATACCAACTAAGCCGATGGTTGAGAAGTGGTTTGCAAATGTGCCGAGGTATCTCTTGGTGTAAGGATAAAGTCCCTCGTCAAGAAGCTTGGTGATGATCTGTCTCTTTACCTTAAGTGAACGAGCTGCAAGATCCATCATTCTGTCAAGTCTCTTGTAGAACTCATCGGGTGTAGCTGAAAGATATGCGATTCTGGGCATATTGATGGTTACAACGCCTACAGAACCTGTGGACTCGCCTGAACCGAAGAATCCGCCTGATTTCTTTCTGAGCTCTCTTAAGTCAAGTCTTAAACGGCAGCACATCGAACGAACGTCTGAAGGCTCCATATCTGAATTAATATAATTTGAGAAGTAAGGTGTACCATACTTTGCTGTCATTTCAAACAGGAGCTGGTTGTTCTCTGTCTCTGACCAGTCAAAGTCTCTGGTTATCGAATATGTAGGGATAGGATACTGGAAGCCACGTCCGTTTGCATCGCCTTCGATCATGATCTCAAGGAATGCCTTATTTACCATATCCATTTCCTTCTTACAATCCTTGTAGCAGAAATCCATCTCTTTTCCGCCGATGATACAAGGAAGCTCTGCAAGGTCGTTAGGTACGGTCCAGTCAAGTGTGATGTTCGAGAAAGGAGCCTGTGTACCCCAACGGCTGGGTGTATTTACACCATATACAAAGCACTGGATGCACTGCTTTACATCATGGTATGACATGTTATCCTTCTTTACGAAGGGAGCAAGATATGTATCAAAGGATGAGAAGGCCTGTGCGCCTGCCCACTCGTTCTGCATGATACCGAGGAAGTTAACCATCTGGTTGCAGAGTGTGGAAAGGTGCTTTGCGGGTGATGAAGTGATCTTGCCGGGGATACCGCCAAGTCCTTCTTTGATGAGCTGCTTTAAGGACCAGCCTGCGCAATATCCTGTAAGCATGGAAAGATCATGAATATGAATATCTGCATTTCTGTGAGCGTTGGCGATCTCCTCGTCATAGATCTCAGAAAGCCAGTAATTTGCTGTGATGGAGCCTGAATTGTGAAGGATAAGTCCACCAACTGAATAGGTAACTGTGGAATTCTCCTTAACACGCCAGTCTTCTTCCTTAACATAGCTGTTAACCAGATCCTTGTAGTCAAGGATGGTTGACTTCATGTTCCTGATCTTCTCACGATTCTTTCTATATAAGATATAAGCCTTTGCTACTTCGTTATATCCTGTCTGGTTGAGTACTTCTTCTACGCAGTCCTGGATATCCTCTACGGATACACAGCCCTCTTTGATCTTTGACTGGAATGCTGAAGTTACTCTTAATGAAAGCAGGTTGATTATATCATCATTATAAAGCTGCTCTGTAGCATTGAAGGCTTTCTTGATGGCGTTTGAAATCTTAGAGAGATCAAAGTCAGCAATCTCGCCATCTCTTTTTGTTACATTGAAATTTACCATTTCCTTCTCCTCCTAATAAACCCTTGTTTATATCTGTTCAAACCGCCGATTTTTTTCCGCCGGTAGAAATAAGTTTAGCATAATAGGCTCAAGAAGTCAATGCAAAAATACAATATAAACGAAAAAATTTTAGGGCAAACACTATATCTTGTGTTTGCCCTATTTATAGGCGTTCTCGGTATCTGTGATCCCGGAACCCGTTGTATTTACTTGTTTTTAAGGTTTTAAACCTATTCCGTCGCAACTCCTATGCGGTTTTCGAGGTATTTTTGCTCCTTATAGGCCATCCTGTCTTCGGGACAGTGCTCAAGATATACCCCCAAGAGCTTGTATGCGAGCTCCATTTTGCCCTTTTTCTCAGCGATGATGATCTGATATCTCAGTACCTCATTATCCGATACATTCTTGTCCTGAGCCGCTGAAATGTACTGGTCTGCCAGGTCAAAGTAGTACTTGTTGTCGTGCTCCCAGTCTTCTACTCTGTCCGCATACTCAGCAGCCTTGAGTATCATGGGAAGTATGGTACCGTAATTATCAATATATGCTGAATGACCGCTTATATAGATGACCATCTCATCTATAAGGGTAAGCACATCCCTGGGGGATTTTTCCTTGAGGCGCATACCATATATAGCTCTGTACTCGTCTATGGCACAATCCTTCATATCGATGATCTTTCTCTCATCGGCTTCCCAGAGATCCCATTCTTCCTTTAAGTAATAGAGGTTTGCCCTCATCTTGTATAGCTTTATTGACTCGTTTCCGGACTCGATAGCATCCGATACCAGCTTGATCAGCTGATCCGGTGTATAGAATGTCAATGCCTGATCCTGACCGTTTTCATAATTGAGCTGCCATGCAAGCAACGCTGCCGATGCTTTGTACTGTGCTTCTTTTTCTTTGTCAGTGGCCTTATCGCCAAGCTGTTTCAAAAGTGCTACAGCATCCTCATATTTGTTTTTTGAAAGATAGATGTCTAGCAATGCTCGCCTTACTGCTTCTCCGGTCTCAGGCTCCCTGTCAAAGTAGTTACCGTAGGTGTTATCCTGATTGACCATGATACCGAGCAGTGCCTCTGCTCCTTCTATGTCGCCGGCCTTTAACTGGTTAAATGCGTATCCCGAAAATACTGTGACTGATTTCTCATTGTTTCTTATGGCTTTAAGGAATGCTGCTTCGGCCTCGGCATACTCTCCTGCGTTATAATAATCTGCTGCATCATTTATATAGGAAACCTCTTCTGCAGCGCACCCGGTGAGAATGAATAATCCGAGGACTAAAACAAGACATAAGAGAATATAACTCCTATGTCCGGTATGGTTTTTATTATGTTCTTTTTTATTTATTCTATCGAACATTTTAATTCCTTTTCGTTTCAAACCACATATTTATTTAAGCCTGAGTCTTTGCAGCGTTCTCAGCATCCTCACGGCGGATCTGTGCACGCTTGATCTTGCCGCCCAGGGTCTTAGGAAGCTCATCAACATACTCTACGATACGAGGATACTTGTAAGGAGCTGTATTGTGCTTTACATGGTTCTGGAGCTCCTTGGTGAGCTCATCTGAAGGTGTATAGCCCTTTGCAAGTACTACTGTTGCCTTTACAACCTGGCCTCTGATGGGATCGGGTGCTGCTGTGATGGCACACTCTACTACTGCAGGGTGTGTGATAAGTGCACTCTCTACCTCGAAAGGTCCGATACGGTAACCGCTGCACTTGATAACGTCATCATGACGGCCTACGAACCAGTAGTATCCGTCAGAATCACGCCATGCTACGTCTTTTAAGTTATATACTCCGCTACCGATGGCTTCATCGGTCATCTTTTCATCACGATAGTAACCAACGAAAAGTCCTATAGGATAATTATCCTTGGGTACACTGATGGTTATCTCGCCTTCCTCACCGTCTTCAGCCTCTACACCGTTGCTGTTAAGAAGTCTGATGTTATAAATAGGTGAAGGCTTGCCCATCGAACCGGGCTTGGGCTCATACCAGGGGAAGTTAGCCAGAAGTACTGTGCTCTCTGTCTGTCCAAAGCCTTCCGCGATAGTGTATCCTGTAAACTCTTTCCACTTGCGGACTACCTCGGGATTAAGAGGTTCGCCTGCTGTACACCAACGCTTTACAGAAGAAAGGTCATATGCAGCAACATCCTCCTGAAGCATAAATCTGTACATTGTAGGCGGTGCACAGAATGTGGTAACCTGATATTTCTGAAGTACTGCAAGAAGATTTTCCGGATGGAATTTCTTCATATCATAACAGAAAATGGTTGCTCCGCAGATCCACTGTCCGTAAATCTTACCCCAGCCAAACTTTGCCCAGCCGGAATCGGATACGCTCATGTGGAGCATATTTTCCCTAACGCACTGCCAATACTTTGCGGTAACGATATGTCCTAAGGGATGCATATAGTTGTGGCAAACCATCTTGGGCATACCTGTGGTACCGGATGTAAAGTAAATCTGCATTATATCGGTGTTATGAGTACGCTCATCACCTGTAGGTCTCTCAAACACATTGCTCTGACCTTCCATGCCGTCATGGAGATTCAGCCAGCCGTCTCTGTGACCGTTTACAAGCATTATGTTCTTTACTTCAGGTACTTCTTTTACAGTATTTTCAATCTGCTCTACTACGAAATCATCGTCGATGCCGATGAACATCTCGATATTTGCTGCCTTTGCTCTGTATACAAGGTCATGAGTTGTAAGCTGCAGAGTACCGGGGATTATGATAACACCCATCTTGATAAGTGCTGTTGCGCAGATCCAGTATTCATAACGACGACGTAATATCATCATTACTACAGAACCTTTATGAAGTCCGAGACTCTTGAAATAATTTGCAGCCTGGTTTGAAAGCTTACTCATCTCTGCAAATGTAAAGGTCTTTTCCTCACCGTCATCATCGCACCAGACAAGTGCACGGTTCTCAGGCTTTTCCTTTGCCCATCCGTCTACGATATCAAAACCGAAGTTGAAATCCTCGGGTACATTTACTTTATAATTTGCTTTAAAATCCTCGTATGAATCAAAATCTATACGGGGAAGATACTTCTCTAACATGATAGTCCTCCTGATTCCTTTATTGTGTCACATAGTATTGCATTATCAATCAAAAACCCCTTCTCCTGATTGATTTACGCCCTAAGACCTAACAGCTCTCAGGGCACTTACACTTCTGTGATCACCGTAAGGAATGTGCCGGGCTCATCGCCTCCGCAGCGCTGACCATGAGGTATATTAGGATTAAAATAAACACTGTCTCCTTCTTCAAGAAGAATGCTCTTTGTTCCTAAAACAACTATAATCTTTCCTTTTAAACAAAGGTTAAATTCCTCTCCTTTATGTGTAACCAGATCGACGGGCTTGTCCGAAGGATCGATGGTAACAAGGAGTGGCTGCATTATTTTCTTTGTAAATCTGTAAGCAAGGTCTTTAAAATAATAACCGGGTATTCTGTCGATGACCTGTCCCTGGCCTTTTCTTACCACGTGATATGTATCAAGCTTTGCAGACTCGCCGGTAAGTATCTCAGCAAAATCCACATTGCATAATTTCGATATCTGATAAATGGTACTGATAGGAACGTTTTTACCGGTTGATTCATATTCTTTATATGTATCGATATCAACTCCAAGTTCTTTTGCAAACTCTTCCTGAGTATATCCGCAGGCATCTCTAAGACCTGCTATACGTTCTGCTATCTCTCTGATTTCATCATCCATAATGTTATCTCCTGATCTGTTTCTAATAATGCAGATAATAATAGGACGTTTTTTCGCCTTTATCCCTAATGTCTTATTCTATCACTTTCAAATTTTTTAGTCAACTCTTAATTGTGTTCTTCATAAGTGAATCTTTGGCTGTATATAAAAAGAAAAGGCTACGGAAAACCGTAGCCTTTTGAATCTTGAAATTATCAAGCCTTAACTTCTGCGTTCTTGGGCTTTCTGCCGGGCTTCTTCTTATCCTTAGCCTCAACCTTGTCAGCAGCCTTCTTAACTGCCTTTGCAGGCTTTGCAGCAGCCTTAGCAGCCTTCTCAGCTTCTTTCTTTGCAGCTTTCTCAGCAGCCTTTGCAGCCTTCTCAGCTTCCTTCTTTGCAGCTTTCTCAGCCTTCTCAGCTTCCTTCTTTGCTGCCTTCTCAGCAGCCTTAGCAGCCTTCTCAGCTTCTTTCTTTGCAGCTGCAGCAGCGGTATCCTTCTTAGCTACTTTCTTCTCAGCTGTTTTCTTTTCTGCCTTAGGAGCAGCTTTCTTAGCTGTCTTCTTCTCTGCCTTAGGAGCAGCAGCCTTCTTAGCGCTCTTCTTTGCAACGATCAGATCGAATACTGCAACCTTATCAAAGTTACGTGAAATGTAAACATTGCCTGACTCAACTTCTGCGCCAAGTTTCTTCTTTCCTTCAGCGATAGCAATGATCTCTTCTGCTGTACACTGGATCTTGAAATCATGATCAAGATATTCCCAAGGCTCAACATTGATCTTTCCGTCAGCCACTTCGATATAGAAGGCGCCTTCGCCTTCGCCGGTTACATCAACCTGAACTGCAAGATGCTCATCTACAAGTGCAGTGTCAGCTTTTGCATAAGCTTTTTTAACTTTTGCAACAATCTCTTCGTATTTCATAACGCCCTCCATAAATAATAGGAAAAAATATACAGTGGAATTATATCACTGTATTAATAAAATGTAAATGTGCGACATTGCCAAAAATTAAATAATTAATTATTTGATTTTTCGCTATACTGCACAATAAAACAACGATTTGTTTTATGTTGTGATTATATTATCTATTTTTCTAATTGTCAATAATAAATATTTAAAATAAAAAGAAATTGTAATTTTTATTATTTGTATTACAATTTCTTTTCAATTTTTTATACTGTTTTTTATTTGTTTTTTCAATAATTTTTTAATTCGTTTTTTATTGTTTTATCAGATTATTAATTACAAATCCTGCGATCATAATACCTGCGACCGACGGCACAAATGCTACACTTCCGGGCGTTCTGACTATTTCTTTTTCTGCTTTATTTATTAATTCATCAGATGCAATTACATCTAATTTTTCTATGTTTCTTTTCTTTAATTCTTTGCGCATTACTTTTGCCAAAGGACAATTTTTTGTTGAAAAAATATCAGTGATTTTTAATTTTTCAGGATGGGTTTTATTGCCTGTTCCGCATGAACTAATTATTGAAATATTTTCATTTTTTGCACGCATAATTATTTCTAATTTTGCAGTAACGGTATCCACACAATCACATATAAAATCAAAATTGTTGAAATCAATTTCTTTTGAATTTTCCGGTAAAAAAAACATATCATATGCGTGAATTTTTAATTCCGGATTTATATCCAAAAGTCTTGATTTTATTACTTCAGTTTTCTTTTTTCCTATGGTACTGTGCAGTGCGATTATCTGTCTGTTTAAATTGGATTCGGATACAACATCATTATCAATTACGGTTATTTCTCCTATTCCGCTCCTCACCAAAACCTCGGCAGTATAACCTCCGACACCGCCTACTCCAAAAACTGCGACATGGCTTTTTTGTAATTTTTTAACTGCATCTTCTCCGATACACATTGCAGTTCTTTCATACATTCCGTCCATATTTTTATCTCCGATTTTCTTAAATATTTTCGATCTGCCAGTCTATCGGTGTGCATCCATTTGATGTCAAAAATTCATTTGCTTTACTGAAATGTTTGCAACCGAAAAATCCTCTGTATGCAGAAAGCGGACTCGGATGAGGTGCTTTTAAAATCAGATGATTAGGGTTATTTAAAAATGCTGCTTTTTTCTGTGCAGGACTTCCCCAAAGTAAAAATACAATTGGTCTGTTTTCTTCATTTACTGCTTTAATAACTGCATCTGTAAATCTTTCCCAACCATGTCCCGCATGTGAATTTGCAGCATGTGCTCTCACTGTTAAAACCGTGTTCAATAATAAGACTCCCTGATCCGCCCACTTTTTTAAATATCCGTTATTGGGTATATAACAGCCGCAGTCATCCTTTAATTCTTTATATATATTTTCAAGGGAAGGCGGAGCAGGATTTCCGGGCAGTACAGAAAAACAAAGTCCGTGTGCCTGGTTTGGCTCATGGTATGGATCCTGTCCGAGTATAACTGCTTTTACTCTGCTTAAAGGTGTGTATTTCAATGCATTGAATATTTCTGTTGCAGGGGGATATATGACTTTAGTGCTATATTCATTTTTTAAAAAAGCGGTCAGTTCCTTATAATACTCACTGTTGTATTCATTTATAAGACTGTCTTTCCAATTATTTACCGTAGCCATATTTATGTATGCCCTTTCTATCTTTTATCCTTCGCCTGACGCTTTCCTGTCAAAGCAGTCAAGCCTCTGCTCAGAATTACAACTTCAGATATTAGTTCTACTATATAGTACGAAAAAAGACATGCACTCATGGAACGAGAGCATGCCCTTAACTTTAATCTGTTCGTACTTATAAATTAAGCACGTTCTACTTTTCCGGACCTGAGACAAGCTGTACATACATACATCTTCTGTGTGCCGCCAGCGGTCTTTACTCTAACAGACTTAACATTTGTCTTCCACATTCTGTTAGCACGTCTTGATACGTGGCTTCTTGAATAGCTTAACTGATGTCCGAATCTATTTTCTTTCTCACAAATTGCGCATTTAGCCATTATAAACACCTCCTGTCGCGCAAATTTGGCTCCAAAGCCTTAAACATTTGACATTCTATCACAAGTTGTAAAATAATGCAAGTACTTTTTTCGTTTCCTTAAAAGACTCTGCGGATAACTGTTTTACAGCCTTATTCAAAGGTAAGTGACAGTGTCTCTGTATAATAATCGTTTCCGTATACATCAAGGATATGACCGTATACGTCTACATCATAATCGCCTACTTCTTCGTAGGTAACCTTTAATGCAGAGTCGATAACGATAGGATCGCCGAACAGCCACTTATCGTCGTACTCACCGTCATATGTGTAATAATCACATACAAACTGGATGGTATCGCCCTTTACGAAGTTAGCAACATTACGCTCAGCCTGTGTAGGACCTTCGTCATCAGAAGATGTCCTGTAGCCCTTTACATAACCGCCGTCATGCTTATCATCCCAGTAAAGGAGAATATCGATGTCCCTGGTCTCGCCTGTTCTGGCACTGGTAAATACCGCCTCTACTATACCGTATGTATACCAGCCGCCATCAGCTGTCTCACCCTCTTCTACTGCGAAGTAAGGTACGATCTGCTCATCGATAGCAACCCACTTGTAATCAAAATCAACTATCAGGTTGCCGTTATCGTCAAGTTCATATGCATTATCATTTCCAAGGTCGATATAGCCTTCGCCGTCATCAAGGTATACACCAAGATCTACCATAGCGGCTGCATCCCACTGCTCATCGGTAAGTTCAAGAACATATCCGTCTCCCTCTTCTGTCAAAGGAAGGAGTCCATCCTCATTTAATTCGAACTCTACGATCTCTGTCTCGGCAGCTATTTCCTCATTATACCACTCTTCTGTGGTGAGGTCTTCTTCTTGAGTATCGTCTTCGTAACCGGTCTTAACAGCGATAGGAGTCATAGCTCTTGATACTGAACCGCCGGATCTTGCTGAAAGGAAATTGCTGAAGAAGCCTGAAACCTTGTCATCATTCATGCCAAAGCTCTTCATCATGCTCTTCATCTGCTTATAGTAGCTGGGATAATCATAAGGGAAATACATAGCCAGGCCGTTGGTCCTGGTGATGTTTGTCTTATGATATACAACGCAGTCCTTTACTGCTGCTATAACATCATCTGCTCCGTCAAGACCGCAATTCTGACAGAAGTCAATGATATCGATCTGATCGTAATTGCCCTCGCCGTAGCACTTAGTGTTCTTTCTAACCTTAGCAAGTGCCTTATAGTTTCCGGCATAAAGTACTTCATTACCGTCTGCACAAAGTGAGCTAAGCTTTGAATAAACATTCTTTATCTTACTTAAATTGATAAGGCTCAGTGTAACATCATCAGAACCGTTTGCTGCTACGAAGTCATCAACGATGATGCTTCCGAGCTTTTCCATATCAACTGAAGGATTCTTGGTGAGTGCCTTGAGCCAGCCGGTGTATGACCAGCCGTATCCGGGCTCCTCTTCCTCTGCTGCTATAAGATATGAAGCACTGCCTGATAATGCGTAAGCTGTCTCAATGGTACCCATAAGACATGCATCAAAGCCTACAAAGTCAAACTTTACACCGCTGCTTGCAAATACATCTGCTATCTCATCAAGTGAAAGGTCTCCTGTAGCCAGGTCGTCCATACCAAAGCCTGCCATGGTACCGCCGCCGTGATTCCAGAAAATGAATCCGTATCTGTCTGCAGGGAAATTCTTTACTGAATAATTGATGAAATCAAGTACCTCTGAAGGCTCAACCATGCTCTTCTTTCCACGGTCCTCAAGTTTCTTAACGCCTTCGCCGATTACCTGATATCTTCCAACCTTACCTGAAGTCATGACACTGTTCTGCCATCTCTTTGCTCCGCCGGCTTCAATGATAAGGTTTACATTGCTGCCGATATTTGCCTCGCACATTTCCTGGATATCCATGGTAGCACATCCGCTGTCGCTCTCCAGGTTGGAGCCTACAATGTATACCATAATGGTAGCTTTTCCTGAACCTGACTGGATATCACTGATATCTGCATAGTCAAACTTTTCACCGGTATTTCCGCCGATGTAGTTGTCACTGCCGCCGCTGTAAGAAGAATCTCCCCAGCCGTAATCAGATGAGCTGCTGCCGAAAAAAGCGTCAAAAAGTGAACCAAGCAAATCATCGTCTGATGAACTCTGGCTTGATGATCCGTAATCGTCATCATCGGAATACGATGATGTATCACCCGAATCACTTAATAAATCATCCAGTAACCCGTCCAGATCATCCAGCAATCCTTTTTCTGAACCACCGTTTGAGCTTGGTGTACCGGTCTCTTCATCCAACATTCCGCAACCCGAAAATGAGCATACCAATAAAACGGATACCACAAATAAGGCTACCCATTTATAAATTCTTTTCATTTTTTTAATTCTCCTGATCCTTTAAAAACTCTTCTCCCTTTTTAACCATTTCCTTCTCATTTTCCTTGTCTTTGGGAGACTTCTTGAATTTGTCAATTAAGCCGGGTACTGTATCGATGATCTTTGATACGGTATCGGTGTTCTTTGTGCTTACAAGCTTGCACTGTCCGTCCTTGATAACAAGTACCGAACTGGGTGACATCTTTCCGCCTAATCCGCCACCTGCGCTGTTACCCTTTGCATCCTTAACAAATGCACCTGCGGCTACGCCGAAGCTTACATCTACTAAAGGAAGGATGATAGTCCCGTCATCAAACTTCACAGCTTCACCTACTACAGTCTTGGTAGTGATGAAAGAATCCATTCCTTTGAACAGAGATGTGATAGTTTCTGCAAAATTGTTGTTTTTCTTCTCGTCTGCCATTTTTTCTGTCTCCTTTTATAAAATATAAATCTTTACAGTTTTTTGAATCCGCGTACCTTCTTGCGGATGTACTTTATATCCTTATTAAACCATACCTTTACGGCAGGGATAACAAGCAACGCTAAAATTATTCTTCCCTTGAGGTCCACATCTGCCTCAATCTTCTTGTTTTCGAAATCGGGCTCGAAATCAAAATGAGGTCCCCAGATAGGGAAAAACATACTTGCGGCACCGGTTATGTAACCTGTGGTCGCGGGATCGTCCATACCAAAAGCAACTCTTCCTTTGAGTTTCTTGGGCAGGCATCTCTTTATGATCAGGAACAATTTGTCTTTTCCGTAGTTGACACCGCTTATTACTCTCGGGTCATCCTTCATATCAAGAATATAATTCTTCTTTTTGTTTAGCTTCCTTATCTTCTGCTTTATATTCTTAATCTTATCCCTGATACCCTTGATCTTTGCTTTTATTTTCGAAGGAATACTCTTTATCTTACCTAAGATACCCTTTTCTCCCTGTTCCTCAGGTTCGGGTTCTTCATCATCATCGAACCACCAGGAGTCATCGTCATCCTCGTCCTCGGTATCTTCGTCGGTGTTTTCTTCCTTTTCTTTATCTTCTTTCTTGTCCGGCTCTTTTTTGTCAGAGTCTTTTTCTTCAGCAGTTTTTTCTGTAGTTTCTGTTTCCTTGTTGTCCTCTGTTTCATTAACAGCAGTCTTCTCGCTGCCGTCTGTGATACTCTTTATCTCATCTTCCTTTACTTCATCTTCAATCTCTGACTCTGTATCGGATTTTTCATCCTTCTTCTTTTCTTTTTCCTTCTCGGCCTTCTGTCTCGCCTTTTCCTCTTTCTGCTTTCTCTTTTCTTCCTTTTTCTTTACGTACTCGGGATCGTTTGAATAAAGTTTGAACAGTCCCAGCAGCTTTGCATTAATGATAAGCCCGTTACTGTCAAAGTTAACCGAAACATGCACGAAATGCAGCAGCCATGATACCACCACATTTGCCCTGACCGGTATTCCTTTCTTTTCTTCACCGTAATTATCTTCTTCATCCGTCGAGGCTCTGACCTTATTCATCAGGGCATCACGCTTTCTACGGCTGATCACTTCTTCGTTCATTTCAGCCTCAGCAGGATACTTAGCATCAGCCTTATATCTTATGGGTACGAAACCTACGAGCAGCACAATAAGCAGTACCAATCCTATCAGTACCGCTAATGTTATCCCTATTATCTTTAATATTGTAAGAATAACTGTAAGCATGCTCAAGCTCCGTTAATAGTTTTTAATTTATTCCAAAATATGCATTTACTCCGTCAGGAGAAAGCTCGTAACCATCGTTAACCAGTTTTGCAATGATGCCGCCCGCCAGCTCCTGAGCTTCGTCCGATCCGCCTGCCACACCGACAATCTGCACATCATGATCTTCTTTCTTGAAATGCTTTACCGGAAAGAAAGTGATATTGTAGATATCCAGCAGGTCCTTACCGTTGGTGTTAACAGTGATAAGGTGAGCACCGAATCTGATCTTATTTGGTTTTTCAATCTTTTTCTTAATTTTCTTGAACTTCTTAAGATTCTTTTCCTTTATACTGTCCGACATGAACAGTTTGCTGCTCCAAATGATCACTTTTAGAACTCCATTTTTAAGATTTTTGAAACTGCGGTGTTTTTCTCATGTATATTACTGCAGGCTGAAAGCGACTCTCTCACATAATCCATAACCTCTGTACGTGAGTTGAAAAATACGGGTAATGTGGAAAGTACCGCTGCCTGTCTGGCACGGTTAAGTGCCCTGTTTCCGTTTTTAAATGCTATATCCAGTTTCTCGGAAAGCTTCTTGAATTCCGATTCTACATCTGTCTCATCAGCATTTCCGATCTCTGCCATCTCAAGCTCTGCATAAACCGAAGTTGACATCAGTCTTCTCATGCTCTCGAGCTTTACAGCTTCCTCATCGGGCTTACCCTCTGACTCCAGATATCCCTCAAGCTTTGCCTCAAGTGTCAGTCTCTTTTCTGACAGTTCTTCAAGCCTGCCCTCAAGTTCTGTGAGGATTTTCTCTGCCTCACCCGCATCCGAGCCTTCGTCGAGCGAGGAGGATGCTTTTATAAGTTTAAGGAGACTTTCAACCTTTTCACGCTCCTCAGCCCTTACCTCATCGCTGCATCTGCCGATAACACATATATAATTGCATATCCCGGCGAGATCATTTAAATAATCATATTTCTCCTGGAGCGCCTCGCTGTCTATCTGACTTAAGTCAGCATCACCGAATTCCGCATCACCTGCGAGACCTGAAGCACTCTCCAGCATATATATCATCCTTGATAATACATCTTTTCCAAGTCCGATATAAAGCTTTAAGGCATTTTTTACTATATCAAAAAATCTGACCTTTGTCATCCTGACAGGCAGCTCATATACTGCCATCTTGATGCGTTCGTTGATAAGTGCATTGTCGTTTACGCCAAATATGCTGCGAAGTACTGCCTTTGCAGCCTCGTCATCATCTGAATAATCGAACTTCTCATCAGGATTTTCTTTTCTGATATCTATATAGTGCTCAAGCTCCAGCCTGTCTATACGTCTGACTAAAGTTTCAACCTCTGTTTTAAGCTCGTCCCTTAAGTCTTCTGCCTTTTTGCCTGTTTCTTCAAGACCGTCGTAGGACTTAAAGCACTTGCCGATCAACTCCTCAAGCCTGCTCCTGAAACTGTCGTTATCAGCATTTGACTTTACGGCCTCACTTTTTTTCTCCTGTAACTCTTTATCACGCTCGCATAATGAGTAATAATCCATCGCAAGCTCTGTGAAAGCAAGCTCAAAATAACATTTTTCAAGCTGATTGTTCAAAACCGTATCCCCTTTATAATAACATATTAATGTAAATTGCATTGGGCGTGTACTTCAGGAACTCGGGTCCTCCGATGATACCGGAGAATACACTCACGAATCCAAGTACGCCAAGTCCTATGACTATAACCGCTCCCGCAATCTGGTAGGTTTCCGTCTTCTTTATGAGCTTTGATACCAAAGTACACAGTATGCACATAAAGAATAGGTATGCCACACTGTACAGCAGTCCGTTTACTCCCGATATCAGGAATCCCGCTACCAGTCCTAAAGGTAAAGTATACACGAAAATTCCAAAAAAGTCCATAGTTTCTGAAGGAAGTCTTTTTCCGGGTAATTCCTTTAACCTGTATGCCACTCCCGACTCGTACTCGAGGCAGAAGCAGTTGCAGGAAACAAAGGCGATCAGACACAGCAGCATGGCCAGCATTCCGGCTATCATCTGCTTGTATATCATGCCGTTGGTGATCTCTTTTTCCTCAATCTTTTTCGTGGACGAGTCCTCATATGTGAGGTTAAAGGTAAATGCGAAGTCGGAATCCTCTTTTAATGCGGCTACCACATCCGCATACTCTGACCTTGACATCTGTACCTCTCCGTTCAGAGCCTTATATGCCCTGTATGCCTTATTGAAACAGATATCATATATCATGTTTCCGGCAGTGATATCGCTCAATATTACGCTTACCCTGTCATCCTCACCGGATATAACCCTGATCGTCTCATCCGGGAAGCCCAGCCTTATATTTTCTCCAAAGCCCTCATCTACGATAAATATACACTCGATAAGGCCGTCCAGGAGCTCTTCCCTGAGATCTTCAAGCTCTCCTTCCTTTACATACACGGAAGGAGTATTTTTCATGCCGTTGGCAAAGTTTAACGCTTCTTCACTCTCATCATACATTACAAGTCCGACGGGTATGGAGCTTCTTTCTTCTCCCGCACTTTCCAGTCCGAGCAGCAGCGCCAGTACCACGATGGATGAGATCAGATAGCAGATGCCCGCGGTCCTGTCCTTTAAACAGATCTTTAATCTAAGTATAAAGCGGCTCATATCTTACACCCCCGCTTTCAAAACAAGTTTTATAAACCAGTATGTGGGCGTAAACCTTGCAACGGCAAGTACACCCTCCGGCAGATACATGATCGGTATGATACCGCCGCCGGCTATGGTCATAAACAGTATCAGCATGTTTCCGAGTACCATATAGCCCGATACAGAGTTCATGAATCTCGCAATGATCATAAACAGCACACAGGAAACAACTATTGCACTAAAGATAAAGAATACGGCACTGCCCGGGATACTCAGCTCGCTCAGAGCGGCGATAAGTCCGACCGCAACCAGCATGATAACGCCGTACACGATAAGGAATGCAGCCAGTCCCGATATGAAAATCCTTGTTTTTCCTATACCGGCTGATACCAGCCTGTCACCTACCTTTGATACTCTCTCCTTTAAGGTCTTAAGTCCTGCGAGGAGTCCCGCATACAGGATGATGAGTATCATACCGGCATATATATAGTAATTAACCAGGGATATACCTTCAAATCTCTCTATGATCTCTCTCTTAAAGAAGGAATCCTTTCCGAGAGCCGTAAACAAAAGTTCAAACGAAACAGTCCTGTTAACCTCGGAGATTTTCGAGGATTCATAGCATCCGTCCTTACGCATGGCATTTACTATGCCCTGACAGTTCATCTCTACCGAGGAAATGTATGTGGAATAAGCATTTGCAAGGTTGGTAAGCAGCACCGCCTTTGTTTTGTCGGAGCTGTTGATCTTTCCTTCTATCGGCATGTTTATGATATCCGACAGATTTTCCGTAAAGTCCTTGGGTATTATGAGATACATATCGAGCTCGCCCGCATCAAACATGTCGGAAAGCTCATACCTTGTACCTCTTACCACCTGGAAATAGGAACTGAACACTTCGTTTTCATCGAAGTATGTGACCAGCAGTCCGGAATATTCCGTCTGGTCCTCGTCCGCTATTCCAAATCTTACAGCAGGTCCGGTTGTTTCCTGCACACAGAACATAATGCCTGCGGCGGATAAAACCAGCAGTGCTATAAGCAGGATAATCATTTTTTTATCACTGAAAATCAGTTTTAAATCCTTTGATAACATTTAACACCTTCATCTCACATCAGGTCTTGTGTTCATGTGTATATAAATGATCGCTGCAATATTCATAGCTGCCGTTACATTTGCTGCAGAATCTGAACTCCAGAGAATCGTCGTCCTTTTCCGTCCTGCCGCAGATAGCGCATTTGTGCATTGCCTTCTGATCAGAGGGCTTATAGATATTTATGATCTTTCCGTGATTGGGATCTCCCTGTCTTGAAGCTGCGGCACGGCGGGCAGCCTGCTGAGCGGCCTGCTGGCGCAGACTCTGCTGGAATGCGCGTCTGGCGGGATTCATTGGTGCAAAGCCCTTTTTCTTTAAAGAGATAAAGAACAGCAGGAAGTTAAGCAGTGAAAATGCTATGGCTATCAGGACAATAACTCCAACGAGCCAGCCCGATGCAAAGCCCTGCAGTATCTCTACTCCGATAAGGACCAGATAACCGATGGCGAGATGCTTTCCTTTGGGAGACAGACAGAATATACCTACCCATACAAGGTTGCTCATGAGTGTAACGATACCATAAGAAGCACTTACCGCAAATGCCTGTGCCACATCCAGTGCTACCGCCAGGAGGTAAACGATCATAAACATGCTTATCCCGTTCTGCATACCGCCAAAGCCGAACCTCTGCTCCGGGAATGTAACCGCAAATGCCAGGAAAAGCGTAAGATTCAGGTAATCCAAGGTCAAGGGATAACTGTAGCCATAGCCCAAAGTCAGATATGTAAAAATATAAATGGCTACTATAGCCAGAGCCGTAAATAGGATACCCGAGAAATAATACAGATTAAATCTGAAGCTGCCCCACATACTCTCAAGTAATGTACCGAACATAAAGTTTACATACAGCATGAGAAGTATCCTGAATATATTGTTGGTGTCAACGGGCTGTATGATGAATGTGATAATTCTCCATACCTGACCGCTGAGCAGCTTGTCAATATCCAGTTTCAGCCATGTTTCATACAAAGTAGGATTTATAGCATTTATTATAAATCCGGCCGCATAGAGGATTATCAGATATTTCATCAGTCCTCTTATGGCATACTTGCCGAATTTTCTTTCCAGTTTGTCAATCATTTTTATTTCTCCGAGTGTATTTCTTTTAGACCGTCAATTTTAGGAACCACCGTCATCGAATAGTTGGTATAATATACAACAAATCCGGGTTTTGCTCCGTTGGGCTTTTTTACATCCTTGCGCTGCAGATAGTCCACATCGGTCTTTGTATTCTCAGCTGCCTTTGAATAGTAGGCTGCCAGTGCCGCTGCCTGCTCGTATACCCTGTCAGGCAGCTCTCTGCCCTCAGTCTTTACTATGACATGGGAGCCTGCGTTTTTCTTGGCATGGAACCACCAGTCCCCGCCGTTTGCCACCTTAAAGGTCAGCTCATCATTCTGATAGTTGTTTTTTCCGACATACAGATGGAAACCGTCCTCCGTCACATAGTGCAGGGGCTTTGACTTTTCACGGCTGCCGGCATTTTTATTTATGCTCTTGCCGTTTTTGTTTCCGGCTTTCCCGCCGAAGTTACTGTGGCCAAAATGACCTTTTATATATCCGCACTCTATCAGCTCTTTTTTTATTATATCCAGATCGTCGGTGCAATCTGCAATATTCAGTGCCACATTTATGGACTCCAGATGCTCAAGTTCTTCCTCACTGGCCTTTACCTGCACGGATACAGCCTCATAGGTACGCTTTAACTTAGAGTATTTCTCATAGTATTTCTTGGCATTATCCAAAGGACTGATGTCCGGGTCGAGAGGCACTCTGATGTCCTCACCTGTGTAGTAATTGTTGAGAGTACATTCCTTCACGCCGTTCTCTATACCGTAGCCATAGGTAGTGAGAAGCTCTCCGTAAAGCTTGTATTTATCGCGCTTTTCCGTGTCGGCAAGCTGCTTTCGCTGAAGCTCCAGCTTCTTTACTGTCCTCTCAAGAGCATTGCTTACTACTTTTCTGAGGTCGGTGGATTTCTGCCTGATATTGGTTACTACATTTTTCTTTGCATAGTACTCCTCAAGCACACGGCTGATGCTGTCATATCCGACCACAGCCATACCGGGAGTATTTTTATATAAGGTGAGCTCTGTTGCAGCAAACTCTACCGGGTTACCCTTTTCCTTTATATCTGCCGTATCCGGCTCTGCTCCGGTTTCTTCCGGGGCATTGTCTATGCCATCAAAACAGATACAGGGGTAAAATCTGCCCTCTTTTATGTCCTCAACTATGCTTTCAAAACGCTTATACAGATGTAAAAGCAGGTCACTGCTCAGGTCTTTAGCATTGGTTTCTCCGTCAAAACCCGCACGGTAGACTATCTCGTTTGCCATCAGGGGACTGAATCCGGTAAAGCTCATATAGATGGCTTTACCCAGTTTATCGGGATATTCGCCGATGAGTCTCGCGAAATCCTCTGATGTAGCTGTCAGAGGATTTACCTTGTTTTCCTGACGGGGGATAAAATACTCTCTCCCGGGAAGTACCTCTCTTACAGAACTCATTGCCGACGATACATGCTTTATACTGTCGATGATCCTTAAGCTTCCTTCTTCCTCACCGCAGAAGATAATATTGCTGTGCTTTCCCATTATCTCCACTATGAGTTTTTTCCGGCATACATCACCCATCTCATCGAGATGTTCAAGCTCCATCACTACCACACGCTCCAAATCGGGCTGGTATACATCGACTATCCTTGCAGTACCTATGTATTTTCTGAGCAGCATGCAGAAATTCGGTGCCGTGATGGGTGCCTCTTTCTTCGAGGAGCTTAAATATATGAGCGGCAGGCTTGCGTCCGCCGATATAAATAACCTGTACTGGTCGTAGTTCTTTATCGTGATGATCAGTTCGTCCTTTTCGGGCTGCTGGATTTTCAGGATCCTGCCCCCTACAAGTTTCTCCTTCATATCACGAACTATATTTGCTATTACTATTCCGTCAAATGCCATTTCTGTTACCAATGATCACCGTCCGGGATCACAACAAAATCCCCTCGGGTTTCCTGTTCTTATATATAAAATAATACTTATAACCTAAATCCTTTAGCTGCTCACAGACTGTATCAAAGTCATATGCCAGATGGTCCGCTATGTGAGCATCGGAGCCGACAGTGATAAGCTCTCCGCCCAGCTCCTTATATCTTTCAAGGATTTCTTTCTTTGGATGTGCAAAGCCTAAGCCGTACTTTAAGCCTGCTGTGTTTATCTCCAGAGCTTTTCCCCTGTCTATTATCTTCTTTAAGATGCTGTCGATATAATCCTTAAAGTCGACAGGATTATATATTTTCTGACCGTAGAGTCTCTTCAGGCTGGTAGGGTTAAACTGTCTGTTTTTACCTGCAGGATCTTTATCCTCCAAAGCACTGTCAAGTCCGCGGGTCTCAACGCTTTTCATGCACGCTTCCGGCGAGACATACCGAACAAGATAGTCAAGATGACCCAGGGAGTCAAAACAATCATAGTCAGAAACATTTTTATCAATGGCATCAAAGTATCTGTCAAGCCCTTCTTCTGCTGTTCTTCCATCCCAGTACTCCTCCCAGTAAGGATCTATGTCCTCCAGACAATGTGTGGAACCGATGATAAAGTCAAATGGATATTTTGCGGTCATTTCATTGTACTCACTGATACACTTATCCCTCAGTTCAGACTCGTCCCTCAGTCCTATCTCCAAGCCTATGCGAATATCCAGTTTTTCACTGTATCTGCTCTTTAACTCTGTGAGCAGCTCATAATATCTGTCAACATCAAAAGTAAAATCGCCGCCGGACTTTTTCGAACATTCTATAGGGAAATAAAGATCCATATGGTCTGTAAAGCAAAGTCCTTTAAGTCCTTTTTTAATGGTGGTCTCTATTATTTTTTCCTGTTTTTCACCTGAATCCGTTGAAAAATCCGAGTGAAGATGTGAGTCGTATGCTATCATTTTTTGATTTTTAAAACCCCAATATCCTTTCTTAAGTCTATGGAAAAACCTGTCTCTTAAACCGGCTCAGACTCTGAGACTGCGTAACTCACTTACAAGCCTCTCTATGCATTCGCAGGTATACTCAGCTTCTTCGATGGTATTGTACTTACCGATACTGATCCTTACGGATGAATCGATCTGCTCAACAGGTAGACCAAGTGCTGTAAGTACATGCGAGCGTTCGTCAAGGCCCGCACTGCAGGCCGAGCCGGTGGATACACAGATACCCTCCATATCGAGTCTGAGCGTCAGTGAAGTACCGTTTATGCCTGGGAATGAGAAGTTCAGTATCCACTTTCCGTCCCCGTTAAGCTTAGCGCCTGAGATGCTGCTTAACAATCTGTTCTTAAAGTATCCCGCTATCTCGGATTCCTTCCTGCTGTTGGCTTCGTATTCCTGTTTTGCCAGCTCGCAGGCTTTACCAAGCCCTGCTATACCCGGTACATTTTCCGTACCGGAGCGCATCCCACGCTCCTGTCCCCCGCCGGTTATCATCGGTATGATTTTTACACCACGCTTTACATATATAAGACCTGTACCTTTGGGTCCGTAAAGCTTATGTCCGCTGATGCTTAATAAATCAACACCAAGCTCCTTCACGTCGATCTGCATATGCCCTGCTGCCTGTACGGCATCGGTATGGAACAGGCAATTATATGAATGAGCAATATCCGCCAGTTCCTTTACGGGCTGGATGTTTCCAGTCTCATTATTTACCAGCATGATCGATACAAGTATCTTTTTCTCCGAATCTGCAGGATTTTTAGATCCGTATATGCTTTGCAGTGTCTTTTCCAAATCCTTTGGACTGATGTTTCCGGAGCGGTCAGGCTTTAACAGAACTGTCTTAACACCGTTTTTTTCAACATCCTTCAATGTCTGCAGGACTGAATCATGCTCGATTTCATCCGATATGATTATTCTACTGTCGTAGTCTAAACTATCACTGCCAAGCATCGCATTCCGTAGGAAACCACGAATGACAGTATTATTTCCTTCAGTACCTCCGGATGTGAAATATATCTCATCCGGCTCGGCTCCTAGCATAGCAGCAGCCTGTTTTCTTGCCTCGTTTACAGCCTTACGGGCTTCATAGCCTACAGAGTATTTTCCGTTGGCGTTTCCGAAGCTGTCCTTCATATATGGCACCATGGTCTCCAAGACCCTATCGTCCATACGCGTGGTAGCTGCATTGTCAAAATATATCGTTTTTTTCAAAACATTAATCTCTCTTTACTCGTTCAAATGACTCGTCGTACATGATAAATGCATCCCTGCCGCTGCCCTTTACAGCATAAAGTGCTTTATCCGCACATTCGACAAGCTTTTCATATGATGAACCATGGTCAGGGAACATGGCAACACCGATACTTGCGGATTTCTTTATTATCTTTCCGTTTACCTCTACAGGCTGGCGGAGTACTCCGTGGAGCTTCTGAGCCTGTTTGATCTGATCTTCTTTTTTCTGGACGTTGCAGGCAAATACGACGAACTCATCACCGCCTATACGGCCTACTATATCGCTGGATCTGAAAGACTTCGTGATAGCCCTTACCACCTCGATGATGATGTTATCTCCTACCAGATGGCCGTAGGTATCGTTGACCTCTTTAAACTTGTCGATATCAACTACAAACAGCATACCGTTCTTATCTGGATTTTCTTCCATGTAACGCTCGATAAATACCTTGGTATACTCTTTATTAAGAGCACCTGTCAGAGGATCTCTCATAGCCTTTGTCTCCAGACGGGCGAGCTCCTTCTTATGCAGGTCAATATTGATGATCTTTCCGATCGCTTCCTTTACATATCCGTCATGGTCCCTTACGGGCATACCTATAAGCCTGCACCATACATAGTTGCCTGCAGCGTTCTTTATCCTCAGCTGTTCGTCAACATTTTCGCCCTTAGCGGTAAGGATTCTGAAAAGCTCAGCAAACTTTTCAGCGTCTTCCGGCTCAATAAAAGGATCTTTCCAGTGTTCTCCCTTTATAAACTCTTTTATAAAGATAGAGCCCTGATAGAAATCATTATAGTTATCTGACATAGTCAGTGTATCGTCCGAAATAACATAGGAAAAGATCACGTCGTTTGATAACTCGGTAACCAGTCTGTATCTTTCCTCCTGGATGGCTACCTGCTCATTTAACAGCTTCTCATTTGTGATATCAACCAAAACTACCGAAACAGTGTAAATCTTCTTTCTGAGAACGGCATTTCCCGAAACGATGACCCACTTTACACCCCATTTGGTGTGTATCTTCATCTCTTCCTTTATCTTAAAGGAATCGTCGATCACCGCACCCCTGAGGTACCCTGCGTAAGGCTCTTCCAAAAGGTTGTAAAATCCGTTCCCGAACTTCTCTTTTACTTCTTCTGCAGTGTATCCCAGGAAGGTGTAAAAGCCCTTGCTGGCATAGGTGATATAGCCGTCATTTCCGGCTATAAAATCAACTATCCCGGCACCTATCTCATTTGTAATGTGCTGTACTTCACGGGCTATCTCGGCCGACCTCTCCTGATTGCTCCACATGTAAAAGACAAACGCTGCCAGCATAAGGACGGCGAATACGCTTAAAGATATGGTAACTATTACCGGTTTTGGCAGGTCCAAAAAGCCTGCTGCCCAAATATCTATCCTCATAATCATCCTCCGATAATAATACGGAAATCAATCCGGATTTGTTATCAAAAGTTCATATTTATACCCTTTTTCCCTAAATATCATCATACCACAATTTCTGTCAAGCCGCAAGGGAAAATTAGGCAATAAAAAAAGGATACCAGGAACAGTATCCTTTTAACGCACCTAATGGGATTCGAACCCATAGTACAAGCTTCGGAAGCTTGCGTGGTATCCATTCCACTATAGGTGCTAATGAAAAAACCCTACACTGTCGTTCCGGGTTTTCTTAGATTATACTGCGTCAAGCGTTTCCGGTCTCGGTTTCTTCGAAACCGGACATATCACGCAGACTGACTGTAGGGATTATTTCATAATCCCTACATATAGCAAAAGTGCCGGGTAAATACCCGGCATATGCTTCTTCCTTCATTAAGCTTCCTGAGGGATGATCTCCTTCTTGTTGTATGATCCACATGCCTTGCATACTCTGTGAGGCATCATAAGCGCACCACACTTGCTGCACTTTACAAGGTTCGGAGCAGTCATCTTCCAATTAGCACGACGGCTGTCTCTTCTTGCCTTAGAAGTTCTGTTTTTCGGGCAAATAGCTCCCATTTCTTACACCTCCTTAAATATCAACTGGGAATTTCTTCCTTGATGTTTTCCGTCCAAAATTCACGCACATAGGCTATTATATCATAGAAATCGAAAATGTCAAATATTTTTTTAAAAATTTCCAACAAATTTATACTACAATTGTAGTCATGTAGTTTTACTGCTCATCGTCAGGATTATGCAGCATGATGGTCTTATCCTCGCAGGTAACCTTGATCTTGTTGCCCTTGAGTTCAAGGGAGTCAAGCATATTTCTGGGTATCTGGATACGGCCTGCCCTGTCGACGATGGAGTATTCGTCCTGGGTTTCCTCTTCCATCCAGTTGATCTCGCCGTTTCCGAGGTTGCTGTAGTGCTCCTTTAAGATACGCTCACTGCTTATCTTACCGTCCCTGATGGCTACTACTCTCGCAACCTTCTTTGAGAGCTCAACGTCGTGGGTTACTATGATGATGGTCTGTCCCATCTCCTGGTTGAGACGCTTGAACAGGTCAAATATATAGTCTGCTGTCTTTCTGTCTACTGAACCTGTGGGCTCATCGGCAAGTAATAACTTAGGCTTGTTTGCCAGTGCTATGGCTATGGCGATACGCTGCTGCTCACCACCGGAAAGCTGGTTCATACGGCTGAACTTTCTGTGGGACATGCCTACAAGATCAAGAAGCTCCAGTGCTCTTTCCTTCTTGTTTTTCTCACTGGTCAGATGCATGGGTGTCATGATGTTTTCCATGGCATTCATGAAAGGCAGCAGGTTTCTTCCGTTATTCTGCCATACAAATCCTACAGTGTCCCTCTTATATAACACCTTTTCCTTTGCTGTCAGCTTAAACAGGTTCTTTCCGTCTACGAAAAGCTTGCCTGCGCTGGGCTCGTCAAGTCCGCCTAACATGTTAAGGAAGGTGGATTTACCTGAACCACTGTTACCTATGATGGCTGTAAGCTCACCGCGTTCTACCCTTAAGTCTAGTCCCTGGAGAGCAAGTACCTCTAACTCTGAGGTCTTGTATATCTTTACAAGGTTCTCAGCTAATACCATCGGCGCATTCTCACCCGAGATAAGGTCATTGTCGGTAGCTTCGTTAGCCATATCAGAGGTAATGGCTGACATGGATTCTGCACTGCCCTCGGCAACGCTTTCCTGCATGTCCTTTGCTTCCTCAGCCGTATTCTTTATATTCTTATCCTTTTTATCGGATTTTCCCATTTTTTCACCTCAATAGCCTTTATCATTAAAGTTCTTTATTTACTACGCAGTTTGCCACACGGCCGTCCTCTATGGTATACACGGTATCTCCGGCATCCATAAGGCCCACATCGTGCGTAGTCATTACGATCGTTACGCCCTCTTCTGCGACGAGCTTTTTAAAGATATTTACTACAGTGATGGCTGTCTGGCTGTCCAGCTCTGCAGTAGGCTCATCGGCAAATACGACTCTCGGTCTGTGGGCGATGGCTCTGGCTATGGCCACACGCTGCTGCTCACCACCGGAAAGCTCCTGAGGCATATGATCTGCACGGTTTTGAAGTCCGACCATCTTTAAGCACTGATGAACTCTCTCTTTTCTGTTTCCGGAGTAATCTGAAAGTCTCAGACTGAACTCGACATTCTCATACACGGTCATCATCGGTATAAGTGAAACCGACTGGAATACGAATCCAACATTTTTACGTCTGAGTTTTTCCCTGCCGGTATCGGACATCGCGGATATCTCCTGTCCGTCAAAAAATACCTTGCCGCTTGTGGGAGTATCCAGAGCTCCGATGATATTCATAAGCGTGGTCTTACCTGAACCTGAAGGTCCTCTAAGGATGGTCAGGCTCTTCTCCGGTATCTGGACGCTCACCTTCTTTAATACGTGTACAGGCTCACGTCCGGCTATCGGGAAATCCCTGTCTATATCTTTTGTTTCGATAATGTATTTCATAATATTCTCCAAAATCCAAAGTTATTTTGGTATCTTATCAATCCTCACCAAGCTTCAGAGCCTGTGAAATCTTCATGCTGTAAACCTGTCTGATAAGTACTGCAAGACATGCTGCAAATACAAGTCCGATGATGATCAGCAGTCTGGCAATATCAGAATCTCTGGTGATAAGCTCTAACGGCAGTGATCTGTCGGTAGCCGAGTATGCTATCTGGATGATAGGTACGAACAGTCTGGATGAGATCCATCCTATAATAAGTCCGAATGCGATAGCCACTACTCCGGTCAGTACCTGCTCATTTACCAGCATATGGATGACTTCGTTCTTGCCCATACCCATAGCTCTGAAGATACCGAAGAGAAGCTCTCTCGAACGTATCGACAGTGTCCAGTAGATGAGGTAACCGATACCGCAGATAAGCAGTATGGTGATAAAGCTCATGGTAAGTATACCGTTGGTACCCTGGAACAATGCTTCACGGCTGATGGCCTCTTTGTTTTCAACAGCATCGATGAACTTGGTAACCTGGATATTATTATCCTTTATGAATGAATATACGTTTTCGGTATTTCCACCCATATTCATCCAGATCTCATAAGGGAATACGCCGACCTTTTCCTGTACTGCGGAAAGATGTGCAACTACCATGTACTGCTCTTCGTTCTTGGAAGTGCCGTCAGAAGATATTACAACCTTATTTTTCTGGTATCCGGGCCAGTACTCAAAGAAACCGTATACAATACCTGTACCGCTGCCGGTCTTGATATCGTCGGTGATGGTATAGGTTATCTGGTCGCCGAGCTTTACGCCCAGCTTATCCCTGAAGTTGATAGAAACGAGTACCGCATCGGAATTCTTTGAAAGTACATTCAGGTATTCCCTGTAGTTGTACTCCAAAAGCTTTCTGTCAAGAGTTGTGGTCTCGCCGAAATCCTTGGTATTGATACCGAGCAGGGTTACATCCTTCTCCTGCTTACCTGTGGAAACCACTGTATTTTCCGACTTATATACCTTAGCCATGGACTTTACGCCGGCTAAGTCATTGTATTTTCCGAAATCAGGCTCGGTATATGAGAGCTCTACCTGCTGTGTGGGGTCATGAGCTGCGTATACCGCATTGTTCTTCCAGAATTCCTTCATTACAACATCTGCACCGATATTGTAATCATTGTTTTTCTCCGCATTGGCAAGTATGGTCCTTGCTATAGTGGTATTGAACATACCGAATGCAACGGTAAGTACAAGGAATACCATGATAAATGCCTGCTTGCTGCCGGTACGGATGAGCTGCAGGAAGGAGGTATAGCTCGCAGGCTTCCATCTGTGCTTTCCGACATTATAGATCAAACGGACAAGCAGTGAATGAAGTCTCAGTGAAAACAGTCCGGCTCCGAGGATGAACAGTGAGGAGCTTAAGAATATGAGCGGATCAAGGGACTCGCCGCTGAGCACCTTTACTAAAAGGTCGTCCTCCTGAGAGCTGAATGTGTAATATCCGTAAATGGATACACCGAGCATTATCACATCAAGGAACAGTGTCTGCCATAAAGGCTTCTTCTGTCTCTGGCGCTTACGCTTAACTGAAACGATGGATGCGGTAGAGCGCTTAAGTACAGGTAAAAGTGTCATTATCATGGATACAAATACTGCTGCAAGTCCGTAATAAAGTACTTCTACCGAATATTCGACTATAAGGTTTCTCCTTGCTGAAAACTCAAGGAACGCACTGGATGCACCGAGTACCTTACATATCAGCTTTCCTAAAGGAAGTCCGACAAGGAAACTGATGAGTGCCAGGAACATGGACTGCAGGAAATACAGCCAGATGATCTGGAGACGTCCCGCACCTCTTGACTTTAAGATAGCGATCTCGCTCTCTTCCATCTCGAGCATCTGACGGGATATCATGAAAAGGAATGCACACAGCAGTACGATTACAGGTACCTGAAGGATTGCCAGTGTAACGGAAATCTGCTTTTCCTTTACTGCGTAATCCTTCATAAGATCGATATAATCGGGAGTAGCCATGTTGCTGTAGACATTATTGTTTTCCTTTAATGCCTTTTCGGTTATCTCGATAATGTTGTCAATCTGATAAGGCTTTAACTCTTTATAATCGAATAATGTATACCAATGCTCGTTTACATTGTACTTTACGGTATTGTTTGCCATAAAGCCCTGCTCAAACAGGCCGGGATCGATCATTAAGAAGTTATTGTAGGTTGAGGGTGATTTAACCCAGTAGTTATCATTATCCTCAGAATTTGTGAAAACACCGACGATCCTGATCTTTACGAGATCCTTCTCAGCGTACTTGATGGATTTGAAATACATCTCCTCGCCTATGAGCAGGTTTGACTCTGTCATGGCGCTCTGGCTGATAACTGCCTCGATATATCCGTCTTCGGTGATGGTATTTGAGTACATCTTACCCGAAACGATGGTGCTGTGCTTTTCAAGGTCTGACATGCTGGCAACGCAAAGCTTAAGCTCGCCCGCATTTCTGTCGTACATCGCAGTAGGTACAGCGACACTTGATACAAGACTTCTTACGCACTTTTTCTCGACCTCGGATACACCGAACTGCTCTGCTGCCGTATTGGCAAATTCACGTATACGCTTGGTATCGGTAATACCCGCATTTTTTCTGATAAGTCCTTCAACATCTATGATCATGGGATAAGCATTGTTATCCTTCATATAATTGGCAAACTCATCAGTAAGCATCCTGTTTCTTGATGCCTCCTGATACATAGGATGGCTTACAGCTATGGCTACCAGCAGGATATTACCTATCAGCAGGCTCGCAGCCATCCATTTTTTATGCAGAATTTTCTGCAGCATTAAGTGAAACATATGAATCCCCTTTTAAAGATAGAAAATGACTTAATCTAAAATAATGACGTCGCCTTCCTCAACACCTGAAACTATCCAGTTGCGGGTTCCGTCTGCCCCACCGATAACAACGTATCTCTTACTTGAGAAACCGTTCACGTAAACATTTAAGTAGCTGCCTTTCTTATCGGACTTTACTGCTGTCCTCGGAACCATAAGGGCATCTTCTACATAAATCTTATCAAATCTTACGCTCACTTCGTTACCGGGTCTGAGCTTGGTGGTATCACCATATATCTCTATAATGTCATTCTGCGCCATCAGGTTTACTGAGTTTGCAGGACTCTTTAAGGTCTTAACCCTGCCGGTAAGCTCAACGCTTCTGCCGTTAGATGACTGAACGATCTTTACGGGCATGTTGTATCTCAAGAGATCCGAACCGCCTTCCACTATGACTCTTACCTTGGTAGGATCGTTTAAGATACACAGAGGGGGCCAGTAGCCTATAACCTCATTGGATCTGAATCTGTTAAGATATCCTATGACACCGTCGGTAGGCGCATAGATATACTCACGGCTTGCCAGCTCCTCGATCTGGTCAAGTCTTAATGTATACTCATCAATACGGCTCTCACGCTTTTCAACTTCACTCTTAAAGGTGGTCTCTAAGCGGTCGTACGAAAGCTGGGCAAGCTTTCTGTCCTTTTCACTGCCCTGGCTTGCTGCGATCTTGTACTGGTTAAGCATAAGCCTTGTATCCTGAATATATTCCTCGAGGTTTTTCTTAGCAGCCTCTAAGTTCAGCTCAACCTCTTCCTTTTCTATCTCATCGATAGAAACGCTGATCCTTGCTATCGGATCACCCTTTTTAACTGTATCGCCCTGGCTTACCAGAAACTCTTTAAAATATACAGTACCCTCACGGATGTCGTTAAATACATACTGATTGCTTTCAAAATCAAGCGAAGCGTTTACGGCACCGGTTATATAAAATTCACCTTTTTCCACTATCGCGGTATTAACATTCTGCGCAATACTCTCATCGAGTGCTCCGAAATACAGAACATCATCACCCTCTGCCCTGCTGTTTACCGAAGGGATAAATGCCAGTAAAAGGACCAGGAGCAGACATAAGGCTTTTTTTAATGATTTAGCTCTTAACATATACCTGCGCTCCTTCCTCCAATCCTGATACTATCTCGACATTGGCATTGTCCGAGAGACCGAGTACGACCGATCTCCTGATTCTTTCGTCACCCTTAATCTCGTATACGAAATCTCCGGAAGCATCGGAATAAACCGCATTCTGAGGTATGGCCAGTACATCAGCCCTGTAGTTCTTTACTACGATGACACTGGCATAATCACCTACATATATTTCCTTATCGTCAAGATCCTTAAGCTTAAACTTGGATACCGGAGTAACTCCGTTATTGACGATAACCTTAAGCTCGTTCTTTGTATAAGGTACATATTCAAGCTCTAACCTCTGTCCTCTGACAAGAGCATAGAATGAATAAAACTTGCTGACGGTATTTTCTGTCATATAATCGCATGTAATAAGCGGATCCTCACCTGTCTCAAGCGCTACCAGTGCAGTACCCTTTGATACATAGCTGTTTGCTCTTGCGGAAGATGTGGCAGCCACAACACTGTCATAAGGAGCGGTGATGCAGATATATCCGATATCGTTTTTCTTAAGCTCTTCCAGTCTGTCCTTTTTCTGCTTAAGCTCAAACTCGGCAAGCTCTTTTTTCTGCTTTATCTCAAGCTCCTTTTCGGAAGTATCTCCGCCGTTTAAGTGTGCTATCTCCAGCTCCTTGTCATATCCGGCAAATAGCTCTTCCTGGTTTTTCTCCAGATCTTTTATCTCTTCCTCTAAGTCAAGTATGGTATTATAATCCTTTCCCATAATACCGGCTAAAACATCACCCTTATAGACCTTGTCTCCGGGCTCTACGAATATACCGTAAAGGTAACCGTTCTCATCAAATGAGAACTCCTCTAAGGCAGGTATTACAGCGCCCTCATGAAGCTCCACCTGACTGATATCCATCTTGGTCACATAGGTGGTTTCAAGCTTTGCGTTTACCGGCTCAAGAAGCTCTATTTCTTCATTATCGGTATCCTGTTCCGTAGTGCATGCGGAAAGCATCAGGCATCCGCATAGTCCGAAAAGGATCAGCATCTTCTTTAACATTTGTACCCTCCGTATCAGCTCTTGCGTAAGATAACAGAATCGCTCTCGCTGACTCCTCCAGTTATTTCAATATAATCATTGCCGACAAGTCCGATCGTAACCTTTCTCATTTCCCTGACACCCTCGTCGGTCAAAACATAAACAAACCAGAAGTCCTCTGCTTCAAAAACACAGGTCTTGGGCAGTGATAACACTCCGTCTGCCTCACCGCGTACCACAGTTACGGTACCTCTTGTACCAACCTTTATCGAAAAGTCGGGCTGGTCAAGCTCAAATATTATCTTCAGCGAATCCTTATCAACTGAGGTAACAGTTGAATCATAAACATCTCCGGTCTGGTTGGTAACTACCTGTACCCTGTCCCCTACCTTTATGTATTCAACAGCATTCCTGTCCATAGCCTGGAAACCACAAACACTTGCATTAAGTATCGTGATAACGGTCTCGCCTGCATTGGAAGTATTTCCTTCAAGACCTTTCTTTATAAAGGAAACATTTCCTTCTATGCTTGCATACAGCGAACCAGCCTGTATCTGCTGCTCATTTGCTGAGAGCTTTATCTCATTGAAATCATTTTCATCCGAATAGGTTCTTCTCTTTTCACGAAGCTTCTGCAGCTTTGAAAGATAATTCTCCTTTGATGAAAGGCTCAAGCCGGGTGTTTCAATTTTCTTCTCGTAATACTCTATCATCTCATCGGCCTGGCTGATCAGCAGGTTGTTTTTCTCAATCTGCTCTCTCATATCGATGTTTTCCTGCTCGAGTGAAGCCACATCCAGTTTAGCCACGAGATCGCCGGGCTTTACCTCATCACCTTCGTTTACATATACGAAAGCGACTGTTTTCTCACCTACCGGAAAAGCAAGGTCTTCTTGCAACAGCTGACTGTATGTACAGGAAATGGACTCTGTTTTTATAACATCCCTGGTCTCACAGCGGGTAAGATCATATTCATTTTCCATCGATTCGCGTACAATCGCAATACTGTGAGTCTCATCTTCAGCAGACGAACAGCCCGTAAAAACCAATGCGGACATACACAGCACCGCTGTCGCTTTATAAATAACCGAACCTTTTGCTTTCATAAATACCACCTTTATAAACTCATGTTTATATCTGACCTGACCGGTCTGATTGTTGTTATTTGTACAAAAATAACAACTTTACGACCACAATAATGAATAATATCACAAAACTCTTCCACACTCTATACAATAATCGCCGTCAAAATGCCCAAATATTGCTAAAATAAATCCGTTATTTTTGTATCCATAGTATGTTTTAAACTGAAATTGTCACTGTTTCTGGTTAAATCCTCACGGATTTTATGCTCCGTACGGTCAACCTCTTCTTTAAAATCCCTTGCGCTGAGCAGCTTTGCGCCCTGTCCTCGTATAATAATCTGCTCCAGACCGTCGCTCGTAGCCACGGTCACATCGTACTTAGAGGCATTTTCATGAGCAAAGCGTTCAATAAACCTGTCGGCAGTCTCAGCCTCCTTTGTAAATACTATGTTTATGTTCCCGAGCTTAAGATACTCCGTAGGATGTCCCGCTATACGGTAGGCATCGTACACCGCGATTATCTCACAGTTTTTGACCGCACGGTAGTTTGACAGGATATCGTTTAATCTGTCCCTGGCCGCATCAAGGTTTACCGCAGCCAGCTCCTTCAATTCATCCCATGCAAATATGATGTTATAGCCGTCTACCAGCAGATATTCGGGTTTCTTATTTATTGTCTTTAATGCCGATGTCCTGCCCTGACCGTCCGAAAACTCCTTATTACTTTTATGCTTTCTGAAAGGATTCCTGTATTCAGTTTTCTTATTCGCAAAATATGTCCGGTTTATGATGGAATCGATCTCGTCGCCTGAAAGTATTATCTCATTTAAGCCCGAACCTTTTGATCCGCCGTCATCGGACTCGTCATTTATGCGTATCTCCTTTATGCTCCAGGTCCTTTCAGGACTTTCTCCGGCCGGTGTCACATTTGTTGTTTTATCGTAAGCAGAAAAATCAATATTTACATCGATATGTTTATAATTATCTACCTCGTTCCACTCCACAGCAAAGCCTGCCCCGTGAGCGCAGAATACGGAATATGACGGATTCCTGCCGTCAGTCAGCGGATCGTAGTCTTTCTGCTTTATAACCTCGCTCTCATTATGGCAGGGGCGGTATCCCGCAAAGGTGGTATAAAAGCTGCCCAGTCCCTTGGTATAGGCAGTCACATCCTTTGAATACCCGGAAAGCTCCGAAACGGGCGCAGTACCCGAAAGCAGTACCATGCCGCTCTCCTCTGACTCCTGATGTCCGGTTATTCTGCCCGATTTCCTGTCTATATCGGTCATGGCCCTGCCTGTATATTCCTTGGGCAGCTCAAGTACAAAATCATAATACGGCTCAAGTATATGGGCATTGCCTGAGGTATATGCCTTCATCAGGCCCTGTCGCACAGCCCTGTAGGTAGCCTGCCTGAAATCTCCGCCCTCGGTATGCTTCTGATGTGCCCTGCCGGCCACCAGAGTTATCTTCACATCATCTATGGGCGCACCGATAAGACATCCGAGATGTTCTCTCTCATAAATATGAGTCATTATCAGTCTCTGCCAGTTTGTCTCAAGCTCTTCTTTGGGTACCTCCGAGCTGAATACTATGCCGCTCCCGGGTACTCCCGGCTCTATTATCAGCTGTGCCTCGGCATAGTGTCTTAAAGGCTCATAGTGTCCCACGCCCAGTACGGGTGCGGATACCGTCTCCTTATATATGATGCTGCCCTTGTCAAAGGACACTTCCTCACCGATTTTCTCTATCAGCTTTGCTCTCAGGATTTCCAGCTGTATCTCTCCCATTATGCTTATCTGGAGCTCTTTTACTTCCTCATTCCAATGAACATTGAGCTGTGGTTCCTCTTCCTCCAATTCCTTAAAAACAGGCAGCAGCTCCCTGAGTTTTGAAGGTTCTTCAGCTATCCTGTATACCAGTACGGGGGTGAGCTTCTTTTCAGGCAGCGGCTCCTCATCACCGATCACGTCTCCCGCATGTATGCTGGACAGTCCTGTCACTCCTACTACCATACCGCTCACCGCGGTATCGATATTCTCATACTTTTCACCGTTATAAACTCTTATCTCGTTTATCTTCTCGGAAAGCTCTTCGCCTTCGGATATATAGTCTATCTGGTCCCTGTTTTTCAGTTTTCCGCCTGTTATCTTCAGATAGGTTATCCTTTTACCCGAGGTATCCCTTCCGGTCTTTATGACTCTGCCTGCCAGAGAATCCCCGTACTCTATCTCCGGCAGATACCTCCTCATAGCCTCTAAAAGCGCCAATACACCTTCCTGTTTTAAAGCCGAGCCGTAAAAACAAGGGAAAAGGTTCCTGTCTGTAACGAGCCCGCCTATTTTTTCATCCTCTATCTCACCGGTTTCAACATAGTGCTCCAAAAGTTCTTCATCGCAGAGGGATATTTCTTCCATTACAGCATCCTTTTCGGACTTCTTTGCGTCATCCGCAAAAAGAGCCGTCATATCCACACAATGCGCTGAGAGACCGTTTTTGAGTTCAACCGAGATATCCCTGCTGCCCCTTACATTCCTGTCCATCTTGTTTACAAAGATAAATGTGGGTATATCATAGCTCTTGAGCAGCTTCCACAGAGTCCTGGTATGAGCCTGTATGCCTTCGGGACCGCTTATTACAAGCACTGCCGCATCAAGCACTGCCAGAGTTCTCTCCATTTCCGCAGAAAAATCCACATGTCCGGGAGTATCAAGCAAAGTAAAAGAGACATCGCCATATTCAAAAACAGCCTGTTTTGAAAATATGGTGATGCCTCTTTCTCTTTCTAATGCATAAGAATCCAGGAAGGAATCTTTTTTATCGACCCTTCCCGGCTTACGTATACTCTTACATAAATACAGGATAGTATCGGAAAGCGTTGTCTTTCCCGCATCAACATGCGCCAGTATCCCGATTACAAATCTTTTCATTTACTAAAAAAGCCCTTCTTTTTCTTCTCCGTGCCCTCTTCCGGCTTCTTTCCGGAATATGATTCATCAAACTTCTTTAAAAGCTCCTTCTGCTCGGAATTAAGCTTGGTAGGTACCTGTACCACCAGATTTACATAGTGGTCTCCCCTGTAAGACTTATCCCTGATGGAAGGAACACCCTTGCCACGGAGCCTGATCCTGGTATCTGTCTGAGTCCCGGGCTTTACTTCATATAAAACATCCCCGTCTATAGTAGGGATCCTGACATCTCCGCCGAGAGCTGCCTGAGCAAAGCTCATATAAGCATTGGAATAGATATTCATGCCCTCACGCTGGAAAATAGGATGATCGCTGACATCAACCTCTACCAAAAGATCACCGTAAGCTCCGCCGTTGATTCCGGGCTCACCTTTTCCGGCAAGTCTTATGCACTGGCCACTGTCAATACCTGCGGGTATGGATACGGAAAGCTTCTTCTTTCTGGAAATATATCCGTTACCAAGACATGCAGTACACTTTTCCTTTATGATCTTTCCGGCACCCCTGCACTGAGGACATGCCTGAATACTCTGTGTCATACCAAACAGTGACTGGCGTGTATAAGCTACCTGGCCCTTGCCGCCGCACTGTGTACAGGTCTCAACCTTGGATCCTGGCTTTGCGCCTGTACCGTTACAGGTTTCGCACTTTTCCTTGAGAGTTACATCAATCTCCTTGTCTACGCCCTTCATGGCCTCGTCGAAGGTGATGCGTATTCTTGTCCTTGTATTTGCTCCGCGCTGTACTCCGCCGCTCGAACGGCCACCGCCGCCGAACAGATCTCCGAATATTCCTCCTAAGCCGCCAAAGAGATCTCCGAACATACTTGAGAAGTCCATGGAACTAAAGTCCATACCGCCGGCACCGCCGTTTTCAAAGGCGGCATGACCATACTGGTCGTACTGGCGACGTTTATCAGGGTCACTGAGCACCGCATAAGCCTCACCGACCTCTTTAAACTTCTCTTCAGCTTCCTTGTCTCCGGGGTTTACATCCGGATGGTATTTCTTTCCCAGCTGACGATAAGCCTTTTTTATTTCATCGGCACTGGCGTCCTTAGAAACGCCAAGCACCTCATAATAATCTCTTTTGTCTGCCATTTTCAATTATACCTCATTTATAAAACTGGGCGGTGGCAATTCCTGCCACACGCCCATCATTATAACAATATTACGATCTTCTATCAAGCGAAAATCATTTATTTAACATATTTTTAAGAAGTTATATTATACCTCTTTGAAGTCAGCGTCTACATAGTCGCCGCCGTCACCGTTGTTGCCGCCGTTGTATCCGCCCTGGTTAGGATTGAAACCACCCTGGTTAGGATCAAAGCCGCCCTGATTAGGATTGAAACCGCCCATATCAGGTCCGGGTCCGCCCTGAGGACCACCCTGTGCCTGAGCCTTCTCATAAACCTTCTGGAAGAGTGCCTGTGAGTCGGTCATCAGTTTTTCCTTAGCAGCCTTGATATCATCAACCTCACCGTCGCTCATAACCTCAGGATTTGTCTTGTTTAAGAGATCCTTAAGGTGATCGATATCAGCCTGTACGGTTGACTTATCTGCATCGCTGAGCTGATCGCCTACATCTGCAAGAGCCTTCTCTGTCTGGAATACCATAGAATCTGCTTCGTTCCTGGTATCTACTGCTTCCTTACGCTTCTTGTCCTGTGCCTCGTACTCAGCAGCTTCCTTAACTGCACGCTCGATATCTGACTCGCTCATGGTAGTGCCGGAAGTAATGGTGATGTGCTGCTCCTTGCCTGTGCCCTTATCCTTAGCTGATACGTTTACGATACCGTTTGCATCGATATCGAATGTAACCTCGATCTGAGGTACACCACGTCTTGCGGGAAGGATTCCGTCAAGTCTGAACTGTCCGAGTAATTTATTATCCTTGGCAAACTGTCTCTCACCCTGGGTAACACGGATATCAACCGCACTCTGGTTATCCTCTGCTGTAGAGAATACCTGGCTGCCACGGGTAGGAATGGTTGTATTTCTCTTTATGATAGGTGTTGCGATACCGCCTAAGGTCTCGATAGCAAGTGTAAGAGGTGTTACATCAAGCAGCTGGATATCACCTGCACCTGCGTCTCCTGCAAGCTTACCACCCTGGATAGAAGCACCGATAGCTACGCACTCATCAGGGTTAAGTGTCTTTGAGGGCTCATGTCCGGTCAACTGACGAACCTTTTCCTGTACTGCAGGAACACGGGTAGATCCACCGACAAGGAGTACCTTTGAAAGGTCGCTGGGCTTGATACCTGCATCACGAAGTGCATTCTGTACAGGGATAACTGTTCTTTCAATAAGGTCTGATACAAGCTCTTCAAACTTAGCTCTTGTTAAGTTCATATCGAAGTGCTTAGGTCCCTCTGCTGTAGCTGTGATGAAAGGAAGGTTGATATTGGTTGTGGTAGCTGATGAAAGCTCCTTCTTTGCCTTCTCTGCTGCTTCCTTTAATCTCTGAAGTGCCATTTTATCAAGGCCGAGGTCAACGCCCTCCTGCTTCTTGAATTCATCGATCATGTATCTGGTAATCCTCTCATCAAAGTCATCACCACCAAGTCTGTTATCACCTGCTGTAGCCAAAACTTCGATAACG
>JAEEGH010003821.1_pt1 | contig 39110 bp, 31 predicted proteins | sample 9134181 | NCBI WGS metagenome assembly JAEEGH01 (sample SAMN16246544, study PRJNA631951) | gut metagenome | biome: gut microbiome; feature: rumen; material: DP-attached | host: Bos | place: Iran: Karaj | collected 2018-10 | reverse complement strand
CGTCCGACAACATCCGCGGCGTGGATGGCATCGGCCCGAAAACGGCCAGCAAGCTGCTGACGGATTTCGGCGGATTGGACGGCCTGCGCGAGCATCTGGCCGATGTGAAGCCCGACCGCATCCGCCACAGTCTGGAGGAATCGGCGGATTTGCTCGACCGTAATATGAAACTTATCATCCTTGACAGCAAGGAGATAGCGGGATGGAGCGGCTTGGAGGGCATCCGTCGGAAACAGCCTGATTGGGAGAAGATTCGTTCCATGGCCGTTGAACAGAATTTCAAATCGTTGATGACGGCGATCGACAAGGCGATGAAATCATCTCGTCAACCGACGTTGTTCTGATATTTTTTCACAATGGAAAAAACTGAAATCGAAAAATATCTGCAAACACGTGACTTCGGACGGAATCTCGTCTGTCTGGACACGACGGAATCCACGAATCTTGACGCCAAAATGGCGGCGGCAAACGGTTGCGCACATGGATACACGGTGGTCGCGGACGAACAGACGGCCGGTCGCGGCCGTCTTAATCATGCGTGGCTGTCGCCGTCGGGCATCAACATCTATGTTTCCATTGTCTTGAAGCCACGAACCGTGCCGTCGTCGTTTCCGCAAATCCCTGTCATTTGCGCGATTGCGTTGCATCAGGCGTTGGCGAAAATGGTTCCATCGGTCGAATTGGCACTGAAATGGCCGAATGATTTGCTGACGGCGGATTCGCATCGGAAAATCAGCGGAATTCTATGCGAAGGCATGACGATGAAAGACCGTTCATTGGCTGTCGTGACGGGAATCGGCATCAATGTTAATAGTTCATTGGAAGATTTTTCCGACGATTTGCGAACGACTGCGACATCGTTGAAAATGGCGACCGGCCAATCATGGAGCCGCGAACAAGTATTGGCAGCGTTTCTCAATCGATTGGAAATTGTTTTTGACGAATGGCAGGATGCCGCCACCCTGCGTCCATTCATGGACTATTGGAATCACCATGATCTGCTTTCTGGCCAAGCCATCGCCATCGAACAAGGTCAGCAGATTGAAGAAGGCATTGCCCGCGGAATTGATGATGAAGGACGATTGCTGCTGGAAACCTCTGATGGCGTGAGACTTGTCCACGCAGGAGATGTCCACCTGCGGTGGTGAGGCGGCTAGTGGCTAGGAGGCTAGGAGGCTAGGAGGCTAGAATCCTAGAAGCCTAGAATCCTAGAAGCCTAGAATTTCTAGAGCTGCAAAAATAGAAAAGGTCCTGCGTAAGCGGAATCTCCTGCGACCCTTCCTCGCCGCAATTGAATTTGTAAATTATTAATTGTAAATTGTTAATTGTTAATTAGATTTCAACTTCCGCAGGGCAGATGACGGCGGGATCGACGGCGTCTGTGCGCTGCGGGAGGGTGATGTTTTCCGCCTTCCAGCCGCGATGGAGCAGCGTGCCGTGGAAGGGCGGTTCGCCGGCGGTCTTGCCCGTGAGACGGATCTGTTTGCTGTCGAATGATTTGTCCAATGTGATGGCGTCGCCTTCGTTTTCCGTGCGGATGGGGGCGAGCTTGAAGTATTTTTCCAACGCGTTATGCGCGTCGTCGTGGACTTTGCGGACGGCAGCACCAATTTGTTCGTTGGTGTAGGGAGCGATATCTTCTTGCAGGAAGTCGATGAGACGTGATTCGCGTTGCAGGATGGCGAGGGTGTGGACGGCTTCGCCTTTTACCGTGCTTTTGACGGCTGGCGAAGGCGCTTCTTCTTGCGGTTCAGTTGGTTCCGACTTTGGTTCGGCTGGCGGAAGGGCGGGTTGCGGATTGGCGACGATGTCGTTCCATGCTTTGGCGAGTTCGTCGGATTTGAAAATGGTCCAGAAAGCGTTCCAGGCGGTTTTGAAATTAGCCATGATTGTACCTTATATTGAGTGTTGTTGTGGAATTTGGGAGAATTACTTCATCCACGATTGGATGAGTGTGAGATAGAAGAAAATCCAGATGGTCAGAGATGGGACGGCGAGCATGTATGCCCAGATGAGCAGTCGCGCCATGGAGGATTCACCTTTGTTCAGCGACTGCGACATGATGATGAGATTGTTGGCAGGCGGAACGGCGGCTTCGATCATAAGAACCAATGCGCAGAGGCCGTCGTGCGGGATGAGCGAATGTTTCCACAGGAATGTGACGAAGATGATTCCGAAAGCAGGCAATAGCAACAGTTTGGTGATGACCATGGCGGTGACGGTGTTCCAGCGGATCTGTTCGTTTTTCGGCGGCGGATCCGCAAGGATGCCGCCCATGACGAGCAGGGCGCAGGGGAAGACAGCATCGGCCAGAAGTTTCATCGTGTCGATGATGACGCCAAGCGGCGCGCCTGCTCCGACGAACAGTCGGCGGAGCGGCGTGAGGCCGATGGTCCATCCGATGAAGGATGCGCAGATGGGCGGGCTGAGGAGTTGCTTTAGTTTGATTTCGCGGATGGATTTTCCGGAAAGATAGGGGAATCCGAACAGCCAGAGCAACGGCGAATGGAGCATCAAAAAGACGGAGACGTAGAGGACGCTTAAATCTTTGAATACGACATAGTTGCCTTCAAACAGAGGGGCTGTGAGGCAGATGGTGCCAAGCAATGGGAGCGGGATGTAACTTGCGTTGCCCAAACAGGAGGCGGCAACGCATGGGCGGAATTGCTCTTCTTTCACGCAGAACAGACGGGCGAGAAGTTGCGCGAACAGAAAACCGACGAGCGCGATGACGCCAGCGGACAGTGTAACCCATGTGTATTGACGGATGTTGTCGATGGAAATGTTTTTGCACAAGGAGGTTATGAGCATCGACGGCAGCATCACCCACAGGATGATCTTGCTGAGCGAACGGCGTGCGTCCGCCGGCATGATGCCCGTCTTGCCGAGAATGCAACCGACCAATACGCCGAGAAGCAGTTTTAGGACTGCAAAGAAACTGACGCTGAAAACGGATTCCATATTAAGGGTCTGCTGTTGAGTGGTTAATCAATGAGTTCGACGGGGCATTCGGGAATGGAATGCAGAAACGTCTGCCCATAGCGTTTCTGGATGATGCGGCTGTCCAGAATGACGACGATGCCTGTATCGTCTTTTGTACGGATGAGTCGTCCAAAGCCCTGACGGAACTTAAGGACGGCTTCTGGAACGGTGTAGTCGAAGAAAGCGTTTTTGCCTAAAGCGGTGGTTCGTTCTGTGCGGGCAACTTCAAGCGGATGGTCTGGATTGGCGAACGGAAGTCGCATGATGATGACGGAGGAGAGGGCATCGCCCGGAACATCGACGCCTGTCCAGAAACTGGATGTTCCGAAGATGACGGCACGTTCGGTGGATTTGAACTTTTCGATCATCTTCAGCGTGGGCAGTCCGTCGCCTTGCAGAAGCAATGTAAGATTGTTCTCTGTGAAGAAAGCCTCCATGCGTTTGGCGAGATTGTTCATCATGCTGTAGGATGTGAAGAGAACGAACGTGCGGCCATTTGTAAGTGTCAGGAAATGACGGAGATGGCCTTCCGCCTTGTCCAAAAACGCATCGACGTCGCGCGGATCCGGCATGTTTTTGGCGATGTAGGTCTGGACTTGCTTTTTGAAATCGAACGGCGTGTCCAGAATCATGGATTTGGCGTTGACGGCGCCGATGCGACCCATGAAATACTGGATGTTGCCGTTGACGGCCAGCGTCGCGGAGGTGACGATGACAGGCGGCTTGTTGAAGACTTGTTCCGCCAGCAGGGGGGATACATCGACTGGAATGCAGTTGAAAGAGATGTCGTTCTTTTCACGCCCGAAGATTTCCATCCAATAGACGAACTCCTGCCGCGCCATCGTGAAGAATACGTCGAGAGCCATGTGCTGTTCTTCGATGGCGTCTTTCAGGCATTCCAGTTCGGTTTTCACGGCGGCGTCCTCTTCGTTGTCCGCGAAGGCGGAGAGGGATTTTTCCAATTTGGCGAAGGGGGCGGCAAGATAGTTTTCGATATGGTTTGGCACGAAATAACGGAGCGGATTCTTGTTCTGCGGCTCCATCCAATTGAGCAAGGATGAGAAGAACAACGTGGCACGGCGACGTGCGTCAACGACGAGTTCGCGGGCTTCGGAAAAGCGTTCCGCCGCGAGAAGGCCGGTCTTTCGTTCTTCGGAATAGAGACGGCCGAGAATGCGTCGGATGGTGAGCGAATCCGCGCGGATGCCGAGATGGTTGGCGGCGGCGTCTTCCAGCGTGTGGCCTTCGTCGATGACCAATGCGGAGAAGGCTGGCAGGAGTTTTTCGCGTTCATGGGAATCGCTGTCCGGGCGGGTGGCGAGACGGGCATCCGTCGCGAGCGCGGCGAAGAAGAAGGCGTGGTTGGCGATGATAATGCGCGCCTTGCCGATGCGGCGGCGTGCGGCCATGAGGAAGCAGGAGGCGAAGAAAGGGCATTGGCCGTTGAGGCAGTTGCCGCGTTCGCAGCAGACGGCGTTCCACAACTGGGGGGAGATAGGGCGGTTCATGTCCGTATGGTCGCCAGTCTTGGTCTTTTCCGCCCATGAGACGAGACGGCCGAGATCGCCTGTGATGTTGTCGTCCGGCAGGAGGGATTGGTCCATGTCTGCGATTTGATTCAACTTGCGTAGGCAGAGGTAGTTGGAACGTCCTTTGGCGACGACGGCATCGATTTTGACGTTGAGGAATTTGGCCAGCAGGGGAATGTCTCGATTGAGAATCTGGTCTTGTAGACTGATGGTATGAGTCGTGATGACGACTGGCTTCTCCGTCTGGCAGGCGTGGAAGAAGGCGGGCACGAGATAGGCGAACGTCTTGCCGACGCCTGTAGGCGCTTCGATGCAGAGATTTTCGTTATTGTCGAAGGCATCCGCGACGGCATACGCCATATCGACCTGCTGTTGCCGCGGCTCGTATTTGAAGGCGAAATTGTCCGTGGCGTTGGCGTTCCGCAGGGGGGAGTCGGCCCCGAAAAAGGATTCAGTTTGTTCTTTTACCATGCGGAGACGTAATTTGGATACAGGCTATGCGGATTTTATGGGAAACGGCTGGACGGGTGTGGTGATGGGCGGATTATTTTTTGTCTTTCACATCGAGTTTCGGGACGATGAGATCACTGGGAGAGAACTCGACGCGATCAATGACGCCTTCCGGCGTTCCTTCCTCTTTTTCATGATCATGGTCATGCTCGTCTTTCTTCTGCACGGTCTCCTGAATGGTGGTGGCATCTTCGTCAATCCCTTCGATTGGAATGCTTTGCGTGCGTCTTTCAAAGAGGCTTGTGATAGGCTGCAGATAGGAATCGCCGTATAGTTGCTGGTGGATTTGGTTGATGATGATGCCAAGGTCTTTCAACTTGTAATTGTAGCCTGGATCGCCGAGCAGCTTGACTTCCTTTTCCACGCCGTTTTCATCCTTGAGTTTGAACGTGTATTTGCCATTGATGGTGATGCCGGGCTGGAATTTGCCGAGAGCCTTTTCCACTTCCTCTCCGTCCGTGCCTTCCAACGGTTTGAAAACGACATGGATTTCAGACGGCTTGTTGTCAACGGCTTCACGGAGAAGATCTGCGAGAGCCTCCGCATCTTCGTTTGCATAGAGGTAGATTTTGATTTTTGCGTCACGATAGCCGATAGGGTCGAATTTCTTCAATTCCTGTTCTTCGTAGTACTTCCGCAGCTGTTTAATGCGGTAGATCTTGTGGATGACGCCGCCTAGGGACAGGAAGAGGAGGAGACCGCCGATGACGAAGACTTTGATCATCAGGGAGCGGCGGCGGACTTGTTCGCGGGCCCATTTCGCCTGGACGGTTTCGATGTCATGAAGGATGTCCTTCTGCTCGAAAAGGGATTGTGGAGGCTGATTTGATTTATTTGAATCTGGCATGGTCGTCTTCCGATGCTGAAAACTTCAACGATTTTATTACTGAATATAAGCCATGAAGTTGTTTTTTCCAGTCCCAACGAAAAAAGATGGAGGATGCTTTTTGAAGGGATGATTCATCAAAAGATGGATTTTGTGTCGTTTAGTGCATTTTGTGGTTCATAATCAATGACTTGATTGAGACAACAGGCCATTGATGGCAAAATGATGGCAAAGTACGGAAAAACAAAATGTTTGGCTGTCCAATCGACGCTTGCATGGTATATTATCCCGACTGACTGATGTTCAGGCGGCGGACATGCTTTCACGGATGAATAGGGAGGCTTTTGCCGTCGCTATTGTCGATAAGTTGAAAAGTGTTGGTGTGTTATGAAATTCTGTGCATGCTTGGTTTTGTTGTTCGCCGCTGTTGTCGAAGCGGGGCCGTCGTTTGCGTATATTCTTCAGGCGGAGAAATTTGCGAAAAGCAAAGAGGCGTTTGTCAAGAAAATCAATGAAAGCGGCAGGCAGCTTGTCGTCATCGATTATTCTTTCGACGGCGGCAAGGATGGCTTGTGGCGGCCGCAGGAAATCGCTGCCATGAAAAAGAGCGATGGTAATCGACGGATTGTCGCGTATCTTTCCATCGGCGAGGCGGAGGACTACCGTCCGTATTGGAAGAAAGAATGGAAAGGCGACGGGCGGCCGGATTTTCTGGTGGAGGAAAACAAAGAATGGAAGGGGAACTTTCGTGTTTGCTACTGGCGGAAGGATTGGCAGGCCATCATCGCCGCATATCTGGAAACGATTATAAATCAAGGATTTGACGGTGTGTATCTGGATATCGTCGATGGATATGAATTTTTTGAAAAAGGAAAGGACAATTGCGTCAATTCGGAAACGAAACGGACATATCGGCAGGATATGAAATTGTTTGTGACGGATATTGTGAAGCGTGCGAAACAGCATTCGGCCCGTTTCATGGTCATCCAGCAGAACGCTCAGGCGTTGTTCGAAGACGGCGAATATATGTCGCAGTTGGACGGAATCGGGGCGGAGGATGTGTTTACGAATGGAAAGAGGCCACAGAAGGAACGTGAAATCAACGAGACGATTGGCTATTTGAAAAAAGCGCAAGCGAAGGGATTGACCGTTGTTTTGGTCGATTATCCAAAAGATGCGGAATTGCAGCAGTTTGTGTGCAAAAATGCCGTGAAGAACGGCTTGGATGTTTTGATTACAAACCGTGGGTTGACCAAGCTTGGAAGTTTCTTCCCGGCGAAATAAAATAGGCTTCCAACTTTTCAGCTGGAAGCCTGGAAGATTTTCTTATTGAATCTCTTAGCGGATCTTGACGATGCGGGTATCGTCTCCCGTGAGACTATGATATTCGTTAATGATGCCTTCGGGGGAGACCATCAGAATGCAGTAGCCTGCGCCGTCGATTCTGTCATAGCGTTTGATGCCGGGGAGGTATTCGGCGACGAGTTTGCCGACGGGCGTGTCTTTTTCAATATTAGTCTTGGCGACAGGAATCGCTTTGTACTGCTCCACGGTGCCTTCCACAAGCGGGCCGTTCTTTTCGGATCTGGCGGCGCCGATGACGCTGTAGGCCGTAACCTGCGTGATACGGCCTTTTTCGTTGGCGTATTCCAGAATCGTCTGCTCATGGATGTGGCCGCAGAGGACGATGACGTTGCGCTCCAAAAGCATGTTCAGCAGTTCGAGCCGTTTTTCCTTCTCTTCAGGCTTGCTGAAGGGGATCCATTCGATTTTGCCATGGGAGACTGGCAGGATCGGGATGTGTGTGCAGAGGAAGATGTTACGCGCATCTTTGTTGTCGTCCAACGCTTTCTTCAGCCATGGGACGTCCGGCATGTTGGTGTTCCAGAAAATGAACAAATCGCCATCCAGTTTGCGGGTGAAATTGTAGTCGGTGAGCGGCGGTTCCGCTTTCAGAGTTTCGTTGAGATAGGGGATGAGGGCCGCCTTCATGCCTTTTTTCGCGCCTTTCCCCGCGAATTCATGGTTGCCGGGCGTCAGATAGAGAGGGAGGGTGAAATGCTTCTTGACGATGTCCAAAAAGTCAGTGGTCATCTTCTTGGACATGGCTTCCGAACCCGCATGGCCTTGCGTGAAATCGCCGACTTGGAACGCGAACGGTGTGCCTTCCGCGGCCTTGTTCGTAATGGTGAGTAACTTGTATCCAGGGGCGTTTTCGCCTTCCCATGCATGAAAATTGCGTTTCGTGGTCTTGTTTTTCTTGGGATCCACATTTTCGAAATAGGCCGCTTCATGAACGGTCCTGCTGTCGTAGTGGAGGTCGCCCAGCCAGACGATTTTGTAGGTGCCTTCGGCGGCGAACAGGCCGACCGTAAGGAGAAGGAGCGTAGTGAAAAGTCTTGTTTTCATGTTTTTCCTTTTTGGATTTGAATATTTTAACTTACTGGAAATAAATCAATTGTCATGGCTCAAGATTAAGCAACAGCTTTGCCGCGAGGATGAAAACGATGATGCTTGGCGTGTAGTTGGAAGTGTTCGCTGGCGGACGTCCTGTGAAGGGATTGATCTCCTGCGGATAGGGGCTGTCGTTGTTGATGGCGGCTTTCAGCCAGATGGAAAGCATGCCGAGCATGTCGTCTTCACGATGGTAATACGGCATCCACATTGTGGCACGTAACACCGTGAGGCCCTGCGTGTTGGAGCCCCATGAATTGCGCGGGCAGGTTTTCACGAAATGTGGATCGTCAACGGAGACCGACGGGAACGGATAGGCGGGCAGAAACTCCTTGGCAGGCGTCGTGAAATACCGTTCATAAACACGATCGAACTCGCTCTGCGTCAATACTTTATTAAGGAAGAGCCGCGTGATGTGCTCCGTGCGATATTTGCGGAAGCCGCGCGTATCGACATCGTAGTAGAATTCGTCCTGAGGATCAAAGAGATATTGACGGATAAGTTGTTGGATTTCAGCGGCTTTCTCACGCCAGACGGCGGCTTCGGAGGGCTTGCCGAGAAAATCGGCAAGTTCGGCCAACGCCATGCGGTTGCCGTAGCACATGGCGGAAAGATCGACGGAAAGAACGGGCATGATCGGCAGATCTGGCATGTTGGCAGCATCAAGATTCGGGCAGGAATGTGGGATGCCGTCGTCCGTGACGCGCGGGTCGTTGTCATGGCCTGTATCGTATTCGCAATACATTTCGACGAGGCCTTTTCCGCTACGGTTCCGCTTTGTGGAAAGCCATGCGTCATAACGACTTCCGGCGTTGTAGATTTTCTCGAAATCACTTATCGGCCGTTTGGTTTTCTTCGCGATTTCAAATGCGCAACGCGTGAACGGATAGACGCATTGGATTTGGAAGAAATTCGCAGGCGTCTTGAAGAATTCGTTTTCACCGTATTTCAAGGCGAAATTGAACGGAAGGAGGCCGTCTTCCCGTTGGTATTGCATGAAAACATCTTGCGAAGACCATGCGGCCTGCGGATCGTAGTCGGCCAAAAAGAGATTGTCTTGATTGTGTTCAAGCCAGATGCCTGTGTAGCAGTCGCCGGCCAATAGCAGTGGTGTCGGATATTGGTTGAACTGCTTGACGTTTGCGAGAAAGGCCTCTTTGGCCTTCGGAAGCTGTTCGGCGATGCGGCGGCGTTCGTCTTCTGTGAAGGTGACTTGCGGAATCATGGCGGAAAAACAGTTGATTTTTAGAGATTATGGACCATTTTTTTATTTGCAGGCTTTTTAAAGTAATGTAAAGTAACTCTCAACTGATTCAATTAAAAATCCTAAAAAATCATAAGGAATGACGATGACGAAATACTTCATGGCTTTGGATCAAGGCACGACGAGTTCGCGGGCGATCATTTTTGACGAAACGCTGAAGGCGCTCGCGTCATCTTCAGAGGCGTACGAACAGCATTATCCGCAGAACGGCTATGTGGAACACGAACCGGACGATTTGATCAACAGTACGGTGAATTCCGCCGTGGCGGCGATGGCGAAATTGGGCATCAGCGGAAAGGATATTCAGGCCATCGGTATCACGAACCAGCGGGAGACGACATTGGTGTGGGACAAGAAGACCGGCGAATGCATCCACCGCGCCATCGTCTGGCAGTGCAGACGGACGGCGGATATTTGCAAAGTCCTTAAGGATGAAGGACTTGAACCATACGTCAAACAGGCCACTGGCCTGATCATCGATCCGTATTTTTCGGGCACGAAAATCAAATGGCTATTGGACAACGTGCCAAACGCGCGGAAACGCGCGGAAAATGGCGAACTGCTTTTCGGAACGGTGGATACGTATCTGATCTGGAAATTGAGCAATGGGAAGGCGCATGTGACGGATTACACGAATGCTTCCCGAACGATGCTGTTCAATATCCGCACATTGGATTGGGACGATAAGTTGCTGCAACGGTTGGGGATACCACGTTGCATGTTGCCGAAAGTCGTGCCGTCGAGCGGCTTGGCCGCGACATGCGACCATCCTGCGTTCGGCCATGCTCCTATTCCGATCACAGGCGTCGCGGGAGACCAGCAGTCGGCTCTAGCCGGACAATATTGTGACGCATCTGGCGATATGAAAATCACTTACGGTACGGGCGCGTTTTTGCTGTTGAACACGGGGGACCGTTTCATCGAAAGCCGCAATGGCCTTTTGACGACACTTGGAGCAGGAACGCGGCCGGGCAAGCCTGAATACGTTTTAGAAGGTTCCGTTTTCATGGCGGGCGCCATCATGCAGTGGTTGCGGGATGGTTTGGGCATCCTGCCGGATACGTCTAAAACGGCGGAAATCGCGACATCCGTGAAAGATACGGGTGGTGTTTGTCTCGTTCCCGCTTTCACAGGACTTGGAGCGCCGCATTGGAACTCACAGGCTCGTGCGTCGTTGACAGGCATGACGCGTGCGACGACGTATCGTGAAATCATCCGCGCGGCAGATGAAGCAATCGCCTTCCAGTGCGCGGATTTGATCAAGGCGATGGAGCAGGACATGCAGGCCGCGGCGGGCAGCATCCGCGTCGATGGCGGTGCCGCGCGGGATGAATTTCTATTGCAATTCCAGGCGGACATGCTCAATCACGACATCGAACGGCCCGATTACGTGGAAAGCACGGCGTTGGGCGCGGTACGGCTTGCGATGCTTGCGACGGGACTTGCGGCGAAACGTGGCGGCGGTAGTCGGACGTTTAAGTCGTCAATGTCGGAAACTGAACGCGTGGAGCATCTTGCGCGATGGAAGAAAGCGTTGCAAGGCGTGTTGGACGCCGCAAAATGAACGTTTAGAAACCACAGAAAACACTGAAAACACAGATTTTAGTCCACAAAATACACAAAACAAACAAAAAGCCTCGCCGCCGTCGCCTATGATGCTGATGATACTGTTTATATATATGAATAGTGATTCGAAAAGTATCATGATGGGCTCCGGCGGCTCGGCGGTTTGAAATGCGCTTCGCGCAGAGGAAAAAGACATCGTATGATATATTTTCGTGAAAAACAAAAACTTTGAGCGATAATAATATGATGTTGAAAAAATCATTGAGAATAATGGCGATTTGCGTTCTGGCCGTTTGCCGTTTGAACGCCGATGAATTGGAAAAAACAGTCAAGGAGAATATGGCAGCCATGGAAACTGTTGAATGCATCCGTCCGGATTATGACAAGCCGAATTATGACGAATCGAAAATCGCACCTTATACGCTGGAGGATCCGCTGACGTTTGCGGATGGCACGAAGCTGAAGAGCCCTGCGGAATGGCCGAAACGCCGTGCAGAGATTTTGGAAATCTTTGCGAAGGAGATGTATGGACAGGAACCACCGAAGCCAGAAGCTCTTGTAACGGAACTGGTTGATGAAAAGGTCGGTGCGTTGGCGGGCTTCGCTGTCCGTAGCCAATATAAGATGTGGTTCAAGGCGGATAAGAGCGGTCCGTGCATTACATGGATCGTGTTCCGCCCACGCTATGCGAAGAAGCCTGTTCCTGTGATTCTGTTTTTGAATTATCGCGGCAACCATGAATTGGTGACGGATCCGGACATTCCTGTCATGACGGCGTGGAGCCGCAACGGCGATCATGCCAAGAACCATCAGGCTCAAGAGGATAACCGTGGCGCGTTCTGCAAGTCCGATTCGGACACGGCGTTTCCAATCGGTTCCATCATTGCCCGCGGCTATGCCGTCATGAGCGCATGTTACTGCGAAGTTTCGCCGGATCCCATTCAGCATGAACCAGATCCGAAATATTCGCAGCAAACATTCGCCTACACGGGTGTGTTCGATTTGTGGGGCAAACGTGATGAAACGCGCACGGATAATATTACGGCTCTTGGCGCATGGGCGTGGGCGTTGTCCCGCGGTTTGGATTTGGCGGAACGGATTCCCGAACTGGACACGAAAAAATCCGTCGTGACAGGTTGTTCACGCCTTGGTAAAGCGGCATTCATCGCGGCCGCGAGGGATGAACGGTTCGCTGTCTGCGTTCCGAACCAATGCGGTGGCGGCGGTGTCTGCGTCGCGAAGCGTGACTTTGGCGAAGTTCCTGGAACGGAAGTGGTTAACTTCACCCATTGGTACTGCAAGGCATACGCGAAATATGCGAAGAATCCGCCGAAACTGCTGACGTTTGACCAGCATTTGCTGTTGGCGTCCATCGCACCGCGCCGTGTGCTCGTGGAAGGCTTCGGTCCGAACAATTGGATGGATACGGAAGCGGAATATATCGCCTGCAAGGCGGCCTCGCCCGCGTGGGAGTTTTTAGGCTTGCCCGGCATGCCTGGAAATGGCTATCCGGACTACTACGACACATCCTGCATCGGCCCGTATCTAGGCTATGTCCGTCGTACGGAACAGCATGGCATCGCGGCCATTGACTGGATGTGGATGATGGATTTTGCACGCAACGCGTTTGAAAAGTGATAACTAGAAAAAACAATGGGGGAGGAAGAGAAGATAAAAGTATGTAAAAATATCATAATGGGTTATTTCTCTGCTTGACAATATATTTATATAGGATAAAATAAAAACCATAAACATACATACCAATAGATAACTATTCGGAGAAGTATGAAATATGGTTAAGAAGTCAGTAAAAGATGAAGCATTGCAATTGGTAAAATGGCACTGTGAATTCGATCCGCAGACAGATTTGATTATCTTTTTCAAATCAAAGAAAGAAAAAGTGATCAGATTGCTAGAGGTCACTAACGATCTAATTCCATCAGGATTCATTTTCCCCATAGCGTTTGCTCCTGACAAGGAAGAAGGCATGAAGTATCCTTGCACGATTATCGTTGTCGCGCAGGAGGATTATGATAAAATCAAGAAAAGAAAACTCAAGTTGCCGAAAGATTGGGGAAAGTTGGAAGACGGTGAAGTAATATATAAAAAAGATTGGGGAAAATTTGAAGGTGGTGAAGAAATATATAAAAAGGGAAATAGTCAAATGAATAATCGTCAGAAACATTTACTGGAACGGTACAAGGCGACGGATGGCGCACGGTCGCGGCTGGATGTGTCGTTGACACGCGATGCGGCGGCGTGGCGCGCCATGCGGACGCCTGGCTTGACGCAGGGCGAATGCCGCGCCTTGACGCTTCTGGAACTGACTCATCTGACGCCACTTGAGTTGGAAGACGACAGTCTGCTGGCGGGTGTTCATCTGGAATGGGGCTTCCATGCGGATAACAAAGGTCGTGACGCCGCAAAAGACGCGGAAACGCTGAAACAGTTCGGCTGCGATGAGCAGCCGGACAAGTTGCGCGGGTTGCGGGAAAATGTCATGCGGACAGTTGCAAACTCTTGCATGGGGCCTGCTTCCGACGGTGTCATGAATGGTTCATGGGGTGACATGAATCCGTTCATCGGCATCGGCTGGATGGAGAATCATACAGTTCGCGGCTTCGACCGCCTGCTCGCAAAAGGCTTCGGCGGGCTGTTGAAGGATGTGGAAAACGCACAGGCGGAACGTGCACCATGGAGCGTTGAAAGTGTCCGTAGCGAAAGTTTCTATCGTGCGTTGAAAGCCGTTTGCGAAGCGGGATTGACGTTGGGGCGCCGCTATGCGGAATTAGCGGAAAAGGCTGGAAACAAAACGCTTGCGGAATGGTGTCTATCCGTCGAAAATGGCGCGAAAAGTTTCGGAGGTGCGGTGCAGTTGCTGTGGTTCGGTCATTTGCTGTCCTGCGCGGAGGAATCGATCATCAACGCGAACAGTATTGGACGGCTGGATCAGTTGCTGATTCCATATTATAAAGCAGATATGGCGAAAGGTACGCTGACGAAGGACGTTGCGCATGAATTGATGGTGGATTTTGCCATCAAATTGTATCAAAACTACGATGTGCAGGCGACGACGCTTGGTGGTACGTTGGCGGACGGCAGTTGCGCATGCAACGAATTGACGGACATCATCTTGGATGCGACGGCGGATTTCGGCGAACTGCGTGATTTGTCCTTCCGCATCCATCCAGATACGCCGCCGGAACTATTGGAAAAGGCCTGCAAGCTTGTCATGCGCGGTGGCGGTATCCCGTTCTTTTTCAACGACAAATGCTTCATCCATGCGTTGAATAAACGTGGCATTTCACTGACCGATGCGCGGAATTATTCGCCGATCGGTTGTGTGGAGTTGACGATTCCTGGCAAGGCTGTTTCGCGGGCCGTCTCGGGCTGGTTCAGTTTGCTTAAAGTGTTGGAATTGACCATTCATGGCGGATATGACGTCTTCCACAAACGGCAGACGGTCATCCATTGCAAGAAACTGGAAGAGTACGGGACGTTCGAAGAGTTCTATCGCGCCTATACCACTAATATGGAATATCTTGCGGAACGCATGGTGTATTTCTGCCGTCGCGGCGAATTTTCGCAACGCGAATTCGGTGCGCAGATTCTGTTTTCACTGCTGACGGATGATTGCGTGCGTAACGGTCGTGAAATCAACGATCATGGTGCGCATTACAATTGGCATTCCGTTTGTCTGATGGGCATTCCGAACACGGCAGATTCGCTGATGGTGCTGAAAAAGGAAATCTTCGAAACGCATCGTTGGGATGCTGCTGAATTCCGTAAAATGTTAGAGGCTGATTTTGAAGGACATGAGACGGAACGGTTGCAACTGAAGAATAGCGTTCCGAAGTACGGCAACGGCATTCTGGAGGTCGATGATCTGGCGGCGCGGCTTGGTCGTGATTTCATCGCCGTCATGGATCGTCTTAGTGAGCCTGGCAGCCAGTTCTTCGTGCATCTGTTCAGCTTCCTGCAGAACGTCTATGCGGGGCAGAAAATCGCGGCGACGCCGGATGGCCGTCATTCAGGCGAATCATTCGCGTATTCGTTGTCCGCTGCGCCCGGTAATGACAAATCTGGCGTGACACGTATGTTGGAATCCCTTGGGCGGCAACCACATGAAGAAGCGGCTGGTGGCAGCGCGGCCATCATCGATTTGCATCCGAGTCTGTTCAAAAATGGCGTCGATGGTCCAAAACTGCTGGCGGAATTGATCCGCACGGCGTTCTTCAAATTAGGCGTGGGACAATTGCAATGGAATGTTGTGACGGCGGAGGACATGCAACGTGCGCAGGACGATCCAGAGCATTATGGCAATCTGCAAGTGCGTGTCGCAGGCTATTCGCAGATGTTCAAATTAATTGAACGGAATTTGCAGAATCATTTGATTGCACGGCACAAGCATGAGTCTTGAACGGTTTTCTGGGACAACTGGGACATCTGGGACAACTGGGATTTATCGTACTAGTCCCGCCTTCTTCCGCCGATGACGCCTGCTCTTAACAGATAGTAAAGCAGCGTGGCAAGAGAGGAGACAGCGCCTGCGACGTATGTCATGAATGCGGCATTGAGGACGGAGCCCGCATGTTCACGTTCGGATGGTTGCAGAATTCCAGCCGTGACGAGAGCTTTTTTCGCTCGGGCGGAAGCGTCCCATTCGACAGGCAGCGTGACGACGGAAAACGCGACGGCCGCCGTGAAGAGAATCAGACCTGCTTTGACAAGAAACGGCTGTTGCATCGCGGCGCCGCCGAGAATCAGCACGTAGGAGAATTTGCTGCCGAGATTGGCGGGCAGGACGAGCAGTGTGCGCAATCCCATGGGGGCGTAGTTGTTGGCTTTCTGCAAGGCATGGCCCGCTTCATGGCAGGCGACGCCCAATGCGGACAGAGAGTCGCTGGCATAGACCGCGTCCGAAAGTCGTAACGTGTTGACTGACGGATCGTAATGGTCGGACAAGAAGCCGTTGACGTGTTCGATTTTGACATCGTTGACGCCAGATGCTTTGAGCATTTTATCAGCCGCCTGGGCTCCTGTCAGGCCGGAAGACGACGCGACTTTCGCGTATTTGTTGAACGTCGATTTGACGAAAAACGACGCGAGCATGGAGAGGAGCAGGGCGGGTACGGAGAACAAGAGGTAGAGGGGATCCATTTGCATGGTTGTTATTCCTTATATAAAAACACGGTTGGTATTCCATTAATATATCATCGTTTCGCAGAAAAGGATGCGGCGCACGTTGATTTTTCATAAATCGCTTATAGAATAATGTGTTTTTCACGTTGATTCAATCCATTCACAAACGGAGACAACACATGGCAGAAGCATTGAAATCCCTCTCGATCCTGACGATCGGCAACAGTTTTACAGACAGCTTGATGTCTTATTTCCAACCAGTTGTGGAATCGGCTGGCTGTGAATTGTATTTTGAGCGTGCGAACCATGGTGGCTGCGAACTGCATCGCCATTGGAACTACATCGAGAACGAAGAACGGGATCGAGTGTTCCGCATGTATCAAAATTACACGCACACGATGAAGGAGATTCTGCAGTCGCGTCCATGGGACATCGTGACGATGCAGCAAGCCTCCCACGCCAGCTGGCGGCCGGAGACCTTCGAGCCGTTCGGCACGAACATCTACAATTATGTCCGCACGAACGCGCCGTCGGCGGAAATCTGCATCCAGCAGACGTGGTCCTACCGGAAGGACGATCCGCGCATCATGCCTGGCGGCGAATGGGGCATCGACCAGACGGAGATGTACAACCGCCTGACGGCGAACTACCGCAAACTGGCCGCCGACCACGGCAATCTGCGCATCATTCCGACGGGCCTCGCCGTCCAGTTGGCGCGTCAGAACCAGCCGCATGCGTTCGTCAACTATCCGCCGGAAATGCTTCAGCAGCTTGTCTGGCCGGATCTGCCTTCGCAGGCGTGGTCGTTGGTCGGCACGATGCGTTGGGCGAAGAACAAGGAGACGGGCGAGATGGTCATCCATCGCGACACGATCCATCTGAACGAACGCGGCAAATACATGCAGGCCTGTGTGTGGTTCGCATTCCTTTATCACAGAAAGACTTCCGAAGTGACGTTCGTTCCGGATTGCATCGGCGACGCGGATGCGAAATTCCTGCGTGACATGGCCCAGAGGGCCGTCGATGAATTTCCGCAATTGTAGAGCAGTGGGGGACGCGAGAGGAGAGACGAGAGACGCGAGACGAGCGAAGACAAGAGACAAAAAGACATGAATTTTTTTTTCTGCAATGTCTATCGTCTTGTCGTCTAACGTCTTGTGTTCGCGTCTCATGTCTCGTGTCTCACGTCAAACTGCGCAATGGCAACGCCATTACGCCCTACATGAAACAATAATATAAGGAAAAGTCATATGGTAAAGCACATCATTTTGTGGAAGTTGAAGGATGAATTGTCGGCGGAGGAAAAAGTGAAGGTGAAGGCCGGCATCAAGGCCGGTCTGGAAGGTTTGAAAGGCGTCGTTCCGGGGCTGGAGGCGATCGTCGTCCGCACGGAAGGATTGGCGAGCTCCAATGCGGATGTCATGCTGGATTCGACGTTTACGGATGAAGCGGCGCTGAAGGGCTATGCCGTGCATCCCGCGCATGTGGAAGTCGCGAACACGAAGGTGCGGCCGTTTACGCAAACGAGATTATGTTTGGACTTTGAAGATTGATAATTGGTTCGGCAATTCTTTTATCGCTTGAATCCCTTTTATCCTTTTGTAAAATGTTATCGGTGAAATGGATAATGTCATGAAAACATGGAAGTTGTTGATGGCGGCTGTGTTGATGGCTTGTGGACTGCTGCATGCTGATGAACGCAGGCTGTCGCTGGAGGCGTATCGCGACAAGATGGAGGGCGGATGGCTCGGGCAGATCATCGGCGTCTGCTGGGGCGGCCCGACGGAATTTCGCTTCAACCACCAAATCATTCCGGATGAACATGTTCCGAAATGGACGCCGGATTTGATCAACCAAGCCTTCGGGCAGGATGACCTCTATGTGGAAATGACATTCATCCGCTCCATGGAGGAACATGGCATCGACGTGTCGATCCGCCAGGCGGGCATTGATTTTGCGAACAGTCGCTACGGCCTGTGGTGCGCCAACAAGGCCGGTCGTGACAACCTGCGGTTCGGCATCGCGCCGCCTGATTCGTCCCATCCGAATTTCAACAAGTGTCCGAACGACATCGACTACCAGATCGAGGCGGACTTTTCGGGGCTGCTGGCTCCGGGCATGCCGCAGGTGGCGATTCAGCTTGGCGAAAAGTTCGGGCGGCTCATGAATTACGGCGACGGCGTCTATGCGGGGCAATTCATGGGCGGCATGTACGCGGAGGCGTTCTTCTCAGACGATATTGAAACCGTTGTCAAGGCGGGACTTGCATGCATTCCACCGGAATGCCAGTATGCGGAGATGGTACGCGACATGATGGCGTGGCATCGCGAAAATCCGTCGGATTGGCAGGCGACATGGAAGAAAGCCGTTGAAAAGTACAGCAATCGAGAGTTTCTGAAACAGACGAACGGCAATATCGACGTGCGGCTGAACGGCGCGGTCGTCTTGCTTGGATTGCTTTACGGTGAAAAGGACATGGACAAGACCGTCGTCATCTCCATGCGCGGCGGATTTGATTCCGACTGCAATCCGTCCAGCGCGGGCGGCGTGTTGGGCACGATGTTGGGAAAGAAGACGTTGGATGAGCGGTTCATCGGCAAGCTCGACAGAAAACGCAAGTTCTGGTTCACGGAATACAGCGTGGATGATTTGATTGCCGTCTGCGAAAAACTCGCGTTGGCGTTTTTGAAGGCGAACGGCGGTCGCGTGGAGGATGGCGGGACGATGGTGATTCCCGTCGTGAAGCCGTCGCCGTCTCCATATCAGCCGAGCTGGAATCCGGGACCCATTGCCAATTCGATGTTTACGGAAGAGGAAATGGATAAGATCACCGTAAAACTGCATCCCGCGTTCGTCGCCCAGATGAAGGGAAAGGACGATCCGACGGAGCGTGTTCAAAATGTCGTTAATGTCTTGTTTCCAGGCTGGAAGACATCGCCGAACGCTCCGGACATGACGCCCGGCTACGTGGAAAGCCATGCGGGGCGGGGCCATGTCCTGCGGACGCATCCGCTGGACAAAGAAACAGGCGCGATTCTTTCTCGCACGTTGGATTTGCCTGCTGACGTGACGGCATTGGACATCGTGGTGGCGCCACAGGGCGGCAAAGGCGATTTCACACTGATTGGAAGTGTCAATGGCAACACTGTGTTGACCAAGAAGATACAGCAAATTGGCGACAAGAATGAATGGCAGAAAGTGACGATGGATCTGCGTCCGTTCGCGGGCCAGCATGTGACGATTTCATTGAATAATTTCCCCGACAACTGGTTCTGCGAAGCCGCCTATTGGGCGGAAATAACCATACGTTAATTTATAATGCTGAATGCTGAATGCTGAATGCTGAATGCTTAATTTCGTTATTTAGAAAGACACATTAAATAAAAATTCAGTAGCCCCTCTCCTTTTGAATATCCGTGGAGAGGGGCTTTTTTGTGTGTAAAAAGTCATTGAGAATCATAAAAAGTCATAAAAAATCATAATAAGTCATCAATTTTGTATGACTTTCTATGATTCTTTATGATTTCATAAAATGATAAATATGGCTTGCATTTTTATTTGGACAGGCTATAGTAGATGATATGAACATAGACGGATGCTTTACCTTAATGTGAGATGAATGATAGAATGAATAAATATTATCAAAAATGAAAATATTGTATTGTTGAATTAATGAGTGAAAATTAATCGAAAAAGAATTGATAAGGATGGTGATAATATTCAATAAAAGGAAAATATAAATTAATTTGTGAATGATGTTTCGTTTGAACATCAAAAAGAATCAGAGTCAGTTGTTTCAAGGAGGAAAACATGCACATCAAAGAAGATGAAAACAGAAAGAAGCGCAAGGTGTTGGATAATAACAATGAAGAGAAGGCAGAAATCAGATCGCTCAAGGAAGTTATGGGAGAAGACAAACTTGTGGAAGATATTTGTATAAAGGATGTACCCAATAATGGCAAGAGGATAGACTTTCGCTTGTCGGAACGTGGTGTACGAAAGTTATATAATGAGGCGATTCAGGTGGCGAAGCGTGCTGGCTGTTCAGATCTAATTGCGGATGCATATGCCAGACATGTGATTGAAGTATGTGTTCAAGCTTTCGCAGAAGGATATATAGAGTCCAAATATAAGATAAAATTGGAAGATTGTCAGGTGTTTTCCGCCTTCTCTACAGGTGATGACGCTGAAGACAAGTCTGGACAGTGAGTGTTCATGTAGTCTGATAGTCCTATGTATGAGTATCTTACGAAAAAACAACATCCCCACGAAAGGAGAAAGGAAAATGGTTCTCAAACCGAATCACGCATGGCAGCATCGTCGTAGAAGGAGAAATGCCGACGGTCCGGAAAACGAAGGCGTTCAAGACAATGAGAGGCATGACGATAAAACCACGGAGAAAGACAGTCCGCATTGCAATGCCATATTCGTGCGGATGACCATGCCGCAGTTCACGACAATTTTCATGAAGGCGTATCACGTTGCTTTAGAGGACGGCTTTACGGAAAAAGAGGCCGAAAAGTTCGCCATGTTTATTGTTAAGCAGTACGTGTTGATGTATGCTGAAGACCACCTCGCCCAGAAAGATAAGAAAAAAGGAGAAACGAAGAAAGCTGAAAACAAAGAGAAGGAAGAGGACCATGAGTGAGGCATATGTGCAAGCCGCATGACAAATGGACATGAGATATCTTGTGTAATCCAAAACAGTCTCGAAGGGAGGATATGGGGGGATGGCTTCGAGACTGATTTCCAAATGCTTGGATTTTTTTTCGGTAATTATTTACTTTAGTTGCTGTCAAGTGAACGGTTGTCTGGACTGATTGTCTTCTTATCGTCCATAAAACGTATGCAACAAAGACTAAACTAGCAATGTCGCCACCACATAGATTATCCCCCAGTGAAGTCATTCGTATGCACGGGACATATCATAACGATGAAGGAAACTTTGATGCCATTGTAACTAGTCAAGACTCTCGTAAGCTTAATAATAAAGCTAGAATAAAAACAGAAGACAAAGGAATACCCAAATCAGATATAGAAGAAATATTTAAAAGAACACGTGAACTATTTCAACAATCAACATTTTTTGACCATAGAGATGGTATTCATGATACTGGTACTGAAAAGAAGGATAAATATGATAGAAAAAGATATGTTACAATTGCCAAAATAAACGGAACTCCATATAAAATCACTTATGTTGTTTTATTTCCAAAACCAGATAGTAAGCAAACAAATACAAGTATAAAATTACACAACTTGTATATTGACAAACAATAAAAAAGTGCTTCCCCACACGAGATGACATCGCTGTCAGTAACGTATCTTGAAAGCACCAAGTATAATATGGTGCTTTTGGGCGATTTTAGAAGTCATGCCACCATGAGATTCGAATTTTGGGTATGGATTTGCTCTTTGGTTATATTATAATGGTGGTTGTCAGCACAGTCAAGCTAATCGACACGCTTTGAGAACGCCTTCAATTCAAGACAAGAAACAGTCTTCTCAAAAAAACGGAAACGAAGGCAGGCAATTCCCCTCGCACCCGTCTCCAAACTTCGACCGTCATGAAAAGTAAAGCTGGGCGTAAGACTCACGTGACTGTCCAACAAAAAGATACAAATCCTTTTTACCAAGCTATTCCACACTGGCATTCAACTTTTTCAATTCCGCTTTGCACCATTCCCGTTCAGCGTCGGACGGAGCCATCTTAAACAGTTGACGGAGGCAGGATTTGCGGACATACGGCTCCATTTCATGTGCGTTCCAGTCGCGTTCGGCCAGCCGCTTGCCTTCTTCGTACGAGCGGGCGGGGAGGGATTCCGCCAGTTGGTATTTCCCCTCGGGATAGCAGTCGTAGATGTATTTATAGATCAGATGCCGTTTTGCCTCTGCTTCTGGGCCACGTAACCGCTGGGCTACGCTAAACAGGAAAGACGGATAGTTGTTGCCGCGGGACCAACCACGGGAATGGAGCAATTCATCGGCGGCCTTGTCATAGGCAATGGCCTGTTTGAGACATTCTTCAAATCCGTCGCCTTTGTGCGGATTCAAGGGGACATGTTTCAGCCTGAAGCAATGAAGCTCTTCTTCGTGGAATACGAAATGTTGGTTGTGCTCCATCAGAAACGACTTGTTTAAAATATTCTGGTAAATCTCATCATCGGCGGCGATGGTGAAATCCTGATTCGGATTGCCGTTGCTCAAATACTGCTCGTATTCATAGAGCGTGTTATTATAAAAACCATCCTTTATTTCACGGCGGATCGTTTTGCACCATTCGTCGATGTCGCCTTTCTTCTTCAGCATGGCAGCATATCTCATGACTGCGTTGTTGCGGATCATAAACAAATCGACGCCGTCATGCCTGTTTTTTAAGCTTTTTTCCGCCACGTCAAGCGTCAGATGCTCGATGGCTAGCCGCCAGGCCTCCTGTGCGTCATTAAAATCCGTCTTGGGGTCGGATTGTTTATGCGACAGTCCCCAGACGAGCAGCGGGTAGTTGCTGTTCTTACGTCCAAGCTGGATGGCGTCGTCGTATAACTTCTGAAAACTGGCCATCACGTCGTCTAGTTCCTTTTTCACTTCCTCCCGTGATTTGCCGTTGTCCTTCTGGATGTTCAATGAATGCATTCTTCCATCCAGATAGGCAGATTTCTGCATGAAGAACGCAAGGCTTCCCTCCGCCGGCGGTTGGGCCTGATCCAGTTTTTTGCGAAACGTATTGCCGCCGGTCTCCGCCTGGACAGCTCCCAAATGCTGCCATGTTGACGGTATGGATATTTTGTTTATGTCCATGTCCGTTCCGTAGTATTTCTCCAGTACCTTTTGGGCGTCTTCCTTTCTGCCTACTTTGAGCAGGAAGGAGATCAAGTAATTGTGCCGTCGAGACATAAGCATCTCTGGCGTTAGCATGATTGCGCTCATGCGGCTCGCGTTCTCCCTCTCAAAGTCGGTCATTGGCTGATCCTGCCATTTTTCCAGATAGGGAATGGCTTCCTGATACCATCCGAACCGCTCGCAGAAGTCGATATATGGCAGAAACTCCTCAATATTCTCCTTGTCAAGGAGTTCTGTGAATACATGAACCTCTTTTTCATTGATTTCCGGCTGATTCCGCCGATTGCGGCGGTTGGAATGCAGAACGCGCCAATACATGCGTTCAACCGCCTGACGGCGCTGTGGGCCCGAACTCTCCTTTCGCAGGACATCTGTCAGTTTGGGGATGACAGGGCATTCCTCCGGAAAACAGTCGGCCATTCTTGCATAATAGGCGGGGCTGTGTGCCATCAGCTTTTTCACGGCCGCGATTTGCCGCGGAGAAGGCTCCTTCCCATCTGTGTTCAGGCAGTTTTTGAATTCCTGTTCGTATTCCTGACTGAAGTAACTGATGTCGAAGATCTTAGCCGTTGGAATATAAGGACTTTTCAAAACAAACGCCTCCATGGCGAGATCGCTCTTGCCGATGTCAAACGCCCCATGGATGACATGGAAGATGTCATCCCATGTCTTTTGATCTGGAAGTTGTTTGGGATCAAGTCTTTCCAGAAAACGTACCAAAGCCTCCACGTCATTCGCCATTTTGAAGATTTTGACGGCATCGACGGTTTGGTTCGGTGTCAGGCCGTCAGGCATTTTCTGGAAGATTTCTGCCTTCAGCGTTGCATAATCTTCGCGGCCAAAACGTTGGGAAAGCGAATCAGGGGCATTTTGAACTTGCGGCTGAGCAAATGATTTGATGGCGATTATCAGAAACATCAAAAGAAATATACGGCGGTGTTTCATTTTGTCCTCCTGTCTGGGGCGACGGATTATAGGCGGAACCCAACGAATGCATCATCCAATGACTTATAATATATGATATATATATATTGTCAAACTGCTTTTTGATGGAAATATGATTTTTAAACAATTATTGATTGCCATCGGCGGGACGCCGATGGCACTTCCTGTTTCGTTGAAAAATCGAGAACATGAGCGATAGTAGGATAGAATATGTTTTTCTATGTTTGGCAGATTAACGATCAAAAGGACAATCATGGACAGAGATCAATTGACACGCATGTTCCGCGAACAACTCATCCCGCAGCCGCATTCCTTTGAACTCAAAGGAGATAGCTTGTTCAAGCTCACCAATGGCTGCGCCATCCAGATAAACGGTCCGAAAGACGCGCAGACTGAAGCCGTGAGACTGCTTGCAACATATTGGGGGATAACCGCCACCATCACCGTCGGCGACTGCGCCGCTTCGATTCCGTCGGAAGGTTATTGTCTAGATGTGACGGCGGAGCGACTGCTGATTGAGGTATCGACGATTAGCGGCATGCGCCATGCCTTCCGCACGTTGCGGATGCTGGCGGAACCAGAACGCGGAACTGGCTGTATTTCAGGGAGTTGGAATCTTCCGGAAATGAAAATCGAAGATGCTCCCGCGCTGTCGTTCAGAGGACTGCATCTCTGCGTTTTTCCGGAAACACGCTTCAACGACGTCGCGAAGAAAATCCGCTTTGCCGCGTATCTGAAATTCAATGTCGTCGTCATCGAATTCTGGGGGACGTTCCCGTTCCAGTCGCATCCGGAACTCTGCTGGTCCGAACTTGCGGGAAGCCGCGAACAATGGGCAGAGCTGATTCGCGAAATGCGTGAGGAGGAAGGCGTTACGCTTGTCCCGCAGTTCAACGTGTTGGGCCATGCGCCGAACAGCCGCAGTTGCACGTCGCAGCATATCGTGTTGAATCAGCATCCCGAAATGGAACCGCTTTTCGAGCCCGACGGCTGGTGCTGGTGTCTGACAAATCCGCATACGATGAAACTGCTGGACGAAGCCGTCACCGAACTGCATGAATTCTTCGGCTGTCCGCCGTATTTCCATATCGGCTGCGACGAAGCGGACAGCGTCGGCCTATGCTCTGAATGCCGCAAACATCCCGTCGCGGAACTCATCGGCAACCACATCCGCCATTTCCGCGACCTGTTCGCCGCCCGTGGTGCACGCATCATGATGTGGCACGATATGTTGTTGAACCGCAGCGACAAACGATGGGAGAACTACACGGCCATGGCCCATGACTACCAGCATCTTGAAGACATGGTCAAGACGATTCCGCAGGATGTCATCATCGCCGCGTGGGAGTACGGATACAATTTCCATCGCATTCAGGGCGACGTGACGTATCCGACGACGATGTTCTTCAAGGAGAACGGTTTCGACACGCTGGCCTGCCCATGGCGGAAACTTGATGTCATCCGCTCCTCCGCGGCATTGGCGCAGAAGGAGAATCTGTTCGGACTCCTTGAAACGACATGGCACATCTTCTACGGGCCGGAAATGAAGGGGATGTTCTCGACGACGGCGCAGGCCGCGTGGGGCGGTGCCGTCGGCTGGCCGTCGTTCGGTCAGACGATCTTCGACCGGGCTTGGCGGACAATCGTGAAAGACATGGGCCTGAAGGACTACAACGACTTGGGCACCAGCGACTTCCAGGTCATCCCGAAGACTTACGGCAGTCTGGGGTGAGTAACGACGGCGTCTCGCCATCGAATGTAACGACGGCGTCTCGCCGTTGGAGGCAAATGTAAAGCCTCCGCTAACATCTGAATCATGACCAATATTTGTAAAACAAGAATGCTACAATATATTATTGGCAAAATTAGAATCAGATTCAAGATTTGCCAATTAATGTAATATGAGATATATAGAACGTTCCATCGAAAGAACTGTCCAGCAGGCAATGCTGGATTACAAAGCTGTTTTGGTGACTGGTTCGCGTCAGGTCGGAAAATCGACGCTGTTGAAGAAGTTGTTTCCAAACACCAAATATGTGACATTGGACGATCCGTTTTTGGAGCAGCAGGCAAGGGAGAACGGTTCCATGTTCATGATGCTGAATCCGTCGCCAGTTGTCATTGACGAAATCCAGCATGCGCCTGAATTGTTTCGTTACATCAAGATGCGCTGTGACGAACGTGAAGATCGCGGGCTCTTCTGCCTTTCCGGTTCACAGCAGTTCAAATTGATGAAGAATGTTTCAGAGACGTTGTCTGGGCGGATTTGCATTGTGGAATTGAATGGATTATCCTTGCGCGAAATCCAGCAAGATACGTTTTCACAACGTTTTCTGCCAACCATGGAATATGTCCAGGCAAGGAGTCGGACAGCGCATGCTCCGAGCAATATCTGGGAAATCATCCATCGTGGATCCTATCCGGAATTACAGAACCAGGAGATGGATTGGGCTTCGTATTATGCGAATTACATTCGGACCTATATTGAACGGGATGTCCGTGAACTTTCCGCCGTGCAGGATCTGGATGCTTTCAGGCGTTTCATGATTGCCGCCGCCTCCAGAACGGGGCAGGTGCTCAATTGCAGCAACATCGCCAGTGAAATCGGCAAGGATGTCGCGACAGTAAAAAACTGGATTTCGATTCTTGAAGCGTCTGGAATTATCTATTTGCTTGAGCCTTATATGAATAGCGTCCTGAAACGGGCGGTGAAAAGTCCGAAACTGTATTTCAGGGATACAGGTCTTGTATGCTATCTGACTCGCTGGCTGACATCGGATACGTTGGCGTACGGGGCGATGAACGGTCATGTTTTCGAGACGTTTGTGATTTCCGAAATCATCAAGTCCTTTGCAAACAATGGCTTGGATTATCACCATTTCATTTCCTACTATCGTGGCCGCGACAAGCAGAAACGGAAGATTGAAGGCGACCTAGTGGAGGAGGACGGGGAGATTGATCTTGTCATCGAAGAAAACGGCATCCTGTATCCAATTGAAATCAAACAGAATAGCCATGTATCCGCAGACGCGACAAGCGCTTTTCAAGTTTTGGACAAATTGGACGGTGCCAAGCGGGGCATGGGGGCCGTAATCTGCAATTGCCCGCACCCCGGCATGTTGCGTGAGAACGTCCTGCAACTTCCTGTCTGGTATATCTGAAATGAAATCTCGGTGGTTGTTTCATTCCAGCGGCACGAAGAAAGACGTACCGAGTGTATTGTCTTCTTTGTCGGGCATGATTCGGAAGCCACGAACCTTGAGTGTGTTATCATCGTATTGGGTCTTCTTGATTTCCATGTCGCCGTGTTCGTAGGCGAAAGGAAGGCCATTGACAGAATTGACGGGAACCTCTCCAAGTGCTTCCAGACTATCAGGAAGTTCGCCGCCATGCGCATACCTGTATTCCATCACCTGCCAGCCGAGCATGGCCATGGTCCGATAATCCTTGATCTGGTCATGTTTCTTGATACTTTGGGAAACTGCGGGCATAAGCATCATGGACGTTATTGCAAATCGGCGTCTAGCGTCTTTTTCAAAATTGTCAGTATAAAGTTCTAACTCTTTGAAATCATGTTTCTTGGAAAGTGCAAACTGGATGATTTCCGCTGTATAACGCCAGCCCATTAGCAAGTCCCTGTCTAGAAAACAACTCCATACAAGACGGGATACGCCATGGAAATGCCATATATTCTGGCTCTCACCACTCAATATCATGTTCATTTCATGGGCATTTTTCAGAAGATAGTCGTGAATGTTTTCATGGAACAGGGCTTCATACGCAAATCCGCATGCGCAATGGTCGTTCCAGTCAGGCATTTCGCCAAGAAGCTCCTCCCATTCCTTTTGTGTATATCGGACATGTCCCAACGTGTATCCAATGGCATCAAACCGGATGCTTTCGATGGCAATGGCTACATGTTTGGACATCAGCAAGGGAGAGCTTGCCAGTGGCCAATTCCGTAACTGAATCAACTTCTGATTGCATGATGCAATGGTTTCCTTATTGTCCGCATTGGCCTTGATTTCCAGTGCCAGATACCGTGCGGCTTTTCTGAAGCGTTGCAGTTCAGGTAGAGGGATTTCGTAGAATAATTCCCTTGATTCGTGGCTGATGGATTGTGGCGGCAGTTTCGCCGTCTCATTCACCGCTTGGATGTACGCCCCATGCTGTTCTGTGAATTCAGCCCATGCCTGCTTGTATTCGGCTTGACCACTGGCGGCATCGAGTTCTGGCAATTCGATGCCATCACATTTGATAAGAGTCTTAAGAGGTTCGTTTTCAATGGATAAACCATTCTCCAGCTTTTCCTTTAAGCCTTGTTGATTTGCCGGATGATGGAGCAGGGCAGTCATCTTCTCTCTGATTTGCTCACGCTCTTGATGGAGTTTCATGTTTTGGCTTCTGACCTGAAACAGGAAATACAGGCCAAGAAAAACAGGAATGGCGGACACGATGACTTTTCTGGAAATGCGTTCGTTCAAGAGAATCAAGCCGATGGCGGAAAATACGTACTGTAAAGTATATATAATGGAATTATATGGATAAAGGGCTATGCCGAACTTGACGCAACTTAAGACATATAGACATGTCATCATAAAAGCCATGGCGAAGCACAGAAGCGGGAGACGGCGTTTTCTGCCGAATGACAGCCATATGAGGGACAAGTTGCCGAACAAATAGAAGATGATGACGTTGAGACGCCTTTTCCATGTGTGAAGGGTCCGCCATCTGAGCAGGTCATAGATTGCCAAGTATTGGATTAACAGGGTATAGGCGACAAGGGTAAGCAGAAGGACGAGCGGATCAAAAATTTTGTCAAAGTCACCATCGAAACGGCAGAATGCAAGCCAAAGAAAAAACGGATGATACATCCAGCCCAGCCATTTGCCGAACAGAATAGCCGCAAATGGTTCATCCTTGAAGACAATGGCGTCCGCCAGTTTCTGCAACCATGTTTTGGGCTGGTCATCCTGTCTGGTTGTTTCTTCCTGCATGTCGTCCTCCTATGGCGTTCCACATTGGAACAAAAACAATTACATGAACTGAAATCTTATAAAACATCAACAAAATACATACTATAATTGATTTTTTTTTTGTCAACATATATTGGATAAAAAACGAATGATTTTTTGAACTGTGTTTAGTCGTATGTATAGTAATAAAATGCATACAGTTATTCTGCGAAGAAGAGGTGTGGATTGCGGGGGAAAATCATGACCATGAAGACATGAAACGCTTTCTGTTCCAATATATTCGCTCCATGCGGCTGTACTACGGTTTCGTGACGGGCACGACCGTGTTGTTTGGAATCTGGATGGCGCATAACGATGGCGGCGCATGGGGCTGGCGGGAGGCCGTGGCGCTCGTCGTGGGCTTTCTCGCGTGGGGCGTCAACCAGATTTTCAGCGACTACTGCGACCGGAAGGAGGATGCCGTCAACGCGCCGCATAGGCCGATGGTTACAGGGGCGTTGGCGGCGTGGCCTGCCATGGTGCTGTCGGCGGTTGTGATGCTGTTGTTTGCTGCGGTCAGCCTGCTTATGACTCCGTGGTCGTTGCTCGCCTTGTGCATTGGCGGCGTGCTGAATGTGGCGTATTCGCTTCTGAAACGGGTTCCCGTCTTAAATGTCATGGTCTATGCGTGCGCCATAACATGTTGCGCACTATACGGTTTTGCGGTGACCAGCGGAAAATTCCCGTCACCCTTGTTTGTGACGGCCATTGCCATGATGGTCGTTCCCGTGCATGCTCTCATGTGCCATAACAGTTATTATAAAGATGTTACAGGCGACAGGGCGGCGGGCGTGCGGACGTTGCAGACGCTTTTTCCTGAAAACATCTCGTTGATTGTCACGGTTGTCGCGGCGATTTGCATAATCCTATATTCGTTGTATGTTGTTTTTCAATGGAATTCGTTTGCCGCAACAGTACAGGCGGCGGTGGAGTTGACGTTGACCGCCATGCTGCTCGTCAGCCTGGAAAAGCGCTGCTACCATCGGGCGACCTGCCTGAACTGCCAACTGTGTGTCAGCATGATTTATGCTTGGATGCTGGTGGACAGATCATGGCCGTTGCTGCCTGAAATCGCGTCACTTATCATCATACAACTGTTGTTCTTATGGTATCGGGATGAAAAGGAGTAGGTTTATCACGGGCTTCTGGAAAGCCATGTTCTATGCGCGGATGTCGCTGGCTTGCGCATGGCGCTACCATTCGCTTTCCGTCTTGATGAAGGCGTCCCAATTCACGGGCATCTTCTTCAAACACAAACTTGTGAAACTGCCGTCGGGCGAATACAAATTGGATTTCTACATGCCGCGATATCCGTCCGAAGCCTTTTTCACGGCGATGGAGGACAAAGTGCTGCGGAAGCCGCCGCGTCCTGTCAGCGTCGTCTTGTCCATCACGAAAGCCTGTGCTTACAAATGTCCGCATTGCTATCAGAGAAAGGATGCACCGCAGGAGCTTCCGCTGGATGTTCTGATTGACAACGTGCGTAAAATGCGTGACTTCGGAATCGTGGCATGGGCTGTGGAGGGCGGCGAACCGTTGTTGCGTTTCGAACGCCTGGAGGCCGTGCTGAAGGAAATCAGCGGTCTGGAGGTGTGGGTGAACAGCACAGGCCATTCCGCCACGCCGGAGAAAATCCACCGTCTGGCGGAACTGAAGGTCACGGGTGTCATGAGCTCCATCCATTCCGTTGATCCGCAGGAACATGACGCGTTCACTGGCATGCAAGGATCATGGCAACGGGCGTTGAATTTCCTGCACGACTGCCAGAAGGAAGGCATGTTGGTCGGTTTCAACACGGTGTTGACGGATCGGCAGATCGTCGATGGCGGCATCGACGCCATCATGGCGCTTGCGAAGGAGCATAACTGCGACTACATCCAGTTGATTCATCCAAAAGCCTGCGGCGGATGGATGGGAAAGAAGTTCGACAACGAGTTGAGCCAGAAGGCGATACGTATCGCGAAAGAGGCGCAGTTGCGCTACAATTCCGCGAAGGAGAAGCATTCGCCAGTGCTGACTGCGCAGGTTTTCGAGGAATCTCCCGAAATGCTCGGCTGCTGTTGCGGAGGAATCGACCGATTCTACGTCGGTGCGTCGGGAGAGGTTCAGCCGTGCGAATTCGTGAACATTTCGTTCGGCAACTTGCAGGAGGAATCGTTTGAAACGGCATACGGACGGATGAGGAAATGCTTTGCAACGCCTTGCGAGGAATGGACTTGCTGTGTCCATGCTAAAGAGTTGGCGGAACATGCGGGCGAACGGCTGCCGATTCCATGGGCCGAAACGGAGCAGTTGGTCAAAAACTGGAAGGTAGGAACACCGACGAAGGTTTATGAATCCATAGGTATCTACAAATGAAGTGTTTGGTGCTGGTCAACCCATCGTCCAACGGAGGGCGCGCAGGACGACGATGGCGGCGGTTGCAGCCGCTGCTGCCGGACGCGGAGTTCGTCCTGCTGGACAGCATTGACCAAGCACGTGAACTCGCACGGACGGCGACAGGATATGAAACCGTCGTGGCCTGCGGCGGAGACGGGACGGTCAACGCCGTTGCGGACGGTGTCATGGCCAATGCGGATGAACATCTGAAATTCGGCGTTTTGTACATGGGAACGAGTCCAGATTTCTGCCGTTTCCACGGCATTCCAACGGATTTGGAAGCGGCTGTGGCGCTTCTGCAAAGCGATGCAGTCAAAGATGTTCCTGTGCTGATGGCGAACGGCCATTGCTTCTTCTGCTCATGCAACATCGGGATGGGGGCGGATGTGGCTTCGTTGTCGAACCGTCTCAGACCATGGATGGGCGACATGTTGGGAACATTTGTTGCTTTGCTGCGGTGTCTGTTGCGCGGTGAACAGCATGACTATGTTATCAACGGTGAAAGAATCGATCATTGCAACCATCTGCTGTTCAGCAGGATGCCATATATCGCCAGCGGATTGAAAATCCATCTTCCGCCGTTGATGGATGAAGAATACGCGATGTGGTTTGTCCGAAATCTTGGCTTTTTCGGATGGTTGAAATTGTTGCCAAAGTTCTATCGTGGAGAAGCTTGCGGCGATGTGCGTGTCTGTCGTGGAAAGACGGTTGTCATGTCGGAACAGCCTGTCAAGTTGGAATACGACGGCGATCCGCATGGCATGCTGCCTGTGGAGATTTCGTTCGCAAGCAGGCGGCTGAGGCTTGTCGCCAATCCGTCACAGGAGGTGCAAGATGCTTGAAAGCAATTTCATAGAAACTCTTTCAAAGATACATGGAAATACGCCGTATTTGGCGGATGCGGAAATCATCTTGAACGCCAATGGCTTCGAACTTGTCTCCATGGATTCGTTTTCGGAACAGGAGGATTTTCTGACTGGACTGCCGCCTGAAATAGTTGGGCGGCAGATGGCCATCGGGGCTTGCGCGGATTTGCTGGCTTGCGGGGCAAGACCTGAAACTCTCGTGCAATCATGGACTTATGATAATCAACATGATTTATCATACTATGAAGGCGTTGCCAAAGACATTCAGGAGGTCTTGAAGCATTATGGTGCGGCGTGCATCGGCGGCGACGTCGGCATGGCGGCACAATGGCAGTGGACGGCGTGCGTCATCGGCCATGCAGAGGCTCCCATTATGCGGAGGACGTCGCGTCGAATCGACTTTGATTTGTATGTATCAGGCCCCATGGGCGAGGCGAATGCCGCCGTCTATTGCGGGAAGCCATTGCCGTGCTTCCATTTGCGCGAACCTGTTCCGCAGGAGGCGTTGTTCGCGACGGATTCCAGCGGCGGTTTCATGGATGCCTTGGAGAATTTCCGTCGTGTCAATTATGGCCTGCAGATGGATATTGATGTAGAAACAGTCTTGTCACCAGAGATTGTTGATATACTGCCGTCCAATGCGGAACCAGGCTGGACGCTGGTGGGCGGCGTCGGTGAATATGAACTGGTCTTCGCCGTGCCACGCGGTTTTGACGTACGTAACGCATTGAAAATCGGTAAAGGATGGTTTGACAATTCGGATGAAAACGATATCCGTCTGCATATGGTGGACGGACGTTACGGGCATGTTCGTAATGCACCACCAGATTATCGCAATCTATCGTCGGACCAATGGCTTGCGGCGACGGCGCAATATTGGGAATCACTGTTTGCGTAGGAGGAACGGGACGATGCCATCGTTGTTTGAAACATGCTACAGAATGGACGGCAAGTTGACGGACAAGGCGGAACGTCTTGCTGTGGAACTGGAACGGAATCCGCCTGCCTATTTCGATGGCTTGCACATGACATTATTGGAAGGCGTCAAACCGATCACGAAAGTACGGATGCCGTCCGGAGAGGTGAAGGAGATGCTCATGCTCGGTAGCAATTCGTTTCTGAACTTGAACCATCATCCGCGTGTTTTGGAGGCGGAACGAAAGGCCGCCGAAAAGTACGGCGTGGGGGCGGGATCGCCGCCGCTCTATGCGGGAACGACGGATGTCCATGCCGAACTAGAACGGAAATTGGCGGAATTTTGCCACACGGAGGACGCGTTGATTTTTCCGGCGGGATATTCGGGAAACATCGGCGTGCTATCGGGGCTGTGCCGAATGGGAGATGCCATTTTCTGCGATTCGTCCAACCATGCGTCGTTGTTCGACGGAGCACGGCTTTCGGGAGCGGAAGTCATTCCGTATCTGCATCTTAACACCAGTCATCTGCAATTGAAACTGGAAGGTTGCAAGGCGGCTGGCAAGATCATCGTCACCGACGGCGTGTTTTCCATGGAAGGCAGTCTGGCTCCTGTCGATGAACTGGTGAGGCTGAAAAATCAGCATGATACGATGCTGATGGTGGATGACGCGCATGGCTTCTGGGCGGTCGGGCCAGGCGGGCAGGGGACGGCCAGCCTGTTCAACTGCCGCGATGAGATTGATATCCATTACGGAACTTTCAGCAAGGCACTGGGTTACACAGGCGGTTTCGCGGCGGCGAGCCACGTGGTCATTGAATATCTGCGTTATTATGCAAGAAGCGCGTTCTTCTCCAGCGCGCTGCCTGTCACCGTTGCGGCGGGTGTCTTGGAGGCGATGAAGGTCGTGGAGGAGGAACCTGTTCATCTCCAGAATCTTAAGCGCAACCGCGATTTCTTCCAGAATGAACTGGAACGGCGCGGATTCGATACGTTGAACAGTCGCTCCGCCATCATTCCGCTGCTGGTTGGAGATGAAGCCAAACTTGGCGCTTTGCAAATGGCGTTGTTCAACGACGGCATTTTCAGCAACATCGGCACGACGCCCGCCGTGAAAGCCTCTCGTTGCCGCTTGCGGCTGAACGTGATGGCGACACATTCACTGGAACAACTGGCGGTTGCGGCGGATATAATCGAACGCCATGCCAGAAAACTTGGTATTCTGCCTGAAAATTAAAAGTCTTGTCGCTTTTGTCCTCTATGTCGCTTATGTCCTTTTAAATATGCGTGATAAATTGGTAAGAATTTTGATAACGGGAGCGGGCGGATACATCGGCTCGAACGCGGTGGAATACTTTGTCCGGCAAGGATTTACCGTGACGGGCATGATTCATGACAACGTGCAGGAAAAGTTTCGGCGGAGCTGTGTCGAGGCAATCAGGGCGGATTTGATGGACGCGGAGTCGCTGAATGGATTGTTTGTCCATGATTACGACTATGTTCTGCATATCGCCGCTCTTGCTAGCGATGTCGGGCGGGATGAATGGTTTCGCGTCGCGAATTTCGAGGCGGTGAAGCAGTTGGCGACGCTTTCCATGGAGCATGCTGTGAAGCGTTTTGTTTACCTTTCCACGGCGGATGTCTATGGCCTGCATGACTTCCATGGCGAAGGCGAAGACGAACTGGTGTTTGATGGTAAAGCCACGAATCCGTATCCGAAATATAAGATCCAATCGGAACAATGGCTGGCGGAACATGTTCCGGCGGAACGGTTTTCGTGCGTCCGACCATGCGTCGTCTTCGGTCATGGCGACACGACGATCACGCCGCGAACGATCGCCTATCTGAAGAATTCACCTGCGCTGTTTTATTTCGGTAAATGGAAGGGACGGAACCGCTGGCCGCTGGCACATGTGGAAAATGTCTGCCGTACATTGCATGCGGCGATGGTATTGCCTGAAGCAGGCGGAAAAGGCGTGACGGTGCTCGATTCGAAGTTCACGACACTTAGCGAATGCTATCATGAAATGGCGCGTGAGTTTTTGCCGACGAAGAAAATACGCGAAGTATCACTGCCGTTGTGGACGGTCTGGCCACTTGCATGGCTGTCATCGACTCTCTCGCGTCGTAAGCCGTTGTTCGATCCTACGTTGTATGCGTTGGACACCATCACTCACAATCTTGATTTCAGCAACAAGCGGATGCTGTCATGGCTAGTGGCGGCTGGATTGGAGGAATATAAAAATGATTCATATCGATGAAACGAAATGCCTGAAATGCAAGGCGTGTGTAAACGACTGCATCGTAAAGGTTTTGACCGTTGGTGACAACGGCTTTCCGCATGTTCGACCGGAAGACGAGCGGTTCTGCCTGAACTGCCAGCATTGCCTTGCGGTGTGCCCTGTCGGAGCGGTGGAATGCCATGGCGTCACGGCGGAACAGGCGGCGACTATCGGGCCGTTGCCGTCGTCGGAGATAATGATGAATCTGATTTGCCAGCGACGCAGCATCCGTCAATACAAACAGGAAGATTTGGATGCGGAGACAATGGACACGCTTGTCAAATCATTGACATGGACGCCGACGGGTTGTAATGACCATCGGTTGTTCTTCACCGTCGTGCGGCATCGGGAGGAGATGGACTTCTTTCGCGACAAGATGGTGAAGTCGTTGCAATTCCTTATCAAGACGGGCATTATGCGGCTAGTGTATCCAAATTTCAAGCGTTACATGGATGAAATCATGGGCGGGGAAGATGTCATTTTCCGCAATGCGCCGCACATGGTCGTGGCATGCACACCGAAAAACGCGCCGTGCAAGGAGGCGGATCCATGGATTGCGTTGAGTTATTTCGACTTGATGGCGCAGTCGCTTGGCGTGGGCACCTGCTGGTGCGGTTTTGCCGTCCATGCGTTCAAATGGGTGAAATCGCTGCGTGAACGGCTTGGCATGCCAAAAGGATACAAAGTCGGAGCCGTGCTGCTGTTCGGCAAACCCGCCGTGGAATACAAACGGCAGACTGCCCCGAAACCGTTCCAGATGAAGATGTTGTAACTGGTTTGTGGTAAGGATCCACCAACTGTTCGGCGGTCCCATGCGCACTACGCGCGTGAATTTCTTGGTGAAAACAAGAAAGAGAATGATGGTCATATGAAGAATATTCAGAAAACAATTTGTTGGATTGTTATGCTTACTGTTTGCCTAATGTCCACGGGGTGTCTTCGCATCATGATGGATACGATGGGACGCTCGCTGAGCAAAGGCTCTTATACATCACATGCCGGCGACTACTATTTCTATGGGCTTAAACTTGTCGGTGACTCAATGTCGGGGCCGTTTGCTCCAGTTGGCATCGTGGATTGTCCGTTTGAACTGGCCATTGATTTGATGGTTCTTCCATTTAAATGCTTGGACGCAAAGGGAATGCGCCAAAGACGGCAGGAGCGGATTGAAAAAATGGAACCCATCTATCTGGCACAGGAAGGACTGATAGATGAATTCAAGATACGTTTGGCTTCGATGAGTGCCATTGAACGATGCGCATTGGTCGATTGGCTGGTATATGGAGAGAGTGGTAAAGACGGACATACACGCAGAATGCTAAAATGCATTTATATTATGTGCGAATATGATACTGCATGTTTTGAATATCTGCTGAACTCCTATCGAAGTCTAAGTGATTGGAATCTAGATGTTTATCAATATCTTTTCAGCCGTGGGCTTTCAGCACGGAACATCACGTATGAATATGCGGTGTTCTATGCTCTTGTGGCGAATTGGGGACATCCACGTGAACGTCAACTAAACTTGCTTAAACTGTTGATTGAGAACGGTTGTAATCCCAATACCACACCACCGCATTGGAGTGCGGAAGAGCATATAAATGACAAAATGACACAGACAGAAAAGTTCTTGTCGTTAAGCCCCAAGACTCCAATGGACTTGTCATTGCAAAAATTCTGGAGCGATGAACATGAGAAATATAAAGACAAGATGCCGCTCGATCTTGCGTTGTCACAACTGGAATATCGTAGGAAAGTGCTTGAACAACATCCTATGAGCGAGAGCGCACAATATGAAATGCGCTATGCGGAAGAAGTGGTCAAGTTTCTAAGAGAGCATGGGGCAAAGACTTCTGAAGAGATGAAAGAAAAGTGAAAGATATCATTAATTCTTCAGATAATGGATGATCGTCCGAAACAGCCAATTTAATGGAAACAGAATGAGTGGTACACCGACGACGACAATCAGAACCAATTGAAAGACCGATAGTTTCTCGATATTGTTGGAAATGAAGTTGTCTTTCTTCCGTAGAAGAAAAAGTGCGACAAGAACAAAAAGCAGAAGGACAACGGGTATCAGAATTGTCTTGTCCATGGTTATCTATAGAACGTTTTGCCATGCCTCTCCCCCACAATGAATGATGTGGGAGAGAGGCTTCGTATCCATTAGAGCCATTTACGGGCCCAGTCGCCAAGTTCCTTTTCTGAAGCGTCCGCTGCAAAACGTTTGCCTTTATCGACTTTGGCCTTTGGAGCCAGAGCCTGCATGTTCTGGCCGGACGGACCGATATCGCTGGAGCCAGATGTCGCGAACGGCACAACGGTCTTGCCACTGAAATCATAGGCTTCCATGAATGTGTCGATGATGGACGGTTCACGATACCACCACACAGGGAAGCCGACGAACACAACGTCGTATTGCGACATGTCCGCCACTTTAGCCGCAATGGGCGGTCTGGATGATTTGTCCTTCATTTCAACGGAACTGCGGCTTTTGTCATTTCGCCAATCCAGATCCGCTTCGGTGTAAGGCGTTTCCGGTTGGATTTCAAACAGATCCGCCTTGATAGCGGATGCGAGGCGTTGCGCCATTTTAGCGGTCACGCCGCTTGCAGAAAAATACGTCACTAATGCTTTGCCCATGATCTTCACCTGTATATTATATTTTTAACAATTTGTCAATTATTCGTTTTGTGGCTTCGGCGCGGTATCCAGTGGAATGGGAACTTCTGGAAGTATTTCAGTAGAAGGTTCTTGTGGAAGTGGCGGATATTGCTTGGTATGTATTTCAAAGAGCTTTCTGGTTCTTGGATGATGCATGAAAAAGCCAATGGCGGCATACAGGATGAAAAGAAGACACACCACACAGATACCCTTCCAGCCGTGTATATTACATGTTGTATTAGGGATGAAGCGGATGAATGGCAGGATGCACAGTATTAGCAGTAATACTACGGCATAGAGGGAATAGCAAAAAACGGTGAATTTTCTCCAGCCGTTTGAATAATGCCATAGGCCGAAGACACTGAAAGGCATGATAAAACTATCAAATCTGATAGTCATATTGTCTTTGTATAGCCATTCGTATGCCATGGCACCAAAGCCATTTATGAGGAGATCCAGCAAAATGAGGGCGATGGCGATTTTGAGGAAAATCTCCCATTGTCTGTCTTGAGAAGGATTTTGGGAAGTCTCTGCCATTGTCCTTTTCCCTTATATTATAAGGTGAGTCCAATCTGTTTCCACATATTCGAAAATGGATGGTAAAAGATAATGGTTGAAATGAAATTTTCAAATTGGAAACGATTGAGTGAACGCGCAAATGGTATTATGTTTCATGGCACTTCAGACGACATTATCTATGATTTTTTAGGAGATAATGTTGCCTGAAGTGCATTTTTTGCTGTTTATACGAAATTATCTCTCTTTATGGACACGCTTATGTATGTGAAAATCATAAGTGCGTAACGACTGCGTCTCAGCCGTTGTGGGCATGTAACACTATAGCGGTGAAGTAATAATATAAAATATAGGGGTATAAAACCCGACGGCGGGACGCCGCCGCCACACCGCCCGACGGCGAGACGCCGCCGT
>JAEEGH010003820.1_pt1 | contig 39118 bp, 31 predicted proteins | sample 9134181 | NCBI WGS metagenome assembly JAEEGH01 (sample SAMN16246544, study PRJNA631951) | gut metagenome | biome: gut microbiome; feature: rumen; material: DP-attached | host: Bos | place: Iran: Karaj | collected 2018-10 | reverse complement strand
CCGAGGGCGAAGTGATTCTCACCCCCGGTGTGAAAATCGGCATGGTATTCCAGCAGTTCAATCTCTTCGGTCATCTGTCGGTGTTGGACAATGTGACCTTGGCTCCGATGAAACTCCTGGGTCTCGGTCGCGGGGAGGCCAACGAGCTGGCCATGGAGATGCTGCGTCATGTGGGTATGGCCGAACATGCTCAGCGCATGCCGGCTTCGCTGTCGGGCGGACAGCAGCAGCGGGCGGCCATAGCCCGCACCTTGGCCATGAAACCCGAGATACTCTTCATGGATGAGCCTACCTCGTCGCTTGACCCCACAATGGTGGACGAGGTGCAAGGGGTGGTCCGAACCCTTGCTCAAGAAGGGATGACCATGATTATTGTCACCCACGAGATGAGGTTCGCCCGCGACACAAGCAGTCGCATCCTGTTTATGCACGAAGGCCAGCTGCTGGAAGAGGGAACACCCGGCAAAATCTTCGGGAACCCCAGCCTCCCGCAAACCCTCGCTTTCGTGAACAGGATACACCATTTGGTGTTCGATATCGTTAATAGCGACTTTGACCTGTATGACATGACATCAAAGATCAAGCAGTTCTGCATACGCTATTCTATCGCGGAAAAAATGGATTCCGTGACGCATGTGGTGGAGGAAATGCTTGTCCTGATATCCGATTTTGCAACCCCCGTCCACATAGAGGTGGACCATAGTGACTTGAAACAAGAGACATCGGTGGTGGTGCTGCAACGGGAAGTGGAAATTTCAGCATTGGAGAAACCGGGAACCGATGAGTTGGCGGTCATTCTCATCCGCAATGCCAGCCAAAACATATCCGTAGAACAGACTCCGGAAGGAGTGAAAACTATATTTGAAATATGAAAAAAACAGACAATCCCATCAATAAGGCCTGGCGGAAACTGCAGACGCGAGGAGGAGTGCTGATGCTGCTGACGGCTGCCATCCTGATGCAAGTAGGAAGTGCCGTGCAGTACTATTTTGCCCGTAACGGCATCCGTAACGAGGTGCGCCAAAGGGCCGTTTCCGAGCTGCAGGTAAAAAACTTGGAAATCCAAAAGGTGGTGAGCCGTGTGGAAACGGCTGTGGACAACCTCCACTGGGCATTGGAGAGGTCGATTGTGCATCCGGATTCCGTTTATCCCATCTTGCGTCGTATTATAGCGAATAATCCCGACATGACAGGCTGCGCCATCGCATTCCTCCCCGACTATTTTCCAAGCAAAGGTTATTGGTACGAACCGTATGTGTTTCGGGACGGCGAATCCCTTGTTGACAAGCAGATTGGCTCGGCGGAACACAACTATCTGGAAATGTCATGGTTCGTTGATGGACTTGCCGCCGAAGGCGGGTTGTGGACCGAACCCTATATCGACAGTGCCGGTTCGGAAGGGATGGTCTGCACCTACACCATACCGTTGCGCGACGCCTCGGGACGAATAGTTGCAGTATTCGGCTCGGATGTCTCGCTTGATTGGCTTGGCGATCTCTTTGAACAGAAAGCGGACGTTCAAACCTATCTGTTCTCACATGCTGGCCGACTGATGGTTTGTCCCGACAGTTCTATGGTGATGCGTGTCACATTAGAAGAAGCGGCCAAGCACTACAATGACACCATGGCGACGCAGTTGAAACGTGCTGTGCTGGAAGGCCGGCAGGGATCTGCCGAGGTGAAATATGGTGGCGAGAAGAGTTATATCTATTATAGTCCGGTAGGCGGCAACACGGGCTGGTCAATGTCACTCCTCTTGCCTGACAAAGAGATTTACAAGGGCTTGCACCGTGTAAGTGAGTTGCTCCTGCTCACCATGCTGTTGGGCTTGTTGCTTCTGGCGTTCATCATGTGGCGCACTTTTCGCGGAATCAGGAAACTGGGCGAAGTGAACGCCGAAAAAGAACGGATTGGCAGCGAGTTGAAGATTGCCCGGGACATCCAGCAAGGCATGCTCCCGAAGACATTCCCCCCTTACCCCGATTGCGACGAAGTGGCGATCTATGGCTCGTTAGTGCCCGCCAAAGAGGTGGGTGGCGATCTCTACGACTTCCAAATACAGAACGGACACCTGCTTTTCTGCTTGGGTGATGTGAGCGGCAAGGGAGTCCCTGCCTCGTTGATGATGGCCGTCACCAGAAGCCTTTTCCGTACGGTGTGCAATCGTACCTCAAGTCCCGAAGAAATCATGAACCAGATGAACAGTGCCATGTCGGAGATGAATGAGAATTCCATCTTCGTCACGCTCTTTGTTGGTAATCTGGACCTTAAAACCGGTATGCTGAGCTACAGCAATGCCGCCCATTGTCCTCCTGTATTGGTCAACAAAACCATTGCCACCCTGCAGATGGACTCCAACATACCGCTTGGGGTGATGGCAGACTGGATGTACACCCGGCAGGAAATCCATGTGGGCTTGGATTCCACCTTATTCCTCTACACGGACGGTCTCACCGAGGCTGAGAACTCCTCTCATGGCCAGTTCGGCGAGGAACGAATGCTTGCCGAACTGGAAAAATTGACCACAGCCACGCCTCGCAATCTGATTGATCACATGTCGGAGGTGATACAAGCTTTTGAGTCCGGTGTGGAACAGAGTGACGACCTTACCATGTTGGCCATCCGTTACACCAAAGCATCCCAAAAGTAATCATGGAATACACACTCACATTACACAATGATGTGCAGGAGATATCCCTGTTGACGGCTTTCATTGACACCATTTCCGAAGAGAATGATATTGATATGATGGTATCAATGAATATCAACCTTGCCGTGGAGGAGGCGGTGGCCAACGTGATGAAATATGCCTATCAGAAAGGCACCGCCGGTGAGGTGAGGATTAATGCCACCGCGGCCGACGGGTTGCTTACCATCGCCATTACTGACGACGGCGCCCCTTTCGATCCCAGCCAAAAAGAGGATCCCGATGTGAGTCTCCCAGTCGAGGAACGACCCATTGGCGGACTTGGGATATTCTTGGTCAGGCAGTTGATGGACAGTGTTGCTTATCAGCGTGCTGATGGGAAGAATATCCTTACACTTACAAAGATAATTAAGTAATAATCAGTAATAAATATGAAAACCACTATTAAAGAACAGAATGACGAGATTGTAGTCTTCTTTGAAGGCCGACTCGACACCGCCGTCTCCCCCCAGACGGAGAAGGAGATCCAACCGGTCCTTACCGCGGACAAGGATGTTGTGCTCAATTGCGAGAATCTGGAGTACATATCCTCCAGCGGCTTGCGTATCTTCCTCGGCATTCTCAAGGAGGCCAAGCCTCGCGGTCATAAGGTGACCATCATTTGCACGAACCAGAATCTCCTCAAGATCTTCACGGTAACCGGCTTCACCAATCTTTTTGAGTTCAGAAGTTAGGGTTAGGCTCTCGAAAGTGTCAGCCTTCATCCTCGTGCCTGCCAGCGGCCACCGGATTCCGGCAAACAAAAAAGGCAACGCTACGCATTGCCTTTTCCTTGGCGGAGAGAGAGGGATTCGGATGGTCCATTGCGGGTTGATTTTGCAGTGGGGAGTATTCATTTAATTGTGTTTCAAATGGTTAAATGCCAGCAAAATATTCACATTCGGTTAAATGAACACAAGGTGTATTGATTAGTATAATAATGTCCTTTTCTTGTTTCGGTGCGATTTTTTTGGGGTGGAAATGCACCGAAAAAATCAAGATTCAACGCCTTGGCGATTTGTTGCATTTTATAAGTCGAAAAATGCTACTTTTGCATCACCACAGAAGAGCCGTCGCCCAGGGCAGATACATAGCGGTTCGATTCGGCCAGTTCAATGGCAGAATTCAAGTAGAAGTCCAAAGCCTGCTTCTTGTTGGAAGACGTTACCAACTTAACCGGTTCAGACATAATCACCACGAGGCTGTCGTAGTCGGTCAAGTCGTCACCATTCTTAAGGGTACGCACTTCGGCACGCAGCGGCACAGGCGCCATACGGTCCGTAAGTTTACCGCTAAAGCCCTGCTTAACCGACTTACCCTTGTCTTCGAACGCGGCAAAGGAATGGACCATGCCAACGCCAGACGTCTTCACCTTTTCGGACAGGGTCAAGCCGCCCACCATAATAATATTGGTGCAGTAACCGCTATCAGACGGTGCAGAACAGTCAATGTTGCTTGCATCGAGCGACACGAGTGCGTTACAGGTAATAGCGGAATCCTTCGGCATCGTCGAAATCTTTTCTTGGTACGGGTTATGGAATTCAGCCGTAGTGGAATCCCACATCACGCAAATCTTGGACGGCAAGGAGTCCTTGTGAATACGGCGGTCGTAGTAAATGGCCACGGAGTCGCCGATACCATCCAGGTATTCCTGCTGCATGCTAAAGTACGGAGACGGAATAGCATGTTCCAAGGACGGCAACGAACCGCGAGCATCGAACACGTCTGCCAAGACCGGGAACGGTACCGGCGGATCGCGGAAGTACATCGGGCTATACACGGCCTTCACGAAGTCATTGTATTCAGCCACAATCGATGCCGGGCTGTGGATTGACGGATCCGTATCCCAGCGGTACTTGGTCACCGAGCGAATCGATATCTTGGTATAACCATTTACAAAGTATGCTTCTGTCTGCTCCGGTTCATCCCACACAAAGTCGATCTTCGGAGAAGTTTCGGAGCCCTTATGGATGGCGACACCGTTGCACTTTTCGGTACAAATGCTGTAGGTTCCATCCAAATCCGGGACCAGGATTGCCAAGTACATATCGTAAATGGTACCGACCCAGTTTTCATCGTAAGAACCGTCAGCCTTCGGAGTCTGGCCCTTGACAGGGACTGCGACTTCGTCTTCGGTTTCCGGAATCTTTTCGATGAACGTAATCTGCGGCAGGTAGAAGTAGAGCGTCAACGGCTTCGGTCTGCCAGAAACGCTGATTTCGAACGGCGTAATCGGTTGCTGCAGGTTTTCCATATCAACCGTCGCATAAAGCGTATCGATACCGGCAGGGCCAATCGTCTGCTTTTCGCCGGAATGGAGCTTCTGGTATGCTTCTGCACCCGTAGTCGGATCGACAACCTTTCTAAACACGGTCATCAAGTTGTTGTAGGCAAGCGTATATTCCATACCGGCAGCGTCATCCGGGAAGATTTCGAGATCTTCGCTTTCGGTACCAGGAGCGACGTTCGACACATAAATCGGAATCAGGTCGCCACCCATGGCAATGGTTTCCACGGTGTACTTACCCTTCTGAACGACATCGCCAGTTTCTTCATCCACAGAAATGGCGTTACCGTTCTTGTAGAGCACATCCACTTCACCGGTGGTCTTGAAGCTCATGACCTTCTGGGACTTGCCATCGATGGTCACGAACAAGGTGTAATAGCCGCCCGGCAAGCAGGTGCTGGACTTGTCTACCTTAGGTTCGACAAGGTTCGTCAAGTCGATACCGCACTTGTACACGCCCTGGACATTGATGTTTTCAAATCCGGGAACGACGTTTTCGGTAATCTTCTTGCCGTTCACGAGCGTGTAAGCAGGAATTCTACCCGATTCCAGAATCTGGATACCGCAATAGGTGGCGCCTTCATCGGAACCTTCCATGGCGGCGGCGCAAGAACCATCGCCTGTTACCGTGAAGCAAAGGTGATCGTAAATGGTTTCGGCGGGGTTCGTCGGATTCTTTTTACCCTTCACTTCGATAGCGGTCTTCTGCATAATGTACATGTTCGTCTTGATACGCACGTTACTCATGGTAGTACGACGGTCGCAGAAGAAGATATCCAAGTCATAGGTTTTGCCAACTTCCAACTTCTGGCCATTATAGCCCAAGAAGCTATCAAGGTCCACATAACCCGGAGCAGCCAAGTGCGTACCGCCCAAGTCCACGGCCAAGGTATTATCGATAAACACCCAAATGTCATCGTCACCGCGGAAGTTGAACTTGAGGCCCTTCTTATGGGTAAACTTGGCGTGAGATTCAAAGCAGAACTGCTGGTTACGGCCTCCCTTGCCGTTCGCCGTTTCTACAGATTTCCAACGAGGTTCATTAGAGTCACTTCTTGCAGCCGGAGTTTCAGTTCCACTCACAAAGAAGTTCCAATCTTCAGGAGCATCCATTTTACAGCTCCAACCAAAAATACATTGGCCATATTTAGGCTGAAGTTCCGCATCTGTTCCAGTACCATCGGCAAAGAGGCCTTCGCAATCCCTACCCGTGCTCCAACCGGGGCCTTTACAAAGAATATCAATTTCCGGCATCTGTTCGGCCGCGTTTATTTTACGAAGGTTCGAAGAATAGAACACCGGACCTTCTGCAGTACGCTTGGTACGGGCCGCAGCCACGGGAACCTGATTCGGGTCTGCCGCAAGGATCGTGAAATCAGTAGTCGCTTCTACCGGGTAGAAACCACCCGGCACGGTAAGTCCCGGGCTAGTGTAATAGTCGGAGTCGAATTCCCACTTACCATCCTTGGCGCGCTTGAACGGCATGTCAAAGCAGCTCTTTTCGTTCACGCCCGGAGTGTAATTGAACAGCATGCCAAAGTAGTTTTCGTCAATAAAGCAGGTTTTGCCCTTAGCACTCAATTTCGGCTTTCTCTTGGACTGCGGAACCGTCGGATCAAGTTTGCCTTCGACAAGGCCCGAAGTCACGCCAATACAAGCTTCTACTTGTGCCTGAGCAGCCGCGGCCGAAACACCCAATGCTCCAAACTGGCAATCTTCGCCACCACCATCCTTGTAACAAGAGAAGGCCGGGTGCAAGCTGGCATCGGAATCGTAAATGATAGCAGCCATGGTATAAGAGCAAGTACCTGCGATACCGTCGACTTCCGCCTTGCTATAGAAATAGCCATCCGGGCTATCGCCTTTCTGTTCTTCGTCCGGAACAAAGAACAAAGAGTCTACCATGTTCAAAAGGAATCCCAAAGGAATCGGCTGGGCCTGCTCCTCTTGTTCCCAGTTTCCGTTCACACCAATCATGTCGGCGCGTTCAAGGTCGTCATCGCGGTAAAGCACCACATTGTCAGAAATATCCTGACCCACAAACACAAAGGAATACCATCCGCACATATCGCTCACAGCAGTCATGGGAGAGCCGGTCAAGCCCCCATCGAAACTGATCATCGGAACAGCGGACATCCAGGCTTCCATTTCGGGCGGAATCATCACGAAGAAATACTTTGCGCCGGGAGGATACTTTCCAGTAAACGTTTTCCCAGCCCTGTTAGGATCTTCGGTAACATAAACGTGTTCGCCTTCACCGGGGCAACGGAGAGAGGCGTTATTGATAAACCAACTGTTATCGTTTGTATTCAGCGGCGTAACAGCAAACGCAGTACTGGTAACACCTTGAAAAGTTGCATTCACCGAAGCCTGATTTCCTATAGCGAAAAAGGGGCTTTGGTTATCCGTGATACCCAGTCCTTCCAGGTCATATTCATAGAAACCATCGGCATTCCATGTCATTTTTCGAGTAAACTGGACATTTTTACCGCCAATATAAGCTGTAGTCCAGTCATCCGGAGCCTTAAAGTACACTGTACCCTTACAGGTAACCGGGTTCTGGTTCTGTTGTCCTTGAGCCCAAACTCCTTGCACCCCCGCAAAGAGCAGGCAACAGCCCAGGGCATACTTCCATAACGACATTTTCCACAAAGAAAATTGTGTATCTCTCTTCATATGACTTCCTTAAAGCTGGGTACACCCAAAAGACCGGCCTTTTGAGGACACCACAACCTATGTAAAAATATCCTTTTCTTTACAAAAAAGCACATTTTTTACTTTTTTTTTCATTTCACGGCCCGTAATGTTGCAGACAAGAGAAATATTGCCCCAAAAATGGTAAAAAAAGCCAATTCAAGGCTTTTGTTAACAGAAGTTTGCCAAAAACAAAGGGTAAAAAACGCCAAAAACGCGATAACTAAATCACGCAAAAATGCATGGACAAGGCGGGCTTGTTTTTTATTACATTTTAGGGGAACACGGAGTGCTTATGCAGGACATGGACCGAACAATTGCCAGCGGAAACACCATCAAGTTGCCCATCGCCCAGATGAGGCCCCACCTGATCGTGCTGTACCCGCAACACCTATTCAAGCAGATTCCCCTGGAAAAAGGGACTGTGGTGCTGGGCCGTGGGCAAGATGCGGACATCCGCCTGGATGACGAACTGGTAAGCCGCAGGCACTGCGCCTTGACTTTTGACGGCGTCGATGTCACCGTCAAGGACCTGGGTAGCACCAACGGCACCTTTGTCGACGGCTCCCCCGTAAGCGACAGCAAGCTCGAGGACCACAACCGCCTGCAAATCGGCAAGATGGTCCTGAAAATCGACTTCAAGGACGCAAGCGAAGAAGCCTTTGACCGCGAGCTGTACGAAGCCGCGACCATGGATCCGCTCACCAAGATCAGCAACCGCCGTACATTTATAGACCGGAGCCTCGGCGAACTGGCCCTGGCCCGCCGCAACAACTATTACGTTCACGCCATCATGGTCGATGCCGACCACTTCAAGCGCGTGAACGACACCTGGGGTCACCAGTGCGGCGACATGGTGCTTAAAGAAATCGCCCGCATTCTTAAAGAAGAAAAGCGCGAATCTGACCTGCTCGCCCGCTACGGCGGCGAAGAATTCGTGCTGCTTTTGGGCGGAATCGGGCCCGAAGACGCCAAAAAGAGCGCCGAACGCCTGCGCTCGGCCGTCGAAAACCACCGTTTTTCGTGGAAAGACACGATTATTCCGGTAACGATTTCCTTGGGGCTTGCTAGCCGTCAGGGCGAAAATATCGGCAAAATCGAGGATTTGATCGCCGAATGCGACCGCCTGCTTTATGTGGCCAAAGAGGGTGGCCGAAATCAGGTAGCCTTTTAAATTGTAAAGAAAAATTCTACATTTGGCGCCGAAATGTCCAAACTGAATTCCGAGCGCCTTAATTCCTTTGGTTCTGCAAGTATTCCCAAATTGGTCTTGCAGTTCTCGGTGCCAGCAATCATCAGCATGCTGGTAAACGCCCTCTACAACGTAGTGGACCGTTTCTTCGTGGGCCAGGGTGTGGGCAGTCTCGGTATCGCAGGCATTACGCTGTGTTTCCCGATTTTCCTGTTCATGATGGCCATGTCCATGATGGTCGGCGTGGGCGGCAACACCCTTTTTGCAATCCGCCTCGGGCAAAAGAAGTACATCCAGGCTAGCATCATTCTGAACAACTCCTTTTCGCTCCTGATTTTGATGGCGATCGGGGTTTTCACGCTGGGCGAAATCTTCATGGAGCCCCTGTTAAAGCTGTTCGGTGCAAGCGAGCAGACCTTGCCTGTAGCCAGCAGCTATATGCGCATCATTCTGTGTGGGGCAATCTTCCAGACGATCGCCCCCGGCATGAACCACTTTATTCGTTCAATGGGTCACCCCAAGACGGCCATGTTCCGAGAAATCGTGGGAGCCGTCACGAACATCATTCTTGACTACATATTCATCATGAAGTTCCACTGGGGAATCGAAGGCGCCGCCTGGGCGACACTCATTTCGCAGCTGGTGGCCTCGGCCCTCATTACTCAATTCTTTATCAAGAAGGATACGCCGATCAAGATCCGCTGGCGACACATGAAGCTCCGCGTCGCCTACGTACGCAAGATCTACATTCTTGGCCTGCCGCCTTCCGTGATGCAGATTTGCAACAGCCTGATGAACGCTATTCTCGCCTGGAGCCTGACCACTTACGGAAACATCAGCGTCAAGACGACTGGCGCACTCTCCGGTGGCGACATGGCGATTTCAGCGTTCGGCATCACCAACAGCATCGTTTCGATCATCATTCTGCCGCTCCTGGGTTTTGTCCACGGAACGCAGCCGATTATCGGATACAACTACGGGGCACGCCTCAATAGCCGCGTCAAGGAAACTCTCAAGTTCGCCTTCATTTACGCCGGCGGATTCATGTTCGTCACCTGGGCAGTCCTCATGTGGCAAGCGGAAACCTTCGTGGCACCGTTCGCTCCGAACGACCCCGAACTCATCAAGCTTTCCGCCTGGGCCATGCGCATTTTCGCCGCCGCCTTCTTCATGATTCCCTTCGGCATGGTGTCGGGAAACTTTTTCCAGGGTACAGGAAAGGCGCTCAGGGCCATGTTCCTGAACGCCTGTCGTCAAGTGATCTTGCTGATTCCCTTCCTGCTAATCCTTCCACACTTCTTTGAACTCAAGGGAGTGTTCATGGCGCAGCCCATTGCCGACACGGGAGCTGCCATTATCGGGCTTGCCATGCTGTGGCACGAGCTGAAGAAACTCAAATAGGCCCTAAAAAAAGAGATCCCACCTTGGTGGCCATGCGCACTAAGCACTAAAGTGCTAAGTGCTGTCCGCCCGGGGCAAGCCCGGGATGACAAATTAGGCGTCCGTGTAACTAGTTAGCGGATGTTCACGCGGCGGGTTTCGCGGCCAACCTTCACGATATAGGAACCGTTCATAAGGTCGGGCACCACCGTTTCTGCACCGGAGAGATTTCCCTGGCGCACGACGCGACCCTGCAAATCCATCACAGCGAACTTTGCGCCAGCCAAGCCCCCTGCAATCGTCAAGGTCGAACGGGCACTATTCCTTACGGCAAAGCCGGACTGGCCATTCTTTACGGCAGCAACCGACGGCTTCTTGACAGAAGTCGTATGCAACGGATCATCGTTGTGGATATACAGATTCGTTACCAGGCGCAGGTTGCTCATGCTCGTACGACGGTCGCAGTAGAACATGTCAAAGTCATACTCCATTCCCGCCTTAAGCTTGCCCGTATTGCCAACAAAATCATCCAAGGATACATAACTCGGAGCAGGCATGTGGAGACCACCCAGGTCAATCGCCAACTTGTTGTCGACAAAAATCCAGATATCATCGTCCCCGCGTACCGACAGGAACGCGCCTCGGTGGTAGGTAAACACACCATGGACTTCCATACAGAAATGCTGGTTTCCTTCCGTCACGAGTCGTTCTTCCCAGCTATCCTGATCATAAACATTGGGCTCATCGCCATTGGCAAATTCACCCGCAGAAACCGGATACAGGTCGATATACGGAAGATTCGTTTTCGGATCAATCGCAGACCAGTTTTCAACAGGACCAAGAGCCTCATCCGCCCTTTGGGAAATATAATTGTATTCCGACCCTTGGGCTCTTCCACGACCATACTTAACCGCACCAAATTCATCCCTAAGCGTCGCCGCAGTAGCGCAATCACCCTTGCAGGTTTTCGCTGTAACAGAATCCTTAAGGTCATTCAGCGGAGTAAAGGCTTCTGTAGGTGCGAAATAGTCAAAGGAGTAGTAATAGCTATCAAATTCCCAGAAGCCGTACTCATTCCTAAAGAACGGCAGATAACGGAAGTCATGCTTCACATTTACGCCATCCGTTTCCACGAACATCACGTCAAAGGCATCCGAACTCACGAAGCACCCGCTCGTAGAATTGTAGGTCGGCTTCTTCTTCGTCGGATCAAGCGTTTCACTGACAATTCCCGGAGTCACGCCAATACAGGGAACTGAATTTATTTTTCCAGCACCCGGGAAGTTATAATAAGCGGAAGCATCATAGCAAGCGTTCGATGCCACGTCCGGATAATCATCGCAAGTAAAAGCACCATGCAAGCTAGCGTCAGTATCGTAATAGGTCACGTACATGGCGTAAGAACAGACGCCGTCTATCCCCGGTTCATCCGGACTACCCTTAAAATACATCTCTTTGACATCATAGGCTTCCGCCACGTCGGGTTCCGTCACAAAGGAAACCGTGTCCGCATCAAAAAGTATAAAAAGCGAATTCATCGGAATTAAATCAGGCTCTTTTCCCCAACCATTAACACCGATGGCATCTGTCAAGGATTCATCGTCCTCTCTAAAGATAAGGACATTCTCGGAAACATTCTCGTTCATCCAGACCGCGTAGTACCACCCGCACATATAGGGATAGACCCTTAACGGACGGCCATTCCCGTAGGTTCCGTCCGGAGACCACATCGGCGTCGAAGCGAACCATTTTTCATCATCAGGAGGCAAAACGAAGAGCACCTTGATATCCGGCTTTCTAGAAGAAACAAACGTCTCTCCCGGATGTTTCGGATCTTCAAGGACCCAGACATCCATTCCTTCTCCAGGGCAGGCGATATCGGCATGCATCTTCGGATAACTATAGTCGTAGCGAGTGAGGCCGTTCCATTCCGACTGAAGCACATAATGCACTGGACCTGAATCATACGCATCGGCAAGCGCAAAGGTGTCCCCCACAAATTCTTCCGCGACTTGGTCCAAGTCAAAGTCATAATACCCCGTCTTCTTATTAAGCGCAGAACGCGGAATCTCCATCGAGCCGCCAAGCACGGACACGTACATTTTAGCCCAGTTGTCAGGCGCCTTGAAATGCAATGTTCCGTGACACGTCGGTGCAGCAAAAGCACTCTGAACGACCGCCAGCGCAAACAGCACGACGGAACCCATCTTTACCCAATTCATCATTTTTCCTCCCAATAGGGAACGCCCAAGCGTCCCAATTAATAAAGCTTCTTCATGTCGGTAAGTTCGCCGGCCTTTTCATGGAAAAGCACCAGCGTGCCACCCTGAACCTTCTTGAAGATCTTGGAAAGTTTTTCGACGGCATCCTTTTCTTCAAAGCCGATTTCATTGTAGGCGGTCTCGCCAATCACGATACCCACATTCACGAAGTCCGGAGCCTTGCGACGAAGATAGTTCAGGAATTCCTCGTCATTATTGAGGATATCCGTCGCCGTCGGCTTTTCGAGTTCAGCCGGATCGCGGGTACTCACCAGGAGCGGATACATATCGTCCGTAATCATCTGCTTGGAATTCAGATAAAGGGTGTTGCCGACAAACAAACTAATCGAATCGTTAAGAACCTGACGCACTTCAAGGAGCACGTCGCTCTGCGTAGACGCCTCCTGGATTTCAAGCTTAGAAGGTCCGCAAGCCATGAGGGCGAGAGACACGACGGAAAGAACGGCTAGGGCAAGTTTCTTCATATTTTCACCTCTTTTTGAACTAATATATAATTTATTTGTTCAAAATGACCAGGGCGCGTTCAATTAATTCCGGTTTGAGGTCAAAAACACGGCTCAGAGTCTCGACTTGGGCCGATTTTTCAATTTTTTCGATACGGGAACCGTTTCGGTCTCGAGTGACCAGGTTTCCCTTCTGGTAATAGTACTGCACGCCCTTTTCACGGTCAAGGCGGTTCAGTACCGGGTACGTCATCATTTCGCGGTAAAAGCTCTCGTTCCAGTGCTGCTTGAACTCTTCTACAGATACGCCTTCGACGGGGTACTCAAAGCGGAGTTTCATCGGTCCCCCTGCTCCGCCCGTCCAAAGTTCCATGCTCGACGCATCCGGACGCACCAGGCGGACACTGTTCGGAACCAACGGGAAAAAAGCCTCGCCAGTCCCCTGCGGAGGCGGCAAGGGAATCGGGAGCGGATCGAAAATCAGGTAGCCGGGATCAAAGAGAAATTCGGATTTCGGAGATCGGAATTCAGAATTTGAACAAGGGACTGTCGCGATTCCAAACTGCAGCGGCAAAGGATTTTCGTCAGGTAAGATGAGGGCGCAGTGGATATTGCGCTCCTTGCGCTTGTGGCCCATCACCAGGCGAGGGCTTAGCCCCATGTCACGGAACACCTGGTACAGGTGCCAAGTCATGCTGAAGCAGGTGCCACCGCCCATCCACGCATCGACATCGTTCTGAAAGCTATCGTCGAGCTTTTGCGCCGCCGTAGAACTCCCCGTCGATTCCAGACGGATAATCTTCGTCAGGTTCTCATAGGTGACCTTGGACAGCTTGTCGCAGATGTCCTGGATTTTTTTCCACTGTTCAGGGAGCATGAGACAAATTTAAAAAAGCATGGAGATGCCGTCGACACCGAGGACCGTCAGGCAGGCGACCACGGCAACACCCACCAGCCCAAGGCCAAACAGCGACGCGACAACGGCAGTCAGCAGAGCACACGCCCCCGAAAACTTGTTGTCTGTTGAATAGAAAATCGCAGGAACAGTCATCGCCGCAAGCACCGTATACGGCACATACGCCAGGAACGAGCGCCAGAAGCGGCTCCTGATTTTACCCTTCAAGAGAACAAACGGAACTGCACGCAGCAGATACGTCACAACCGCCATCACCAGCAGGAACAAAGCGTAATCTCTCAGGTTCATGCATCCCCCTTCGTTTGTTCAAGATCATCGGAATCATCCTTGACCGGAAAGAGGGCCGCCCCGATAAGGGATGCCACCAGTGCGCAAATGATAATCGCAAATCCGACCGTCACCCCGCTCAACGCCGGGACATACTTGAAAGCAAGACTGCAGGCGATCGCAATCAGGACGGCCACCAGCGTAGGCACATGCGCCTTCATCTGCGGGACAACGATCGCCACGAACATTCCGTAAAGGGCGACGCCCAGGGCATTCGTCACAATCGCCGGAAGAATTTCACCGCAAATGGCCCCGCACATCGTTCCCGAAGACCAGCCGATATACGGCAGCACCATGAGCCCCGCAAAATAGCGCGCCGTCACAGGTTCGCTCTGGCTTACGGCAAGGGCGTAGATTTCATCGGTGATTCCCGTCGCAAGCATGAGGCGTTTCCCGACACCGAACGAGGGCGCTACCTTCTGCGACAACGAAATTGCCATCAGGCTATACCGCAGGTTGATAAAGAACGTGGCGAGCGCCATTTCGATAAAGGTTCCCGCAGCATCGGACATAATCTGGAGCCCGGCGAACTGCCCTGCCGAGGTCAGGTTCGTCATCGAGATAAAAGTGACCAGTGGCCAACTCAACAGTTTTGAACCGGCTATCCCGAACGAGAACGAGACGGCGAAATAGCCGAGACCTATCGGCAAACCGTCTTTTACACCATTTGAAAACTTCATGGCCCAAATATAGCAATTCCGCCCATTATTTTATGCAGATATATAAATTTACGCATAATCGTGATTTGCTCAAGAATATAATCAACCGAACCCGACACACAAAAAATCCCCGGCTGGGCAGCCGAGGATTTTCTTGACAGATGCCAATTTTTACTTAATCGCGATGCGACGCGTCAGGTTCATGGACCCCGAACGCACACGCACGATGTAGTTTCCTTGACGGAGACTTTCAAGGCTCACGGAACCTGCCACCTGCTTGAAGCTTGCCACCGGGCTACCCTGCATGTCAAACACATCGACAGACGCCTTTTCGGCACCGGCAACTTGCAACATACGGCCAGCCATGGACACCTTGAGCGGATTCACCGCGACAGCGTTCGCGACCAACGTCGTTCCGCTAGAAGAAGATCCTTCAACCGAGCTGCTAGACGTGTTTTCGACCGAGGCAGAAGAACTGCTTGCCGCGGCGGTCACCGTCAGCTTGATTTCGTACTTCGTATTGTTGATTGTCAGCGTTTCGGTAAGGTCGCCAACCTGGACATAATCCGGGACCGAGCCTGCAACGGTCACTTCGCTACCAGATTGTTCGAATTTGAGGAAATGGAAATTCCAGGTTTCGCGATTAAACGCCTGCACGTTCTTGAAGGTCACCGTTTCAAACTGGCCGCCCTGAGCAACCGTCTGTTCGAGGTCACCGACGACAACCACCTGCGTTGCCGCGCTGCTCGAGGACTTTGCGCTGGAGCTGGAACGTACGGAGCTGGAAGAAGCGACACTAGACGAAGACTTCGCGGAGCTAGAAGATGCCACAGAGCTGCTGCTCTTTGCGGAGCTGCTAGAGGCGATACTGGAGCTGGACTTCGCAGAAGAACTGCTTGCGACACTAGACGAAGATTTCGCGGAACTGCTGGAAGCCACAGAAGAACTGGACTTCGCGGAGCTGCTAGAGCTAGACGGTTTGACAGGAACAATCGCCATGCCGTCGCAACGGACATCATCAATATAGAGGTAATCGTAATCAGCCTCTTCCTTGACTTCCCACGTAAACTTGTTAATGCGCTTCTTAGAGAGTGTCACTTCGGTTTCACTCCAAGTCGGCTGTAGCAGAGCACCCCAGGAGAAGGAGGCTTCTTTCCAGGAGCTGGAACCCAATTTGGAAGTCTGATGGAAAGCATAATCTTCCACAGCAATATCTTCAGCCTTAAAGTTATGGGAAGCACCCTTATACCTGTACGAAATCGATGTGCAGTTTGACAAATCATACGCGGATTCATCGGGATTGAGCTTTACGCCAAGGGCCACATACGGGTCGTACGGGTTATCGCCCTGAGAAAGCTTGATGCCGGTCATGCCAGCCACATACTTGCTGGTATCGCCTGCAGTACTAGCGGAGAGAACCACCCTGTAGCCTTCATCATTCGTTGCATTGGAAATCGTCGATGCGCCTTTATCGCTATCATCGGTGTAGGCGTACCAAATGCCGCCTGTATAGGCAACGCTGTCGCCGTCTTCAAAATCATCGATATAGGCAGTAGTTCCTTCGGGCTGCACAGAACTCGACGACGCCACGGTGGAGCTGCTGGAGGCCGGATTCGTGCTGCACTCTGTATACGTTGCCGGGAGAGACGCAAACACGTTCGCATTCACCCACTTGCCGCTCTCGGAATAGTTCCAAGCACCCGCAGTCGTGAAGTAGGACGCTGTTTCTTCCTTGTTAGAGACGGACCAATTGGCGCCGGACAACTTGTTGGTCTTCATCCAGTTGTACCATTCCGTGCTGTAGCTCGAATTAAAGCCGCCATTGCCGCTCGGAGCAGAATTGCCCCATTCCGTCACGAATACAGAGTATCCACCGGCCATGGCATTTTCCGCATTGCGGCCCTGGCTCGAAATCGTATGACGGTACTGGTCTTCACCCGCATAGTAATGGAACGAATAGGCGACATTATCGTCTTCGAGGGGGTCAACAAGCATCGCGTCGACATACTGGTCGTAGTAAGGGGTTCCCACTACAATCAGGTTGTCGGAATGCTTACGAATTTCCGAGATAACCTTTCTTGCATAAGGGGCGATTCCATTTTTCCAATAGGTTTTCGCCTCAGCGGCATCATAATAGCCATCGTAGTTGCAGTTGCCGTCTTTCTTCGGCTCGTTATAAATTTCGAAGATGACGTTGTCATAACTACCCCAAGTCTGGGCCATATAGCTAAAAAACTGCAGAGCTTTGTCCGTATTCGCTTCGGCACAGTGGCTATGATAGTCAATCAACACGTAGATGTCGTTCTCGATAGCGCTCTGGACAACGGCATTCATGAGCCCCTGATAGTACGGCGTATTCGAAAAATAGTTGCCGTCGCCCCAGTCTTCGTCAATCCCCATAGGGGCACGAATCAGCTGGATTTTCTGTTTCGACACAAATGCATCTACATAATCAGAAGTCCAGTACGTGGCACCTGCCGCACCCGCAATGCTCCAGAAAAGGCTCATGCCCTGCACGGCAACTTCGTTTCCATCGGATACACCCTTGCAAGCGCCATAAATCTGGCCCTTGCCAGCGGAGTTCTTGCCAGCCTGCAACTGACCGTACTGGCTAACGGGACCGACACGCTTCGCACTGACCGCCGCCAGGGAAGTGGAAAGAAGACCCGCAGCGAGAACGCCCAGGCCAAAAACTTTAATGCTGTTTGAAATTTTCATACATCCTCTTTTTTTCACCAATCTCCGGGAACAAATTTAGTTAAAAGAGGGGCTTTTTCCACGTGATAAAAAACACAAAAAAAACTTAACCGTACACGAGTGTACACGAACGTTGCTATCCTGAAACAAACGTCGTGAGAACGGGATCCACACAAAAAAAGAAGCCCGGACTAAAGCCGGGCAACAAAAGACGCGAATGGACGAAACGAACTAGTTTTCGTTGTTGTGCATTTCCATCTGTTCACGGTCCATCGTGTGCTGCAGGTATTCCTTGAAGTCACGGTCGATGTTCACACCGTCGAGGTCGATGTCGTCGTTTTCCAACACGAACACGGCGCTCGGGTTATCGAGCCAGCCCACCACGTCCACCTGGTCGAGTTTCATGGACTTGTCGCCCGCGGCCTGTGCAACGTATTCAATCTTGGACTTCTGAACCCAGCCCTGTCCGCAAGGACCCTTCACGAGCACGTCGGTATCGCCGTCCTTAAGGATTGTCAGTTCGTCGTTGAAGCCTGCCGTACAGACGACAGAACCGCCGTCCTTTTCCTTGGTCAGGTCCACGTCGCCCAGCTTGGATTTGACTTTCTTGCCGGCTGCGAAAGAGAAGCTAACCATCAGGGCAAGAGCAATTAAAAGCACCTTTTTCATATCTTTCCTCAGAAACAGGTTAAAAAACTTGACAATGCAAGTAGGAATATACCTTTTATTTTTGACTTCCGTTAGAATTTCTTTTAAATTTTTGCGATATGAAGAAGATTTTACTTATTTTGACCCTCGTTTTGGCACTTTTGGGCACTTTTTTGGCTCTTAACCTCAAGTCCAGGATGGGCGAACAGGCGAAAAACACCCAAACCGTGCTCCTGGAAATCCCCAAAGGCAGCTCTCCCGCCAAAGTTTTCCAGGTCCTGAAGCAGAACGGAGTGTGGACCGACGACCTCGCCTTCCGGTTGACCGTAAAGAAACTGAACCCGAGCCTCAAGGCCGGCTGGTTCGAAATTCCCGCAGGGCTTACGCTGCCGCAGGTGCTCTCGATTATCGAATCGGGGAAAGTCGCCGTTCGCCGCGTCACCATTCCCGAAGGGCGCGCCTCCTGGGAAATCCCCGCCTACCTGCAAAAAGCCTACCCTGACCTGAGTACGGACCGCTGGAACAAGCTCGTCCAGGACCCGAAGTTCGCCCGTTCGCTCGGAATCGAGGCGAATTCACTCGAAGGCTACCTGCTGCCTGACACCTACCCCTTCCCGATCGACGCCGACGAAGAAACCATCTTGAAACAGATGGTGGCAGCGAACCTGAAGGTTCGCGACGAAATGCAGAAAAAGCCCGGCTCCATGTGGAATACGCTCGGCAGCTGGCACAAGGTGCTCACCTTAGCAAGCGTCGTGGAAGAAGAGACGGGAATCCCCGAAGAACGCCCGCTGATTGCTGGAGTGTTCCACAACCGACTCCGCATCGGGATGCCGCTCGGGGCCGACCCCACGGTGCGGTTCATCTTCAGAAACCTGACCGGTCCCATCTACAAGAGCCAACTCAACAGCAACAGTCCCTACAACACGCGCAAATTCAAGGGACTCATGCCGGGCCCGATTTCGAATCCAGGACGCAAGGCAATCGAAGCGGCCCTATTCCCCGCCAAGACCGAAGCCCTTTACTTTGTTGCAAAAGACGACGGGAGCATGACGCATTTCTTTAGTTCTAGCCTCTCCGACCACAACAGGTACAAGGACGTCGCCGCGAAGAACCGCGGGGAATAAGTTCTGCACACATCCGTATACAAAAAGTATTCTTTTTGCCTCTAGCTTTTTGCTGGGGGCATTTCTAAAATTGGCAGCGTATGCAGGTGCAAGTCAAGGACCGTTCCTTATTGAGCCTTTCGTGGCCGCTCTTTATTACCTTCGGTATCGCCACGTGCCAGCCGATGATGGACAGCTGGTTTCTGTCGCGGACGTCAGAAACAGCGGCGGCGGGCGTGGGGGCACTCATGCCCGTCCTGGGCGCCCTCTTCATGGCCATCCAGGCTTTCGCCCAGGCAGGGGCGAGCATCGCCTCGCAGTTTATCGGCGCCGAACGCCCCAGGCAAGCGGGCACCACCCAGACCATGGTGCTGCTCGGAAGCCTTCTACTCGGCATAGCCATTACACTGATCGTCATCCCACTTGCCAATCAAATCGTCGCCTGGATGGGGCTTACCGGCGAAGCCGCCCATCACGCCCGCGACTTTCTGCACATCGTCGCCATCGGCTTTGCCTTCCGCGCCCTGCAATCGACACTCACGGCTCTCATCGCCACTCACGGGCTCACCACCTGGAACCTGCTCGGAAACATCATCACCATCATTTCAAACGCCGCGATGAACGTGGTCTTCTTAAATGGCTACCTCGGTTTTCCGCAGATGGGTGTCAAGGGCGTGGCACTCGCCACGATGCTTTCGTGGCTTATCTCCTCGACAATCCTATACTTTATCCTACGATTCAAGGTTCACCATAAAATCCGCAGCACCGACTTCAAGCGCTCGCGCGTGATTCTACCCGACTGGATCCGCATCGGTTTTCCTGCCGCGGTCGAACCGGTGAGTTTCCAGATATTCCAGGTAGTACTTACCGCCATCGTGGTGCACCTGGGCATCGTCGCCATGACGGCTCGCATTTTCAGTGCAAACTTCGCCATGCTCGCCGTCATCCTGAGTGTCGGCCTCAGCTGCGGGAACCAGATCCTGGTCGCCCACCTTGTAGGCGCCCACGACTTCGACAAAGCGAACCGCAGGCTTCACCAGAGCCTCATTGCGGGCAGCGCAAGCGGACTTATCGTCGCCATCATCGTGGCGCTCCTCGGAGAGCAGCTCCTTTCGTTCTACACGAGCGACCCCGAAATCATTCGCCTCGGCAGGTACTGCCTCTGGTGCGACGTCATCCTGCAACCGTTCAAGGCCGCGAACATGGTCATCACTTCGGCGCTCCGCGCCTCGGGCGACTCCAAGTTCCCAGCCATCGTGGGGTCCGCCATGATGTGGACCTGCGGCCTCGGCACCGCCCTCCTGCTCGCCTTCGGCCTGCACCTTGGACTGGTCGGCATCTGGCTCGGCATGGCCGCCGACGAATTCTACCGTTCCATCGTCAACTACATCCGTTGGCGCGGCGGCAAGTGGAAAGAATACGGGGTCGTGTAAGCGCAAACACCGCAAATTTGACTTTTAAGCCTCTTTCCGTCACGCTTTTTTGCAAGCCCCTTTTATTTGGGGCTTTTTCATTGTATATTATGGGTATGTCATTCCCGTTCAAACATAAGGCGATGTTCTTGCTTGGCGCAGCGGCTTTCTGCTGGGCCCAGGACCTGGACAAACCCATCAACGACGCAGAAGTGTTCCGCCCCGAAAAGCGAGACACCAAGGTGGAACTGGTCGATTCGACCAAGAACAACGCCGTCACCCTGAACGTGGACATCTTCGCCGACGGCATCATCGGCTCCTACTACATCCTCTGGGACGAGGTGGACCTCTCCGAGGATATCAAGAAGATGATGACCACCCGCGACTTCGCCCGCGACGAATTCTTTATGCAGAACATCGACCGCGAGCAGTTCGAGCAGGAGCGCCTGCTGCAGCTCTTCGAAGACAAGAAGAAGGAATACTTCGCCATCTTCCCCGAAGAAGCCCTGAAGATGATTGAAGACCAGAAAAAAGACGAGTAGCCGTGTTCAGCCCCGAACGACCATTCTGCGACTGGCATCTTGGCGGTTTCGGAAACGTCCCCGCCTTTCTGTTCGACAGTCTCGAAAGCACCCACAGTCTAATGAAGGCCCGCGCCGCAGCCGGAGAAATTGCCCCCGGAACCTTGATGGTCGCCGACAAGCAGACGGCAGGCCGCGGCCGCCACGATCGCACCTGGGACTCCCCTGCCGGCCTCAACCTCTACTTCAACATCCTGATTCCGCTGGACGGAATCCCGCTCGCCTCGGCGCCACAGATTACGCAAGTGGCAGCGCTCACCTTCGCAGAAATTTTCAAGGGACTCCAGGACGACGCCCACGCCCAGGGGCTAGGCAACCCGAATATCGGCAAAGTCACCGTCAAGTGGCCCAACGATATCCTCTGCGGAAAACACAAGTTCTGCGGGATACTCGCCGAATTAATTTATATAAAAAAGATGGAATCGGACGGCGCGCAGTATTCAACCACAGCAAAAAACATACCCGCCATCAGCATGGGCGTGGGAATCAACGTGAACAGTTCCCCCGGCGACTACGCGCACCTGGGCCGCAGCGTCACGACCCTCAAGGATATCTGCGGCCAGCGCATCAACCGCGAAAAGCTACTGCAAATGCTTATCGCGAACCTTGAACGCGCCGTCGGGCAGTTCCGCGCCTTCGGCATCCGACCGTGGGTTGCCGCGTGGAAGCGCATGGACCAGTTTATCGGCGCCCGCGGGACGATTGTCGTCAACAACCATTGCACCGACCAGAACCGCGACAGCGGCGAAGGCGCCATCAAAAAAACAGGCTCCATCCTCGACATGCAAGACGACGGAAGCCTGCTATTCAGATGCGACGACGGAACGACCGAAACCGTGTATAGCGCCGACCTGGAAATCTAACAACCGCGAATCGCAAAAATTCAACCCCATTTTTTTGAAACGCACCTATAAAATAGGGGGAAAAGTTTTCTTATGGGTACAAAGCACTCGTTAAAAGAAGCCATATAAGAGAAACAACGATCGGCTCGACCTATAAAAGGCTCCATTTCGCGCCAGCTTATAGGTATTTTTCGGAAAGATTTCAATAAAAATTTAGTTAATTTATTTGTAAAACAATATATTGTACCTATAACAATACTGTCTCAGGCCTAATTATAGGTACACTCCACAAAAAACTCGCATAACGCACCTATAAAACACGGTGGGAAACCAACCTTTATAGGTATTCTGCTATTTTTTTCGCGTCTTATAAAAAAGACTGCCGGCGAGCGAAACTGCCAGTACCACGATCATCGCGGTAAGACCCATATCGGCGAGGTTCTTGTATTCGCCTGCATAGCCCGATTCTATCAGCATAATGAGCACAAGCGCAATCACGGCAGCGGTAGCGCCCATGCGGTCGAACATCTTGATTTTGTCTTCGATAGAAAAGGGTTTCTTGAAAGGGCCATTAGTAAAGGGCATTGACATCGCCTCCCATGCAAATCCACACGATGAGCCCAACCATCACAAGAACGCTGATAGCGACATTCGCCAAGAAGAAATCGCGGTTCATGGCGTCAAGGTCGTCGGATTTACGGAACAGGTGAATATAGAGAATGGCGGCAGTCATCAAGCCGGTTACCACCCACCAGGCAGCGCCCATTCCCCAGAACACGCCAAACGCCACGCACAATGCAAGCATCGCGACATGGCTCCAGAAAGCTATCTGCAGGGCGCGCTTGCGGCCAAAACGGGCGGGCACCGAATGAAGTCCCATGGCGCGGTCGATTTCCTCGTCCTGGGTCGCGTAAATGATGTCAAAGCCGCCCATCCAGAGCATCAGAATCACAAGCAGGAAAATCGGGAACACGGCAAACTCGCCGCGGATTGCAATCCAGGCTCCGAGTGGGCTCATGCCGATGGCAAAACCCAGGAACCAGTGGCAAAGCCAGCTGAACCTTTTCCAGTAAGAATAAGAAAGCAGCAATAGCCACACCGGCAATGCAAGCAGACCCGCAAGCGGTTGCAGCAGCGCGGCAAAGGCGACGAACAGCACCCCGTTCACGGCAAGGAATGCCACCACGGATTTCTTGCTCAGGCGCCCCGCAGGCAAATGGCGCTTCGCCGTTCGAGGATTCTTGGCATCGATATCGGCATCGGCAATGCGGTTGAAGCTCATCGCGCTGTTGCGGGCGGTCACCATGCAACCCACAATCAACGCAATCATCTTGACCGCCTCCGCGGCATCCATACCGCGGAAACCATCAGCCGCCACCCACATGGAACCAATCGCAAAAGGCATCGCGAAAAGCGAATGGCTAAAGCGCACCATATGACCAAATTCTAAAATCTTCTTCAGCATACCTAGATTATCAATCATTCTCGCCCGACGGGAGGGTGTCCTGCACAGGATTCCACCCCCTTCGAGGGGCCAGGACGATTTTTTTATTTCTTCTTCCCTTTCGCCCTGCCCGTGGATTTCGAAAGCACCTTCAGCAGCGAAGTTCCCTTCCACGGTTTGACGACATCATTCTCTTCGGGGAACGCCTTCAGGTGCATCAGAATTTTAGCCACCACCGTATCCACAGCATCTTCGATTGTCTTCGGGCGATCGTAAAAATGCGGCGAGGCAGGAATCACGACACCGCCCATACGCGTCAGGCGCATCATGTTATCCAGGTGAATCATGTTGTAAGGAGTCTCGCGCGGCACCACGATGAGCGGGCGGCGTTCCTTGAGGCATACATCCGCGGCACGGATCAGCAGGTTGTCCGACGTTCCCGCCGCAATACGCCCAAGCGTTCCCATGGAGCAGGGCACCACGGCCATCCCCGCATAATCGGCACTGCCGCTTGCACATTCCGCAAAGAAATCATTCACGTCCGGCTGGGCATCCACATAATCGAACAGGCAGTTCTGTTCCTCGTAACGCAGCACCCCTTTCCCCGGCGGAGTCACCAAGGCCGTCACGTGATGCCCCAGCCGTTTCAAATGCATCGCGGTGCGAACAGCGTAAATAGCGCCACTTGCACCCGTCACCCCCAAAATATATCGGCTCATGACCGTCTCCTCAACAATACGCGGTAAGCAACCCCGAAAAAGCAAGGCTTCACGTGCACCAGTTCAAAGCCGCTCGATTCCGCCAAGGCGACAAAATCCGCAACCGGCAAGAAACGGAGCACCGAATTCACCAGATATTCGTAAGCCTCCCGCTTGCTAAAAAAAGCCCCCAGCACCGGAATGAAAAGCGGTGCGAGTCTTCTGTAGAAAAACTTGTTGAAAGCATTGCGCGGCGAGAAAAATTCGAGCACCTGCAGGTAACCTCCACCGCAAAGCACTCTCGCCGATTCCCTGAGTCCCGATTCCGCATCGGGCAGGTTGCGCATTCCAAATCCGTTCAGAATGACATCGAAAGATGCATCCCCAAAGGGCATCTTCATCGCATCGAGCTGCACGGGAACGGCAACAGTCTTTTTGTCCCTAGCCCCCTTCAGCATTCCGAACGAAAAATCCCCGAGCACGGCCACGTCGGGTGTTCCATTAAATTTCTCGTAAGTAGCCGCAAAGTCGCCCGTTCCACCGCAAAGGTCCAGCAGGCGTTTTCCCGGGCGCATCCGTTTCAGTTCGCGACAACAACTGCGGCGCCACAGGATATCCTGAAAGCAGCTCAGCGTATGATTCAGAAAATCATAGCGGTTGGCGATTTCGTCGAACATCTTGCGCACGGGGCTTTTCATGGCGCCAAATTTAGAAAAAAGGAGTGCGGTTCAATGCCACGCACTCCTTTTCAAATGCTTACAAAGCGCTATTACTTGAAATTAGCCTGAATCGACAAGCCGTCAGCAATCGTTACAGTACGGGTCAAATCCGCAACACCATCGGACCAGCCCGCGAATACGGCGCCGGCAGCAGGCATAGCCGTCAGCTCCATCGTGTTCCCGGCAAAGAACCTGCCCTTGTAACTCGTGCTCGGAAGTTTCATGCCGTCCATCAGGATTGAGCCATTGCCACTTGCCGTGATATTGACAGAAACCAGACCGCTCACGCCGAACTCGCTCTGGATTTCGGACAGGAACTTGGTGTCACGTTCTTCGGCCCAGGGGCCGAGCCTTTTTCCGTAAGGATCAAAGTCACCGCCTCTATAATCTGCTCTTCTTGACTTATAGGCTTCTACATCCATATCCCTGGCAACATCTTCGGAATTCAGCATGCCCGCAAGGAACTTCGCCTTTTCACTAATTTTGCCTGCATTCAGGTAGGACTCAAGCATTACGGCAGCATTGTTGAGGAACAGGCTCTTGAACTTGGGGTTTTCAATCAACTTTGTATAAAGCACATGGAAGCAATGAGCCTTGTCACCGGTAAAGGCCTTCTTGCCACTCGTGTAGCAACTGCCATCTGTGCGACCACCCTGTTCGACCCATTTAAACATATTCGTGGACGAACTAAACCCTTCAACCCCCCAATCCCAGTCAAAGCCGTGGTCAAGGTCATAAATCATGAACTTCCAAAGGGGAGATTCCGGAGCCTTCCATACGCGCACGTTATTGTTCGGCCAGTCGCCATTATGAATATACATTTCGGCAAGCATATAGCGGGCGAAATTACCCATATCCATCAGCGATGCCATATAGGCGTACGCTTCGTTATTTGTACTAAAATCGTTTGCGGCGGCAAATTCCAGCATGGCAAGGTATTCATCAGGGGCACCGTTACTTGCTTCAACGTTAACACCCAAATGTTTGAGGAACGTAACCGACGAAGCGTCGATTCCGTAATTCGTTTCAACAAAATTCTTGTTATAGCGTTCACGCATGTCGTGAATGCCGTAGTAAGTGCCGTTATAGAACACCACCACCTGACGGCTACGCTGGTAATCCACGCCGCTTCCTTCTAGAATGGCGCCACCCACGGCATCGGCAAAATAGTCACTCACAAAGCGGTTGCCATTGTTACGCAGGTTGAAGCCCTTGTACTTGTCGTTCACGCCCTTGCGGGTTTCGAACAAAGGATAATGCAACCAGGTTCCCCCATATTCCTCGCGCATCACGACGGCGAGAGACTTCTTGCGTTCCATACGGCTCCAGCCACCCATCAAGGAAATACCGGCCTCGGCTTCCCAGGCCTTGTCCGTACTCTTGGAACCGTTTTCAAAATATTCCACATGGGCAGCCATTTCGCCCGAGTCGTTCGGGTAGGACTCATTCGGAGCATACATCTGGTCATGCTCCATATCGGGTTTGCCACCGTTCGTCTTCTTGTAGTATTTCACGAAGAAGCTCGGGTCCACGGTCACTGCCACCACCGGCATATTCACCGTCTCGCCGATAAAGTACGTATTCGTCACCACATCCTTGGTCAAGAGGCCCTGCTTGAACGCGGCACAACGCAAAACCATCGTATGGTCAATGACCAACTCGCTATTGAACTCGGGAGAGCTTTCAGTCGGAGCGGACCCATCCTGGGTGCAGCGCACCTTCATTCCTTCCGGAAGGCCAGTCGGGGCATTCAAGACAACCTTGTCATTGTAGAAACCGCCCTGGTTTCCGCTAAAGTTAAACTTGGGGGCAACGCCTTCGTATGCCGTACTTGCCGTATTCGGCTGCTCCGGAGTCGGCTTTTCAAAGTACTTCCACGCACCGCCATCCACAATGCCCCAGCTCATCCCCGAAGAAAGTTCCGGATAGTTCACCGAGTCGCGAATAGCGAAATACGGGTCGATCAGGTAGACCGAGCCTCCCTTCTTTTCCAGTTTCCAGTTAGTATGGGTACGCTGATGCAATTCAGTCCCATTATCGGCCGCCGCGGCCTTCACGTCGTTCTTGTCGCAGAATACCGTGCGGAAAGACTTCGGAGCGATCAGTTCGTCACCGAACACCCACTTGCGCGGCTTATCCAAATTTTCGACAAGGGAATAACCCTTGAGGTTCGCCGCTTCGGAGCCGGCATTGTAAATTTCAATCCAACCCGGATCGTCACCGTTTTCATCGAGCCAGTCCAGGTTCACCGGAGAAATTTCGGTAATCACCAAGGCGGAATTGCCTTTCCACTGGACAATCGTGTCCGCAGGAACATAAAGCGTATCATATTTATATACCGTATCTCCCGTAACCGGGTCAATCGTCCTTGACGAATCGATTTGCGAGGAAATGGTATCAATCCTCGTAATGGTATTCCCGTTCGAATCCACGACCGTCGTCGTTTCAATCTTTACGGGTAACTGATCCTTCTCCCTATCCGAAGATATCGTATCCTCAGAACATGCAATCAGTCCTGCGAAAGCCAAACCGAGACCTGCTATTACAGCAAAGCCATTCACTTTTTTGAATAAGTACACAAAGCCACCTATAAAAGTTTCTCGGAAAATCCCGATTTCCGAAGTCTTATTCCTGGACACCCAAGAAGTAAATTTAGAAGATTATTGGGGAAAAAGGAAAAAAAATCAGTAATATTCTATTTACCCTTGACAAGCGTCACACGATGTGCTATATTTGGCCTACCAAGTCGGCGCTGTAGCTCAGTTGGTAGAGCAGCGGACTGAAAATCCGCGTGTCGTCAGTTCAATTCTGACCGGTGCCACGAAAAAGGACCTCGATTCATCGAGGTCTTTTTCTTTTTTATTACATTCCAGAAAAGCAAAATCCCCGATTCTATCGGGGACTTTCAGAGATTAATGACGGTAGAGTCCGTAAATTTCGTCCCAGTGATCGATGAGCACGTCCACCAGTTCCGGTTGGAACTGTCCGCCGCGCTGTTTCTGGAATTCAGCCTTGACTTTTTCTTCAGGCCACGGCTGCTTGTAGCAACGGGGACTCGACAACGCATCCAGTACATCCGCCACGGCACAGATGCGACCCGCCAGGGGAATTGCCTCGCCCGCAAGACCAAACGGATACCCCTTGCCGTCCCAACGTTCATGGTGCGAACGCGCAATGGAGGCCGCAAAGCGAAGCAATTTGCGCTTGGAATTGCTGAGCATCTTGTAGCCGATTTCGGAGTGAGTCTTCATGATGGCGTATTCGTCGTCGGTAAAGCGCCCCGGCTTGTTGAGGATCGCGTCGGGAATGCCAACCTTGCCCAGGTCGTGCATCGGAGCCGCCAGACGGATACGTTCCACCTCTTCGGCAGGCATCTTCAAGAACTTCGCCAACATGTAGGAAATTTCGGCAACGCGCTGGATGTGGTCGCCCGTCTCCTGACTACGGTATTCGGAAACTTCACCCAAGATATGAATAATTTCCCGCTGGGTCGCTTCCAGTTCGGCATTCAGCATTGCCGATTCGACCGTCTTCGCAGAATACACGGCAGTGAGCGCTAGGCGTTCCAGGTCCTGCGTCGAAAATACCGCCGCATCGCCCTGCTTGTTGATAGCCTGGAACACACCCATCACGCGCCCCATGGAATTCAGCAGGGGCACCGTCATCACGGATGTCGTACGGTAATGCGTCTTTTCATCGCTACGGCGATCAAACCTGGGATCCTTGTAGGCGTCCTCGATCAAGAGGGGTTCCGCCGTCCTCACGGAATAACCGACAAAACCTGCATCGCGCGGAATACGGAGTTCACTTACGCCATGGGCCACCTTGGTCCACAGCTCGCCACTGTCTTCATCGATCAGCCACAGGGAGCAGCGATCAGCCGACACAATGGATCGTCCCAAATCGGCCATCAGCACCAGCAAGTTGTCCATCTTGCGTTCGGCTGCAATCTTGGGCATGTAAGAGAACAATAGGTCCAGAATTTTCTGTGACTCTACAGCCTGTCTTTGATCAAACTCCGTCATAACAATGTAAAATCTAGATAAACTGATAGGTTTTTCCAACTTGAGTTGACAGAAAAGCCCTAAATTTTCTATCCTTGGGAAACCCTGGAGGAATAGGCTAATTGGTAAGTCAGCGGTCTTGAAAACCGCCGCCGTAAGGCTTGGGGGTTCGAGTCCCTCTTCCTCCGCTAGAAGCTCCCTCTAGGGAGCTTTTTTTCATTGCACATTCCCCACCCCACATTCCCCACCCCACACTACACATCACACACTACACATTTAATCAACACCCCATTCCATCTGGCAATCCGCCGCATAGTCCGCTACGACCGACGCAGGCTCGTCGTACAGCAATGTACAGACCTTGAGCGGCAAGGGGAAATCCCGTCCGAAAGCGTCAAGGCAGGCCGCCGTAGTCGCCCCCGTCGTAAACACGTCATCGACCACCACCACAGTTCCCCGTCTGGGCAAATTCCGCGGGAGCTGCGCCTCGAACGCAAACGCCACATTGCGCTCGCGCTCCTCTTTCGACAACTTGGTCTGCGAAACCACGAAGCTCCTACGGCGAAGCCACTTGCATACCTTGCCTCCCGTCACCACGGCAAGAGCCGATGCGATCATTTCCGCCTGATTATAACCGCGTTCCCTGAATCTTGCCCTATGAAGCGGTACGGGAACAAAATGGAGCGGCTTCGGCAAAAGAGCCAGTTCCGCCCCCATCGTCCCGCCGACAACCGACGAATGCCGAACCAGGTAAGTCGCCATCCCCGATATTCCCTTGTACTTGAGCGCATGCACCAGACGGCGCGTCAGGGGGCGCATCGGGAAGAGACTATACGCATCGGGTCCAGGAGACACGACCGCCTTGGATTCGCGATCCAGCATTTCGGCACAACCGGGACACAGCCACGGATCCAGATATCCAGACGCCTGGCCACAGCCAAGGCATTCCGCGCCGAACACAAAATTTTCCACATTCCGAATGAATTTCACAGAAGAGACCTCCTCGGGACAAAACATGTCCCTCTCTTCTATACACGCACGAAACGGGAAAATTGAGAAAATTTACCGACTAAAATTACCGACGGCGCGCCTGGTAACGCAGGCACAGCAAAAATCCGACCAGCACCATGCAAGTCAACGCAAAAGAGCCGCCATACGACAGGAACGGGAGCGGAAGTCCCGTCACGGGCATAAGTCCGATCGTCATCGCGATATTCACCAGGATATGGAACAGGAAAATCGTAGACGCGCCCATGACCATAAGAGTCACGAACGGATCCGAAGACTGCTTGCAAATGGAAGTCGCACGCCACAGGAACAGCGCGTACAGGCACAGAACAAAGGCACATCCGGCGAAACCGAACTGTTCGCCCAACACGCTGAAAATAAAGTCCGTATGTTCCTCGGGCAAAAAGGCGAGATTCGTCTGCGTTCCGTTGCCAAAACCTTTACCGGTCAGACCTCCCGAACCGATCGCCGTCAGCGACTGTAGCACCTGATAGCCATCCCCCAACGGGTCACTCATCGGATCCAGGAAGGTGTTCACGCGTTTCTGCTGGTGCGGTTCCAGCATATTCCACGCCATGCTGCTCGCATACCCCGCCAAGATATTCGCGAGCAGGATAATTCCCGTCAGCACCTTCGGAAGCCTTCTGCGGACCAGAGCGAACACCACGACGCAAATCAGGAGCCCCCATAGAACCTCGAAGCCAATCGCCTGCGAATGCGAGAACAGCACCGATAGCACCGGACTCACGATCAGGAACATATCCGTCAGCGTGAGCCCCGCAAAGAAGAACCCCACCATCGTGACAGCAATAAAGACCAACGCCGTACTCAGATCGGGTTGCTTCAGGACCAACGCGAAAGGCACGATAAACAGCATGAAAGGGACCACGAAGGTCTTCATCTTGAACAAGCTAACGGGATGTTTCGAAAGCCAATAGGAAATCGTCAGCAGGTAGGCAATCTTTGCGAACTCGGACGGTTGCAGCTTGAAAATGCCGAGGTCAATCCAGCGGCCCGCCCCCTTCACGACATCGCCCGCAATGAACAGGACCACGCAAAGCAAGATAAGCGAGATACAATACAACGGCAACGCAGCCCTTTTCAACCAGTCAATCCTTACAAAGACTAGCGCAACCGCAAAAAAGCTACCGAACACGAAGTAGACGATCTGCTTGAACCAGAACATGTCAAAGACGGAAATATCCTCGGCGATAGTCGCGGAATACACGAGCGTCACGCCGCAGCACATAAGCGCCGCCGTAAGCAAGATGAACAGCCAGTCGAATTTCAGCGACTGGTCCAGGAATCGTCCGGAGATCACTTTTCGCCCTCCTCATCCTTTTCCTTGTTCTCGAAGTAGGCCTGCATCACCTTTTTTGCGATAGGTCCCGATACGGCACCGCCGCCGCCCGCCGCTTCCATGATTACCGCCACGGCGATTTCGGGGTCATAGAGTGGCGCTACCGCCGCATACCACGCGTGCGTCTTTTCACCCTTCTTCCATTCGCCGGAACCCGTCTTCGCGCCCACGCGCACATTCGGGAGAGCGCCGCGCTTTCCCGTTCCGCCCGGATGGTTCACCACCGAGTCCATCGCCGCAAGCAAGATGCGGTGCGTATATTCCTTCATGTTTCCCGGACGTACAATTTCAGGTTCGTAACGGCGCACGACATTTCCCTGGCTGTCGCGCAGTTCCTTCATGAAGTGCGGCCTATAAACGCCCTTTCCCGTGGCAAGCGAACCGATAAGGGTCGCCTGCTGCAACGGGGTCACGATCTGTCCCTGGCCAATCGACAGGTTCAGGATAAGGCCGCGGGCCCAGCGCCATCCCAGACGCTTGTTTCTCTGGTTAAACGAAGCCGAATCGGGGAGCCACCCCGCCTTTTCGCCAGGGATATCGATCCCGAGCGGTTTTTCGCCCAGGCCGAAGCGACGGCCGAACTCATTGATGCGGGTCATGTCGATATCGAGTCCCGCCTGATAGAAGAACACATCGCAACTCAGGCGAATCGCATTCACCACATTCAAGTTACCGTGCGTTCCCCAGCACTTCTGGTAGCGCGCCCCGTACTGGTAGCCACCCGTACAGGGCTTCGGGTAATACTTGTTCTCCGTAAGGATTCCGTTCTCGAGGCCAGCGCCCGCCGTCACCAGTTTAAAAACAGATGCCGGCGGATAAGTTCCCGAAATGGCTCGGTTCGTAAGCGGACGCATCGAATCCAGCGCCACGTGCGCCCAGCCCTTGTTGCGTTCGCGCTTCTTGAGAGAGAAAATATTCGGGTCCAGGCGCGGCGAAGAGACCATCGCAAGGATTTCCCCGTTTCGCGGGTCAATCGCCACGAGCGCCCCCTTCGCCGAATCGGGAATGGCCTCCTCGGCCACCTTCTGCAAGCGAAGGTCAATCGTCGAAACCAGGCGAAGTCCAGGAACCGGGGCGTCTCCATCCACGCCGTCCACCGTTCCCACCTCGCGTCCCGAGGCGTTCACTTCCACGAGCTTCATCCCGTTCTTCCCGCGGAATTCCTTGTCGTAGAATTGTTCCAGTCCCTTCTGGCCAATGCGGTCACCTTGCGTATAACCGTCGTATTCAGGCAACTTCAGCTGCTCTTCCGAAATTTCGCTGGTATAGCCTAGCGCATGCGAGGCAAGCGTTCCGTAAGGGTAGTCGCGACGCGACTCGATAACCGTCACCACGCCCGGCAATTCTTCGGAATGTTCCTCGATTACCGCCACCTGTTCCGCCGAAGCGTCTTCCAGCATACGGATCGGCCGGTTCTTTATCCAGCGGGAACGCTGAAAGGCCGTATCCAGCGACAGGGAATCGAAAAGCCTTTCCCCCGATACATCCTTGATCCGGAGCAACCGATTGAAAAGAGAATCACGATCCGCCTTCTTGCGCGGCATGTTCATCGACATCAGGGCAATCTGGTAAGAAGGTCGGTTGCGAACCAGTACCTCGCCGTTGCGGTCGTAAATGTAGCCGCGTTCGGCCACAAGCACCACCTTGCGGATTCGGTTGTTTTCCGAGCGTTGCAGGTTTTCGTCGTAATGGGTATACTGTAACGAGAACAGGCGCATCAGGAGGATTGCAAACAGAATTACAACTCCCGCCATGTAGATGAGCACGTTCCAGTTCCTGTTCTGCAGGACCTCGTTTTCAGACATTCCCTTAAGCATGCTTCTTCTTTTTCTTCCCTATATCCAGGTAGAAGAATATTCCGCCAATCAGCATGGTATAAAGGCATTCGGGCAAGGTCTTGGTCAAAAACAGGTTGGTCACGACATCCTTGCCAAGACCGGTCACCAAGAAATAAATCATATCGCAGACAAAAAAGCCGAGTCCGAGAACCCCCACCTTTGCAGGCAGGTTCAGCGAAAGGAACCTTTCTTCAAGTTGCCCCACGGCAAAGCCAAGCACCGTCATCGAAATGGAATGAGCGCCCAGCCACTCCACGGGCGCGTACACGTCCTGCGTAAAACCCGCGACAAAGCCCCAGAAGCAACCCGCTGCAGGGCCCATCCTGATGGCAACCGCCACGATAAAGATCATTACGAAATCAGGGCCTACGTCAAAAAAACTCAGCCAGTCCGCAACCGTCATCTGCAGCGCAAAGACGATTACAAACAAAATAAGAACCTTGAGCCACTTCAAGTTACTCATCGAGCAGCTCCTTCACAATCCAGTCCGGTTCCTTTTCCATGACAAAGACTTCTTCCAAAGTCGTAAAGTCCTGGAAAGGTTCGACATCCATCTGACGCATCACGTCCAAATCGGACTTACGGACATCCTTCACCGTTCCCACGGGAATTCCCTTCGGGAAAATTCCGCCAAGTCCAGACGTAATCAGGGTATCGCCCGGACGAATCCCTGCATGGGTCGGGACCATCGCCGTCAAGCGGACTCCGTCCATCGATTCCAGGAAGCCCACCACGCGGGTCTTGCGGTCCATTACAGACAACTTAAGGTTAGGATCGACCAGGAGCTGAACGCGCGAATGGTTCAGCGTCGCCTTGGACACCTTACCGACAAGGCCGTTCATCGAAAATACGGGCATATTCTCGTGCACCCCGTGTTCCGTACCGCGGTTGATGACCATCGTCGTAAGGAACCTTCCCGGGTTATGCCCCACCACGCGTGACGTCACAATCGGATAATCCCACTTGTCATCAAACCGGACCAGCGTATGCAGTCGGGCGAGTTCCTGCAAGCCTTCGCGAGCATGGTACGTTTCTTGCCTCAGGCGCGCATTTTCCTCTTTCAGTTGCTCGTTTTCAAGCGCAATCGACTTGTAATGTCCTACCGCGGACACAATCCTCTGCGCCGGGAAGTACAGCGTTGAAACAGCCGTAGTCACGATACTTTCACGTATCGGAAGCGGCGCCTGGCGCATCAAAAAGCCAAGCACCAAGAAAAAGACAAAGGCAACGATACCGTGCCTTTGCGAAAACAAGTCGACTATAAAGCGGAAAGCCCTAAACATCGAGCGCTTTCAAATTAGTTCGAAGATGCAATCAGAACAGGACGGTACTTGTCAAGGTCTTCCAGGACACGAGCAGCACCCTTACAGACGCAAGTCAGCGCTTCGTCGATCACGTTCACCGAGAGTCCCGTTTCCTTGCGGATGCGTTCATCGAAACCGCGCAGCTGAGAACCGCCACCCGTCATGATGATGCCCTTGTCGTAAATATCGGCAGAAAGTTCCGGAGGCGTAATGCTCAAGGCCTGCTTCACCGCTTCGATAATGGCGGTCACCGGTTCGTTCAGGGCTTCGCGGATTTCGGCACTGTTGATGGTCATGGTACGGGGCATTCCGGCAATAAAGTCGTGGCCCTTCACTTCCATGCTCAGTTCTTCTTCGAGCGGGCTAGCAGAACCGATCTGGATCTTGATCTGCTCGGCGGTGCTTTCACCCACGCAGAGGTTGTACATCGTGCGCAGGTAACGCACAATCGCCTCGTCCATTTCGTCGCCGCCCACGCGCACAGAGGCGTTGCAGACAGTTCCGTTCAAGGCGATTACGGCGATGTCAGACGTACCGCCGCCAATATCCACGACCATATTACCCACAGGGTCTTCGACAGGAATGCCCATGCCAATCGCAGCCGCCATCGGTTCGTGCACCAGGTGGACTTCCTTGGCACCGGCCTGCTTCGCAGCATCGATCACGGCGCGCTTTTCCACTTCGGTAATTCCGGACGGAACACCCACCACTACACGGGGCTTCACCATCCACAGCGGGTACTTCTGCACGCGCTTGATAAAGGTCTGCAAAAGAGTCTCGACCAGTTCGAAATCGGCAATCACGCCGTCGCGCATCGGGCGTACCGCGCGGCTTTCGCCGGGTGTGCGGCCAAGCATCTTCTTCGCCTCGAAACCGATAGCGGAGACACGGTTGTTCTTGCTGTCCACAGCAATCACCGTAGGTTCGTTGATGACAATTCCCTGACCCGCCACATGAACCAACGTATTCGCCGTGCCAAGGTCAATCCCGATATCGCAAGAAAAGAGGCCGAACAAAATCCTATCCTTTTGTTTGAAATTAAACTTTATGATAAAAATATATAAAAGTTAGTAGAACTTAGTGGGCAGAACCTAAAGAAGAAGAGATGTTCTAAGTTCCCACCTAAAGGTGGCCATGTCCACCTAAGTGCTAAAGCACTAAGTGGCCAAAGGTAAGTTCTAAGTTCTAAGTTCTAAGTTCTAAGTTCTAAGCTCTAAGCTCTATTCCCTATTTCCCAGGCTGTCCGCGCCGAACTTCCATTCCTTCTTGTAGCGGTCCCATCCGCGCGTGTTCACATCGTAGCGGTACTTGCGCTTCTCGTGCATGGCGATGTCCTTGTAGATAAAGAAATCCACCTCGGCGTACGCGGCATAGATCCGGGCCTCGGCGCCATCGAACAACCTAAAGTCCTTGACGCGGTAGTACGGCGTATCCAACAGCACGCCCTTGTCCTTGGCGGAACGCATCGTCTCCGCCACCATGAACTTCAGGTCATCCTGCAGGTAGTCCGTTAATTTATTCTCAATACGTTCCGTCGGTTCAGAACAGCCTAGCAGCAGGGCCGCGAAAGAAAGCGCAATCAGCAGAAATTTCATATTTAAAATGTAGGAAGTAGGAAGTGGGAAGTAGGAAGTGCTTAAGGGAAAAAACTGTCTACAGCCTACTTCCTAGTATCTACCAAAGCAAAAGACGCCCCTCTTTCGAGAAGCGTCTTCGTATTCAAGTCCGAGCTTTTTCTAATGAATTAGAAGGAGTAGGTTGCATCGAGGCGAGAGAAGATGCGGCCTTCACCCTGGAACGGGTTACGGAACAGCAGGTCTTCAGCAACGGTCACGTCGATCTTCAGGCGTTCTTCGATGTTGATACCGAAACCGAAACCGACATGGTCTTCGTTGGAACCGTCAGCCAGCGGGTTGGTCGTGAAGAACGTACCGTCATCCTTGCAGATGCCGTAGCGGGAATCGGTGTAGGAGTTCTTTTCGTTCACGTCGCAGTCGGTGTAGAGAATCTTCTTCTGGCCACCAACGCGGATGACGAACCAATCCCACCAGATATTACGTTCGATACCGAAGCTGATCTTGCCGCCGATGTCGGAACGCTTGTCCCAATGCGGATCGTCTTCGTTGCGGGAATCGTAGACCCACGCACCGTCGCCCACGGCCTTGTCATAGACCCAGTCATGAGCCTTCAGCTGATTCCAGATGAAGTCGAGGCCCAACCAGAAGAAACCGCGGTCCATGGCAACGTTGATGCCTGCACCGGCCTGGGCATGCTTGTCATCGATACCGGGAGCCTGAGCGAGTTTCATAGAGACCGCAGGTACCAGTTCGCCGTCAATGGCTTCGAGAGTGAAGAAGGCGCGAGCCTTGGCGAGGAAGGTGAAGTCACCATCGTCAAAGAAGTTGTGGTGATCCGGACCGTACTGGATACGGGCGAGGCCGAAGGAGGCTTCGTAAGAGGTTCCGGAGCTCGTCTGGACATTCAAGCCACCGTCCGCTTCCACGATAGAGGCGTAAGCCTTGCTGTTCGGCTGGTACGTACCGCTTTCAGCGTCCAGGTCGCCACCGTCCTGGTGAGCGATATAGATATGCAAGCCCCAGGCGTCGCCGCTGGAGAACGTACCGCCCAAGAAACCGTCGAAGTTGGTCACGGTTTCGGGAACAACAACGTAGCCCTTGGTGCTGGTCTGCACATAGTCAGGCAGGTACATGGCGAGTTCCGGATTCACGCGGCCGAACAGGCCACCGATCGTGAACTTCGGGTCGGGGTTGTTGTCATCGCCAAAAGAGATCGAGAAAATGCCACCAAATGTCGGGTGCTGCGGATCCTTGTTACCGCCAGCCGTCATGTCGTTATCGGTGTAGGCACCGAAACCACCGATCAAGTAGTTGGAGTAAAGGTTTGCATTAGCCGGGTTGTCAAAGATGCTCACGTCATCCATGATGTAGGTCGTGTTCTTGCCCATGGATTCCACACGAGCAAAAGTCGCGAATGCGGAACCAACGCCCAAGATACCGAAAGCGGCACCGAAAGCAGCTGCAGTTCTTAAATTCATTAGTTAAACTCCTCTTGGAAATTCTATCCTAAAGTTAGTTATATAAAATCAAAATCGCAACAAAAATATAAATAAATTCGTCTTTTTTTGTACAAAAGTACCTAACAAGAGCCATCCACCGTTCGATGAATAAAAAAAGAACCGGACTATCAAGTCCGGTCCTTTTTCAAGTTTTTTCCGAAATATTATTCGGAGAAGGTGAACGGGATCGTAACAGTGGTGTTACCAGACTTCACCTTGCTGAACTTCCAGCGGCTCACAGCGTTCTTGACTTCGCCGTCAAATTCGCCGTAACCGGTCGTAGAAGAAGCAATGGAAATGCTGATGATTTCGCCACCCGGAGCGATCGTGAACTTCAGCGTAACCTTACCCTGGAATCCCGGTTTCTTCTTCAGGAACTTGTTGTAGATGTGGCGGAGACCAGGAGTACGCTGACGCACAACCTTCATGATGTCCGCAGCGGAACGAGATCCACCACCGGCACCCATGTCGATATCGCGTTCAGACGGGGTCTTGATAGAACCCTTGGCCTTGGTAGCGATACCACCGCCACCACCACCGAGAAGGCCAGCGAGACCGTCACCGATACCACCGGAACCACCTTCGGCGTAACCTTCGTTAAAGCCACCGTCAGCCTTACCGCGACGGCCACCGAGAACGGTCTTACCCGTCGTCTGGAGACCAGCCACGTCCTTCAGCACCTTGTCGATATCCTTGGAGAACTTCTGGTTCTTCATGAGGTCGTAGGCACCGGCAGAGGCATTCTTGGTCTGAGCGGTCAGGAGCTTAAGCACGCCACGAGTCTGGGGAGCGTTGGGCTGACCCTTACCACGCGGCTTGCCGCCACCACCAGCCTTCTTACGAGGCTTCTTGGGCTCTTCCTTCTTCTTCTCTTCCTTCTTCTCTTCCTTCTTTTCATCGATGGTCATAGAAGCGGTCAAGTCGGCAGCGGCAGAGTCGTCGAACACGACTTCATCCACAACCTGTTCGTACATGGAAGCCCAAAGGCAGATAGCCAAAGCAACGACTAAAGAGATACCGGCGATAGCACCCATCTTCTTGTCGGATTCCGGCATCAGGGACGCTACTAACGGATCTACTGCGGGAGTATTCTTTTTAGCCATAGTTATTCCTCCCCGCCGTTCTTCTGCATCACGGCGAATGCAATGTGCGTGTAGCCAGAGAAGCCACAGGTGGCCATGACCTTATACATTGCATCGTAAGGGATGTTCTTGTCGATCTGCACGATGATGTTACCGGCTTCGTCAGCAGGGAGACCCATCTTGAGGGCGTGTTCCTGTTCCGTTGCGCGGCGTTCCTTAAGAACGGAGTCCACCTTGGTCACAAGAAGATCTTCTTGCTTCAAGACGTCTTCGGTCGGAACGATCTTGGCATTATCGACCACGACATAGTTGTTATCGACCACGACCGTCAGAGCCACTTCCTTCGGCTGCACCTTGGAGGTAGACACCGGAAGGATGAGGTTTTCGGCCTGGGTCAAAAGCTGACCTTCAGCGTCCAAGTTCTTGATCATGA
>JAEEGH010003819.1_pt1 | contig 39123 bp, 27 predicted proteins | sample 9134181 | NCBI WGS metagenome assembly JAEEGH01 (sample SAMN16246544, study PRJNA631951) | gut metagenome | biome: gut microbiome; feature: rumen; material: DP-attached | host: Bos | place: Iran: Karaj | collected 2018-10 | reverse complement strand
TATCGTTAGACACCGAATGGTTTACAGACATTGATGCTTTCTTATGCATGTTTTCAGCAAATTTTGAATTGGATAAAATCATTTTCACATCTCCACCATATAGAAAATGATTGTTTGTAATTTAGCCACGCGAAAAAACAACATGAAAAAGCCACTCGTATTATCGATACTTCTTGTGCTGATTTGCAAGTTGTCACTCTCAACACCGCAAGCCAGAGACGTTCTGTATTGGAACGGGATAATCTATTACGTCTATCCGTATATCAATGTCGAGAAGACATTTGATGATGCACAATTGAAGAAACTAAACGAGAAAATCCAAGAAGGCACCACAACCTCTAATTGGAGAGGTTATTCTTACGAATTTGAAATCTGTCATGATTCCTTGTTTTTGATTTCAATCATGAACAACGATGGCGAGGATCTGATGGCGCATGTGTTCGGTTCAAACAAAAGGGTCATGATGGATGACGTTAATGACACCTTGTATCTTGGGCATGGCAAGACTTTCTTTAACGAACAATTCCCTACCGCAATCTATGAGAACGAAATGACGGTGGTTTTCAAAAACGGGATAGTAAAATGGCACGAAGACCACAAAGACAAAAGCAAACCCTCGGATTTTTCTCCTTATTCCACAAAGTTTAATGAATATATTTATTCCTCAATACAATGGGGCGCATTGGACGAGAACATATTGGAGGAAAAACCGAAAGTTCATGTCGAGTATTCGATTGACAGCACTGGAAAAGTTTTCAATGTCATATTGCTTAAGTCATCAGGTTATCCTGATTTTGACAAGGAAGCGATGCGAGTTGTGGCTATGCTGCCTGATTTCCCCACTTATTTTGTTTGTGGGAAATATCTTAACTGTAAATATAAGCTCAGGATTGACTTTGACAAAAGCAAGATGCCTCATCACACGAACAGCTCAGAACCCTTGAGGAATGGAACATATTATGAGTCTCCAAACAATCAACTTAATCAAATGATTTTGGGAAGTGTTTGTTCCTATATAAAAGACTATAATGCTTTGGCAAAACAAACTGATTACGACACCATACAGTACTTCTGTGCTGATGGCTTGTCAGCGGACTTTCCAATGGATGATCTTCCTTGTGATGTGTTTTCGTTACAGTGGATTGAAGGGAATCCTCTTCAAATAAAAAAGCATTTCAAGCATTCCACCACTGTAGCAGGAGTAACAACTACAATTCACGGTAATATGATTACTATTCATGTTTCGACATTCAAAGTCAAGGTTCGAAAAAAACATGCACAAATAGATCGTTGGTCTAACTGCGGACAATCGTACTATTACACCTATTCTTGCGAAGAAAAGAAATGGATTAAAGTCCCAAATTGTCAAGATTGGTAATCATTTCTGAAAAAACACTAAACATCGAAAAGCACAAAAAAAACAAAAGCTTCCTTTTCGCGCTTTTCGATGTTCAACCTCGGAGAGGCAGACCGAGTGCTTCACTTTGGGTGCTTAAATTGGAGCAAAAATTGAACTAAAAGGTGAAAGTTTAAGAAAACAATGATTAATTTTGTCGCCATATACACTAAATTAATTTAGCATACCCAAAAGTGACTGAATTTGTCCTATTTTACTGATTGAAGCACTGCCTTGAATTTAGTCCGACGTAAGCAAACACCATAACAAATGATTAATAAAGACGATAAAAAATACTTGTATTGGATCATGGAATACTACCTTTCAAAAAAAATAGATGGGGAGGCTTTTAGTAACGCATTTCATGAATCCTATGGCTTAGAATTGGATTACACCTGTTTGAACGAGAAAGAACGAAAAGTCTTTAATGAGTTGAATGCTGTTGTAGGTCGATATACTCACTTTGAAACAGATTTGATTAATTATCCAGGTGTATATTTTAATGATGTTCTTTCAATAGGATTGACAGTATATGATATAGGAGGAGGTTTTGACAACAATTTATACAATACAGAAAAATGGTGGAAATAATAAATATTATAAAAAAAATGTATTATAGAATATATTACTGTATTTTTTTAGGCCTCAAACGAAGCATGAAAGAAGATGGGAATGCTATCGCATTCATGAGTTCTTTGGTGTTTTCATATATGTTATATTGGAATGTGTTCACACTATCTTTATTTGCTACAGCAATAACCCGTATAAAAATATATCATTATCCCTGGCATTGGTTTTTGATATTATTATCAGTAATAAATTGTATTCTTTTTATGCATCAAAAAAAATATCAGTCAATTAAAACTGTATTTGATCAAGAAGATAAGGAAACCAAAATGAAACGAAAGACTTGGTGTATTATTTATATCGTTATCACTTGGATAGCTTTCCCTATTGCGATGTATATCGTTGGGAATATGGGATTATATAATTATGTACCACAATAGAATTAATAACAAATAATGGATTTTGTCCCTTTAGGATCCGTCCACCTCATAAGGCTATATGAGTAAAGAGACCTTTGAACACAACGACCTCGACAACTTAATCGAAGTTTTGAAAGAATCGGTACCCACCGGTGTCTACACCGTGGTGGAGAAGCGCGGCGGCGAGGAGACCCTCCACTACATCCTCAAGGACAACCTCGGCTCTTGGACCACCGTCACCGACAGCGAAGGCAATGTGGAGCAACGCCTGAGCTACGACGCCTGGGGCAGCCTCCGCGACCCCGACACCTGGAGCGGGAGTTTCACCGGCAAGCCCATGTTCGACAGGGGCCCATTAAAGCAGGTGGTGATCAATGAACACTCTGGCTTTATGCTTCCCGAAGTAATATCAACCATTTAAATAAGGAATAATGAAAAGACTGTTTTACTATTGTATATATAGAATAGCATCTGCTTACAAGAAGATGAAGATGCAAGACTATATTGCTCAAGGTTATTTTTTGATGTTTTTTGCATTTACTGGTTATTTATTGACTCTGTTGCAATGTGTATTATTCCACTTTGGTTTAAGGTTAAATGAAACGCTAATTTTTATTTTTTGCATACCTGTGTTAACGGAAGTATTATTCTTTAATAAACTTTTTCCTAATCATGAAAAGATTTATAAGGAATATGACTTCAAATATCGACACGAACCATTTAAATGGTTAAAAGGTATTTTTGTTTTTCTCTTTTTATTGTTGTCTATATTAAGTTATATTTTTGTCTTATGTATTCAAAGACCTGACAATGTGGGATAAATAGACAATGAAATGTTCTCAAAAGCTGTTGTCGGCCAACCAGCATCACAGGCGTGAAAGTGATGACTGCCACCTTGGACGGTAACAAAGGCAGCAAGACCCTCGACCTCAAGAGTCTGCCTGGAGGGGTTTACCTTCAAAATCCGTTTAAACTCATCGTCACTGTGGGGATGAGCAACAGACCACCGATGACAATCAGTACTAAGATGAACTTCCAAATGAAACGCACCCATTTTTCCCACGGGATGCGGGCCACACCCAAAGTGGCAATGAGCACTCCCGAAGTGGGAGTAATCATGTTGGTGAAACCGTCACCGAACTGAAAAGCCATCACCGTGGTCTGACGCGAGATGCCGATTAAATCGCTGAAAGGCGCCATGATGGGCATGGTGATCGCAGCCTTGGCCGAACCGGAAGGAATCACAATGTTAATCAAGGTTTGAATGCCGTACATGATCTCTGTCGAGGCAATGGTGCCGATGTTGTTCATCGACTTCGACAAGCCGTAAAGAATTGTGTCGATGACTCCGCCGTCCTGTAACACAATGACAATGCCCGCAGCCAACCCCACCACCACTGCGGCGGAAAGGATGTCGCCCATGCCCTCGATGAAAAGCTTGGCGATGTCGCTCGCACTCTTGCCAATGGAAAAACCGCTACAGATACCCATGAACAAAAACAATGTGGCAATCTCCATGATATACCAACCGTAGCCCAACACCCCGACAATCAGGTAATACACCGTGCCAAACAACATCGTCAAGATGAAATATGCCACCGACTTCCGTAAGGCAAAGAATCCAATCAACGCAAACAAACCCGCCCCAATAGGCATCAACGGTAGGGTGGTGGTGCTGTTGCCTACCTTCAAAGTGCTCATCGGATAACGGATAGCGCAATACACCAAAATGGCTGTGATGATGCCATAGACCCACCAAGAAGAGTTGAGAGTTGAAAGGTGAGAGGTGTCTTCTGCCTTCTGCCTCCTGTCTTCTGCCTTCTGTTTTCTCCAATACTCATCCTCTTCGTACATGATTGAAGACAAAGGATTCTTTTTCACTTTCTTGGCATAGAGGAGCACAAAGACAATGCCGATGATGGTCAAAATAACCCAGCAGACGGCACGGTAGCCGATGCCTGAAAACAAAGGAATGTCGGCGATGCCCTGAGCGATGCCGATGGTGAAAGGGTTGAGCATGGCCCCCGAGAAACCGATATGCGCGGCAACATACACCATGCAGACACCCACAATGGAGTCGTAGCCCATGGAAATGGCCAAAGGGATGACAATCAGCGTGAAAGCAATGGTCTCCTCACTCATCCCAAATACCGACCCAAACAAGCTGAAAAGTATCATCACCATCGTGATGATGATGTTGTTGACTCCAATCTTACGAATTAACTTGTTGTGTTCCAACCTCTTGGTGAATCGCAGAAAGGCCATGATGCCTGTGTCGATGGCGCGGCTCTTGTTCATAATCCAGAAAGCACCCCCGATAATCAAGATGAACACGATGATGCTGCTTTGCTTCACAAACCCCTTGTATAAAGCGGAAAACACCTGCCAGGTCTGAGGCTCGGCTTGGAACTCCGACGCGTAGGGCTCGGGCAGTTGGTCCTGATAGTAAAACGTCATCACCGACTCACCTCCCGCTGTTTCGGAGACGTACTTCCCTGGCTTGATGAACCAAGTCATCATCGCAGCGAGGAGGATGCAGGAGAAAACGATGACAAAAGTATGTGGTACCTTGCGTTTTTTCATGGCTGTAAAATGATTTGCAATAATACGAAAAATGACGTAACTTTGCACGCTCATTTTATGGATTTGTATTTTTAAAAATAAAACTATGAAAATCAAACATTTGACTTTTGTCGCAGCATTGGCTTTGTTGGCCTCTGCCTGCTCAAACGCTCCCAAACAACCCGTGGAGCAACCGCAACCGAAACTCATCGACAAATACGCTGAGTACACTTTGACTTCCGATATCAGCCATCTGAGCGAGAACGAAAAGGAGATGCTCCCTTTGCTCTTTGAAGCTGCCGATATCATGGACCAGCTCTTCTGGATGGAGAACTATGGCGACAAAGACGAGCTGATGGCCAAAATCAGCGATCCCGATGTGCAACGTTTTGCCTGCATCACCTACGGCCCTTGGGATGGTCTCAACGGCAACCAGTCGTTCGTGGATGGCATCGGCGAGAAGCCTGCCGGCGCTCGTTTCTATCCCCAAGACATGACGGAAGAGGAATGGAACGCTTTCGACGATCCTAACAAGACCAGCCAGTACACCATGATTGTGCGTGACGAGAACGGTGCCCTGAAATGTGTGTGGTACCACGACTATTTCAAGAATCAGATTGAGAAGGCCGCCTCTCTGCTGGATGATGCCTCGGAGCTTGCCGGCGACGAGGAGTTCGCCACCTATCTCGCCCTCCGCGCCAAGGCTCTCCGTACCGATGACTATCTGGAAAGTGACATGCGCTGGATGGATGTCCGCAACAACAACGTTGACATGGTGATCGGACCTATCGAGAACTATACCGACGCCCGCTATGGCATCAAAGCTTCCCACGAGGCTTTCATCCTCATCAAGGATCAGGAATGGACCAAGCAGCTTTCGCGTTACGCCGCTTTCGTTCCTGAACTGCAAAAACAGCTCCCTGTGCCGGAAGAATACAAGAAAGAAGTGCCCGGCTCTGACGTGGATCTGGCCGCCTACGATGCTGTCTATTACGCCGGCGACTGCAACGCCAACAGCAAGACCATCGCCATCAACCTGCCTAACGACGAGCGCGTGCAGCTGGAAAGAGGTACCCGTAAGCTCCAGCTGAAGAACGCCATGGCCGCCAAGTTTGAAAAGATTTTGGTGCCGCTCTCCGAAGTCCTCATGACTCCCGAGTCGATGGAACATATCAAGTTCGACGCCTTCTTCGCCAACGTCATGTTCCATGAGACCGCCCATGGCATGGGCATCAAGAACACCATCACAGGCAAAGGCTCCGTCCATAGCGCTTTGGGCAACCAATATAACGCCATCGAAGAAGCCAAAGCCGACGTGCTGGGGCTCTATCTTGTGACCAAACTCGCTGAGATGGGCGAATACACCACCACCGAACTCGTCGATAACTACACCACCTTCCTCGCTGGCATCTTCCGCTCGGTGCGTTTCGGCGCCGCCAGCGCCCACGGCAAAGCCAACATGCTTGAGTTCAATTATATGCAAAAAGAAGGTGCTTTCACTCGTAACGAAAAAGGTCAATATGCCATCGACTTCGAGAAGATGAAAGTGGCTGTTGAAAAACTCGCTGGCGATATCTTGATGTGCCAAGGCAACGGTGACTATGATGCCGCCAAGGCCTGGATGGGTGAGATGAGCGTCACCAAACCAGAACTCCAAGCCGACCTCGCCCGCGTCAATAACGCTGGAATCCCCACTGACATTTATTACAATATGGGACCTCAGGTTTTAATGAAGAATTAAGAATTTATAATTTAGAATTTAGAGGGATCGAGTCTTGGATCTAATAAAATAAAAAAATCAAATTAAACATAAATGAAAAAACTATTTGTATTTGCACTTGCTATCATGGCTATGATGGGCAAGGTGTATGCCGACGAAGGCATGTGGCTCCCCATGTTTGTGGAGCGTCTGAATTATGTTGATATGCAGAAAATGGGTCTGCAATTGACACCTGAAGAACTGTATAGCATCAACCACAACAGCCTGAAAGATGCTATCGTGGGTCTTGGCAATGGACCCCGTCCCACGGGTTTCTTCTGCACCGGTGAGATTGTCTCCGAAAAGGGACTGCTCTTCACCAACCATCATTGCGGCTATAGCTCCATCCAAAAACTAAGCTCTATCGAACATGATTATCTGAGAGACGGTTTCTGGGCCAAGGACTACTCAGAGGAACTGCCAGCCGACATGACGGCCTCTTTCCTGATCCGCATGGAAGATGTCACGAGCGATGTCCTCGGTGTGGTCACCGACGACATGGACTGGGCTGCCCGTGGCAAAGCCATCAACGCCAAAATCAAGGAACTGCAAGAAGCTGCTTCCGAGAATGGCAAGTACAACCCCGTCATCAAGGGTTTCTTTGAGGGTAACGAGTATTATATGTTTGTGTATCAGGTGTTTCCCGATGTGCGTCTTGTGGGCGTTGCTGATGAGAGCATCGGTAAATTCGGTGGCGACACCGACAACTGGATGTGGCCCCGTCACACGGGCGACTTCAGCATCTTCCGTGTGTATGCTGACAAGGATGGTAATCCTGCCGCTTACAGCGAGGACAATGTGCCGCTGGTTCCTAAACATCATCTCCCCATCAGCCTCGATGGCGTGAAACAAGATGACTTCACCATGATTTGGGGTTTCCCAGGCTCCACCGAGCGCTATATGTCGAGTTACGGCATCGACTATAATGTCGATACCTTCTATCCCATCATCATCGACATCTTCGGAAAACAGCTCGAAGTGATGGATGAGTTCATGCAGAAAGACGATGCCATCAAATTGATGTATTCCGACAACCACGCAGGCTTGGCCAACACGTGGAAGAACTTCATCGGTCAATGCACCATGCTCCGCAAAAACAAAGTGAGTGAGGCTAAGGTAGCTCTCGAACAGAACTTCACCCGTTGGATCAATGGCAATGCCGACCGTAAGGCAGAATACGGCGAGGCACTCCCGAACCTCCAGAAAGCATACCAAGAACTTGGTGAGGTCGCCAAATATGTCTATTATCCCAACTTCATCTCCCAGATGGGTCCCTCAGGCAGGGCTGCCGCATTCATGGGTTATTATACGGCCGCTACCAGCAAAGACAAAGATATGGAAGAAGCTGCCATGATGGAACTCCAAGCGATGAATGTGGATGACTGGTTCGCCGAATCGGATCCTCAAGTGGAACACAAGACCTTCGCTGAGATGCTGAAAGTTTACCGTAATGCTTTTGACGAGGAAGACCTTCCAGAGTTCTACAGCAAAGTCATCGACAAAAAGTTCGATGGCGACATTGACGCTTTCGCTGACTATGTCTATGAGAACTCCATCTTTGCCACTCCAGAAAACATCAAGGCATTCATTGCTAAGCCGAAAGCCAAGAAGATTGAGAAAGACTATGCTTTCCAAATTAGCAATCAGATGACCGAAATCCTCATGCAGGCTGTCCCGCAATACCGTGCTGCCATGACGGCTACCGCTGAAAACGACCATATCTTCGTCAAAGGTCTGCGTGAATATTACGCTGCCACCCAACCAGAGAAGAGCCTCTATCCGGATGCTAACTCCACCATGCGAATGAGCTATGGCTCCGTCAAAGACTATATGCCTGCCGACGCCGTGCATTACGACTATGTGTGTACCGCCAACGGTATCCTGGAGAAATACGTGCCGGGCGACTATGAGTTCGACGCACCTAAACATCTCCTTGACCTCATCGAGAAGAAGGACTTCGGTCCATACGCCGACGAGAATGGCGAACTCATTGTGTGCTTCCTCTCCACCAACGACATCACAGGTGGTAACTCGGGTAGCCCCATCATGAATGGCAAAGGTGAGCTCATCGGCCTCGCCTTCGACGGTAACTGGGAAGCCATGAGCGGCGACGTCAACTTCGAACCTCGTCTGCAACGCACCATCAATGTCGATGCCCGCTATGTGCTCTTCGTCATCGACAAGTATGCTGGTGCCACCAACATTATCAACGAGTTGGATATCCGCAAGTCGGAACCCCAGCCTATCCGTGAGGAAGTTGAGGTTGAAGAAGTGGTGGAAGAACCGGCCCCCGCAAAACCCGCAAAACCTGTCAAAGCAAAAAAAGGTAAAAAATAAAAAATTGTAAAAGCGAACCCCACGGGGTTTACTGTAGCTACTTCTGGGAAAACGGAATGAGGAAATGGTTGCTGATATTGCCCTTGTTGATGTTGCCGTTTTTTGGCACAAGTCAGGATGTAGAGAAACCTTGTTTCTCAGCAGCGGGAGGATTTTACGAAACGAGTTTCTTTCTTGAGATTACCCCTGCTAATCCACAACATCACATCCGTTTTACCACGAACGGCAACCGTCCAACAGCACAGTCCCGGCTTTATACCGAGCCGTTGCTGTTGGACGGTTCTTTATATTCTGACGCTGACATTTATACCATCCAGGTGGCCCCTGACGACCAGATGTTTTATCCTGACAGCGTCAAACACTGCATTGTCATCAGGGCCGCTGAATTCGATGATAATGACAGCTGTGTCAGCGAGGTGAAAACCAACAGTTATTTTATTCGTTCCTTGGGTTGTGACACGCACGGCCTGCCGGTGATGTCGCTCTGTTCCGACTCTTTGGGATTGTTTGACTATTATACGGGGATCATGGTGCCTGGGAGATTCTTTTATCCCACAGATCCTAATTGGACGGGCAATTATTTTTGTAAGGGAGCAAATTGGGAACGAACGTGTAATGTGGAGTTTTATGAGTTGAACAACCGCGGTATCAATCAAATCGCAGGCTTGAAAACCCATGGCGGTGCCTCGCGCCGACAACAGCAAAAAGGGTTCAAGATCCTCGCAAAAGAAGAATTTGGTGAAAAACGCTTCAAACACAACTTCTTTAGCCAGACTCCCGTGGATAGCTTCAAACACCTGTCGCTGAAACCTTTCCGATGCAGCCACTGGATGACCACAGGACTTCAGGATGCCTTGGCTCAGCAGCTGGCTCGTTCCCTTGACCTGGAGACCTTGTGCTCCCGGCAGATGGTGCTGTTTCTCAACGGAGAATACTGGGGAATTTATGCCTTGCAAGAAGTGCCGGACGAACATTTTCTCGAAGATCATTATGAGGTGGATCAAGTGCAGTGCAACATCATCAAAAAATGGAAAGAACTGGATTGTGGCGACAGCACCCATTGGCATGACTTTTTCGGTTGGATGTCAGACGCCGACCTTTCCCTTCCTGAAAACTACGATTTCGCCACTGCCCATATCGATGTGTCTAATTTCATCGATTACCAAATCTTTGAGCTTTTCTCCATGAACGTTGACTGGCCCGCTAACAACACGCGTTGCTGGCAGGAAGGCGATGGGAAATGGCGTTGGTTCTTCTATGACGGTGACGGTTGTTTCTTCAGAGACTGGGATGCCTTTGCGAATGCCATCGACACAAGCCAAGCGGTGTTCCCGTCCAATGCACGCTCCACTCTTTTTTTCAGGAAAATGATTCAAAACCCGGTTTTTTTCAAACGGTTTGAATCTCGCTTTCAACAGGTGATGTCAAATCAGCTGCGCAATGAGCGTTTGACTACTGTGTTCGACTCCCTTTGTTCGTTGATTGTAGGGGAAGTGCCTTTCACAGCCGAACGTTTTAGTTTTCCTGCTGACATGGAAAAATGGGCAAAAGATACCGCATCGGTCAACACTTTGTTGGAGCGTTGGACGGCTATGGTGTCGCAGAGACTGAATGCGTTTTCCTTGGCCTACGAGTTGCCTGAATCTTTTGCGTTGGCGGGACTCTCCTGCTTCCCGAATCCTACTTCGGATGCCGTCGTCCTCTCTGTCGTCAGCGATGCCCCAAAAACCTCAGAGCTTCTGGTTTTTGATGCCTTTGGTCGTCAAGTCTGTCAACAGTCTGTTTCGTTGGAAGCTGGAAGCAACCTTATTTCGCTGGATCTCCCTTTTCCTCCGGGACTTTATTTTTTGAAAATTGATCATCTTGTCACTAAAATCATCCGACAATGAAAAAACGTCCGCTTCTCCTTCTTATCCTTGGTCTTCTTGCCGTTCTTACGGCTTTCTTTATCCATCAAGGCGTGAATTGCCATTTCAAGCCTATGACCAATTTCGGCAAGGGTCGTACGGTGAGCCTTGACATGGATCTGGAAAACGCTGTCACCGATGGCATCTATCTTCCATCGGCAAAACAGACTGAAGAAGGAGATGGCGTGTTCAAATTTCGCTTTATTGCCCCGAAAAAAGGCTTGTATTACAAGATTTATTATCAGAACGAGTCCTACAAGGTTCCGGACACAAGTGCGCTCTCGGGCGAGAATTTCTATGGAAGCTGGGAAGATGTCAGCGTGGGCTTCAAACCCATCGACCGTTGGCTGGTCAAAGATGAGTTGCGTATCGTGGGCAATCCCCGTGACGAAAAAAAATATTACGGCGCCGACTTGTCTGAAAACAACTTCAACAAAGCCCATGTGGAGCGTGTCATAAAAAGCATCCGCGACCAAGAACCTTGGTACAACAGCATCGTGGAAAAAGCCCAGCGTAACGGCATCAGTGTTGACCAACAACTCTATCGTGACGCCCTTTGGGTGATTAGCGATAACCGTAACAATGGGGAATATAATCACCGCTGGAAACGCAACCCCCGTGTCGGACGATATAGCTTCCTGCTTGTGCTTTGCGATGAAGAGGGATTACAAGAGATTCCCGATTTTGTCCAACATATCGGCAACACGGATGAAAACGGTGCTTTCGTCAACCCCTACGGATGGTTTGAGACCCATCCATCCAAACATATCAAAACCGTGAAAAGCGGTCGTCAGCTGAAGACTCGCGCGGTCATCACACCTCAACAAGGGGTGTTTGTGGATGAAGCGAATGTAAACAATGAAGGCTATCAACTGGATACTACCAGCTGTCATTGCGGCACCGATGATGACTTGTATCAACATGCCCTCTTCGAGCAGTTTTTCAGCTCTGTCAGCCAACAATATACGCTGCGCAACATCCCCGTCATTCAAGATGTGGTAGGGGAGGAGCCTTACACCCGTAAGGACTATGAGGCAAACCGTACAAAGTATGACTCCACGCAGCTTCAGATGAACTATCCCGTGGTTTCCAAGACCCCTTGCCAGACTGTCCGCGTAGCCGACGATGGCAGCTACATCAGCCTCATCAACCCGGGAAATGACGACCTTAATGACCTGCACAAAGAATCCACAGGCATCCGCACCCGCGTGGGCTTCACTTACGGTAAATTCACCGGAAAAATCAAGTTCCCTGTGATGCTTAACGATGAAAACATCTGGAACGGACTGACTTACGCCTTCTGGCTCATCTATAGTGACAACCATGCCTGGAACAACCGCCGCCACGATGACGCAGAAGGTGGCTATGTCGATAAAAATGATGACTCTGAAACCCCACAACGTCATCCCGATTACCATTATTCGGAAATAGATATCGAAATTGTAAAGGCCTCCAGATTCTGGCCGAAAAACTACTATGGCCAACGTGCCGACAGCATCAAGGTGGAGGAAGATGAGACTATGAACGATGACGTGATGTATTGTTGCACCAACTGGGACCTTGCTGTGCCATCGCCCAAATACTTCTCCTGGGGTATCGACTCCATACCATACGGCAAGGAGCATAAGTTCGAGACCTTGCGTTGGTACAAACTCTATAAAGCCCTTACGGAACGCGCCCCGATGAGCAACAAGAGCTTCAAGGAGCCTTGGTATTATTATGAGATTGAATGGCGTCCCACCGAGATTATTTGGCGCCTCGGCCCCGACCCGAAACAGATGCGCGTGATGGGCTACATGAACGACCAATACACCAGCATTCCTAACAACCAGATGCGCTGTATCGTCACCCAGGAATATCACTATAGCGAGTGGTGGCCGCCCATCGTATTTGAACAAGGCCTGATCCCCTACAATAAGTCCGACATCGAAGGCAAAGTCTATGAAATCATCATAGAATAACTCTAACCTTTAACCTCTAACCTCGAATGACCTTCCAAGGCTATACCAAACGAGATACGAACACGCTGAAAGGCGTTGCCATACTTTGTATTGTCTTCCACAATTATTTCCATTGGTTATGGCCTTCACCCGGGGAGAATGAGTTTGATTTCGCGCCGGATCGAATCCGTAATTTTTTCGACTTGTTGGGTCAACAGCCGAGTGAGTTTGTCAATATCATCTTCAGTTATTTTGGGCATTACGGCGTTCAAATTTTCCTCTTTATCAGCGGTTTCGGACTTGCGGTTTCCATGATGCAACGCCCTCGTTCCTGGGAGTCGTTCGTGGTTCATCGGCTCAAAAAGCTCTATCCCTTGCTCTTGACGGCGATATTGGCTTATATTCTTGTCCTTCTGGTGACGGAATATCGTATGCTTGGAGCGTATGAGAAACAGGAACTTGGCTATAAACTACTCTTCCTCCACACCTTGATTCCCGACTCAGGACTCAGTGTCAATGGTCCTTGGTGGTTCTTTGGGTTGATTTTCTACCTCTACCTCTTGTTTCCGTGGCTTTACCGCTGGATCCAGCAATGGGGATATAAAGCTTTTTTCATTATTTGTATCGTTTCATATACTACAATATTATTATTTCGTCATGGTTTGACCTTGTATCACGGCAGTGTGGTGATGATGAATCCACCGGGGCATCTGCCGGAGTTTTGCCTCGGCATCCTGCTGGCCTGTTCCCAAGGCAAACGCCTCCATCCAGCCTGGTTCTTCCTCGCCCTCGTGGTGTTCTGCCTCGGCAACTGCTACGCCCTGTTCTATCCTTTCACCTTTCTTGCTGTCACTGTCCTCGTGGTTTACGCCTCTCAAAAGAGGTTAGCGGTTAAAGCTGAGAGGTTAGCGTTGAGCGGCGAGAAAAAAGCTGTCACCTCTCATCTCTCACCCCTCGCTTATTTTGGGTCTATTTCTCTTGCGTTGTTTGCGGTCCATGGCTTTCTGAGGACACCCGTGCTGAAGTGGGCCAATACCTTGTCGGGAGGCTGGGCGCATCTGGGTTCTGCATTGCTTTATTTTTTGGTTTCGTGGGGTGTGGCCATTGCCGCCAAGGCGTTATATGACCGTATGGTGTCGCTTCTCGACAAAATCACGCTTCGTGAAAGCAAGGCAACAAGGATTTTGGGCGGCATTTTCCAAGTGGCTTTGCTGGCGTTTTTCGTTTTTGTGATCAGTTATTATCTTGTTCAGGAGATGAAAACGGACGACACACCCGTGGGAAGTCTCCAGGTGAAAACCGCCGATCAAACGTTTGCTTCCGACACCGAGTTTCTTGGTTTGGCTTCGGCCTCGTTCAACCAAAACACTTGTTCTTTCTCGCTGCAAGGCTCGTTCGGTTACCGCAGCCTCGACACGGTGGCGCCTTTGCCCGTCCTCGTTGTGGATATCCCTAACGTGCTGTGGCGAGAGTTCCCTCTTGCTGAGCACTGCCGCTCAGGCCGACATGAAAAATTCGAGTTCTCGTTTCGATATCTGTGTCCTTTTGTGAAAAATTTACGCAATAAGCCCATAAAAATCTATCTTTGGAATCGAAATCAGAGCACGGCTGTGATTGACCAGTTGGAATTCAAGTTGTTGCAATAAATAATTTGGAATGTGATGAATCGTTTTGCCACAGAATCGTTATTGCTCTCTAAGGTGAAAGAGGGTCTCTGTCAGTGGATGAAATTGAATCTGCTGCTGCTTGCTTTTATGATTCTCGTCCGCATGTTATTTTTCTTGGAGGTGCATGTTCGTATGGGCATCGAGAGTTCCTTTTTCTGGGGAATGATGAAAGGTTCGCTGTTCGATTTTTATTTGTTTTGTCGCATGGCTGCCTTCATGGTGATTCCTTTTTTAGCGCTATACGTGGCGGTCCCGAAACTGGCGCTCACCCTATACAAAGCACTGCTTTTCTTGTATGCGGTGGTGATGGCTTTACTGATGGAGTATTACTGCAATCTCTCCATGCCTTTGGATCATGTGATTCTGGTTTACACGCCTGAAGAGGTGAGGGGTACAGCGGCCTCATCGGCCTCGTTGACCCTCGCGCCCTTCCTTTGGTTTTTCGCTGTCATGGCTATCATGGTGGGTCTGGTTCTGCTTTGGAAGAAAGTGAAGCTGGGCTTTTATCCCGCCGCGCTGTTACTGCTTGTTGCGGTGGTATTGAGTTGTTGCATCCCTTATAAGACCTTGATCCGCGAAGAGCGATACTATCCCGAACACCGTAGCTTCTGTTTGGCTGTCAACCAACCTTCTTACTCTTACATCAAACTCACCGACTATCTTCGCGATACACGGCGCGGTAATGAAATGAATTACAAAGAAGTGGATAGCAGTGTGTTGGAAGCCGCGGAGCGTTATCAAGCTTTGCATCCCGAGTTCGATTTTTTAGATCCGGAATATCCTTTTTATCGCAAAGCTGACGATCCTGATGTGTTGGGTCCTTATCTTGAAATGACCGACGACAGCCTTCCGCCTAATTTGGTTTTCATCATTGTGGAGAGTCTGGGTCAGCATCTGACAGGGGTAGAGCATCCTTCTGTGTCGTTCACCCCCTTTATCGACAGTCTGAAACAACAAGGTCTCTATTGGGAGAACTGTCTCTCCACCGCTGAACGCACCTTTGGCGTGTTGCCTTCGGTTTTTGCATCGGTGCCTTACGGGAAATATGGTTTCTGCACTTCCAACAGGCCGATGCCCGACCATCATTCCCTGTTGCGCGATTTGAAGTCGAACGGTTATGTCACCAACTACTATTACGGGGGTGTTCATTCTTTCGACCGTTTCGATGCGTTTTTGAAGGCGAACAAGGTGGATTATATTTATTTGCCCGAGATGCAACATGTGGACAGTGCCACCTACCATCTGTTGGACGAAGCGCATCGATGGGGTCTCGATGACAAGGAAACGGTTCGTCAATTGATTCTCAGGCAACAGTCTGTGCCGGTGGTTCGTCCCCAGCTTGATATCATCATGACGCTTTCCACCCATGAGCCTTTCCTTGTCGAGGATATCAAGACCTACGAATGGATGGTCATGGAAACGCTTGCCCAACACCCCGAGGCTTCGGAGCGTGAACGGGAGATTATCAAAGCAAACACTAATATTTATGCTTGTTTTCGATATATGGACGATGCCGTGCGCGAGCTGGTTCGCTACTATCAAACCTTGCCAGAATACCGCAACACGCTGTTTGTCCTTACCGGTGACCATCGCATGGGGCCTTTGAACTTTACCGGGCCGCTCAGCAAATACCATGTGCCGCTCTTGATTTTCTCCCCTTTGGTCAAACAGCCGCGTACCATGAAGTCTGTGGTCTCGCATCTCGACATCACTCCTACCTTGAATGCCTATCTACAGACGAACTATGCCTATCACACCGACTCTGAATGTCACTGGATGGGTACCTCGCTCGACACGGTGGTGGCCTTCCGTAACACAAGAAAACAAGCTTTCATGCTCAACAACCGTGATGTGGTGGAATATGTTGATAGCCTCTTTTTGTTGACGAACAACCACGTTTTTTCCTTTGATGAGCAGCTGGTGAACCATTGGGCAAAGGATCAGAAAGTGATTCAGTGGTTGAAGCCTGAATTGAACGATTTCAATGTGGTCAGCCAATTTGCGGTGTTGCATGACCATTTGAATCTCAAGCGAAAAGGCCAGGAAACGCTGAAAAGCCTCGCGGTCAATTTTGAATCGCGATATGATAAATACTACAAGCATCATGTCACCAAAATCGGGGATAACCATGTGGCTCGTGTTGACACCACCAAAGTATATGGCCCGCTGATGAAGGCGATGAAGCTGACCGTGGACTACCAAGACATTTATCTCGATATAGCGTTTGATCTTCAAGGACTTGATACTTTGAGGGCCTTGCCGATGCTGGTGGTTGAACTGGGCGATTATTATGTTTCCGCACAGTTGAATTCCGAAGAGGAGACCTCGTTGAACACGGGTGAAAAGGAACATTTCCAAGCCCATATCTCCATTGCCGTGCCCGATGGATCCGAGGGGAAACTGTTGAAAGCCTATCTCCATAACAACGCCAAGACCACCATGATTTATGACAATCTCCAAATCAGGGTCTCCGCGAAACGATAGTTGTTGATTATGAAAAAAAGCGTATTTTTGCAACTTTAAATCAAGCAATCCGATGGTATTCAGCAGTAATATTTTCCTGCTTTATTTTCTGCCCCTTTTTCTGATATGCTATTTTGCCTGTCCGAAAAAATGGAGAAATTACATTGTGTTGTTGTTTTCCATCGTGTTTTATGCTTACGGAGGTCCCGATTTCATCTTGATATTGTTAGCTTCGACCACCGCAACCTATTTCTTGGTGAAAGCGATGGTTAAGGCACCTCAAAAATCTCACCGCTCCACTCTTCTTTGCGCAATTGCCATTATTCTCAACTTGGGTTTGCTGGTTTATTACAAATACGCTGGCTTCCTCATGGAGAACCTCAATGCCGTCTTCTCCTGGTTCGGCAGCTCTAAGCTCTCACCACTCGCCTCTCAACTCTCCTCCATCGTTCTCCCTATCGGCATTTCCTTTTTCACCTTCCAATCGATTACGTATGTTTTGGATACCTATCGCGGGCAGGTGAAGCCCATGGATAAGTTGACGGATTACATAGTCTATATCATGATGTTCCCCCAGCTGATTGCGGGTCCCATTGTGAAATATGGCGATGTGGAGCAGCAGCTGCGTCATCGGGAGAGTCCTCCGGCTGACTGTCTGCAAGGATTCTACCGCTTTGTCATTGGCTTGAGCAAAAAGGTGCTTATCGCTGATGTGATTGCTGTGCAGGCGGATGCTTATTTCGGAGGAGACCTTAGTGTTTTGGACATGGGCACCGCATGGATTGGCAGTTTTGCTTACACCATGCAGCTTTATTTCGACTTCTCGGGATATAGTGATATGGCTATAGGCTTGGGTAAGATCATGGGGTTCAAGTTCCCCGAAAACTTCGACAACCCTTATACTTCCCGCTCCATCACGGAGTTTTGGCGTCGTTGGCATAAGACCTTAGGGGCTTTCATCATGAGTTATCTGTATATCCCGTTGGGTGGCAACCGCAAAGGGAAACGGCGCACCTATCTCAACCTTTGGATTTGTTTCTTGCTCTCCGGCCTTTGGCATGGTGCCAGCTGGAATTTCGTCCTCTGGGGAGCCTTTCATGGCTTCTTCATCGTCCTCGAAAAGGCCTTTAAGGCTAAAGATGAGAGGGCAGAGGGTAGGGGTATATTCTCAATTCTCCTCACTTTCCTGATTGTGAACTTTGGCTGGGTACTGTTTCGGGCGGATAACATCAGTCGTGCCTTCGACTATTATCGGGCGATGTTCTCCTTCAATTTCAGCGGGTTCGGCCTTGATGCCGGACGGCAGTTCTATACCGTTTTGATTCTTGCGTTCCTCTTCTCTTTCTTGACGGTCTTTCCTGTTGGCAAGAAGGTCGAGGAGGCGGTGTTTTACAAGGATTATGGCGTGGTGGGACATGTGGTGGCTTGGGTCGTCTCCCTGCTGCTGTTGTTCACTTGTGTGGCGGCATTGAACGCCACGGGTTTCAGTCCTTTCATCTACTTTAGATTTTAAGCTTATGAAACACAGGGGTTTATATATCACGCTATTCGCTTTGACAGTGCTGCTGCTGGCTTTCCCAGCGGTTCAACAGCATGCCAAACTGTTCAAGTTCTGGCCACTTCGGGGAGCCACGGTCACCACAGAACAGCCCCGTTTCACCCTCAAGTCTTTTATGGATGGCAGCTTCCAAGCGCAAGAGGACCGGTATCTCTCCGACCATATCGGCTTCCGTGAGCCTTTTGTGCGTTGCTATAACCAGCTGTGTTGGTCGCTGTTCCGCAAGACACAGAACAAAACCGTTTATGTGGGTAAAGACAACTGGCTTTTCAACGATTATACCATCAAACATCATTACGGCCAATCTGTCTATGACTTTGGAGAAAGCAACGAGGCTGTCGTGGAAAAAATGCGTGCCTCCTCGCTGATGCTGTATCAGCTCCAAGAGGTGTTGAAGTCGTATGGCGTTTCGTTTTTCGTTTGTCTCGCTCCGGGCAAGGATATGGTTTGCGAGGAGTATGTCCCGGATGTGAAGTTTAACCGGCCACCCGGGGTGCTTGCAATTTCCTATTTTCCGCCCGTTTTCGACTCGCTGGGCATCAATTACCTGAATCTTTCGGAATACTACATGCAAATCAGAGATACGGTCTCCTATCCCCTTTATTTGAAGTCATCGTCGCACTGGAGCAACCAGGCGGCGGCTTACGTGGCGGATACTTTGCTGCATTACATGGAAGACCTTAGCGGTTTAAACATCCATGACTTGCGTTACAGTAAGCCTTATCTGGCCCCGACCCGCACGCCCGATGCCGACTTGGAGGATGTGCTGAACCTGCTGCGTCCCATTGAGAACAATGCCAATTATTATACCACGGTCACTTTGGATGACGACACCACCGCAGTCAAGCCGCGATGGTTGGTGGTGGGTGATTCATATTACTGGGAATTTGATTATAATCTCCCTATGAATCAGCTGTTTGACTCGCATCATTATTGGTATTACAACAATACGATTAGCAACGACCCCATTCACACCAATGTTCATCAAGTGGATATCGTGAACGAGTTGCTTTCGACCGATATCGTGATGTTGCTCTATTCTCCTTGTAATCTTTACGACTTAAACCGTCAGTTTTTGACCAAGGCGCTGTTTAACTTCTATTACGAGGATGCGGTAGTGAAAGCCAAGCTGGAAAAAGTGAAGCAGGATATCCGGAACACGCCGGATTGGTATGCTCGTATTGAGCAAAAAGCCGCCAACCAGGGTCAAACGGTGGAGGAGGCGTTGGAAAACAATGCGCAGTATCTGCTTTACAGCTCGCCAGGTTATTATTTCAATGAATTCAACGAGGCTCAACCTGCCTCCTGTCGCAATAGTCGGGTGGCCAAGGTGTGGTCAAACATTCAGGACCCGAAACGGTCGCAATTCCGTCGTGAGATGCTGAAAAACGAAGAATGGCTGAACTCCATCAAGAAGAAGGCGGAGACCTCTCATATCAGTATCGACGAGGCCATTGAGCGTGACCTGGATTGGATTTTCCGTCCGTCTATCTGACAAATCCCTTGGGCTCAATGTACATGCGGTAGGTGTAATCGGCATTGTCCCAAAGAGACTGTTCCAAAGTGATTCCTTTTTCCTCGGCTTGGCGGGTGACGCTTTCCAGCCATTCAGGTGAGGCTTTGATGCGCTGGATGTTGCTTTCGATGCTTTGGTTTCTGAAAGCCAGATACAAGCTGTCGGCATGGTCGTATTGCCAAGGCTGCTTGCCGAGGAATTCCTTGTCGTAAGGGCTTAAATACCGTTCAAAGAAACCGTAGGGCCAAAGGTGGTTGGTGGCTTCAGTGCATACCAGCAGGACAAACTCCTGGGATTCGATTTCTTTTTTATAGTCAATAGATTCCACGTTTTGGACTGGGGTTCGCACGGGATAGATGGTCTTGTTATAAAACCAAAAGCCGCCGTCGGAAAACAGGTTTTCTGGTAAGGCGACATTCCAGGCCCATCCGGTCCACCAATACGAGTCGGAGATAGCCAGCACCTTTGGCTTGTAGCCTTCCGTGAAGCTGAAATGGGGGTTGTCGATGGTGTTGTGGGGCAAGGGAAGCAGGAGGTTCATCATGCGGTAAAGGTCATCGTCCTGGTTCATCAACCCGTCTTGATCAAAACTGTCGATGTGGGCATGGGCCTGCACTTGGTGGGTCTTGCTTTCCATATAACGCACGAGGGAATCCATGGCCAATGAGGCGGCGTAAACCGTCCAATGGGCACTTAAATCGCAATAGAAAGGATGTTCTTCCTTGCCTTTTTGTTGGCAGAAGTAATGGTTGAAGTCAATAAACTCAACACCTTGTCTTTCAAATGATTTGATATATTCCTTATAGTTGTTGGTCTCTTTGCTTTTTGCAAGATAACGTTCTGGAATGAGTTCGGGATAATACGAGGCTTTGCCCACGGCGAAAACGGGCAGCAGGGTGACGCCTTTCAGGCGGAGCAGCTCTTGAAGGAGCTTCAGCTGACGGGTGTTTTCCTCAATCTTCTCTTCGCCGAGATAGGTCTCTCCCGTGTAACTGATGATGTACGATTCCTCAAAGAACATCTTGCCATCATTACCCTTCACGGGTCCGAGGGCGGAGATTTTTCCGAAGGCGGAGTAAAGCAGCTGGTTGTTGAGCCGGATCATGGTTTTACGGAATCCGGATTGTTCCGTGCAATAGGTCATCAACGAATCCTGTGCGGTCTCGTTCACCAAAGTCTTGAAGTTGACCACAGGCTTGGGTGTCTCCACAAAAGCGCCGTCCAAGGGCTTCTCCTCCACGAAATGGAATATCGTCTGCATCATCGGTAGGAAGAGCAGCGCCAGCAGCACGAGGAACCATATTTTCTTGAACTTTTTCATCAGAACCTAAAGTAAATGAAGGGGTTGAAACTGCCTTTGAGGATAAACGATGTGGAAAGCACCAGCAAGATAATCATGATTAAGCCTACCCATACCACTTGTTTGTTGTTGTAAGCTTGGCGGTTGAAGAAGAAATCCAAAGCCTTGTCTCCCGCCTTGGTGAGACCGAAGAACGAGAAGAAAGCGGCGACGATAAGGGTGAAGACAAACTGTGGGGTAACAAAGGCAACTGTAGTGTTGCCATTAGCTCCAAACAAGTTGCCAATATAGTGGAATGCGTAACTCAAATCATCAGAACGGAACAGCACCCAGCCAATCATCACAATGATGAAAGTGGAGAGTTGAGAGATGAGCGTGGAGAGTTTACCTCTTGTCTCTAACCTCTTACCTTTAACCTTTAACAGTTTGTCCAAGCAGATGAAAAGTCCGTGATAGGCTCCCCAAGCCACGAAGGTCCAGGCGGCTCCGTGCCATAATCCTGAGAGGAAGAACACAATCCAAAGGTTGAGGTAGGTGCGCCGTGTGCCTTTGCGGTTGCCTCCCAGCGGGATATAGAGATAATCCATCATCCAGCGGCCTAAGGTGATATGCCAGCGTTTCCAGAATTCCGTCACATTACGGCTAATATACGGATTGTTGAAGTTTTCGGGGAACTTGAAACCAATCATCCGCCCAATGCCGATGGCCATATCGCTGTAGCCTGAGAAGTCGAAGTAAATCTGGAAGGTGTAAGCCAACATGCCTAACCATGCTGTTGAGCAGCCGATTTCTGTGGTGGGTAAGGCAAACACTTGGTCAACATATTCTGCCAAGATATTGGAAATCAACATTTTCTTTGATAAACCGATGATGAATCGGTATAATCCGAGAATCTTGTTGTCGATGGTCTCGTTAGCCCTTCGGTCGGTGATTTGTCCGGCAATCTCATTGTAACGCACGATGGGACCCGCGATGAGTTGGGGAAACAGCATGATGAACAGGGCATAATCAAAGATGCTGTTCAAGGGGGCGGAGGTCTTTCGATAAACGTCCACGCTGTAGCTCATCTTCTGGAATGTGAAAAACGAAATTCCAATGGGCAGCACGACTTTGGTCCAGTGGATTGGGGAGGCTCCAAACGTCTCTAGCACCGCGTTGAAGTTGTCGATGAAGAAGTTAGCGTACTTGAAATAGGCCAACAACCCGATGTTGAGGATGATAGAGAATACCAGGAACAGCTTCCTGCGTTTTGCCTCTTGGCTCTTGTCGATTTGCCGCACCAAAAAGAAGTCGATGGTGATGGATGCCAGCAAAATCAGCAGGAATTTAGGGGATCCGAAGCCGTAGAACAGCAGGCTGGCCAATAAGGCGACCGCATTCTTGTAACGCCGGTCCACGAGGAAATATACCCCGAGAAAAATCGGAAGGAACCACAAGAGGAATATGCTGCTGCTGAATACCATACTTCGTTATTTCCGTGCAAAGGTACAATATTTAGGGATTGTTTTCAATGAATCATTGTTTAGGCAAGATTATTTTCCCGGAGTAGATGTCTTGATCCACCATGTAGGTGGCATTCCGTCGAATCCATTCTTCTAAGGGTACCCCTTTTTGGGCGGCTTCTTTTTCCAGGGCTTGGAGCCATTCGGGTTCATACGTAATCCTCTGTATCATTTCTTTGATAAGGATTTCGCGGTATTCAGCGGCACTGACAGTCTTGTCGCGCAAAGAAGGGATTCCTTGCAACACACGTTCCGTTTCGCGGTCGATGGCTTGCTCCAGGGTGATGTTTTCTTGGGTCGTGGTATTAGATACCGCAAGCAGCCATTGCGGGTCGCGTTTGATGTCGCGTCGCAACGCTCTTTTTTTCAGATAATGTTCATCGAGCAGCAAGGGGTTTCTTGCGATAGGTGTGCCTTCGCCGGCGATTTCCGGGAAACAAGCCTCTGGGTTTTTCCGCATTTGTTGCTCGACATACGTCTCCAGCTTGGTTAAATAGAGGGAGTCGGAAGCATTCCAGGCGATGCTGTTGCGGGTGGCCTCGTCATGAAACAAGCTGTCAATCAGTTGTTTTTTTCGTTGATTGAAACGCTCTTCACCAATACAGAGTTGTATGATGGCATCTTCGGCAAAGCCTTCGGTGGCGCGGTACATCTGGCTGGCACTCGAGAACCAAACGATGTAGTCGGCGTCAAGAATCACGTCAAGGCGGTTGAGAAACGACACACTGTCAATCACCTGAATTGCGTCGCGATAGGACACACGGTTATAATACCAGAACTGGAAGTCGGAGAAGACCTGCTGGGGTGGGAGGTACGACATGGTTCGCAGCAAAAAAGAGTTGCCGATAAACAAGGCCGAAGGATGAACCGTGGTGGAGTCGCTGACGAGATGATAATCACGTTCCTTATAGGCAAATTTGGGGTCGAACCGGATGGGTCGTATCAAGTTGAGTTCGCCTTCGAGATCGCGGTTTTTATCCTCTCCGATGCGGCATGAGTCGAGGTATTCGTCGCCGTATTCTATACGGGGTAGCTTCTCGCCCCGTAAAGTCTCCATGAAGCGCAGCAACGAGTCGGCGGCATACACACAGGAGAAGTTCCAGTGGTCGCCGGTGGGCGGAAACAGGAAAAAGGAACATGTGTCCTTCATTTGAAGGAAATAGTCGTTCATATCAAAACAAGGCATTCCGGTCTCGCCAAAACGTTTCATGTAGTATGTCCGGGCATTGAGCGTGGTGGTGTCGTGTTCCCGCCGCGGAAGATATTCAGGATAAACAATGCTCTTGCTTGGTGCGATGAATGTCATCAAGGTCACGTCGTAGTCGGCCAGGATGTCTCTCACCTTGTTCATCAGGCGCACTTCCTGCTCATAACCCTGTCGTGCGGCTTCAACATCAGGAAACCATTCATACATTTCTGTTCCATAATAGTCTTTAATATTATGGTCATAATATAACCACCTGTCTTTTCCGGAATAAATATAGCTCACATATTCTTTGCCGTATAAATCCCAGCAATATTGGTGATACAGGCGGATGATAGGTTCTCGGAAGCCGTATTTGTTGGCAATGTATTTCTCGACTTTCTGTTGAAAATAGCCGTTTTTATACCACTCCCAGCGGAACTTGGGCTTGTCTGGCTCCAGGAAAAAGCCCATCAGAGGCTGGGTCTGAAAGGGTTTGAGATGCTCTTGAATCATGAATGAGAACAGAAACAGCATCAACAGCCCGAACAGCAAAGGATATAATATGGAGGGCTTTTTTTTCATGGTTGTTCAGCGGATTTTTTGTTGCGAATCCGTTCTTCAAGAAAATGTTGTGCGTTGTTAACCAGGTTGTCTTCCACGGTGATGCCGAGACGTTCTGCCTGTGTTTCAACGGCTTTCATCCAATCGGGGTTTTCCCGGATGAGGGCGCTGACGGTCTTGATTCCCGCCTCTTCGCTGACGACGCCTTTTTCGTACAAGTTTTGGGCGATTTCGTTGAAGCCGAACATGAAGTCATAGAGCATCGGCGCGGTGTAAACGGCCATCACGATGTCGGCCTCTTCAAGCACATGGTCTGAGCCTAAAACCATGTCGAGAGATTTCCAGTTGAATTGACTTCTTGAGGAATGAATATCACGGTTATACACCCAATAGTCCCAGTGGTTGAAGGCTTCCACAAAGCAGCAACGTCGTAGTTGGTTGAAGAAACTGTCGGCAGTGACCAGCAAGTTGGGACGATCTTTTCCTGTCGTGTCTTTTAAGGTGAAGATGGGATTGGGGACGGCGGGTTTCGGTATGGGGAAAAGCAGGTTCAGGTTGGCTTCAAGCTCGCCGTCGATGGGGGAGTAGTCAGTGCTTGCGTTGTCGCTGACGTATTCAATCGAGGGCAGGTTAAAGCCCGTCAAAGATTCCAGTTTCCTGAAGATGGAGTCGGCCACCCATGGTATGGTGGATTCAGCCCAGTGGGAACCGGTCTTGGTGAAAAGAGGATGTGCAACGGTATCTTTGATGGTTTTGAAGTAGTTGTAAAAGTCAATGTGAGGGATGTTGTTTTCTTTGAAAAGCTGGATGTAGTATTCCTCTAAGGAGAAGTCAGCCATGGCGTCGCGGTATCTTTTGGGCGTGTTTTCAGGGTAAACCGCTGTCTTTGTGGGACAAAAGACAAAGAGAAACTGGGTGCCGTGTTGCTTGAGCGTTTCAATCAGGGTTAGGGTTTCTTTTACTCGGGTCTGGGCAATGGTTTTGGCTCTTTCCACATCGATGTAGCTTTGACGAATCTTCTCGCCGGTGAAATCGTCGAGATACATATTCATATATAGCTCGCGATGCAGCCCTTCCTTGATGTTTTCGTTCGTGATATGGTGGAAGACAGTATAAGCTATCTGGTTGTAATGGCGGATGAAAAACTCGCGGAAGCCAGTGTTTTCTTTGGCGTATGCGGTCAGATAATCTTGATAGGAGCCGTCGTAATAGGTCTTGAAGCTGAGTTCTTTGGCTTCGATTTCTTTGGTGAATCCACTCAAGGGTTTCATCTTTATCCACTGCGTAAAACTTTGCGTCAGAATGGCCAAGAAGACCACTCCGAGGCAAATAAACTGGATGATGAAAGAATTATTTTTGTTCATGGCTTAGAATCTGAAATAGATGAATGGATTGAAGTCAGAGACGCATAACGAACCAGCGGAGAGGACAAAAAGCACCAGGCAAATAGCGAACATGGTCCATGAGAGCGGTTTGGAGTAGCTGTCGGCGAAGATGCGGTCTTGAAGCTTTTGTCCGAAGGGGACAAGAGTGAGGAAAGAGAACGCGATGGCAAGGACAAAGACGCACCAGAATTGTGCGTCGCTTGCCACCGTCAAGCCGCCTTTGAAAGCGAACAGCGCTTGATAGAACGCGCCTGCATCGGCTGCCGTTTCGACTCGGAAGAGTACCCAACCCATGGCCACAAGGAAGAAGGTGATGACGACGGAGGGTAGCATGCCTATCTTTTTTAATGCGTTTTTAAGGAAGAGTTTGTCGGCGCAGATGAACAAGCCGTGGAAAGCGCCCCAGAGGACGAAATTCCACGAGGCTCCATGCCAGAGTCCTGACAGAAGGAAACAGAGCCATAGGTTAAAATACATGCGTCCCTTGCCTTTGCGATTGCCGCCAAGCGGGATGTATAGGTAGTTCATGATGAAATTGCCCAAGGTCATGTGCCAACGTTTCCAAAACTCGGTGACGCTGCGGCTGGTGTAGGGGTCGTTGAAGTTCTCGGGAAAGCGGAAGCCCATCATCTTGCCCAAGCCGATGGCCATGTCGCTGTAGCCCGAGAAGTCGAAGTAGATTTGGAAAGTGTAGGCGAGGATGCCAATCCAAGCCGTGCCTGTAGCCAAGTCGCCGTATGCCATGCCAAACACTTGGTCGGCGTAGGCGGCCATGGTGTTGGCGATGAGCACTTTCTTTGCCAAACCGATAACAAAGCGGTAGAAACCCACCACTCGGTCTTCCATGGTGCTGGTGCGTGAGACCAGTTGCGCCGCCACACTGTTATAGTTGACGATAGGACCTGCGATGAGTTGCGGGAACATCATGATATACAGCACATAATCTGTCAGCTTTTGGCTCGGGGGCGTGGTGCCTCGATACACATCAATAGTATAGGTGATGCTTTGGAAGGTGAAGAACGAGATGCCGATGGGCAACGCCACCTTCATCCAGCCGACGGGCTCATGGTGCATCCAGCCCAACACGGCGTTGAGGTTCTCCATGAAGAAGTTGGCGTATTTGAAATAGAGCAGCAACCCCAATGCCATAATAACAGAAAGCGCACAGAGCCATATTTTCCGTTTTTTGTTCTCTGTTTTCGCCATTGCCTTGACAATGAAATAGTTGATGATGCATTCCCCGACGAGGAGGAAGACGAAATCAGGGGCTCCGTAGGCGTAAAACACCAGTGAGAAGAGCAATAGGGTATAGTTCCTGAATTTCTGCGGGGTGAGGAAATAGGCTATCAAGAAGATAGGCAGAAAAAAGAATAGGAAAATGTTGCTACTGAATACCATAAGTTCGTTCTTATTTAGGGTTGGTTACTATTTTCTTGTCTGTTTTTTTGCATCTGAAAGACGTATGTGGCGTTTTGTTTTAAATTTTCTTCTACGCTGATGCCGAGTTCTTGGGCTTGTTGCTGTATGGCTCCAAACCATTCTTTATCATTTTTGATGGATTCCATGATGGAACGAATGGCTTCTTGTTCTTGGTTGTCACCCTTGGAGTAGAGCGCTAAAGCGGTTTGGGTAAAGCCGTTCATGTAGTTGAATAGGTAGTTAGAGGTGTACAAGGCGATCACAATGTCGGCCTGTTTCAAGGTCTCAGCCGTACCATAGAGTTGGTTAAGGTATTTCCAACTCAGCTCAGGCCTTGAGGATATGGAGGTTTGATTATAGAGCCAGAAATCCCAGCGATTGAAAGCGTTGACAAAGCAGGAGCCTTTCAATGGCGTGAAATAGCCGTCGCCTACGACGAGCAGGTTGGGCCGGTCTTTGCCAAGGGTGTCGCATAAGTCGAAAACAGGTCGGGAGACCTTGGGCTTGCACAAGGGCAAAAGGAGGTCGATGTTAGTTTCAAGTTCGCCATCTTGGTCGGAATAATCACGGGTGATGTTTGGGGAGATCACTTCAATGTTGGGGAATTGATAGTCCGTTATCGCTTCGAGTTTCCTTAAAATCGAGTCGGCCACAAAAGGAATAGTGCCTTCGGCCCAATGGGAACCAGTTCGCGTGTAGAGCGGGTAAGGGAAAGTGTTTTTTATCGTTTTGAAATAGTTGTAGAAATTGATGTGTGGAATGTCATTTTCCTTGAAGAGTTGAGCGTAATATTCTGCCAACTCGAAATCGGAAATGCTGTCTTTGTAGGCATCGGGCAAGTATTCTGGATAGACTGCTGGTTTAGTGGGACATAGGATAAACAAGAATTGGGTGCCGTGCTGTTGAAGGCTATCAATCAGTGTTAGAGTTTCTTCTACATTCTTTTGGGCGATTGCCTTGGCGTATTCATCAGTGCCGTAGCTTGCTAATAAAAGCTTTCCGGTGACGTCGTCAATGTTGCCTTTCAAGAAAAACTCATGGCGTTTCCCTTCAATCACGTTTGGGTTGATGAATTCACCGAAGCAGCTGTAAGCGACTTGGTTGTGGCAACGGCTGAAGAACTCCCTAAAACCTGTTTTTTTTCTGGCTTGTTGGGCAAGGAACTCTTGGTAAGAGCCGTCAAGGTAGGTGTTCCAACTCAACTCTTGTTTCTCCACCTTGATTTTATCTGTAAATGGACTTAGAGGCTTCGCTGGAATGATGTGAGTAAAGCCTTGCAGCACGAGGGCAGCAAGCAATGCCATGATGCAGGCGAATTGGATGATATGATTCCGTTGCTTTTCCATGATTAAAACCTAAAGTAGATAAAAGGACTGAAGCCACTGGCATTCAAGGCTCCAAGACAGAAAACAAAGGCAAAGACACTGACAATGAAGGCAATGATGTGCTGCCGGTTGTTGTATTCGGTGAAATAGACCTTGTCCTGCACCTTCAAGCCGAACTTCGTCAGGGTGAAGAACGAGAAGAAGGCGGCTACCAACATGGTCACATAAAGATGTGGGTTATCGCTGAAATGGAAAGGCGTGAACTCAAAGGCAAACAGCCGTTTGATGAAAAGCCACGACAAATCGATGCGCTCAATACGGAAGAAGCAACGGGTAAGCACGATGATCAAGAAGGTGAAAAACACACTTGGGATTTTTCCTAATCGCTCGTTGAACTTCTTCAAAAACAGTTTGTCGGCACAGATGAAGATGCCTTGTAAGGCACCATAAACTACGAAATTCCAAGCTGCCCCATGCCATAAACCGCTGATGAGGAAACAAAACCACAAATTGAAATATTTCCGTGCCTCGGTCTTCACGCGGCTGCCGCCTAAGGGGAAATACAGATAATTCTTAATGAACACACTGAAAGTCTGGTGCCAACGTCTCCAAAACTCTGAAATCGTGGTAGATACGTATGGGTTGTCGAAGTTCTCGGGGAACTTGAAGCCCATCATACGACCCAATCCGATGGCCATGTCGCTATAGCCCGCAAAGTCGAAATAAATCTGGAAGGTAAACGCAAAGATGGTGATCCAGGCCGTCGTGGAGTCCAGCACGGCGATTTTGCTGGCGATGTCGGCAAGTTGTCCGGAGGTCAGCACATCGTAGTTCGATGGGCCAAGCACTTGATCCACCTGAAAACCAATGACATCCGCAATGAGAATCTTTTTGCAAAGACCAATCACAAAGCGATAAAAACCCTGTAAACGGTCGGTATATAAGGACTCGCGGTTTCTTATCTGGTCCGCAATGTCGCAATATCGTACGATGGGACCCGCAATGAGCTGTGGGAACATGACGATATAAAGCATGTAGTCGCTGAGCCTCTCCATCGGCTCGTTGACTTTACGGTAGGTGTCAAGGGTATAAGTGACACTTTGAAATGAGAAGAAAGAAATGCCGATGGGCAGCAGGATCTTGGTCCAGGTGAGACTCTTGAACCCCATCCACCCCAACACGGCGTTCAGGTTCTGCATCGTGAAGTTGCCGTATTTGAAATAGAACAGCAGTCCGATGCTGATGGCGATGGAGATGCCGCAGAGCAGCTTCTTCATTCCGGGTTTTTCTGTCTTGTTCATCCAACGCACCAGATAGAAGTTGGCGATGGTGGAGAGGATGAGCTGGATGATGAACTCCGGCGCGCCGTAAGCATAAAACACCAAAGAGGCAAACAACAGGAAATAGTTGCGGATTTTCTTCGGAAGCAGGAAATATACCAGAAAGAAAATCGGCATAAAATAAAGAAGGAATATGTTGCTGCTGAATACCATGGTCGCTGGGTTAAGGATGCAAAGATAGGTTATTTAATGATTCGGATTGTTTTTTTCTGCGGGGATGTAGTCGCACGGCTGTGCTTTCTTTGAGCGGGATGCTGTCTCGCAAAGCGGGAAGGAAGTATTCCGGAGCATAGCTCACCGCTTGGTTGGCCTCTTGTCGCAAGGCTTCCTCAAGGCTGAAATGATACTCCTCGGCTCGTTGTTCGACAGACTTCAACCACGAAGGATAATTCTTGATGTCTTCCACCAACTGGGCTTTTGTCTTTTGTATCTCTTCATCGTCATAACATAGTTTTATCAGGGCTTTTTTACTGAAATCATTACTTAACTTATACAGTGTTGAAGAGCTGTAAATCAGCATGATAACATCTGAGCTAAGCAGCTCTTCAACGAGGTCCACCTCTTCGGTGGAGTGATGTAGTTTGTCGAAATGAATCGTGCTGTTATAGTACCAATAGGGACAAGAAGAAAAGATGGAGTCCATAGGGGTTTGGGCGCAGATGTTCCAGAAGAAGGAGTCGCCGATGGTGATCATCTTAGGTTTGACGGCTCCGGGGATGGCTCGTAGTTGGATGTCGGCATATTGTTGCGGTAGTTTTTTTAAAGGTCTCATCAGGTTGAGCAGGCTTTCTAAGTCATCGTCGGGTTTCCTGATTTTCCCGGGTTGGTGTGGCCCTATCTCCATACGGTTCATCTTTATGCCTTGTTTGGCTTCGATATAACGGTAGATGCTGTCGGCGGCGTATATTGCCGCGAGGTTGCTCCAATGGGTGCCTTTTTGCGGAAACAGCAGGAAATCGACGGTGTCTTTCATCTGGAGAAACCATTGTTCCATGTTGATATGGTTGATGCCCATGGCCTCGAACTTAGCCTCATAATAGTCTCTGGCACTGAGCTGTTTGCCTCTTTCGGGGTGTGCGTCTTCGGGCAGGTATTCTGGATAGATGAGGTCTTTGCCCGGGGCTTGGCATACAAAAAGGGTGATGCCATGCCTTTCAAGAATGTGTTGCAGTTGGTAGAGGCGCAACGCCTCTTTGTCGAATTCCTTGGCCATGGTCAGCGAGTCCATCTTTTGCGAGTAGGTGCCGCCATGGTAATAGTCTTCCACAAACCAAGGCTCATACATCCATCCTTCTTTACCAAAACTCAGCACTCCGGGCTTCACGAACGTTTTTTTGTAGAAATCCCATAAATATTGGTTATAGAGCCTTATGACTGCCGGTCGGTAACCAAAATGGTGTTGCAGGTATCGTTCCAGTTTTTTTTGGTATTGTCCGTTACGATAGTCTTTCCAGGTCAATTGTGGCTTGTTGATAGGCTCGGTAACGCCCGCGAGGGGTTTGACGGGAGGGAAATGAAGATGCTCTTGCAGCATGGGCGCGAAGGCTAACACCGCAAGGATGCAAAACAAGATGTGTGGAATCCGGTCTTTCTTCATTAATATTTAAAATTGCAAATGTATAAAATTATTATTTTTGTACCCATGAAAATCACACCTATTGAATTACTATCTCCCGCTAAGGATGCGGAAGTCGGCATTGCGGCCATCAATCATGGGGCGGATGCTGTGTATATAGGCGGGCCTGCTTTCGGGGCACGCGAGAAGGCTGGGAACTCCATACAGGATATAGAACGCCTCTGCCGTCATGCCGCCTTGTTTGATGCCAAAGTGTATGTCACGTTGAACACCTTGTTATATGATAGCGAGTTGGAACGTGCCAGGAAAATTGCACTGGAATGCTGGGATGCCGGTGTGGATGCCCTCATTGTACAGGATATGGCGTTGACGCAGATGGGTTTGCCTATCCCCCTTCATGCCAGCACGCAGTGTAATAACATGACGGTCGAGAAGGTTAAATTCTTGGAGCAAGTAGGCTTCTCCCAAGTGGTGTTAGGACGCGAGTTATCTATTGATGAGATTCGTGAGATTCGGCGGCAAACCACGGTTCCGCTGGAGTTCTTTATTCATGGGGCCTTGTGCGTGAGCCATAGTGGTCAGTGTTATCTGAGTCATTATATCGGCAACAGGAGTGCCAATAGAGGGGCTTGTGCGCAGCCGTGTAGATTGCCTTGGGATTTGGTGCCCCCCCCCGACCCCCCCAGAGGGGGGGAGATGTCTCGCGGGGGAGTCCTTATCAAAGATAAGCACCTGCTTTGTCTGAAAGATTTGAATAACAACCATAACCTTGAAGAACTGATGGATGCTGGCATCACCAGCTTCAAGATTGAAGGACGGTTGAAAGACGCTGATTATGTGAAGAATATCACTGCTTTTTATCGTCAAAAAATGGATGCGATTTTGGAACGGCGACCTGAATATGCCAAGGGGTCTGTCGGTCATTGTCAATATAATTTTGAGGTCAACCCTGAAAAATCGTTCAATCGTGGCTTTACCGATTATTTCATCCACGGTCGTCAGCCTAACATCGGCTCGCCAGATACCCCGAAATGGAGGGGCGAATATATCGGCACGGTGAAATGGTGCAATTCCGTGCAGATGGAAATTGCTATGGATGCGGCGGAGGAGACGATGTGCACATCGTCTCTACATAATGGCGATGGACTGTCATTCCTGAACGCAAACGGTGAATTGATTGGCATCCGGGCCGACGTGGTGCGTCCCGGTGGTAGAGACGATGTGCACATCGTCTCTACAAACAAACCCCATGGCGCCACCCGCGGCACCAAAATCTACCGTAATTATGACATCGAATGGCAAAAACAGGTGGAAGCCTCCAAAGGGAATCGAAAAATAGACATTGACCTTGTTCTTTCGGAAACTGATGATGGGTATGAATTATTTGTTGGTGGATGTGGTGGTAGAGACGCAAAATTTTGCGTCTCTGCAACAACAACCGAAAAATGTGAAAAAATCGTTGCCAACAATCCCGAAAAGGCCACCGAAAACATCCGTAAGAAGGCTATGCAGTGGGGCGATACGGTGTTTAACCCGGTCAGCTTGGAATTACGGTTCTCTGAACCCCGTTTGATTCCCGCTTCGGTACTTGGGGAGTTGAAACGTGGGGTGGTGGAACGGATGATGGAATCGTTGATTGCCCAGCATCAAGATAACCGTCCCCGTCGCGATGTGTCGATGGCGGACCCTGCGTCAAACCTTCCTTATCCCGAGACAAAACTCACCTATATGGGCAACGTCACCAACCATCTTGCGGAGGAGTTTTACCGTCAGCATGGGGTCACTGAGATAGAGGAAGCCTTGGAGAAATCCTTCTCCAAAGCACCGGGTCTTACCCTGATGACTACCCATCACTGCATCCGTTACGCCAACGGGATGTGCCTCAAAAACCATCCTTCCTATACGGGTCCCCTCTATATCCGCCACGGCGATTATACCTTCCGTTTGGAATTTGATTGTAAGCCATGTATCATGAAAGTCATTTCAGTTTAAATACGGTATTTATTCGGCCATTTACCGAACGAGCAGCGAACTAACTACGAAACAAATCAACTAAATTACTATGAATATCTGGCAACTCTTTAGAAACGTGAAGCCTTTTGTGAAGCCCTACAAATGGCTTGTCTTTGTCACTTTAGTGCTTACGCTCATCGGCTCTCTCATGGCTCAGGTCAATGCCATCGTGCTGGACTGGACGGTCGATCAAGTCAACGGCTTGGTGACGGGTGGCGTGGAATGGGGCGCACAGGCCATCCGCATCGTCACCATCATCTCGATCGTGTTACTCGGCAAGGAAATCCTCTCCGCCTTGATCACCTTCGCCCAAAACTACTTCGGTGAGCGGATGCGTATCTTCGTCTCACGCGACCTCGCCCAAAGCGTCATCGAGAAGGTGCTGACCTTCCGCATGGCTTTCTTCAACTCGGGCGACAATGCCACGGGCAAGCTCCAGGCTCGTATCGACCAAGGCGTGAGCTCCCTCTCACGTACCGTGCAGAACTTCTTCATCGACCTCTTGCCTTTGTTCACCAGTGCCTTGCTGGCACTCATCCTCATGTTCATCGCCAACGTCTATGTGGGTCTGGTGGCCTTGGGTATCGTGCCTATTTACTTCTGGATTACCTACCGACAGGCACGCAGGCTGAAAGGTTGGCGGCGTGAGATGCGTTCGCATCTGGAGACCAAGAGCCAAGGCATCAAAAACATCATAGACTCCATCAATGTCATCAAGAGCTTCAACCGCGAGCAGATCGAGGGTCAGAAACAACTCGACATCCAGAACCAAGTCACTGAAAACCAGATGAAGACCCGTAAGGTGGCCTTTTATTATAATGGTATCAAGAGCTTTGTGAAACAAGTCGGCACGGTGCTGGTCATCATCCTCACCGCTTACCTCGTGCTGATTGGCTATCCGGGCATGACCATCGGTAAGATCATGTACCATGTGATGCTGTTTAGCAACGTCATCGCCCCCATCACCCAGCTACAGCGCATCTTCGACGACGTAAACGATGCCTTGATTTACGCGGAAGGCTTCTTCGGCATCCTCGACTCGGAGAAGGACATCGAGCCTTCGGGCAGTTATAAACCTGCTAAGATCCATGGCAACTTCGAGTTGAAGAATGTCGATTTCACCTATCCCAACGGCACCCAGGCCTTGTTCGACGTGAACATGCGCATCGAGCCGGGCAAGATCACCGCCTTGGTGGGTCTTTCGGGAGCCGGCAAGAGCACCATCGTCAACCTACTCGACAAGTTCTACGAACCTCAGGTCGGCTCAATCACCCTCGACGGGGTGGATCTGCGTGAGTACGACACCAAGTATCTACGCGAGAACATCGGCCTGGTGTTGCAGAAGAACCACATCTTCGACGGCACCATCGAGGAGAACATCCTCTATGGCAATCCCAACGCTACCCATGAGGAGGTGGTTGAAGCCGCCAAGAAATCGCATCTCTACGACCAGATCATGGGTCTCCCCAAACAGTTCCAGCACAACGCCGCCGACCTCTCGGGCGGACAGCAGCAGCGTGTGGCCATTGCCCGTATGTTCCTGAAGAATCCCTCCATCATCTTCCTCGATGAGCCTACCGCCAGCCTCGATGCCATCGCCACCGAACAAATCAAAAACAGCATCGACGCCATCAAGAAAGACCGTACCGTCATCATCATCTCGCACAGCATCTCCCAGATTATCGATGCCGACTACATCTACGCCCTTCAGAACGGACGTGTGGAAGAATCAGGCGACCCCGACGAGATTTACAAGAAAGGCGGCATCTACAAGGAGATTATTGATGCTTCGGCAAGGAGTTTAAACATTGAGAAGATCGCCAGGACCATTGAAGATAAATAGGACTATCATAAACTGAAAAACATCTGAAAGACATGGAAATAAAACTACCACCCAGCATTAAGTTAAACAAACAAGCTGGTTTTTGGAAACAGATTGGAATGATTATCATCGGTACCACGATCTCTTTGGTGCTTACCATTGGAACCAGTGTGATGCTTGAACGCAAAGAGCGAGCCAGCGACCGCAGGCTTTCGGCACTTATGGTGATGGGTACCATAGAGGACTTTGCAAACGGTATCGAGCAGATTGTTGAAAAACAACGACGTTGTGACTCGCTTTGCGCATGGCTTCTCAGTGAGCCCGTCGATGAGTTGGAAATGATGCCAAGAGAAACGTTGGAGAATTTGATGTTTGATGCCTTGAGCAACAACTTCGTCTCGTTCGACAAAGCAGCCGAAAACATTTTTTCAAACAACCTTGAAACTTGGAAAAACTTGGGTAATTTCCAGTTCATTAACAATGTCGGTGACTGTTTTACAAGAATGCACAGCATCGAGGATTACTGGAACGACAGAGTGAAAGAGGAGGAAAAGACCATTGATGATATCAGCGGGCATCCGGATCAATATCCCGGGAAATACACTTGTACAAAATGGTTGCGAAACACCAATGTGCGTCAAGCGATGGCCATGAAGCACAACTGGCTTTGCTGGCTGCATTATCAGGCAGAATACATGCGTTTCACCAACAAGCAGAATATGAGTGTGATCGGTATTTCCGAGAAGGATTTGAGGGAGTTTATGGAGGAATATCACAGGGAAATCGTCATTGAGGAGCAGCCTCCTGTCAGTGATGAGTTCTACACTCCGATGCTCAAGTCCGACGACCTATACACTATGGATGCCTATAAAAAACAGCTTGATAGCTTAAGAGTGGGTTTAGAATAGTCAATGAGGGATGGCGAAGACTCTTGACGCTCGTCCCTATGATACTCAATCCTTTTCAATCATCCAATCCGAAAGGGTCTTGGTCTCTTGCGAGAAGGCGATGCCTATCTTAATGACAGGCTTACCCTCGGCTTGGTAAGGAATCGCATAATCTTTCGAGTTGATTTGGTCGAGAGCCTCTTGCGCTGTGCCGCGCATCTTCAGTTCCATCACATAGACCGCATCGCGCATAAAGACCACCACATCCGTGCGGCCACGCGCCACCTTCACCTGCGTGAAGGTGCGACAATTGAAGATGGAGAACACCACGTAGGTCAGCACCTCGTAGTAGGCCTCGTATTTGGTGATGTCGTCCAACTTCTTTCCGCCGAAGTCGAGGTAGGGAATCGAGGCGAAATAGGCTTGCATGGCTTTCAATGCGGCTTCGAGGTCGTGCTTGAGAAGCGATGCGTAGAAATTGCCGGCAAATCCACGCGCGTCTTGGTTGAGGTTCATCATGCGGCTCATAAAGTTCTCCATGAACCCCACTTTCACCTCGGCATTGGGGAAGTCGAGCGTGTAGTTCCTGCTGTAGAAATCGTAGCCCTTGATGGTGAGATAACCCGCCTGATAGAGCAAGGGCAAGGCGGAGGTCATCGTCTCGGTGGGCACGTCGAATTGTGAGGAAGACACCTTGAGTTGCTCCAATTCAAGCAAGTTCGTGTTGAAGCGTTTCATTGCCTCGAAGAGGAAGGTGGGCGTGCCGCTGCCGAACCAGTAATAATCAACATCCTTGTTAGTAAAGGCATACATGAGGCTGAAAGGATTGAAAATGTCGTCCGATTTTTTCCCAAAATGGTAGCCATCGTATTGCAGTTTCAGCATGTCGAGCATGACTTCTTTGGAGCAGCCGTATTCATCGGCCAAAAGTTGGATATCCTCGTCGAACACCGTCACCAACTCGTTCTTGGTGATGCCGCAAAGGGCAGAATAGGAGGGCTCCATAGAGATATTGCGCAAATTGTTCAAAGTGGAGAAGTTGCTGAGTTGGCTGAACTTCGTGATGCCCGTGATGAACACGAACTGCTCGTCGGCGTCGCACACCTTTACCATTTGGTAGAACTCCTGCATGATGCGTCGCACCTCGGTCAGTTGTTCTGGTTTGTGGAGATAGTCGAGCAAAGGCGCGTCGTATTCGTCAAGGATGACCACGGCTTTCAGACCGGTTTTCTCGTGTACTTGTTGAATCAGTTTCTTGAGGCGTTCGCCGGGAGTGCCTTCGGTCTTATCCCATTTGTAGCGTCGCTCGTGCATATCCAACTGGCTGTGAAGTTCTTCGATAATCTGTTTCATTTCCCACTTGTTCTTGCAGGCACTGATGTCGAAATGCAGCACCGGGTATTGCTTCCAGTCCTTTTCCAATTCGGCGATGGCAAGACCCTCGAACAAGTCTTTGCGGCCTTGGAAGTAGTATTTCAAGGTGCTGCAAAGCAACGACTTCCCGAATCTTCGAGGACGGCTGAGGAATACGAATTGCGATTCGCGCGTCAGTTTAAAGATAAGGTCTGTCTTGTCAATGTAGATGCGTCCGTCTTGACGGATGCGTTCAAAATCGGCGATGCCGGCGGTGTAGAGTCTCATTGGTAGCATGGCGAAACAGTTTTTCCGTTGCAAAGTTAATATTTTTCTTTTTATCCCATCTGAGATAGAAGAAGTTGCCGACAGAAGTTATCGAAAACCTCATTTATTTTAGACGAAGAAGATGAGCTCATTCAAGTTGTTGAAGAAATGCCTGATTTTCCAGGAGGGACAAAAGAATTGTCATTGTTTCTTGAAAACAATCTGAACTATCCTTCCTGTTAAATTCAAATTGAATTGACATTCGTCTTTTTCATCCAATCGGTTTCGTTCAATCCAACCAAAATCCGACTGTTTTTGATTCATCCGGTTGGAATCCGACCTTTTTAATGGTATCCACCAGTCCATCCAGCCTCGTAAATATAGTTGCTGAACAGACGGGCTTTACTCTGTTCGTGGGCTTCGATTTCGATGCTCTGGAGTGGCGAGAAAGCTATTCGATTGTTAGAACTTTGTCGAAACATGCTTTCGGCATGGCTATCGACATCAATCCTTTGCAAAACCCTTGCATCAGAGGTTCTTCTGTTCAACCGGCAACGGCCACCGACTGCGTGGATCGCTCCAAAGCCTTTCCCCACAAAATCGACGAAACCGACTTCTGTAAGCAGGTTTTCGAGTCATTCGGCTTCCGTTGGGGAGGACACTGGCGCAGCGTGAAAGACTATCAGCATTTCGAGAAAAATAACTAACATACATTGCCCGCCAAAAACCGGTGAAATGACAAAATAGAAGACGGATGTTGCTGGTTTTTGGCATATTATTTCGCTGTATGGTCCAAAATACATATTAAATAGAGTGTTGGAATAAGTGCTTCGAAAGGAAATAATTTTCCGTCCAAATCCATGGTTTTTGATATACATTTGGACAAAATTCGTTTGATTTCCGTCCAAATCTCACTTTTTTTAGTTGATTTGGACAAGAATGTGGGAGTGAATTCGTTGATGAGTTAGAATATTTTTGGGCCAACTGGGTGCAGGATCGTGACGACATCGTGTTTGTGGTCTGCGGCAGTGCCACCAGCTGGATGAAGGAAAAACTGGAGGATAAGCAACCGCTCTCGTGATGAGCATTATTGGCA
>JAEEGH010003818.1_pt1 | contig 39125 bp, 56 predicted proteins | sample 9134181 | NCBI WGS metagenome assembly JAEEGH01 (sample SAMN16246544, study PRJNA631951) | gut metagenome | biome: gut microbiome; feature: rumen; material: DP-attached | host: Bos | place: Iran: Karaj | collected 2018-10 | reverse complement strand
CTTTGAAGCCCCCAGGGTGGGAACGCAGCAAGGGTATTAGGTCGTAGCGGCGCGATGCAGGTAGCTGCGCACCCGCCTCTTTAGCGCAGTTGGCCAGAGCACGTGATTTGTAATCTCGGGGTCGTTGGTTCGAATCCGACAAGAGGCTCAAAGATAAGAAATAGACCGCGAAGCACTGTTAATTCAAGTGTTTCGCGGTTTTCTTTTTTATGTGATGGCAGAGTGATTGAGGCAATAGTTGTACATACATTGTACATACACAACAAAAAACAGCCCCATTCTCACGAATGAAGCTGCTCAACAAAGTTTTTTCTTTCAAAGTGGCCTGCCATAAAAATGAAAGGAGGTTTAGGCTAAGCCGCTGCAAAGGTACGAACTATTTTCATATTAAATTCTTAATAATACTTAATTCGTGTCTTCGCGACTATCTTTCTTGTGTGCCAAAGCATATAAACTTATGAGAGACGCACAACATGCAAGGTATGGTGTCTGGTGCATTACGTCGCCGGTCATGATAGAAGTGGCTGTTATATAGACTATGCACATAACTACATAAACTGTCCCCCAAAATTTATCTTCATCCTTTACGTTCGGCCTGAAGAGAAAGTATATTATTATTGTGGCTATCAATGAAAGCCAAGGTAATCCAACACCAATATACCATATCCATTTCTCAGGTTGTTCGACGAACCAGCACAGCACATAAAAGTAGATCGCTGCCAAACCTATGAATCTGTCAACCTTCATACTCCCACATGTTTATTACCCGAGCTTTCTTTTTTCGACTGTCTCATACGCTGACAGTCGGATCCTCAGCTGCTCATTCTCTCGCACGGCGTCCTCGTACCTGTCGAGTAATTCTTTATAGATGGCGTATGGAACATCAGGCTTTGCCTCAGCATCTGAACCGACTTCCATATTTCCCTCTCCTGTCATCAGGAACACTCGAGATAACCCAAATAGGGTTTCCCATTTCTCTGCCTGTTTTTCACCGAAGCCACGTTCACCATTGAATATTTTCGTAATATACGACGGTGCAACACCTAACCTGTCTGCTATTTCCTTCTGTGTCAGGCCTTTGTTCTTAAAGAACTCTCGCAATTTATCCCCTATCTCTTTCATATATAGAATATTAAATAATCTTAAAATTACCCTCGTAGGGTTATATTTATTTGGTAGATTACCCAAAAAGGGTTATATTTGCACTCGAAAATCGTTCAATACTTGTTTTAAACGAGTTTAAAAACAGTTTCAAGGTTGCAAAGTTAGCAATAAATTTTGAGAATATGACCAGAAAAAAGAAAATTATTCAGATTCCTCCAAAAAATGTGGAGATGCTTTCACGAATGATGAACGTGGGGAGGGTGACAGTGTATAACGCACTGGCTTACCGTTCCGACTCTGAGAACGCCAAGCTGATACGCCAAAAGGCCATATCGGACTACGGCGGCATTGAGACTACGAAGACTATCCTTTAAAAGCATTTGTTATGAGTAAACCTAAGAAAACTAACGCCAAGGTAATTGCATTACCGTTTCAAAACAACCTCTTCTTTCGCTCAGTCTATGACTGGGAGGGCTGCACCACGATAGCCGACTATACGGGTTTGTGGCCCCAGTACCGTGTCTATAATGAGGAAGGTTACTATATCGGTTGTACCAATGCCAGTAACGAGCTTTCCTGGCAAGCAGCTGTGCGTGGCATCGTTAAGACTTATTTGACGAAGTTCAAAGGATATATCAACTACAAGAAACGATCAGAACAAGAGGAGGATTGATCTATGATTAGGTACTACGAAAGCTTTGATGAATACATCAAGTCAAAAGATGGACTGAATGATCTTCACGCTATCTACGGCAAATGCTGTCTGCCAGTGTTGGCATGTATTGATGACCTCAAACTGAGGTGCGTGTGGATCGAGAAGCATAAGAGTTTCTGTGTCTTCACGAATAATTGGGCTTTGAACGCTGCCAGAGTTGCCGTATTCGGAAACCAGTCATCACGGATGCAGATGCCCTTAGACCTCTCCAAGTACACCTACGACGAGGACGGCACACTGCCTGCCTCCGACATTTTCTGCAACCTCAAGGAGCCTTTTGCCATCGTTGAGGAGCCTTGCGGTGCCGGTTTCCGCTACGTCGGACTGGCTACCCGAGAGGAATACGAGAAATACAAGCGGTAAAATCCCTGCTGTTACGGTTGAACATTATAGAGATACCACTATGGAGACGATGACCGCTACACAGATGGCACAGCTATACGGCATGAAAAGCTCTACGGCCTTCAACAAGCTGCTGACAGAGTGCAAGGTGCTGCGCCATACCGACAAGGGCTTCATCCTGGATGACAGCCTGCAGGGCAAGGGCTATACGACTGTAGTCACCACTCCCTACTTCCTTCCCTCCGGCATACGTGCCTCCAAGAAGAGATCGGCATGGACTTCCGAGGGCCAGCAGTTCCTGCGCCAGCGTCTGGGACGCATCGGCATCTTCCCGGCTGACGAGCAGAGAGACATCTTTTCATTCGAATAACAAACAATAGGAGATTATGAAGTACAAAGTAACAAGACTCTACCCAGACGGTAGGCAGAAGACGGAGGTACTCGACGATGTGCCCGACTATCTCGCGCTGAACCGCGAGCTTGACAAGTGTGAGATCAATTCATTCATCGTCTCACTAAACTGATTGCGCCATGCTGCAGCCTACGCTACACACCATCTGCAATGCCCCTGGAGCCGGGCAGACGCTTCTCGTCGTGACTGCCGAGGACTTACGGGAGTTTGCCCTTGACGTGGCCCGTGCGGTCATGCAGCAGAACGAGCCGCAGTACTTCACGCGCAAGGAGCTGATAAAGTACCTTGGCGTGTGCTCTCGCACTCTGTACACCTACGAGAACGACGGTATCATCACCGCCAAGGAGGTAGGATCGCAGAAACGCTACCTGAAGGCCGACATCTACGCGGCCATCGAGGATGGAAGACTTAAGAGAATCAAAAAGTAAGAAGCTATGACTAAGAAAGAGTACAGGAATTATTGTTTGGCAAAGGTTGCCGTTGTCGTGTTCGGACTTCTGGTATTCCTTACCGCCATCGGATGGGCGGGCGACATGGACTACACCGACCAGTGCATCCTGCGCATGTCCTACGAGGAGTACAACGCCATCAAGGACTCGCTCACCAATAAGTACGGGCATGAGCCGTCGGAGCGTGACATCGCCCACTGGTGGGCAAAGCATCACAAGAGGTAAATTTCTTTTCATATATGGATTACAGGTATCTTCTAATAGGTTAGTTTTCAAAGGTAATCCGGGCAGTTGGTTCGTGAGAATAGCCTGCCCTTTTCAACCAGGGAATGAGGACGGCACAATTATTATATAAGTTGCTTTCATTTATGCCATAGTGCCGTGGCTCTGCCTGAGAAGGTTAAAGACTGGTTCGATCCCGGTCATTCCCACAATTATGATGAAGTTAGGAGATAAAAAACGTGAGTTCGAGGAGAGGCGCATGGACCTCTACGCTGAACTGTTGAGTACGGACATAGCTGGTATGTCGGTGCAGCGGTTCGAGCACATCTACCGCCAGATCCACATGCTCACAGCAAAGATACTTTCTTTCAAAGGAGGCTTGAATAATGGCAAAGACAAAGAGTAACAAACCGACAAAGCAGGAGCAGGTCAACCGCTCAATTTGCGACTGTACCGACTGTCACTGGGCTAACCTCGTCCAGTACGAGGGACCGCGTGAGCCGCTGCTGGCAGAGTGTACCAAGAAGCCGCAGCCGTACTCTCCCAGGTTCCCCTATCAGGTGGAGATCGCCCGTGCCAAAAAGCTATGTCCGATGTATAAGCATACGGACGCAGTAAGGACACCTGAGATACGGGCCAAGCATCGGCACTTTCCGACGGCCTGTAACGTTAAATCAGAGTCACAGCAGGCAGTATGAGCGGAGGATGGTATAAGCAACTGCGCAACATACCTGAACGTCCCTGGTTCAAGGACGCGAACGTGGTGCTGCTCTACACTTTCCTGAAGGCGACGGCCTATGTCGCCGACGGCAAGTATAGGGACGTTATCGTGCGTCGCGGCTCCTGTCCTACTACCCGTGCCGAGATGATGGAGGCTACCGGCCTCAGCTATAAGCAAGTGGATGCTTGTCTTAGAAGACTTATTGGTTATAACGAGATTTTCGTTAAAGGGTACAACAAATTTAGTATCGTAACTATCTGTGATTATGATGCTTGCGACAACTCTAACACCCTTTTTGATGATTATGAGGTACAACAAAGGTATAGCAAAGGTACAACAAATGGTACAACAAAGGAACAGCAAAAGGTACAACAAACCGATTTTACACCTATTATATATAATATAAAAGAAGAAAGAAGAGAAGAAGATACTCTTATAAGTAATTCCATTCCTTATAAGAAGGAGAGAGAGTACAATGATGTGCCCTTAGAAGTAAAAAAGAGATATAACAATGAGTTCAAGGGCATGCTTCCGCCGTGCGTCCGTCTCTCCACTTCAACACGTATTGCCGTCGAGGAGTGCCTGCGCCGTTTCGGCATGCAGTCCGTTGACACTGTATTCGGGCAAATCAAGACGGAACAGTTCAGCCTCGGCAACAACAAGACCGGCTTCATCGCCAACTTCACCTTCATCTTCACGCCGAAGAACTACCAGCAGTACCTCGAACGCGCACAGCTGGCAAGGCAGAAGAAGGAACAGAAGGCACAGCCGGAGCCTCAGCCGAAGTCAAACGGCAGCTGGCTCGATGCCTACAGGGAAGATCATAATTGGAGACCTGAAGATAATTCAAATAACGATTGAGATATGAATCACGAAGAGAGTAAACTACAGCAACAGTGCGCCATTTGTTTCAGGGCAGAGCACAGAGAGTATGCTTCCCTGCTGACGCATCCCATCAACGAGGGCGGGGCAAACACCCGTGTCTCTGGTGCCATCCACAAAGCAGAGGGTACGGTGGCCGGAGTTCCTGACTTCCTGCTGTTCCTGCCTGCGGAGTATGACCGCCTGTATTTCGGGCTTGGCATAGAGCTTAAGACTCCTACGGGGAAACAGTCACAGCAGCAGAAGGATTTCCAGCTCATGTTTCAGGCTGCTGGGTTCATGTACCTGGTAGTTCGTTCCCTCGACGAGTTCCGTCTGCATGTCAACGACTGGATGAAGCATGTGCCTGAGTACATTCAGGAGGCCGTAGCATCAGCATACAGGCAGCTTATGGATGAAGACCTCCAGCGACAGCGTGAGAAGCTACAGAGAATCATAAACAAGAAATGAGTCATGGGCAAGAAGGGTTACAAGCATCCGGGACATAAGCATCCAGTCGTGGCGGTGAAGCCTGACGGTAGCATGGGTGGATATTTCGAGTTCATCCGTGACGCATGCCTTATCTACGGGATGGACCGGCACAGCATCACCGACTCCTGCAAGCGTGGTACTATCTGCTTCGGCTTCCGATGGATGTACGAAGAGGAATACCGCAAGTACTGGCTTCAGGGCCGCACACATGAACTGGCCTACAAGCTTGATCCCAACCGTGACCGCCGTACATACCACTGGAAGAAGGGGCACCACTGCGGGAGTAATGTCTGGAGCAAGGAGACGAAGGAGAAGGTCTATAAGCGTATCGCGGAGGTGTCACGCCAGCGTGCTGCCGATCCTAACAGCAAGTGGGGAAAGGGCTGGGACAATCTTAAGCCCGTGCGCTGCGTAAACACAGGCAGGGAGTATAAGAGCATCAAGGAGGCCGCTGCCGATGTCGGCCTGCGCCCGTCACACATCAGCGGGGCCATATCCAGAGGCGGCAAGGTACATGGATTACAATTTGTCAAACTATAAAAACAAAACGATTATGAGAAGTAGAACAGCAAACTGGTTTCTCTGCAAGATCCGCTATGAGAAGGTCATGGAGGACGGCCTGCAGAAGAAAGTGACGGAACTGTACGTAGTCGATGCCCTTTCATTCACAGAGGCAGAGGAGCGTATCATTGAAGAGATGTCAACGTACATCAGTGGAGAATTTGAGGTGTGGGAGATTGACCGTGCAGTCTATAAGGAGATTTTCTTCTCCGACGATGACATGGCCGACAAGTGGTATAAGGCAAAGCTGAAGTTCATCACCATCGACGAGAAGACCGAGAAGGAGAAGAAGACCACCGTTTACTACCTGGTGCAGGCCGGATCGTTCGAGGGTGCCCACAGGAACATTGACGAGGTGATGGGCGGCACCATGATTGACTATATCATTGATACTGTCAGCGAGACGGCCATCATGGACGTGTTCGAGTACGTGAACAAAGGTAACGAGGAAAAGAAGTAAGGCATGGAGGCAGAGGTGTGTTACATAGCAAAGGATGGAAGTCGCTTCACTGACGCGCTGCTGTGCGAGGAGTACGAGAAGACCATCGGTATCATTCCCAATACCGTTGCCGACCTGATACTGACCCTTAGCAAGCACGACCAGAAGGAGTACGTCTTCGGCATCGCGCTGGTCAGGCACCGCAAGGATGGCTCTGCCACTATCTACACCCGCTTCACCGGCTGCTGCGACGATGCCCTGGAGTCATTCGTCAACATCAAGGACTTGACCGAGGAGCAGCGTTACATAACGGCAACCGTCGGGGATATGATTGATGCGCTTCGTAAGCTGGACGGTGACGATCCTGTGCAGTACATGATTGTCTTCAGCTCAGACATTGAGTTTCACGGTCCCGGCGTCATGGCCAACCACAATCCCCTGGTATGGAAAGATAACGCCAGCAATGGCAAGTAATAACAATTTAAATTATTAAACAACTATGTTAGAAATGACAAAGTACACGGGCACCAAGACCGTAAAGGCGTGCCCAATGTCTCTTGGAGAGGCAGAGAAGGTGCTGGGGCGCAAGATTGAGACCTCAGCTGTTGAGAACCGTGAGGAGTCAGAGGGCTACCTCGTAGAGTATGAGGACGGCTACCGCTCATGGTCGCCAAAGGACGTGTTCGACAAGGCCTACCGTGTCAGCGAGACACACCTTGACCGTATGAACATCGAGCTTCAGGAGGTTGAGGAGCGCTACCTGAACGGACGTAAGTTCACGTTCACCCAGGAGTTCCGCAAGCTCGACTCCACGAAGCGTGACGCGCTGCGCAAGCAGCTCGACTCCATGGAGAACTATCTTTATCTCCTCTCACGTCGCATTGAGCTGGAGTTAGAGCCGGAGCCTGAACGCGAACAGCCCGACAAGTAACATCAACAGGCGGGCGGCACACCTTTTTCAGTTTCCTCCCGTGTCGCCCTGCCTTTAACACCATCAGATCATGGAGAAAGAGAATGTAATCAACAAAATCCGCAAGCTGCTGAAGCTGCAGTACGGTGCCGAGAAGATCGGCAGCGAGGGAGAGGCCTTTGCCGCTGCTGAGGCTATCCGGCGTCTGCTGACTGAGTATAACCTGACGCTCAACGATGTAGGCACAGAGGAAGAGAAGCAGGAGATTGAGATGACAGAGGACGCCATTTCGTTCGTTGACGGCTACGGCTTCACGTGGAAGAAGGTGCTCATGTCAACCATCTGTGAGTTCAACTTCTGCAGCATGTACATTCGTGGCGACAAGAAGATGCTTATCATCGGTGCAGAGCATAACGTAATCGTCTGCCGTGAGTTCTTTACCTATCTGTGCCAGGTGTTCCGCCGTCTGGCCCAGCAGCGCCTCGACGAGCATCAGCTGGAGCTTTATGCGGAGGGCAAGCGCCTTACGGATAAGGGATGCAAGGAGTTCATACGCTCCTATCTGGAAGGTACGGGCTTCGGACTCCATGACAACTACGAGAGCCGTCAGCCAACGTCTGAGGAAACGGCACTGGTGCTTTGCCATCAGAAGATGGCCGAAGACTATCTCCACAACAAGACCAGCTATCAGCATCAGGGCACCCACAAGCCAAAGGAGCGTGCGGTCTATGAAGAGGCCTTCATGGCTGGATTTGATGACGGGCTTAACGTCAGCCTCGACAAGCAGATTGAGGGCGGCAAGAAGCCCACTCAGGCAGAGTTATTTAAATAAAGTTCATCTTTAATTAATTAAAGTTCATCTTTCAGAAGCAACAATAACAATGAGCGAAGTAAAGACAAATGATCCTGTTATGACAGGTACGGAGGGTGAAGCCCTCACAGACAACGGTCATCTGGACTGTCAGACCACAAACACCATGTGGTACGAGTAAACAAGGTTTTATCTTTCAAAAATAGAGAAATAATATGAACAACGAAGAAGAAAAAGTACCAAAGATTCAACTCCTCCTGACTGGCTGTTTGGAGCCGTCACCGATGAACCCGAGAAAAACGTTCAATGAGGAGGCGCTGCGAGACCTGGCAGACAATATCAGGAGTCAGGGACTTCTCCAGCCTATTACCGTTCGCCGAAAGTTCGACAAAGAGTCAGGCATGTACTTCGGCAATGTATGGGAGATCGTCTGCGGCGAACGTCGCTACCGTGCCTGTAAGATGGCCGGACTGCTCGAGATACCCTGCATCGTCCGCGACATGACCGACGATGAGGCTTTCGATACGATGATTACCGAGAACCTGCAGCGTCAGGACGTTGACCCCATTGAGGAGGGTGTGGCCTTCCGTCTGCTGGCAGAACGTGGCACCAAGGCCGATGACCTTGCGGCACGCTTCGGCAAGTCCGTGCGCTACATTCAGGATCGTATCAGGCTCTCACAGCTGAAGGAGCCGCTTTGCGAGGCGGTGTCTGCCGGAAGGATTACGCTGCGCGGTGGTTATCTCCTGGCACGTCTCAAAGAGGAAGACCAGCAGGCCTTCATCGAGGACGAATACGACGAGGACTGTGACTATACCACCTCCGACATAGAAGAATGGCTCGACCGCCATTTCATGAACCTGTGGCGTGCGCCGTTCCAGGATGGAGAGACGCTTAAGGAAACTTGGAACCCTGACGGCAAGCTCATACGCCGGTGCCTTACCTGCGAGTGTAACACCTGTAATCACGGCTGTCTCTTCGTTGACATGAAGACTGAAGAGCCGCAGTGCATCGACGAGGTTTGCTATAACCGCAAGTGCGACATCTTCTATGACTGGTATCTCAGTCAGTATGAGTCACGCTTCGTATTGGCCGGTAAGCCTGCCACAGCTGGATCAGTGGCCATTGTCAGGGATGACTACGCCTACTATAGCGACGAGACCAAGGCACGTATCAACCGCTTCGCTGACAAGCTCACCTCTGCTGGCTATCGTATCTTCTCCACCAAGGAGCTGCCAGTGCGGGTGTGGAGTGAAGCCAACATTGAGGGTGAACTGGCTGACGGCACAGCAGTGGAGTGCATAGACATCACGGAAATGGCACGAGGCTCACAGATGAAGATGCACGTCCGTCGTATTCCTAACGCTGAGGCTACCCGTCCTTCTGATCCTGCACAGCCTTCCAACTATCCTGCAAGGCTTGCGGAGCGCTCTGCCACCATTGAGAAGACTGCTGACAAGAAGGTTGCAAGCTATTCCAAGAAGAATTTCGATCGCGATAAGTATGTGGCCAGAAAAGGACAGTTGGAGGATTGGGAGGAGAATATACTTATGGCCATCGTTTACAAGATTATCGACTGGAAAGACAAGAAAGAGTTGATACCTGGCACAGAGTACAGTACGGCCAGCTATAGCCAGTTGGAGCGCTTCATCATTGACCGTGCCCTGGATGACAGCTGGAAGCGTAAAGCCATTGCTACCTTCATCACTTCTCTTTACAACGAGTCGTATCTGGAGGAGGCTATGAAACATCTCTCCATCGAGGCCCAGGCCTTCATCAGCGACACACGCTTTAAGGCTGAAAACCGCATCAAGGAGATTAACGACGAACTGCGCGAGATGGGTTACGACGAAAAAGGTAATAAGATATGAAATGTAAGTGTATAAAGAAACGCTCCTTTACCGGCTTTCTCGAGGTCGGCAAGGTTTATGAGGCAAAAGTGCGCAAGGTGGCCGGAAAGAACATCTATTCTTTCTGTGGCGGTCGCCTGCAGCTCTCAGACGAGACGCTGGGCATGTACTTCGAGCGTGTGGAGGATTAGGTATGAAGGAACTAAGGTACTGCATCACGGCCATCAACCGCATGACGCGCCAGCGTGAATCGGTCACACGTCCCTACGCCAAGGCGACTGCCGAGAAGATGCTACGCAGGGAGAAAGCCAAGCCACCGGCCAAACGTAGCTGGATCTATCCTCGCATGGAAGCCGTAGAGCCTCAACAGTTGACAATTAACTTCAAAACAGAATGAATATGGAATTTATCGTATCACGCAACAGTTTACTGCGGGCATTGCAACACGTCCGCTGCGCCATCACCAAGCAGGAGATACAGGTGTTCAAAAACTTCGTGTTCTCCTTCGAAAGTGAAATGATGACCGTCCACGCCAGCAATGGCCAACTGTGGATGAAAGAGACTATTGTCCTCGACAAGATTACTTGCGAGCGTCGGCCTATCGCCATCTATTACGACGACATCCTGAAGCCAATCAAGGCCCTCGACGAACAGCCGTTGCGCTTTGAAGTATATGAGTACCAGGTAATAGTGCATCACTCTATCGGCTCGTTCCGTCTGCCTCTCTATGGGAACGCCTCGGAGTTCTTCGACTTCAAGGCTCCCACTCCCGACGTTGAGGCTGATGACGGATGGCAGCTGGAGTATGAGGCTCCCTGTCTGAAGTCCATCCTCGGACGCTGTAACTTCGCTATGGCTCAGGATGAACTGAGGCCTGTCATGAATGGTGTATATTTCAATCTTACTGACGAGTTCTGCGATTACGTTTCTTCCGACGGCCACAAGCTGGTACGTGTCCGTAAGTATCGTAGTGCTGACAGTACTTTCGTTGTCAACAATCTTTCCTTCATCATTCCTTATCCCGTCGTTAAGGCGCTCATGAAGGTTATGCCGTCCACCGGCGATGCGACTGTGCAGTACCAGAAGGAGCTGATGAAGGAACACACTCATACTAACAGTAACGGACAAAGGGAGAAATACCTTTCTACGGAGAGAAAGCCACAGTGCCGTATCATCATCGATGATAACCTGACACTCTCATTCAACACCGTTGAAGGTATCTATCCCAAGTACTGGAGCGTCATACCAAACAGTCACAATTTCAAGATGACCATTGACCGCAAGGCACTCATTAAGTCCTGTGACCGTCTTAGTCTCTTTGCCAGCACAAACAATTTGGTTAAGATGACTATTGACAAGACAACTATGAAAATCGAAGCAGAAGATTTCGATTTCTCCCTGGCCGGTGACGAGACGCTTCCCTGCGAGTGTGAACCGTTCGACGGGCGTTCTCAGATAAGTCTGCGCATCGGCATGAAGGCAGTCAACGTGTCACAGACGTTAAAGGTGCTCTCAACTGAAAAGGTGACGTTCCTGTTCCTGGATCAGTCGCGGGCCGTCCTCATTCAGCCTCAGCCTCAGCCGGACAACGAGGAGATTACCATGCTGCTTATGCCAATGTTATGTAACGACTAAGCACCATGGACACTAACGTAATGATGGTCAACAATACCGTGCATGTCCGCTTCGCACACAGCGGCGTCGCGTTCTGTGACGTGTGCCTCACGCCTGAAGAGGCGGCAGACCTCTCGCACAATATCCTCATTAAACTGTCAGAATATTACATAAAGAATAAAAAGCGAAAGAAATGAAACATGAATCTAAGAAGAAGGAGGGCAACAAGCCCCGTGTGATGCCTGCCGCACTGGTGGCACTGGCATCCGTCATCGTTACCGTGGTCTTCATGTCGTTTCTCTTCTCCGGCGGTGGCAACGGCCAGCGGCGGACGGATGCCGACGTGAAGATATTCCTCCAGCCCGACGGCCACCTCATGCGTACCGTCGCCGTGCCTGGCTCTGTTGTGCCTGCCGTCAAGGATGATCCTGAATGCCCAAAGTGCAAGGCTAACCAGGTCGCCATCTGCAAGCAGGCTTTCGTTGAAGTGTTGGACTCTATGAGGATTGGTGTTGAATAGCTATGGAGAAGATCTTTATCCTTATGGCCGTACTCACCTTCGCCTTCGCGGTGGTGTACAGCGTCCGCAAGTCCACACATAAGCAGTGGAACTTCGACACCATGATTGGTGTGTTCTTCGGCATCCTTATCTCCCTGTTCGTGTTCATGGCCTTCTGGTTCTCACAGCATCAGGGCTGGTAACAGTATTAACAAATTTATCGACTAAAGAAATATGGCAGAAATTGCAACTTACACCTGGTCCACCTTTGAGGAGGAAGATGCCAAGTTTGGCCTCCGTGTGGGATTCCAGCAGACTAACGACTACGACCTGTCTATGACGGGTATTCTTACAGAGGCACGTCGTTATACCAAATACCAGGCCGTCATTGACGGAAGGACGCTCTTCATCAATGACAAGGGTGTCGTGAAGAAGACGATACCTGATTCAGAGTACACGGATCGTACTGTTAAGATAGTGACGTGCGAGATGACAACCAGCTACGGCACCTCTCAGGCTATCACCCGTGGCGTGTCCGGCGACTCCGAGGAGGTGGCCACACTCGACGCTATGGAGCCTCGCGACCAGTTCGCCATCTACGCCATGCAGGGTATCATGGGCCACCTCGTAAAGAATCCTGCTGAGATGGACGATGCAAATATCCTCTTCTACTGCCGTGCCGCATACCGCTGGGCACAGGGCATGATGATTGCGTCGGCCGATGCACGCGCCGATGTCAAGAAGCAGCAGGAAGACGAGGGTGGCGGCGGTTCTCCAAGCCCTGCACCATCACCAGCACCCGACGTTGACCCCGAAGAGGAGGAAGAAGAGGAGCTGAAGAAGCACCTCTCCGTCAACACGAACGCCATCACCAGCATGACCGACAAGCTGCTGTACAACCTCGGCCTCGATGTGCAGAACCTGCGCATACAGCAGAGTAACGAGTTCAAGAAGATCAAGGCCGACGGCCTGAAGGTTAGCGGCTCCGACAAGGAGGATGCAAAGCCTATCATTGTCGCCGGAACCGATGACGAGGACGCAAAGCCCGTACAGGTACAGCTCCCCGAGGAGTTCGTTATGAAGGTGGAAGGCTCCGGCGATCAAGACGCAGAGCCGCTGCATATCCAGCTGCCTGACGATTACGAGATGCCCGTTAAAATCGAGGACACCGTGACCGTAGAGGTAGAGGGTACGCCCGACGTGAACATTTCGAACACGCCCGACGTCCATGTCACCAATACGCCTGATGTCAGTGTCACAAACATGCCGGACGTTCCTTCTGAGCCTGTTAGAATCTCTGGTACTGTCAGTGTTGACAACTTCCCTGAAAGCTCGACGAGTAGTAACTCCGACGATTAACGCCTATGCCGTTCAAAGTAAAGTTTCAGATCTTCGAGCCGGGCAAGCAGGCTCCTGACTTCACCACCTCCGATGCACGCCTGGCAAAAGTGGAGTACCGTGACCGATGCAACAAGAAGGGCTGCGCCTTCACGCGCATGACCACAGAAATAGAGTGCATCGACCTCACCAAGCCTGAGCAATACGTCTGGCTGGTCTACCGTGTCCGCAAGGCCATCCGCAAATACTACGGCGAAGGCCGCAAGCATGAGGACCTTATGGCCTCGCTCGATTTGGAGAAGCAGCTGGATAACTGGAACACGCGCACACGGTTCCACCTGCAGACACATCCCAAGTGCAAGCCCGACGATGAAAAGGCCTTTGCCTTCTTTCAGGTCGTGGAGGAATGGCGCAATGCCTGGCACAAATACTTCACCTATAAGAAGCGTGCCGACAAGGATCCTGACGTAGAGCGTGAGATGAAGAAACAGTGCTACGACTTCGAGAAAGAGATTGACAAGTATGTAAATTTGGTTATCGGCCTATGACACCACTGGCAAAGTTTGACCCGGACACCGAGGCTATGCGCCGGTCTATCGATCATATCCTTGAACATGCTCCCGTGATGCACCTCACGCTGCGGGAAGTGATCTCTACGCTGCGCCTTATCAGGCTGCATGCGTCCCTTGCAGACCGTCAGTACGGCGACGTGTACGTCCATAACAACGACGTGCGCCTGCAGTACTGCGACGATACCGACAAGTTCCTGGCACTGCTGCTGGAGTGTGAACAGCGTGACCAGCTCCTGGGCACCAAGCGCTGTCGGATGCGCTTCGGCGGTACTCCCTACCACTGGCGCAAGGTGGCCAAGGACTGCGAGATTGTCACCACCGAGTCATCTGTCAGCGAGGACGGCGGCTACTATGGCCGTGGCTGGGTACTTGCACCGAACATCGCCACACTCCGCAAATGGATCGTGGCCACCACAGAGAATCCCGAAATTAAACGATTGAAGGTATGAAGAGAGGCAGGTATTATGTATGCAATACAGACAATGTAGCTGTAACAGTTGAAAACCGCTCACATGACCCGTGGGAGTGGGTAGTCATCATGAAGAAGGGAGAAAGATACTATGTCAATGAAAGTGGTTTCCTTGAAGTAAATGGTGGTTATGTCACGAGAGAGAGTCAGTATGAAAGCCTTCGCAAGTATCTTACTCTTTACGAGACAGAGGAAGAAAAAGAGGAATGGAAAAAGTTCCGGCGCAATGCCATTGTTTCCTTCATTCAAGGGATTCTCTCTAATTCTTCATGGCCAGATGCTTCAAGCGGAGGTTTCTATAAGAAAGACGTGGTTACAAATGCCATTACTTATGCGGATGAATTGATAGAAAAACTAAAATCGGAAGAATTATGAATGATCTTACACTAAGACTGATTGCTATCCTGGTAATATTTTTATTCTTGTTATGGGTATGGCGAACAAAATAAGGACATATAACATCATGCTCTCCCGTGTGTTCCCGACAACACACCCCAAGGCAGGGCAAGAGACTGACTTCAAGCCCAAGGTGATGGCGGCTCTTAACGGTATGCCATGCTACCGTAAGAAGCTGCACACCATCAGGGCCAACTACGAACTATGGAAGAAGCGTTTTGAGGAGGTTGAACGTGGTTACGCCGTCATAAAGCTGCGGCAGTGGATCGGCAGTCCCTACCGTAGTAAGACGGTACTCATTAAGACGCTCACCTCCAAAGACGGTATAGGCATCCAGAAGCTGACATTCTACACAAGCCGTATTGTCTATCCTACGATTGATAATAACTATCAGCCCACCATTCTTGAAATCTCCAGTAATGACGGACTGTCAAAGGATGATTGGATAGACTGGTTCCGAGGCTACGACCTGTCACAGCCAATGGCAATTATTCACTTTACTGATTTCCGCTATGAGTAAGACGTTATTACAGATAGGCGACTGTTTCCAACAGGCATGGAGAGGTTGCAGAAAACCCATGTGGTTTAAGGTACTCGACATTAACAGGGAAAAGAACAGTCTGAAGGTTGAATGCCATTCTGTAGAGGGCTATTCCCATGAAGAAGATTGGGATGACCTCGATGTTACGGAGATGGCTTTCGAAATTGGAGAATATAAAATGATTTAGCTATGATTGTAAGACTGTTGGGTTTAGGCGCTTTCTTTGTCGCCTACTGCATTATTGGATATGTCGGCATTACTCTGGCACAGAGTCTCGCCGAGGATTTCAGGAACCAGCAGGAGGATATGCACGATGACGAATAAAGGGTAAGGCTATGTGTACATTCATGTCAAGAGACGGCTATAAATTTTGGATTGGCAAGGAGCTGGATAGGTCTATCGCCTATCTATACAAGGATATAGGGGATAAGGACTGGAGGACTGTCACCTATAAGGAGATCTTTGCCAGGAAGAAAGCAAAGCAGGATAGCCATATCTACGAGAAGCGTAGGCATGAGAAAGTGAGGCCTTGCGCCGTGTGGGTATTCTACAATGAGCATGGGATTAACGACATTTTTTTCAAAGGCTGGTGGATATATGTTCGGACGCTGGCGGGTGACTTCGCATTAAACTTCCGAAATATGCGCAAAGACCTCATAATGCAGGTTAAGCAGTTATTCCCCTGTGGCTGTCTGCCATTCGATGACACATACGATGAAATATGGTTTACCGCTTTCGAGAAGCGTTACCACTATCCCGGAAAGAGACAGAGAAATGCAATAGCTTTCTGTCACTGTAGGTTTAACAAACAAGGCTATCTAAAAGAGATAATAAGATGACTACCGTTGATATTCCTGTAGGCACTCCCGTTTTTGTCCGTTGGTACGGTAAGATCGTACAGGGAGAGACCATCGACCGCAAGGGACACTGCGACTGGCCACCCTTCGCCGACTGGATTCCCGTCCGTATGACGATACCCAACTCCGAGGGCGATCCCATTGTCCCCGGCGTGCGTAACATCTGCATGTACCACATGAACCACGTCTATGCCTCAGCGGAAGAGGCACAGCAGGCAGAGGCCGACTTCCAGCAGAAGCCGGTGGCCACCGTACCCGCTGCACCTCCTTCGGCTGACGTTCCGACCGTTTCCGACCATTCCCGACCTCTTCCGACCGTTTCCGACTCCTCCACAAAGGCCAGTCCCTCCGAGGCATGGCAGACTATCCAGAAGTTCAAGGAAGAGCATTGGGACCAGGAGCGCAACCACCTGCGCATTGATGCCCTGAATGATTTCTACCGGCTATGGCGTATTGCCGTCGCTGCAAGGTATGGTGTCACCATCGAGGAGGCACCCGTTACCGTCGTGGCCGTCGATCCTGGTTCACCTGACGGCGACAAGTCAGGCACTATCATCGTAGATACCGAGACGGGGGAGATTCTGCCTACATTGCCTGCTGAGGTGGAGCACAGGCCCATTGTCAGCGAGGAGCGCTATCAGGAACTGAAGGAGAAGATGAAGGTCAAGCTCACCAAGAAGCAGAAGAACTCCACCGGCCGCATAGAATATACAGACTCTATACAAACATCGTTTTTCGATTAACATTTTAAATTTTCAAATTATGACAGAACAAGAGAAACAAGAACTGCGTCAGCAGATGGCACAGGCCGATGCTGACTACGAGAAGGCCCTGGCAGAAGAAGAGGCCGAAGAGCAGAAGCCCAAGCGCAAGGCGAAGATTTACATTGCCGGTCGCGTCACGGGCCTGAAGCCTGAACAGTATGAACCCATGTTCGCCACCGTTAAGAAGGAGCTGGAGAAGGCGGGCCACGAAGTGATTAACCCTCTTACCGACATTCCGCATGAGGACGTCAACAACTGGGCGCTCACCATCATGGAGTGCCTGCCCTACGTAGCACAGTGCGACTGCATCGCCATGCTTCCCGGATGGGAGAAGTCAGACGGCGCACAGATTGAGTATCACTTTGCCCGTGGCAACAAGCTCCAAGTCCTGCAGGTGCGTAGAGTTGGCAAGCCAAACAGAAGGCAGAAACGCAAGTCACAACAACACTCTAAACGTAAATAATCATGGATAAGAAATTGAAGACTCCACACATCGGCATCGACATTGAGACATTGTCGCTGCGTCCTACGGCCTGTATCACCGCCATATCGGCCAAGACATTCTTTTTCGACGGCACTACGGACGATGAACATTCCTTCGACTGCTGCGTAGATGCCACGTCATGCGCCATGTACGGCCTCACCATCGAGCAGAAGACCGTCAACTGGTGGGCCTCACAGTCAGAAGAGGCCAAGCGTTACTTCCTCGACAACGAGGCACTGAAGCTGAAGGATGCACTCGAGAAGCTTGCACAGCTCTATCATGAGGTACAGGAAGACTACGGCTGTCAGCGCATCCTCGTATGGGTGCAAGGCTCCGACTATGACATTGCCGTGCTGCGCAATGCCTTCCGTCAGGTGTTCGACGATGACGAGCGTTCCATCCCCTGGCCGCACGACTGCGTGCGCGATGCGCGTACCTATATACTGTCTAACCTCAACTTCCTGAACCTCCGGGGCTTCTTCCGTGGCTTCGACCCAAGCTACAATCCTGAACGTCCCTACGACATTCTGCCGAAGCGTCCGGGATGGGTGAAGCACCAGGCAGGCTCCGACGTGGATCAGATGGTCTGGAACATCAAGTGCGTGACGGACTTCATGCTCGAAGCGTTCTCACCGGCGTTTGCCGCACAGCAATGAAACAGAGAAGGCCTGCATCACTGCGGGCCTTCTCCTTACCAATAACTAAAAACCTAAAACTATAAATATTACTACTAACCTAAAACAATTAATTTATTAATTATGACCAACACAACGCTTTGTATCATCTTTTCTTTCTTCTCCAGAGTATCACCAGCACGACGATGACGGCAATAGCGGCCACTGTCATGCCAAGCATGATCTTACCGTAGTCTATGCAGAAGCTCTGCCACCTCGTAAGCTGTTTCTCTACGGGAAATGGTTTGTCCTTGTATTCAATGCGCACGGAGTCCGAGGATTGTTTCTCACTCTCCTTGTGGCTTACGGACTCGCTCGTCTTCTGCGTCGTTTCCTTCTCGTACTGTAGCAGCCAGGCCTCCTGTGGGGCATTGATGACGCCAAGCAGGGCAAGGTAGGCACTGTCAACCTTCTGCAGCAGCATCTTCGTGTTGGTGGCCGTACTGTCACTGCGTGCGGTACTGTCGGCCACTGTCAAGGTGTCATGAACTTCCACGCGCTCGGTCTTCACCGTCTCTACCGGCACATACTGGATGCTCCTGCAGCTGCATAGCATCGTGGCCACTATCACTATCAGCAGGCACAACATGAGCGGAGTGCCGCATCCTGAATTGTTGATCAGCATCTGGTGGTAGTACCAGTCCCTGTACTGTTCCCTTGTCATCATAAGCTATCAATGAATTTAAGTATTCCTTCTATGTGTACCCTCTCGATGATGTGACGGCCTGCGTCGCTCATGAGGAGCGCCTTGTCATCCACGTTATCCATGAAGAGGTTTTCCGTCAGTACTGCCGGACACGGTGTCTCGTTCAGCACGTAAAGGCTCTGCTCCCAGTACTTCTGCTTTGCCGTCGGCTGGCGTACTCTCAGGCCGCTGGCCTTGGCTGCGTCGTACAGGCATCCGGCCAGTATCTTGCTCTTCTGCGAGGCCTTCGGGCTTACCCTCACGCTCCAGCCGTTGGCACTGTGCCACTGGCCGTCGCTGCCGCTGGCGTCGAGGTGCAGGCTCACGTAGATCACCAGCTTGCCGGGATTGTCCCTGCATATCTCCTTCACCCTGTTCACTCTCAGGGCAAGCTCACGGCTGCGCTCCAGCTTCGCGCTCGGCGTCTGCATGTCCTTCGGCAGGTCGTTGGCCGTATAGTCCACCTCCACCTTCAGGCCGTAGGCCTCCAGCTTCGGTTTCAGGTCTGCAACCAGCTCACGCGAGTATATCGCCTCGCGTAGCTCCTTGTCAGGCGACATCTTGCCTGGTTCCCTCAGTCGGTGGGCTGTTCCGAAAGCCACCACTACGTTCTTCTTATCCATCAGAAATTATCATCGTTAAATTCTGTCCTGTGCATCGGCGGCGGGCCTTGCGGATGGCGGGGCTTGCGTCCCCGCTTCGGCTTGTCATCCTTCATCAGAATGTCGCTCAGCGGCACGTTAAGGTGCCGTTCGGCCTTATTCACCATCACACGCTGCAACGCCTTCGCTATCGGCTGGTCGTTCTCGCTGCTCCAGTTCTCCAGGCAGCTCCACACCTCGTAGAAGAGGAACACCGCCACGGCAAAGCGCACAGCCAGCCCATCGGTAGTATGACGCACTGCAACGTCTACATAGTTCGCTAAAATAATACATATCCAGACTATCAGCATCGTATAGAGAATACGGCGCTTGTACTCGCTCTTGAACTTCCCGTCGCTCTCCTCCGGGTGCTTCTTGTGTACCCTACGACCGAGGAAGTACGCGCTTATCACGTCCAGCACCACGGCCAGCAGACAGGGGATGAAGAAGTCGATGCTCGTCTCGAACGCCATCACCAGCCCGCCGAAGAGGCTGCTCGCATACTGCAGCAGCTTCTGTGCAACCTTCATTTTCAGATCTTCCAATGTCATAGCTCACTCCTCGCTTATCGTTCCCTCGAAGTAGTAGCCCCGTTTCTCGCGGATGATACAGTTCTCCAGAGGAAGAAACCTTTTGTCAACCTTCTTCAGGAAGTCGCACAGGAACTGGTAGCCGCCTCCGATAAAGCGTTTCCTGCCCTCGAAGCGTATCTGCATCTTCAGGTAGTCCGTATTCGGCTTCTTGTCGCTCGGCCTCACCTCGAAGTCAAGGACGTCTATAAGCCGGTCCACGACCTGCTCTATCTTGATCTTGTCGCCCTCGAAGGGACGCTCGATCTTCATGCCGTTGCCCTGCTGGGCCATCAGTTCCGCAATGTTCATCCTTCCGTTGTCTTGTCTGATTATCCTGTCCGTGAGGTTCCTCGCGTCGCAGTGCTTCACGATGCCTATGTAGCTCGGTACGCTCAGCGGGTTGTGTCGGCGCTTGGCGAATGCCTTCTTGTTGCGCTTCCTCACCCTCGTATGGCACTTGCGCTGGTGCTCATGGAAGAACACGTAACCGGCGTAGTCGATGCCCCGCTGCAACCTGTGCGTGCCGATTGGGAACACCTGCCGCTTCTCGTTAAGCTCCTGGTGCAGCTCGTACCAAACGAAGTTCATGATGCGCCACTGCCATTCGTGGAGCTGGTGCTTGTCGTCGCTGATGATGACGATGTCATCCATGTAGCGGAAGTAGTGCTCTACCTTCAGCACCTCCTTCACGTAGCGGTCAAGCTCCGTCAGCACTACGTTGATCCACAGCTGGCTCAGGAAGTTGCCGATTGGGAGTCCCCGGCATCCTTCGTTGAAGTTCAGGATGTCCAGCAGCTCCAGCATCACAGGATCCTTGCAGTACTTCCTGTTAAGCCTTGCCAGTACATCGTTGTCAACGGTCGGGTAGCATTTCCTGATGTCGCCCTTCCAGCAGTAGAGCTGCACACCCCTGTACCTGCCCCTGTTCAGGACGCGCTTCACCTTCTTGCTCAGGGAGTAGCGTGCAATGTTGCAGTTGATGCCCCTGCCCTGTATGCAGGCGTAGGTGTCGCTCGTCATCGCCTGGGTCCACCTCGGACGCAGGCAAAGGCTGACGTCATGCTGGACGGCACGGTCGGGAAAGAACGGGAGCTTGAATATCTCCCGCTCCTTGCCGTATTCCGTCTTCATGAAACAGGAGGTGTAGGGAGAGGGTTTGAAGGCCCCGGTGGTCATCATCTCGTAGAACAAGTCCACGGACTTGTCGAGGTTCCTCAGCACCTTCCGTACCTTGCGGTACTTTTTCTTTCCCTTCGCGGCGTTCTTAATCGCCTCGCGTATCGTTTCCTTGTCTATGAACTTCGGCCAGACATTCCATTCTCTGTGCATATATAGCTCCCGTGTCCCTGTGGTATAACCAAGGGAGACTAAGCCCGTGTGAGCCTTTTCGCAAACCTTCGATGCGCCCTACAAACGACGCCCTACTAATATGCGGGCAACCTCGGTTGGCCGGTGTCGGCCGTTGCCATGTCTGATGTCTTTCACCCTGCTGGTGTGGTCTCTGCGGTCTGGATGGGGCCTCTCCCCTATCCAAGGGGTGCGGCCTGTGCCCAGGCAATATATGTTGAACTTTCGATAGTCCTTATTTATATTGTAAGCTATGTACAGCTGTCACACGTAAGCTGGAACCGATGTTCGTGTTCGAGTTCGACGGCTCGTTGTTCAAATTCGCATAACGGAAGACCGCATTGCTGCTGTTCGCGTTGTCGCCGAAGTGAGCACCCATGACCGCAGACAACCGGGAATATCCCGCGTCAGTCCTGTTTGCCGCTCATGTGGAGCGGCCGACAAAGGAATCTCACAGACTTTTCCTGTTTAACAAATCATTTCAAAGATCACTCATATCCCTCAGCGTTGGCGGCTGCACGGATCTCGGCGGTGAAAGCCTTGAAGGCCTCAACCTCCGCGTCGTTCTCCTTGGTGAAGTTCGACATGATGCGCAGACGGTCTGCTTCGGTGTACTTCTCGGCCACTGCAGCCTCGACGATGCTGTCAGCCGTGACGGGCTTCTTCACCTTGCCGAGGAAGTCGGCCTGGTACTTCGTCACCTCGTTGCCCTCGGCATCCCATCCGGGAACTTCCTTCACGTTCAGGGGAACGATGGCCTTCTCTCTGCCCCAGTCCTGGATCGTCGGACGGGTCTCACACTGGATATTCTTCTCCATAATATTTCTTTGTTAAATGTTTTTACTTTTCGTTTTTCTTTATCAGCGGGGGCGGCTTGCGCCGCCATCCCGCTTTTTCAGGGTATTCCCTCACCGGCGGTCTGCGTCATCCGTCTTGGGTTTCCGCTTTTCGATCTCCGGCCTGCCTTACGGCAGGTTTCGGTTTTCGGCCTCCGGCTTGGGAGTTCGCAGTTCGTCAGGCGGAAAGCTTCACACGGAAGCCGGAACCGATGCGCGAGTACGAGTTCGACGGCTCGTTGGACAAATCCGCATAACGGAAGACCGCAGTGCTGCCGTTCGCGGTGCCGCCGAAGCGAGCACCCATACGTCTGTAAACGTTGGCAGTGGCTTCAACACCGAGGTAGTTTGCAGCGCCCTCATAGTTGAGCATGCTGCCACCACCGAGCTTGGTAATGGCGGTCGTGATGGCTCCCTTGGTGAACATCTCCGTAGCCCAGTTCACACCTGCTACAGTGTTCACGGGAAGCTCGCCCAGGCTCTCGTAGGCCGATTCAAATGCGAACTGGCCCTTCTCGCTCTTCAGGGTGACGTCTGAGTCGGTCATCATTGCCTCCACCGAAGGTGCGCGGAAAATCTCATGATGGGTCTTGCCCTCACCGTCGAGCCAGCGCAGGGCCTCGATGCCACCCTTCCACTGTGTGAGATTACCCCACAGACGGTTACGGCCACGCCATACGGGAACACGCAGGCATACATCGACGGCGATGTTCTGTGCTGTGCCACCGCTTACGGTAGAGCCGTTCACGGTGAAGCTGAACGTCTTAGTCCAGATACCTGTCATCACGCCGTCGGCCAAGCCCTGAACGTTCTCGCCGTCGGAGTTCTTTACGGTCTCGAGAGTGCCACCGTCGGAAACGGCAAGCTGTGCCTCGAACATCTTCAGCAGCGGGCAATAGCCGTTGATGATAGTCCACCAGTTGCTGGCTGTTGTGGCACCGTTCACGAAGATGCTGCCGCTGATGGGATGGTAGATGTAGGTCTGGCCACCGTCGAGGGTGAAGCGTACACCTGAGATCTTGCCCCAAGTAGAGGCGTCGGGAGCAGCGTTAGAGCTGATACCGTGACCGAGGTACTTGTTGAAGCACTTCGTGCGGAACTCGATAGCCAGGAAGGCAAACATCAGCTCATCGTCAAGCTCGTTGATGATGGCATAGGGAAGGTTGCTGTTGACGTTCGCGTTCTTGGCACGGGCTGCTGCCTCGTACTGGAAGCGTGTCATCACGGTCTTGGGGAATCCGCCAGCGTCGGATGAACCGTAGTCGCTGTCGTTGTGGTTCGTACCAACACCGGGTGCGGTAGTACCGAGGACGCTCTCGTTACGGATAGAACGGAGCTGGTTCGAGAGGATAGTGGCGTAGTCCGGGGTCTCGCCGTAGGCGGGATAGTACTTGGCCTTGTCGCCGTCGTACTCGAAGTACTCGTCACTGATGATGAAGCGCTCGTAGGTCGAGTTGGTGCCTCCGAGGATGGCATAGATGCCGACGGGCTTCTCACCGTCATGGGTGATCTGCATGATGTCGGCGCCGTCGCTGCCGTCGATGACAGCTGCCTGACCGCCCTTCGTCTGGTTCCAGTTCACCTGGTTCAGGATGGCCTTGGTGGCCGCGTTCTTCACGCTTGCAATCTGCAGGAGATTGTGGAAGCGCATCTCACTCAGCAGCTGCTCGTCGCCTATCATCTGGTGATAGCCGTTCTCACCGCCGCCGTCACTTGCACCGCGTACGAACTCAATTCCGTAGTAGTGCTGAATCTTTCTCAGTCCGCTGGGGTCGTCGACCGTGTCCAGCAACTGAAGCTTAACTGCTTTCTTAGTCATAATAAAATACTGTTTATAGTGTGAATACTAAAAGTTGTCTCTAATCTTCCACGGCCTTCAGGCGCTCGTCCAGAGCGTCGAGTGCGGCCTGTATGTCTGTAGGGATGCCTTTGAAGTCCACCGCGCCCTGAGAGTTGATTTCAAACAGGATATGATCGTCTGCGTCCAGTATGTAGAACATGCCGCTCTCGTAGCCGCTGCCCACAACCTTGCAGTTCTCCATCAGTACCCTGCCCTCAACCCTCGCGTCACCACCCACCTCAAGGTCGCCCTCGGTGGCTGCTCCCACACAGAAGTGGAAGCAGCCGGAGGTGTCGACGTAGGACAAGATGTTACTCTCGGCATCCAATATAGCATGAAGCACGCCCTCCACATCGTCGGTGCGGATGATACGCTGAAGGGTCTCAACGACTACCTTCTCGGCGAACTTCGCAATTGCGCCCTTCCAGAGGTCGTTAAGGTTGTTCGCGTCGGCGTACTGCTTCTGCTGCTGGTCTGTCGTATTGTTCATCTTGTCTCAGCGTAGGGTTAGGACTGGCCGTAGGTTCCGGCGATGATGGCGGCGATGTCCGTGCTGGAGATCGCGCTGCTCTGTGCGTCGTCGGCCTTCTTCTCCAGCTTGCCAAGGGCCACGTTCAGACTGTCAGCTGCAGCGATTGCAGACTGGCTCTGTGCCTTGGTGTAGCCGGTCAGGGCGTTGATGGTGCTGCCGTCCTGGTTGTGCGTAGACGGGGTGTAGCTCTCAGGCTTGCCCGTGATGCCTGCCCAGGGTGCGGAAGCTGCGGCTCCGGCCTTGTAGACCTCGAAGGCCTCCTCGGGATGCTCGCCTCCCAGCTTGGTGTCGTCCTTCACGTAGAACAGGAGGCCTGTGTCAGACTCCTTCACGGTGTCACCGTTCTGCACGGTGGCAGTGGTCAGTGCCAGACGGGCTTCCTCGTCGGCCACAATCGTCATGCGCTCCAATGCCCCTGCGGGGAGGTTGGCGATGTCGATGGTTCCCTGAATACCACTTGCAGGAACCTGGTCGGCTGCACCTGCAGCACCTACCTTCAGAGTACCGTTCTTAAGAGCGGTGGTGTACTGGTTAAGACCAGCTTCGTCAAGATAATTTGCCATAATGCGTTATGAATTAAATTGTTAATAAAATTATGCTTCTGCCGTTACCGGCTTTCTGCTCTAACCGTTGATGATGTCATCGATCACCGATGAAGGGATGCCGCTGTCGGCTCCTGCGTCCTCGGCAGGCTCGTAGGCCCACAGTGTATCGAGGTATGCTATGCGCTGCTCGAACCACTTCACCGTGCGCTTCGGGGAGTCGAACACGCCACCGCTCGTAGGACTGCCGCAGGTGTAGGCCTCATCGTTGATGGGGTGCTTGCCCTTGCAGTTGGCGGTACACTGGAACCAGTGGACGGTGTCGCCGTCGGTGACGACGCAGTACATCTGATCCGCGTCGCCGGTGGTGACGTAGCTCTTGTCGGGGTCGTACTCCACGCTGGCGGGGTCTGCGTCATAGAGGGCCTTCAGGGCTGCAGGCATGTTGGCGTAGCCGTTGATGCTCTCGTCATAGCCCCAGCTCTTGAACTCTCCGCTCTTGTTGCGGATCTGTGTCAGGCTTCCGGCTGGCATGCGCCAGTACACGGGCTTGCGGTAGCCGCTCTGCGTCCACAGCTTCAGCTCCTTCTTGTAGTTCTCCACGCTGATGCCGTCGGTAAGATCGTACACCAGCTTGGCAAATTCCTCCACGCTGATGACGCCTGCGTCGCGGTACACCTTCCAGCGCTGCTTGATCTCGTCCACGTAGAAGTCGTAGAGCCAGCCTACGAACGTGGTCTTACCGGCGTTGCGCACACTGGCGTAAACGGCTGGGAAGGCGTTCGTATAGGTGGAGTTCATGCCAAGGGCGATGTCCGTGTCGTACAGGTTGGCCACCACCTTCTTGCCGTCGTACATCGTGTACAGGGTGTTGTGCGTGATGCTGTCGAGCAGGTCTGTGTCGTTATAGACGATGAAGTAGTCGATGCAGTAGTCCACGTCGTGGTGCTCGGTGAATATCTGCTTCTTGCAGGCCCGCTGAATGGCGTTCTTTACCTCCTGGCTCAGGCCGTCATAGACCGTCTGGAAGTTCTCGGCGGTGGCATCCTCTGCCTCGCCGGTGTAGGCGGCTGTCAGGTAGCCCCAGTCGAAGAGGTTGGCTGCGGGCAGCGTGCTCTGCAGCAGGGGGATGACACGGCTGTACTCGTCGAGGGCGTCGCGGGTGTTCACGGAGCGGTTGTACTCCTTCTTGGAGAACTCCTTTTCGGCTCCCGTTGCAAACAGCTTCGTGAGGTCCTTCTGCGAGATCATGTCACGGTGGATGATCTCATGGGTGTACTCATGGGGATTCTCGCCACCGTTGTAGTCCGACGGGCTGTCATAGTCGTAGTACTCGTACTTGTAGGTGGGATTGCCGGTGTCGGGGTCGTTGCCGGTGAAGTAGCGGCACACTGTGGTCTTCGGGTTCCTCACCTCGGTGTGCTTCCAGCAGATGTACGACGGGCGCATGGTGTTGTAGCTCGTATTCAGACGGCTACCCCTGCGGGTCATCTGGTCGCCGGAAAGCTCGTCGGTGTAGTACACGGTCTGGCAGATATAGCCCTCCTCGTCGTACTCGTAGCCTGCGAAGGTCGTATTGTTCGACGGGCCGGTCAGGCGGAACAGCCTGCGGATGGTGGCCTGCGATGCCTGGCCGTTCACCTCGAAGCTGAAGGTCTCCTCGTCGTACACGTCATCGTTCTTGGCATAGGCCACGCCCTCCTGCCATTTCTTCGCTACCACGGTGGCGTTGAAGTAGTAGGCGTCGGACGTACCCGAACGGAGGAACTTCACGCAGTCGCCTGCCTCCCAGCTGTTCTCTGCCGTCACGGGCTGGCCGTTGAAGTACACGGGATAGCTGTACGTCTTCGTGCTGTTGGTGACGGTAAGCGTCATTCCCTCCTGGCCTGCGGCCTTCATGACGATGGTAGCGCCGGAGGAGCTGGTGTATGAGGGGAGCATGATGGAGTCCTCGCCTGCTGCCAGTGCGGGGAGGTCCCAGTTGCTGATCGTCCAGTAGTCGTAGTTGAGACGCTGGAAGACACCCTGCATATAGTCGCCGAAGAAGAGCTGCTTGCCTTCCTCGTCATTCTTCGTGATGTGGTAGTTGTCCTTGTGCTTCTTGATGTTCCATGTGTAGATGCCGTAGGGCAGTCCGTTGACATAGAGCATGAACGGGAAGCCGTCGGGACGTCCCATGGCGCCGTCGCGCATGTCCTGCTCCACCTCGCCTACGCCTCCCTTCAGGGCATCTGCAGTAGACTGCATGGCTGCACCGAAAAGACGGTCCCACGGGCGGCGGTTGTAGTACGGACGGAAGCGTGAGATCATCTCAGCATGGCGGTATACCAGCAGCGCACGTGTCTTCCAGAAGTCGCTGTAGTGCGCCTTCAGGTGGAAGGAATCCTGCGGCACCCAGTCGCCGAACTGCACGGCGAACTCCCCGCCGTCGGCGTTCAGCAGGTCGATGGAGAAGTTCTTCTTGTCGAAGCCTGAACTGATGTTGCCCTGTATGTTCCAAAGGATGTTCTTCGTGAAGGCGTTGCCGTCGATGTCGTTGTACGTCAGCACTGCTGGCTTAGACACGTACTTGCTCGTAGGCACCTCACCCGTGATGTCGACACGCGCACAGACACGGGGCTTGGGAAGCCAAAGCTCCGTCTCGTCGCTCCAGTCCTTGCCGTGCTTCTTCACGTAGTCCAGGTCTTCCTCGATGCGGTTCATGCGCTCCTCGTTCTGCTCGAAGCGCCTGCGTGCCTCCTCCGGCATACCCTTCGGGGCGTACATCGTTCCGCTGTAGAAGATACCGAAGAGGATATTGCCCTCGGCATCCACCACCTTATAGATAAACTCCTCGTCCTTCGGGTCCTCGCTGATGAAGTTCTGCCCTACGAGTCCGGCGATCTGCTCTGCCAGGTCTTTCGGAAGCTCGAACTTCGACGTGGTGAAGGTGCCGTCGCTGCGTACGCCGAAGAGGAGATTGCCTGCGGAGTCGGTCACTGCATAGATGTACTCGTTGCTCTTGAAGCTCTCCACGTTCACCACGCCCTTCATGCCGTTCACCATGATATGCCCCTTGTGGTCGATGGCAAACATGACGTTGTCGTCATCGTCGGTGATGACGTAGGCGTAGTCGTCGCTCTCGATGATGTTCAGGCGCACGGTCTCGGAGAGGATCTTCTTTATCTCCTCCGGCATGCCCTTGGGCTGGTACACGCTGCCGTCGCGGTTGATGGCCCAGCAGACGTTTCCTGCGCTGTCGGTAATGGCATACAGGTAACTGGCATGCTCTATCTCCTCCAGCTTGATCAGGCTATCCATCCACTTCTTGACGTCCTCGGGGATGCCCTTCGCCTGGAACACGCTGCCGTCCTTGCGGCTGATGCCCCAAAGCAGCATGCCGTGTGCGTCGGTGATGGCATACAGCCAGTCGTCGCTGTCGAAGCTGCCATAGATGCGGTTGAACACCTCAAGGGCCTCACGCGATGCCTCCGTCTGCTCACGGCTCTCCACGGTGGCACGGCGGCTCTCCTCGATGGCCTGCTCTGAGTCGGCAATGTCCTGGTCGAGGTGCGCCAGCTTCTGGTCGAGGTCGTCAAGGCCACGGCAGTCTACGAGGTAATACCACTTGTCTGCGTCTTCGGCAAACGATTCACTGGCTACGTGGTCCTCCTTGGCGATGATCCACGAACGGCCAATCTGACAGCGGTCTTCTGCACGGAACTGTTTGCCCGGCTCCCACTGGTCTCGGTTTCTGAAACCTATCAATCCTATAACCATAATTCTGTATATTTTTTAAATGATATAATCGTCTACAGTGCAAACAGCATGTTCTCCACCATCTCAAACTTGGGGCCGGTGTAGCCGCTGGGGTACTCCACGTTAAGCGTCATCTCCTCATGGTCTATCCAAAAGCGGGGAGTATGCGAGGACTGGCCACGGTACACAAGCACGTTAGTGTCCTGCAGCATGTAGGCACAAGCCTCTCCAGCTGGCAAGGGCTGTCCGTGTATGAAGGCACCCTCCAGGCGTCCCGTCATCGGCTCACGGATGATATAGATGGTATCGTCGCCCTGCGGGCGCTTCTGGTATTCCTCCCATGTAAGCACCTCGATGACGCCACGGCCGATGTACACGGTGCCGTCGGCACGGATGCCGAAGAGGATGCGGTCGGCGGCGTCGGCGATGGCGAAAACATACGTCTCGTCATCCACGATCTGGTAGCCGCTAAGCTCGTCGAGCCTCAGCCGTACCTCGTCGCTCATACCTTTATTATATACGACGCGTCCGCTGCGGTCTATGCCGAAGAGGAGCGTGCCTGCAGCATCGGTGATGGCATACAGGTAGTTCTCGTCGCGCACGATGTGTAAACCGCCGTCGTGGCCGTCGATGCTCAGGCCGTTGCTAACAACGGCATGGCCCTGGCGGTCGATGCTCAGCAGCAGGTTGCCGCTGGCGTCCACGATGCCGAACAGCCATTCGTCGGAGTCGATGATCTGCCAGCCTGCCAGCTCGTCGAAGCGCTTCTGCACCTCATCGGGGATGCCCTTCGGCTGGTAGCAGCTGCCGTCCCTGCGGATGCCCCACAGCAGGTTTCCCCTGTTGTCGGTGATGGCATACAGCCATTCCTCGCTCAGCACGTAGCCTCCCGTGAACTCGGCAAGCATCCTCCAGCGGCCGGTGTCGGCCTTATACTCGTAGTCGGAGTGGTAGCGATACCAGGCGTCCTCGTCATACACGTACTTCGTGAAGCCGTCGGGGATGCTGGTCTCGTCGGTGGCCTTCAGCTCGGCGACGCTCTGGCACTCCTGCCGCAGGTCGAGCCTGCGCTTGCCGGAATACTTGAATCCGTCGACTACCTCGATGCCGCCACCCTTGATATGTTTCTGCTCTTCCATAATGCTATTGATATATCTGTGTCACGTTCTCTGCACTCACGGGGACTGTCAGCACGTAGCAGTTGAATGCCACGCCGTCCACGTCCACCACCGTATGCGTATAGCTCTCTATCACCTCGTAGCCGTTGCCGTCCTTGATGCTCGAAAGGAGTCCGAAGGATGCCGGATAGGCGAAGCACAGGCGGGCATTGTGGAACACAAGGCCGGTACGTGTCAGCGCCCTACTGCCAAGCACCAGCTTCGTAAGGCCCTTGATGACGGCTGCATCGACCTCGCCGGTGGCGGGTACGGTGCCGAAGCGGGAGGCGTAAACGGCCTTGACCGTTGCAGTGGCCGTGCGGTTCATCTTCTCGTAGGTGGCCTGGTACACGAACGACTGGCTACCCTCCTCCGTCGGATGCAGGGTAACGCTCTTGCCGGTACCCGTGACGGCCACGCCGTCGAGTGTCTGCGTCTCTGGAGTGACGGCCACGCCCTTGCGCTTCGCCGTCCATGACAGTGCCACGTTGGTGTCGGTGTCTATCTCCACGGCTGTCGGGCGTGCGCTGATGCTCACCTCGAACGGCCAGATGGCCTGCTCCAGACGCTCAATGTCGGCGTCGTGCTTCTCCTCCAGCTCGTCAAGCATGCCCTCCAGCTCAGGGATGGCTCCCGGCTGGATATGCTCGCGAACGACGGCATGGGGGGCAATCTGCTCCGTGCCTACGGCCTGCGGGGCTATCTTGTCGGTGGTGACGGCCCAGTTGGCAATCTTAGGCGTCGTCACTGCCTCGTCGGCAATCTTCTCCGTCGTGACGGCTGTCTCGGCGATCTTGGCGGTAGTGACGGCCTCATCATGCAGCTTGCGGGTTGTCACGGCCTCGTCGGCAAGCTTGGCAGTGGTCACTGCCTCGTCGTGAAGCTTCTCGGTCGTTACCGCACCGTCCTGTATCTTGGAGGTGGTGATGGTCCCGTCGATGAGCTTAGCACCGCTGACGGCATTGTCCTGGATCTTGTCGCCGGTAAGGGTGTTGTCCGCTATCTTCTCACCGCTGAATGTGCCTTCCAGCTTGTCGGCGGTAATGGAGTTGTCGGCGAACTTCTCCCCGGTCACGCTGTTGTCGGCAATCTTATCGGTGGTGACGGCACCGTCCTTGATCTTCTCGGTGGTCACGGCATCGTCTGCCAGCTTCGCCGTGGTGACGGCTCCGTTCTGGATGTCGCGCGTCTGTACCAGTACGCGCCACTTGCCGATATGCTCTACAAACTCAAATAACTTCTGCATGGCCATTTAAATATGTGACATTTCAAAACCTTGACGGGGGTGGCAAGCATGACGGTCATCCTCCCCTTGGGGTTAACTGTTATCTCGTAGCGGCGGGCATCCTTCGGACTCTGGCCGTAGTTGGCCCAGCCGCCGTCCTCTTCCTGCTTCAGGGTGACTAAGGGGGCTACGCTCGCGAGTTCAATCTTCACGAGTATGGGATCCTCTATCTCAATCGGTTCGGACAGATAGCCGTTGGCCCCTTCGTCAAATGTGAATGTGGGTATCTTCATATCTACTGCTCACGGTTAGTTATGGTGGAAAACAGGTAGTTCTGCGCTATGGTGAAAAGCTGCTGCGCCACCTGCTCACGGAATGCCACCATCGTAAGGGCGGCAACCTGATAGATGAAAGCGCCCTCCAGGCGTGCGGGTACGCCGATCTCGGTCTCACCGCTCGACGTGTCGCCTACGACGGGCTTCTTAATGTAGGACACCTGTACGGTGTCGCTGTTTGCCTTGGCACTGTACAGCTCCAGATAGCGGTCTGCACCTTTGTACCTGTAGGCACTCACAGGGCGGTCCCAGCTGCCACGGGCGTATGTGTCCTGCTGCATGAGGTATTCCTGTGAGCTTTCGGCTACGGGCTTGGGGGATAGCGACCACGACGAGAGGCGGGCAGACATCAGTCGGAGGAAGTCCGCAGGGAGCTTGACGGGCACCATGGCACCGGCGGCAACCGTCACGCCTGAAACGGCGTACGGTGTCACCATGCTGCTGTCTATCTTCTCCTCGGGGGCGTTCTCGATGACGTATGTCAGCGCATACGGTATCTTGTCAATGATGATCGCCGTCAGGTTCTCCTCGTCCGAGGTCTTGTTAAGGAACTCGGAATCACTGACCGTCAACTCGTCGATGGCTGACCTCACGCGGGTTACTATCTCCTTTACCTTCATAGCTCTTTACGGTATTGGGGGAGTCGGCCTATCCCTTGTGGATAAGGCACTTCCTGCCCTCTTTCTCCTCGATGAACTTGCGCACCTGGTTCTCGGTCTCTACCTGCTCGTTGTACTTACTTGCAATGTAGGTCACGGCTGCTGCAAGGTTCTCAAACTCCAGCTTGTCATCGCCACCAGTCTGCTCTCCAGTCTCTCCCTCGCCGTCGGCCTGCTCAGGTGCCTGCTCAGGTTCGGGTGCTGGCTCCGGCTCAGGTTCCTTGGCAGGCTCCTGTGCAGGAACTTCAGGCTTCGGGGCTGGTGTGCCCTGGGCAGAGTCGAAGTCGGGAAGTGTCGTTGCGGGCTGCTTAGGCGCTGCTGGCTGCTTAGGCGCACCGTCGCCTTCTTCCTCGATGACCTGCAACAGACGGAACAGACGTCCGTTCTGATCGCTCTCGTCGAGTGCCCGCATCGTGAACGGGTCGCGGCAATAGAACTTGGCGGGAATGTTCTTCATCACGTTACCGCCGGTGAACTCCACCTGCACCTTCACGCCCTTGAAGGGAATCGTGGTGATGAGGTTGTTCTGGTTCTGTACGGTCTGATAAATCTTAATCATGTCGCTTCACTTTTAGGGGTTTAGAATAGGTGGCGGCTCTTGCACCGCCACCTTTGCCGTATTTAGCCGTTTACGGTGCCGACGTACTGGTTCCAGGCGCCCTGAGTGTACTCGTACACAAGGTCGCTGCTGTAGTTCACGCCGTTCACGGTGATGTCCTCGTTCAGGAGGATCAGCATGCCCTCGTAAGGAGTAGCAGGCAGGGTGTTCACCATGTTGACGGGACGTGCGGACTTCGACACGTTGCGCTTTGCAATCAGGCTGGCAGGGCCAACCAGGATGCTGTTGAAGCCACGGAGTGCAAGGGCACCGCCCTCGATGTAGATGTAGCGGGTTGCCTCGCGTGTGTCCTTAGCGCCCTTCTTCATGTCAACCGTGCGCTCGGTCTTCGAGATGTTGGTGTAGTAGCGGGCACCCTTCATGTCGATGACAACTGCGAACTTCGAGTAGCCGATCTTGTTCAGTGCCGGAGCATAGATGATGTTCAGCTTACCGAAGTTGTTGTGGAATGCCAGGATCTTCACGCCGAAGTCGGTGGTCTCCTGAGTCAGGCGGATGCGGTCGTTGATGTCCTTCATGTTGATGATGTCCTCCAACATATCCTTACCGCAGTACATATCAGCCTCATCGTGCTCTGAGAACTCGGTGAACTGAATCTTGGTGATGGCCGTCACGTCGCGGAACTCGATGCCGTCGTCGCTGATGCCTAACGTGTTAGACAGCTGGCGAAGGACGCCCTCTGACGTATAGACGAACTCCTCGCCCATCGTCGGGTCAACGAGCATCTTGAAGCGCTTCTGCTTACCGAGCCACAGTGTGTACTCTGCCTTGGCAGAGAACTTGCGCAAAGCCTCGGCCTTGATGTCCTTGATGGCCCAGCGTGCCTTGGTGATGATGCGCTTCTGGTAGTCGGTGAAGACCACGTTGAAGATCTGCTTCTGCAGATAGACGGTCTTCGGACGGGGCTGGAAGTTGTCGGGTGCAACCTCCTGCTGGCTCTCTGCACCGGCGATGGCACAGACAACGAGCGGGGTGTTGGCGGGGATGGCAGGACAGGTCATGTCATCCAGCGAGTCGTTGTACTCGCCGTTCACCTTGGCGGGGCCGTTGATGGCCTGACAGGTGGCCTCCTTCAGTGTCGGGTTGGCAACCACGAACAGCATCAGGTCGCCCTCCTTCTTGGTGGTCGATCCGTCGGCGTAGCCGTCGACGCCCTGCACGTAGATGGTGCTACCCGGAGTCAGCAGCTTCAGGTCGCCGTCGAAGTTCGAGGCGTTGATCTTGATGCTGTCACCGGCGGCGATAGCTGCCTTCGTCTTTCCGCAGAGGTCTTCCTCACCGAGGCGGAAGTGGATGGTCTCGTAGTCGCGGCATGTACGCTGCTGGGCAACGGTACGTGCGCGGTTCAGAAGCACGAACTTATGACAGCGGAAGTGTATCACGTCCTCGTCATAGTCAGGCTGGGCAAGGTCGCCCTCCTTCAACTGTGTGGCACTGGCCTGCGTACCGCTCAGGTCCTGGCCTGCACCGGTTCCGTCAGGATTGGGCAGGTTGTCGACTTTCGGGTCAACAGGGTCAACGGGGTTGTTGGGGTCGGGTACGATAGGCACTTCGGCCATGGCCATACCGCCGCCAGTCAACACGGCAAGCATGCAGAGGATGCAGCTCACCAGCAAATGAAAACTAAACAAACGTTTCATACTAACTTAATTTATTAATCGTTGAAAAAATTTACCTATCACTCTCTGTGTCAGTCATTCTCCCAGTCATCGAAGAATGACTTGCGCTTCTTCTTTTTCTTTGGAGGCGGCTCTATCGGCTCCTGCGCAAGGTTGCCGTCCTTCAGCTGGGTGGCGCTTGCTACGCTGCCGGTAAGGCTTACGCCTGCCTCCTGTCCGTCGGGGCCTGTCATACCTTATTATATTTATAGGGTTCTACATTCCTTCCTCACGCTCCCAGTCGTCGAAGAAGCGGCTCTTCTTCTTGCCCTCCGGCTCACCGGCTCCCGCTCCACCAGTGGAGAGGGTCGGCGGCAGCTCCTGCTCGTCGAAGTTCTTCTTCGGGTTCTGGATGCGGCTGTTAAGGGCCTGCGCACTGGCCTGCTCACGAGCCGTTGCGATGTCGGCGTCATAGTTGCGGGCTTTCAGGTACGCCTCCCAGGTCTCCTTGCTCACGATGCCCTTGGAAGCATTGCCGATGACGTTCTCGAAGAAGTCATCTACAAGCTGCAGGCATGCATCGTCGCTCATGCCACGCTCCTGCTGGATCTCCTTCAGGGCGGCGAAAGAGGCCTGGTAGTTGGCCTTGATCTCTGCCTGCGCCTGCTGGCCCTTCAGCTGGTTCTGCTGGAACTTTTCGAGGGCCTGCACAATCTTCGTCCCGAAGTCGGGGTCGTTGATAAGCTCCCTGATGTCGAGGTCGGGGCCTGCCTGCTCGGCAAGGTACACGAAGGGGTTCTCTCCTTCCTTGGCAGCAAGCAGCATACCGGCAAGCGTCGGGGTCTTGTCGAACACGTCGGCAAGCTCCTTGTTGCTCTTGCGGTAGCCCTCCAGCTCGTCAAGGTCGGCATTGGCCTGGCCGTAGTATGCGTCCTCGTCATCCTCGCTGATGTCGGGGTACGCCTCCCTGCGGCGGCTGGTGTAGCGCTCACGCTGCGTAGGCTCCTTCACTGGCTCCTGCTGCTGGTCGTTCGGCTGCACCTCTGCATCTGTCTTTTTCTCTGCCATAATGATAATTATCTTTGGTGATTACTCTGATTATCCGCAAACGGGGTCGCCACAGCACTTGTTGACCTGTTCCTCGAACCAGCGTCCGAAACTCTTGTCGGCCTTCTTCTGCTTGTTCTCGGGTTCCTCCTCGCCCTTCTTGCGGCTTACCTTCCAGCCGAGATCGTCAAGGGCGCTCTCCCAGCTCCATACGCTCACGCTCTGGTCCTTGCCGGTGACGAGGTAGTCGAACTTCTCTTCCATCTTGATGACCTTGTCGTGGGGTATCTCGTTCTTCTTCAGCAGCTCGGTAACGTCCTCGATGCTGCTGTCCGTACATACCACCACAAGGCTTGTGGAGTGCTTCTTCAGCGTTGTCATGCCTTCCTTGGCCATCTCACGGGGAGAATAGGAGCCGTCGGACTGCTTCTCGAAAAGGGCCTCCTGCATGATGGCGTAGGCCTTCTTTTCTATCTTCTTATGCTTTGTCTCTGCCATGGCGCAAAAATTTTTCGGTAAAGATAAGAAGGAAATGAAGAGGCTTTTTCACAAAAATCCCAAACGTATGGGATTTTTGTGAATTACCCACCTCTTTTCCTCTGTATCTTTGCAACAAAAAGGAATGAAGTATGCAAAGACCGCTTCTTACGCTCGATGATGTGCGTCCGCTCGGTAAGGACTACCGGCTCGACACGGTGAAGGAACGCCTGCGCCACAGCACGGGCGGGCGTTACGACCTCGAACTGCTGGCAGACTGTGCCCGTTCGTGGAACAATAAGGACGGTTTCCGTAGGGAACGCGCGAGGATCCTCCGCTATCTCTTCGGCAACCAGTGGGGCGACTACATCACCTACAGGGGACTGAGGATGACCGAGGAGGAGTATATCCGGCTGAAGCACAACGTACCCCTGAAGAACAATGTCATGGTGTCGCTGTGGATGTCCGTAGTCGGACTCCATGCCAAGCAGGAGACGGAGCCTGTATGCTATGCACGCTCTGAGGACAGCAAGAACCTCTCCGACATGATGTCATCGGCTTTGCAGACCAACTGGCAGAACACCTACATGCCGGACATTCTCGACGTGGTGTTTGCCGAATACCTCATATCGGGTGCCGCTTTCACCCGTGAGTCATACGAGGAGCGGGAGGAGCTGCACGACTCCTACACGGACTACATCAATCCCTACTACATGTTCTGGGAGGCTGGCAGTGATCCGGCACACCGTGACGTGCGCATGATAGGCTACCTGCACGATATATCGCCTGCGGAGCTTTACTTCCGCTTCGCTAAGCCGAAGTACGGACTCACGATAAAGGACCTTAACGACATCTTCCACATCGGACACCAGGGAGAGGCGGGCATCAACGAGAACTTCCAGGAGCAGAACCAGCAGCATGCCTACGAGAACGTCAGCTTCTACACGGCGTCGGACGCTTCGCTCGTACGTGTCATAGAGGTATGGCGTGAGGAGGTCAAGCCACGCTGGCAGTGCCACGATCCGCTGGCCGTCTCGCAGGCCGATGCCTATTTCCGTGTCGATACGAAGGACCTGAAGCATGTCAGGGCAAAGAACATAGAGCGCATGAAGCTCTACGACCAGCAGGGAGTGCCGGAGGAAAAGCGGGCGTTCATAACCGCACAGCATATCGTCGATAAGTACTGGCACTACTGTTTCATGTCGCCGGAGGGACGCATCCTGTGCGAGGGAGAGACGCCGTATGACCACAAGTCGCATCCGTTCTCAATGACGCTCTTCCCGTACATCAACGGTGAAGTGCATCCGTTCATGGGCTTCTTCGTAGACCAGCAGCGTTTCATCAACTCCCTGGTGATGATGAACCACATGGCCGTGAAGTCAGCCGTCAAGGGCTTGAAGTTCCTGCCCCTGTCGCTGAAGCCGGACGATATGACCATCGAGGAGTACGCCAACCAGTCCTCAGAGTACGATGCCGTCTATGTGTATGATGACCGCAAGGCGAAGCGCACGGGCGCAAAGCCGGAGTTCTTCACGCACTCGGCATTCAACATCGGCACGAACGAGATGCTGCAGACGCAGCTCAACATGATACATGAGGTGTCCGGCGTTTCCGGCGCAATGCAGGGAAAGACACCCACCAGCGGCACGTCGTATGCACGCTACTCGCTGGAGGCGGAGAACGCCACCACCACCATCTACCCGCTCATAAAGCGGTACAACTCTTTCAAGGAGCGCCTTGCCCTGAAGAAGTGCATCACCATGCAGCAGTTCTACGAGGAGGGACGCGACATCACGCCCAAGTCCTCTGATCACCAGACATTCTACAAGGCACAGTCGGCCCGTAACGTGCAGTTCCGCACCTCCATCAAGGAGTCTGCAAGCTCGGCGGCATACATACAGCGCATCAACGAGTTCCTCGACCGTCTCTACGAACGTGGGGCCATCGACACCCGCATGTACATCAAGAACTACGACGCTCCCGGCTCAGACAAGATCCTCGTGGACTACGACAACTACATGCAGCAGGTACAGCAGGGACAGATGCCTGCCGCTCCCGTTCAGGTTCCCGGTGCAAACCAGCAGGCCGCACAGCAGGCCACGCAGGCGCTCATGGGCGGCGGACAGATGTTCACGCGCCAACAGCCGGGCGGTCGCCTCACACCTTACAAAGAAGCAGCATAGGATATGGAGATAACACTGGATTTCACTACACTTGCAGGAGAGGTCAAGCGCTCTCTCTCCATCATAGGCAAACGCTCCATCGACGAGCAGGGAAACCTGATGTTCAAGGACATCACGCTCGGATCGCTGGAGGAGCCGCTGCTTGAAGACTATCTCCAGCAGGCGGTCATCGACCTTGTAACGGAGTCCGACGCCTTCGTCACGGCTTCCACTGACAGCTCCATGACGCTGACGTTCCCCACGAACCACAACGATGCGCTGAATCCGGCCATCACGAAGGTGTGCAAGGCATACTGCGTGTCCTACGCCCTTTATTCCTGGTTCTCCGTCGTGGCACCGAAGCTACAGGAGAAGTACATGGGCGACTGCAGGCGTCAGGCCGGTGCGCTCATAAGGCTTATCCACAGCAAGAAGACACCAACCACGCCGACGGCCGTCGGCACGGAGGTTAGCCCGCTTTCAGCATCGACAACAGTAACATCTAATTCATAACATTATGTCAAAGACAATCACACTATCGCTCAAGAAGAGCCTCATCCTTGAGGCCGTAAAGGCCGACACGTACCAGTCAGGACAGGTCGACAAGGCCGCTGACCCGGTGAAGAATGCCGCACTGGCCTACAACGAGCAGGCGGGCGACGAGAAGTACCAGGAGCGAAAGCTGGTGCGTTTCCTCCGTTCGGGACTGGCACGCTTCGCTGCGGCCATGAACGAGTTCGTGGACTCTGAAAGCGGTTCCATCTCCTACACGCTGTCAGACAGTTCCGATGCCATCACCATCAATGTAGTGGTATCTGACCGCTACAACGACGGACTGGCACAGCCCCTGTCATCGTTCGCGGAGGAGTATGTAAGCTACACGATGGACTACATGTGGTGGCAGGCGATCAAGCCTGCACTGGCCAAGGACTACTTCGGCTACGCACAGGACACGCTGACACAGATACGTCTGTGTCTGGCAAAGACGGCTCCCGCTTCTTCTTCTTCTTCTTATA
>JAEEGH010003817.1_pt1 | contig 39131 bp, 33 predicted proteins | sample 9134181 | NCBI WGS metagenome assembly JAEEGH01 (sample SAMN16246544, study PRJNA631951) | gut metagenome | biome: gut microbiome; feature: rumen; material: DP-attached | host: Bos | place: Iran: Karaj | collected 2018-10 | reverse complement strand
GATTACCATGTTGTTTGACTATAGTGCCGCCTTCATAATGCAAGATGGAGACACTATTCTCATAATACATACGCTTTCCGATTTTCATAAGCCGTTCAGCCAAAATGGGTTCTTCTGCATATAGGAACGTCGCAGGGTCGAACATGCCAACCGTCAGGAAGTCTTCTGACCGCATTACCATAAATGCCCCCTGCACCCAATAAGTGAAACCAGAAGGACGTACTGAAGGCAAGTTAGATTCTTTCGGTTGAGGCTTATTCTTTTTTCGCAAAAAGGGCAACAGATGCCAACCTATCTGCCTATAAATGCTCACAAAACCATCATGAGGCGACTGCTCTCCACCATCCAAACAAAAGATACGTGGACCAATGGCGCCAATCTCAGCATTAGCATTCAATTTGTCTATCAAAAGTGAAAGACAATTGGAAGACTGAATCTCTACATCATTGTTGGTGAAGAGCAAGTGAGTACATTCAAAATTTACTGTCAGAAACTTCACCCCCAAGTTATTGCCCTTAGCAAAACCAAGATTATCTGCCGATGGCACGATATATATGCCTCCTGTATTTCTTCCCTTAGCTTGCAATGTCTCGGGATCAATTACTTCGGACTGAGCACCCTCTGCGATTATACGGGTTTCTTCTTCTGTCGCTGCATTATTGACGACACAACAAACCCATGGCACATCGACCTTTGGCAACTCACGCGTTACAAAGTCAATGGTCATCTGTGCACTCTTGTACGAAACGATGACAATACCAAGCTCCACATTCATTTTCTCATCCATCGCAATACCATCAATGCCAAATCAAACGGCAAAACAGAAACCAGATATGCCCTTAGTTTGAGCAACATATTCCACTGCGGATATTTCCAAATTGTCGATTGACTCTCGGGGAAAGTGTCTCGCCACATCTGAAGATTTTCCTTAGTGGGAAACCGCAGCAACACTTCTTTGGCATTGATTTTCAAGAAGTTTATGAGGCTAACTGCTTCCGATTGATATCCGTTTTGCTGGAAAAACTTTTCCAATCGCTTTGTCGCTTCAATCGAATCATTTACTTTCTTCATCGAGAACTTCATGGTGTTGCTGTTCTCGTTGACATTGTAATGATAGAGACATGGTGACAAGAATACCGACTTGTTGGACTTCAAGTGCAAAGGAATAAGGGTCAAACTATCTTCCCACATAGAGAGACCCTTGCCTAAGTTTTCGTTGTGTTCAATAAAGAACTTCCTTCGTACAATTTTATTCCACAAGGCACCATAAACACTCCCGAAGTGATTGAATGAGAAAACTTTTTCCTCTTTATCCTCTTCTTCGTCAAACTGTATGAATGTCTCTCGACCTTCCTTATGTTCCACAAAACCACAACCGACGATATCTGCTTTATGAAGAATGGCGGCTTCATATAGTATCCGATACATCTCTGGTTCTACCCAGTCATCGCTATCGCAAAAACCTATGTACTCTCCATGGGATATTTCAATGCCGCATGATCGAGCCGCCGAAACTCCAGAGTTTTGCTCCATTTTGAGAACCTTAACGTCACGGTTAGGATATTGTTCAATGACCTTTTGCAGGATATCGGCACTCGCGTCACCTCCGCAATCATCGACAAAAATCAGTTCCAAGTCCTCCAAAGTCTGCTGCATCAGAGAAGAAGCACATTTTTCGATATACCTCTCCACCTTATAAAAAGGAACGATGACCGATACCTTGGGAGCGTCTTTATTCTGTTGAGTATCCATTATTGCAACTTACGCGATTTGCCTCGCAACTTTATCCATTTGAACAGGAAACGGTACACCCTAACATACAACCAGTAAATGGGATAGCACGTCAGGAACCGCAGATATTTGGCATCCACATATTTTCTCACCCATGGATGCTCTTCGATATATTGGCGCACTACCTTGTACTCTGAACGGACAAAGGGCACTTCCGGAGCAAAGAATCGTATCAGTTTGCCAATATACACCTTCGAGAGAGACATCTCATACAGGTGCACATCCCACCCTTTCAGATAGTCTTCCAACAAAGTACCTGCCTGCTCATTGATTTTGTCCGTCAAAATGGATTCACCTACGATGGACGATGTATTGACGAAATAGGCGTATGTGGGTTTATCGATTATCAAGACACGATTCACATTCCTCGAAATCAACATATTGGCGAACCAATCTTCACCGAAACTGATTCCTGCCTCCGAAATTGATCGGAAGACCTCCTCCGTAAACAATGACCTTCGATAGATGCCGCTATGCAGATAGGGGTGGATGAGATTGAAAGTCATCTTCTCGACATAATCCCTGTTACCAGTAATCTCACCTTGATTGATTGGATAACTTTCCAGCCACATTGCCTTTCCATCGGCACGGCATGGACGACTCTTCACCATATCATATCCTTCTTGGATATGTTCGTACAACAATCTCAACGCACCAGGCAACAACCAATCGTCCGAATCAAGGAAAACTATATACTCTCCTTGTGCAATCTTAAAGCCGGCCAATCTTGCTGAGGGTAATCCACCATTCTCCTTGTGTACCACCTTGATGCGGACATCCTTAGCTGCGGCCTCTTCCGCTATCTCTGGGCATCTATCTGGAGAACCGTCATCGACCAATATCAGTTCAAAATCGGGAAAGTCCTGCGACAATACAGAATCTATACACCGCTGAAGATATGGCTCAACTTTATATATTGGGACGAGAATGGAAATCGAAGCAGGCATGATCTAAGATGCGAACAATTATCTTTATAGTTAAGGTTTGATTGAATTATTAACTTTCTTTCCGTTTATTTCTCCAATAAGATATGTCGGACGACGTTTCGTCTCATTGAAGATTCGACCGATATACTCGCCCAATATGCCGATAGACAAGAGTTGGACACCGCCCAAAAAGAGTATCACCACGATCAATGTTGTGAAACCTTGTGCGGGGTCACCCCATATCAAAGTCTTTATTCCATAATAAAGTAAAAGGGGAAAAGCAAAAAATGCAATAGCAACACCCAAAAGTGTTGCCAAGCGCAAAGGAACTGTCGTGAATGATGTTATACCCTCGATGGCAAGGTTAAACAGGCTCCAAAAGTTCCAATTGCTCTCGCCAGCCACACGGTCTGCTCGGTCAAAAACTATCTCTTTTTTCTTATACCCTATCCAACAGAACATACCCTTCGTATACCGCTCACTTTCGCGCATTTGTTTGAGAGCATCTATGCAACAACGATCCAAGAGACGGAAGTCTCCCACATTCTGTAGTACATCAAAACGGGTAGAGTGGTCAAGTATTTTGTAGAAAAGCAACGATAGGTTCTTTCTCAACCAAGATTCCTTTCCTCGATTGGCACGCTTGGCATAGACATCTTCATATCCCTCCTCCCAATATGTCAACATCTGGGGAATCAACGAGGGCGGGTCTTGTAAATCGGCATCCATAATGACCATACAATCTCCTGTAGCATAATCAAATCCCGCCAGCATGGCATTCTCTTTGCCGAAATTGCGAGAAAGATCGATGTACGAAATCCGTTCATCTGCCGCTCTCAATGCTTTCAGTAAATTGAGAGTATTATCTTTGCTTCCATCATTTACGAACAATACCTCCCATTCATATCCAGATTGCCCATCCATCAAAGTTTTCAACTCTGGATACAGCAAAGGGAGGGATTTACCCTCATTGAAACATGGTATAAGAATCGTAATTTTATTCATAATATAGTCGTATAAATCTACTTTGAAGATCTTTAAGACTCAAAATTTCTTCATTTCGCCAAATACTTCCAAAAGAAAGTATTCTCATAATCATGTGCAAAAAACTGAGACTCTCCCAAGATTGAAAGTTTCACATTATCTACTGATGTAAAACGATCATCTTCATTATAAGTATATGGTTCACCATTTTGAATTGTCCGAAAAGTGTTAAATCCTATAAGATGAAGAGAACCTAGAGAACAAACTGCACAAACTGAAAGTATCAAAACTTTACGCTCGCTAAAATGAACAATGCACCATTTCGTCCAAATAACAAACAAGATAAATAAAGCTGGAATAGATGCTCTTAAAACGAAGTCGTTAGCATAGTTCATTTTGTACAAGGGTAGCACTACCAATGTTGCTACGGTAGCGCTCAATAGCAGATTTCGATTCAACTCCTTGCGCATCAGACAGACATATACCCCAATTTCTACGAGAATGAATGCGACATAAATCAAAGTCCACTCTTCTATTTTCCAGAACTGCCAAATAAAACCTTTCTCAGCAATAGAAGTCTTGTTCGAAGCATAGTAAGAACCTACTACAAATAACAAAAGTAAAGGGAATCCAACGTTAGCAGAATTAATTATGTTCTTTATATTTGACCATCCCCATTTTCTCACTTCTCTCACCCCAATAGCCATAACAATAGGCAATAATCCAATCGCGCCCCATGGGGAATATAGTATCGAAAAAGAATATAAGAATAGTAAAAATCTTGAATCCAGAGAATTAATGATCAACATCGTTATTAGCCACAAGGGGATGCATTGATTGAAGCACCAATACAAGGAGGACAAAGAGGAATGATACATAAAAAAGGGTTGACTCCAACTATCCAACAATGGAATAGATGACCATGACCACAGAATGTTATCCCATGGTGACAACTCCTTGAGTACCAATCCGGCAATATCCAGACCTCCCCAACAAACAAAAAGTGACAATGCAAAAAGCGCCTTTCTTTGGCTTAATTTAGCATCATTCGTCAGCCATTTCAAGAACCACAGAAGCACGATTGTCAACCCATATGCTGACCACAAGAAAAGAGCCAATCGTGACGCTGTTGTAGAACCGCAAAGACTCCCCACCCACGCGGCAGGCAAATAATAAAACAAATAATAGACAAATCCGACCTGCCCATCACCGCTCATGCTCCGAATATCAGCATCTGCCTCTGTAAAGTCAATCACCAACGGCCAAGAAGATAATGTCAAGTCATTCAACAATGGATTCTTGACAATCCAATCATAACTTTGCGACCAATAGCCACTTATTCCAACAAAATAGCAGGTCAAGAAAGCAACTAAGCAGGCTCCTCCTACTTGCCAAAATGGTATACCTTTTTTGTTTCCAAAATCAGATTGTGCAATAATATGATGAAATGAATAAAGAACACACAACACTACAATTATCGCTACATACCAGCGCAGAAATCCTATACAGAACAAGAAGAGAGGAATCAATAAATAAACTGCTGATTGTGTAAACAATGATTTATATGCCATGTCTCACCAGTATCAATCTGAAACAATCCATACTCTATTTCGCCAAATATTTCCAAAAGAAAGATTGATTATAATGATGCGAAAAGAATTGTTGGTCGCATAATTGTGCATTCTCTTCCCTGAGTTGAGCAAAACTATATACCATGTCGCGAGTCTTAGGAGTCTCTCCTTTTAGGTAATGATAATCTTCTGCGATTAGCCATTCCAAAGGAGTCAAGGCTGTCATCGCCATAAAGAGCACGATCAATAGTACCTGCTTGGTATTGGCGATAAAATGAGTTTTCAACCAATCGAACCAATAAACAGCAATAACGAAAATAGCTGGTATAGAAGCACACATCAACAAATCGTTAGCTGCCGTAATACGATAAAAAGGAAGTAAAAGCAACAATACGAACGAAGCCTGCAACCAGGGATGACTAGCCAAATTCTTTTTCAATATAATGAAATAACAGCCGATCTCAATCAAAATGAACAGTAGATAACGAATCAAGAACTCATCAACAGCCATATATTGCCAGAACCACCCAGAAAAAGAGGCCGAATTCTGATTACTCAAATAATAAGAACCGACAACCAGTCCAAGCATCGCCGGGAATAAAATACTCTCTATGGTAATATATTTAGTTACACTTTGCCACCCTATGGTGATGATGTCTCTAATTACCAAATAAACTATCATCCCGCCCACCCCGATACAAGCCCACGGGGAGTAAAGAATAAGGAAAGAGAAAAAGAAACCTACAGATTCTCGCTTTTGATAAGAAAGCATTAATGACATGACAATCCAGATAGGAATGGTTTGATTAAACCGAATTTCCATATCCGAATAAAGACTGCCATACATACTGAAATAGGGCCAACACCACATCTCCTTAGCTATCGACAACGACTGAATTCTACTCCACCAAATATGCAGTATATCTTCACCCAAGCACATATCCAGCAAGGGGGTTCCCAAGACTTCCAATCCAGAGAAACAAAAGATGGCAAGCAAAATTCCTACTATGACTTTGGTCAATACTTGACGAGAATAGACAAAGCTAACGATAAACGACAGCACCAAATATACACCCCACGTTGACCACAAGAGCAGAGCCATCTGTCCCACCATCTCCGATTCCGTTATCCAGCCACAGAAAGCAGCTGGCAAATAGGTAAAAAGATAGTAAGTAAATGCGACCTTATCACTTCCTATCAGTTGTTGTACAGAATCTACCTGAACTGACAAATCATAGTAAAGCGGCCAAGATCGATGAATCAAATCACGCAGGACTGCATTTTTTATAGCAAAATCATAATGCTGAACCCACAATCCACCTATTCCAGAATGTGCACACCACAATAATGCCACCAATAACAACAATAATTTTTGCTTAAATGTCAACCATGTAACGATATCTGGCTGGCTTCTCCAAACTTTGCTAGCACAATACAGCATAACGGTGACTATAGGAACCGAGAAATACCACCTTAAAAAACCGAAACAGAATAGCATAAACGGCAAAGCTAGAAAACTTATTGCCTGTGTCAAATAGGGCTTCGTAAACATTAACAATAATTTCTAAAAGGAAGGATAAAAGAGACAAAACTGCACAAACCACAACACCTTCTAGGTCTATAGGATAAATATATCTATTGACGATATGAGTATTAGAGGAAATGAGACATTATCATTACCCTTCATTAACATATTCAACAGAAAAAATTCAACAAAACAAAAATACGCCTATAAGAATCAATCTTGCAAAAATATCAAGTAAATAATACATATCAAATCTCATTTATTCTTCCACGACCTATCAACACTCTAAAAAATTGTCACAGTCGACTATATTAATACGTTTTCAATATTGTATAAAGGTCGTTTCTTAACTTCCAAATATATTTTTCCAATATACTCTCCAACTACTCCCATGCAAACCAATACACATCCTGTACAAAACCAAATAGAAAGCATTAAGGAAGACCAACCAGGAACGACATTTCCCGAAAAATAACTATATAAGACCCAGAGCAGAATGCAAAAAGAAACGACAAGGAAAAATAAACCAAGACTCAAAATTAAGTGGAATGGTTTAATTGAAAAACTTGTAACCCCTTCTAATGCCAACCCCAACATTTTCACTAAAGGGTACTTGCTCTCTCCTGCCAATCTACTTCTTCTATCATAATATACACAAGTAGACTTGTACCCGAGCATAGGAATCATGCCCCGCAAGTACAAATTTCGCTCACTAAACTGCAAAAGATATGATACCGCGCGCTTGCTCATCAAACGAAAATCAGCATGATTGTAAATTGTTTTCACTCCTAGAGCCTGCATCAACCGATAAAACAACAACGCAGTTATTCGTTTAAACCCTGTGTCCGTTTTTCTAGAAGACCGTACGCCATAAACAATATCATAACCACATTCATTATGCCGAACCATCTCAGCTATAACTGTTTCATCATCTTGTAAGTCAGCATCTATTGAAACCATTATATCTGCATATTGTAAAGCGGTCGCCAAACCTGCGACCAATGCCCTTTGGTGTCCCACATTACCAGCCAAGCACACGCCACACACCGAGGCATTTTCTGAATGAAGTTTTTCGACAATGCTCCATGTCGCATCTGAACTTCCGTCATTCACATAGAGCAAGAAACTATCTGACGAGACAGCCAATTCCATTTTCAAGCCATCCAACACTCCGATAAGCTTTTTTGTCGTATCCAACAATACAGCCTCTTCATTATAACATGGTACTACGATTGCAAGCCGTTTCATTGTTTTCTATTTTACTTTCCAAAGAATGTTTCATTCACCGAAATAGGCATCTTGATATGTCTTCTTTCTGATTATGTCCAATATCGTAAAGTGCTTGACTTCACCCAATTCCGGTGGAATCGTTTTCACGAAAAGATCATCTTGCCAATGGACATATCCAGCTTCATCCAAAATCCTTTGAAGATATTTCGGCATGTCATCCGGACAACGTACAAAATCTGCATTTCCTGAACGAATTCCGGCCAATTCTTCCTTCCACATCTGTTCCGTGCGGCCATACTGCGTCGCCCAATAACGGGTGCCGGGCAGTGTCGTACCCATACAAAGTCCATTTTCCATACCCACATGAATGATTTTCGGGTTCTCACTCACTTTAGACATCGCAGCACTCACTGCCATATAATGGTCAAAACGCTCACCGGCCTTTGTACAGAATGCATCCGAATAATAAATGCTTCCCAAAACAACATAACATACAGCCAGGATTGTGACGACTGCAATATAGCGCAACCTAACTCGATGGTGAATAATCCATCGCATCGCCATCACTATCGTCAATATTGCAAATGGACCTGCAATAGTCACATAATGAAAGAAGTCATGACGAATGCTGACTGCCACAAAAAACAATCCGCACAAAGCAGGCAACATCGATGTAAACCAATCACTCTTACGCCAAAGCATCAAAACAGGCAACGTATAGATCAAATACAAAATTCGACGCGTGGTCAACAGATTCTTCCACTCACCAGCGTAAGTCATCAATGTGTCGGCCAATGGCATACTTACAGATGAAAACGTATTGATAAAATAATTCTGCCACATATCGGCCCAGATTCCCATCACAGAAAAATAGATTGCAAACGGCATACAACCCAAGATCAAACCAGCCATCAAGCCTTTTACATATCTTTCAAGCATCCCATTACGCCAACAACACCAACCGATACTACACACAAGGCTCAACATCATGACTGCCACGCTCCATTTCAGCATCAGGCAAGCAACCACGCCCACGCCAAACAACAGGAAATCACGTAACACAGAATTTTGACCGACAAAAGATTTCATCAGTACGAAAATTCCCCATGCAACAGCTGGCCAACAGAAATGCTCTGTCTTGGTTTCGATGTAAAAGTTCCAATATGTGAGCGGTACAACAAGCATCATTGCAGACAATAGAGCCGCTCCATTTTCCAACCATATTTTCGCGGTACGAAAGGAAATCAACAAAACTGCCCATAAATTGAGACACGCGAGCCAAAATACGCCCACATACGAGTAATTATCAATCAGATAGCCAATGCCATAAATAAACCACAACAGGATTCCCTTGCTGTCCGAAAAATCGACGTAAGGAACCATGCCATTCAACAGGGCTTTACCACACATAAAGAACCAAGTCTCGTCAAATTGGCTACATTGGGCATACAGATAACTGTCTATATTACAAAACAAAGAGACTACAAAAGACCAGATCCCCAAAATGAGGGCAACGTGAACTCTCGATTTTTTATTTACGTTGAAGATTATCATAATCGGTTGAAAAGACAATAAACGACAAGTATAGGCAACCATATCCAACAATTCCAAGGACGAATCACGCGCATATACTTATTGTACCCATGGAACTGCGTAGCGAACCGTGAAAACTCACGCAGACGCTGCCATCCCTCATAGTAATGATGCATTTGAAACGACAGCATCATGTTGCGAAACAACCCCATCGTATATTTCTGCATCGTGACAGAATCGGCCGTTTGAATAAAGGACGATGCATTTTTCAACAGGCTGACATATAGTGCATAATTATCAATCTGTACATACTTTCGATTGTAATCCGGCAAGACATAATGATAGGCAGCACATGGCACAAACCGCATCCTCTTGACGTGTGTCCAATATCGGCAAATGAACTCCTCATCCTCCAGGAAACGAAAATTTTCGTTGAACTGCAGCTTATGCTCCCGAATAACATCGGCACGGAAACACTTGTTCCACAAGAAGCCGAATGACTCGCGACGGCTCATTTCTTCAACGGCCAATGCCTCATCGGTCGAAACGCCATCAAACAGCAGTTTTTCCATTTTTTTGCCAATGACATACGTCCATCCTTGCACGGCGACATCGGCATCGGCCATGACATCGGCAAAAGATTGTAACCAATCCGATTCGACCCAATCATCAGCATCACAAAAGACGACATATTCGCCTCGCACATATTGCAATGCCTCATTTCTGGCCGAACTTGCTCCTCCATTGGCTTTATAGAACACACGAATCCGATTATCGCGCAAAGCATATTCATCGGCCAATGTCCCAGAACCATCAACAGAACCATCATCGACCAACAACAACTCAAAATCGTGAAAATTCTGCGTGAGAATGGAATCGACAGCGCGCTGCAATGTCTGCGCGGCATTATAGACGGGCAGGATGATGGAAAAAAGAGAAATTGGCATTTTTCAATGTTCTTTAATTTAATTAGGGAACAATCTTTTCATAACAGATTGCCCTAATCTATTCACTACAAATGCCAAAGGCAACGCTATCAACAACTCCCAAAAGAAACACCATCCACTCTCTTTTATAGGGAAATGAGATAAAACTGAATATATTATCACATGACCTAAAAAAATTTCCAAACTATAACGACCAAAGAAATGAATAATAGGGACTATCTTTGTTCCCTTAATCCAATTCTCAAATATACCTAAAACATAAACAACCAACGGCATAGACAAAATGAACCAATAATAAATAGATCCATTAAAAACAAATATCAACGTCAAAGCAATAATCCCGATAATAGTCCAACTTACATTAATCGAAGATATTCGATGTTGATACCAACACATACCTGCCAAAAATGCAGGAAAACGTCCCCATGCCCAATCCATCGGATGATATTCATACAACATCCAAGGTTTAAGATGTGTCATCGAAAGCAACACGACAAAGTAAAAAACAAATGTAAGGGGAACCTGCTTTCCAATCCACATCAACAAAGGAGCCAACAAATAATAAACAGCAATAGCTTGAATGAACCAATAATCCAGTGCAAAAGGTCGCCACAACATCACTCGAATGGAACTGGAGAACGTTCCGAAATACAATAGAAACGCGGAATTCAGCAGTCCAAAGAAGAGACACGTGGGTCCCATTCTTATAACACGATTTTTGAAGTAGTGGGAAATATTGTTTTGGGACAATGAATACGAAATACCATATCCACTAATCAATAAAAATAAATCAACACCGAGATGGCCATAAGCAAGAAAAAAATCGAAGAAACATCCATGAAACCACCGTTGATGAAACATAATGATGCTTATCATGGCGCATCCCATAATAAACAACCTATGTTCAGACAAATTCACCTTCAAATCAAGCTTCATAATAAAAAAGATTACCCGAACTCAATTAAACAGGATTGTCAAATCATTTTCCCAATAACAATCGATGTAATGGCTGGCTCACAGAAACCAACACATTAGTCAACAAACAGAAAACTATAATAATAACAGCCCATCCCAAAGCTAACAATGATATTAAAACCCATTGAGATTGAACATCGGCCAATGCTCCTATTTGCGGAAATGACATTCCCTTAAGGAAGAAATAATGAAGCAAATATATCGATAAAGTTTTCCTCCCAACGTAAGACAACCATCGACCGCAAAACGTACTGCGAGAAAAAAAACTTGAATAGGCATGAAAGATGCTAAAAACGACCAATAATCCCATTGCTTTTTTCATCAATGCGACATAAAAACTACCTTCTAGGAAATAAAACAATACGAAAAAAGCAACGATAAACGCACCACGGCACCAAGAACTGGTCATTATTTTGTCGAAAAGGGAATACCTCCACTTACAAATTATACCCAATAAGTAAAAGGGGAAATAGGATGCCACCAATCTCAATGAAAACCATCCATTGAGGATACCATTATTAGCTGAATAATCCCAATCTTTAAGTAAAATGAGCGATATTGCAAAGATAATCAAGAATACAACATTCCAACGATTGTCTAACGGCTTAATCACTTTAGAAATTTCACTCGATAGCAAGTGAACAATATTCATCAAAAGTAGCGCAAAAGTAAACCAATATCCGCCCTTATATTCTTCTTGTATCCAGTGAAAAACAAGTCCTAAAGCCGACATACAAGAATATTGTCCAACAGTAAAAGCGAACAAAATAAAAATAGCGATAGTAGGCCACAAAACGTATAACAACCTCTTCCCAAATGATTTCCAACTCATAAACATTTGAGAGAACAAGCCTGATACGAAGAAAAACAATGGCATTTGGACGATACCAACCACATCCCAAATGGCCACGTTTCCCTTTACAGAGAAACAAGAGTTGAGAACATGAGAAAAAACGACCATTATCATAGTCACACCTCGCAAACAATCTACATATTCAATTCTCTTATCGTCCATTTCAGTAGATTAAAGCACTCCTTGATTATACAAAAATACAACAACTTAAAAAGAAAAGAAATCCTTTATTCTTGACTTTAATCGTTCCATTTTAGTCGATTCTCGCCACCGATAGAATAAATATAAATTCCGTTCAGGCAAGAAATCATAATCATAACATTGACCCTGTTCATCTTCTATTCTTTCCAAATGTAACCAATAGGACTCCATTTTAGGCAAATGGAATGAATCTCCATGCTGCACATGCCACTCCTGAGCCCGTCCAAGTGCACCGAAATCCACATTAACAATATAATACTCACTATTATTTTGCACAAAATCCATGTCAACATAATCTACGCGTTCACTCATAAAACAACGAAGCTCATCATATTTATCTTCTATTGAATACGATTCATTCCAACGAACCTTATCCAATTCTATATCACATTCTAAAGAACTTCGTAACGAATCTAACATTTGCGATAAAAAAAAGCGATGCAAAATCGGTGACAATGTGGAGCAATATAATGATTTAACAGTATCCTGAAAACATGGATAACGCCACAAGTCCGGAAAAACCAACAAAGAATTTGTGGGCGATGGTCGTAATCTATAACTCCGAGCTTCATTCCTCACACCCTCAATCATTGGACTCATTGACCAATCCATATCCCACAATGGAGCAGCATAAAAAAGGCTATCTACAGAATCACAATCCTTTACGTGATAAACACTTGCGTAACATGCATCACCATTATACAACAATTCTTGAACGAGGTAATAACGAGCATAAGAATCTATGTCTAAATAGTGCAGAAACTCATTATCATCTGTTTCTGGATTCCGCCAATTATCCATTACAGACCCTATCATCCTATCCATCCTTCCCTGCAGATAACTCATTTGTTCTATCGTAGGATATTTTGGGGCTTTCAAACTAAATGCTGCTTTCCTCGTACAAAATTGATTATCTGGTTCCTTTGTCCACGGCACAGGAAATTCTACTACGTATCCACCTGATATATCCTCAGGATTAATAGCAGAAGCGACTCCAGTTATCCATGCTTGCCGTATAGAACATGTATCTGACATCACCTCCCCTCTTTTATTTAATTTCTGCATATCTAATGCAGAGAACTTTCGGCCATTAGACTTCCGATTGTCCGCTTCCAGATCGTTAATATCAATTCCGTCACGACTAACTTCTACTGGTTCAGTCAGTAAATAAATGCCACAATAATCTCCATTAATCCACAATGCCACATGCCGACAATGAATAGGATAACGCATACCGAAATCTTCTGCGATATGCAATGCCAGCCAATTGTGTACTTTGGTTTGATCGGAAGCTTCCGCCAACAAATTAAACTTCTTTCCTTTCCGTAAGCCGAAAAGCGATTTCTTTTTGTCTAATTTCAAAGAATATGGCTTCTTTTCATGGTTTAGCCAAGAGCAATTACCTCTGCCTCGTAATCGTTCCATTTTCCCTTTATATTCGACTTTCCCCTTTGAAGATATTGCTGCTATAAGACCAGAATCAGCTTGGGTTTTAGTTATATACTCAAGATTCCTACGACTTGTCATTATGCTGATAGCATCTAATCGTGACTGAAGAACAACAAGGCTTGTATTTCGAAATGAGACTTTTACTGATTTTATATCAGAGGATAAAACCGGCATTGCTTTCCATTGTTGATCAATATCTTGTCCGTCAATACGGCTTACACCTTCATTCATCCGGACCATGATTTTCGATATATCCCAATATGCAGGGACCACAAGGACAATTGTATCTTCGGACACGAAAGGATGAACCACGAAACAAGTGTCACCCTCCTGTGAAAAACTTAAATTTGCACAAAGGTCTAAATCATTATATCCATTACATGAAATCATTAATGATGAACATAATGCCATCAAAAGAAGGGACCAACAACCCATTATAAAACTAACAAAATATTTATTTGCCATGAAACCAATGACGCACCAACTGAACCTTCTTAATGAGGCCTTCAACATACCCCCTACGAACCAACCACTTGTAAACATAAAAGAACTCTTTCAAAGTCAAATTCGGAATACACACATTGACCTGTTCTTCAATCTTTCCTCGCATTCCCCAAGTTGAGACCTTCCAATATGCATGATTCTCCTGTTTTAAATTATCAGCAAAATGTTTCAACCAGGCCACTGCCCATTCGTCGAACTGCACACATGCTTGAAACTTCTGCCAACTGCATTCCTTTGACTCGCCAATCTTATCTGAAATGTTCAGACAAGAATAGCGGAAACTAAAAAGAATGTCTGGCGTATTAGCTACACCCTTGTCCGATTCTCGCAGCACAGTCGCATCATCGCTGAACCAAGCCAACGGAAAAGAAATAAAGCCACCTCTCGATTGCATTGACGATGTCTTGAACACATAGTTTGCTATACAATGCAGGTAGTATGTGCTATACATATCGAACGTAAACCTCAACGACGATTCATATTCTGGCCACAGATAATCCTCAATTAATAACGTTCCACCTTTGTATATGCGACGACCACGGGCTCGATAAAGATTCACTTGTGGATAAGTTGTGGTTAATGTATCAATTTGGTCCAAAAATTGAGCATCATACATGTCATCGTCACTGGCCATAATAAGGAATTCTGACCGACACATATTCACCAACAGATTCCAGTGTGCGACCAAATCCTTACCTCCCATATTTATTTCATTTCTCCGAAAGGTAAAACGATTGTCATTGCCCACCGTTTTTTCAAATATGCTTTTCAAATCTTCTGGAGAACAATCATCGGAAACAATACAACAGAAATTCTTATATGTCTGATTCTGAATACTCATAAGTGCCTCTCCTAAAAAAGCAGATTTGTAGGCAGGCAACAGAAAGGTATATTTTGGCATTTGATCAATCTATTTGACAAATTATCTGGCTCTGATACTGCGGGTCTAAGCACACAGTGACTAGATTTCCATCAGTTACCTCGTTGGTGAATTTTCCCTTGACGGCGAATCGTTCTGTTGTTCCCGAACGAAACCATTCATATTCCAAATCCAAATGACCTAAGTCTATAGCCCAATAGCCCAATTTAGCCAAGTCGTAAACCAATACAGTAGCGGTCATTCCGAGGCACAATAGTACCAATTTGTCTTTCGCCACATTCTGAACGACAGCATTTAATATCTGGTCGTATCGAGAAAAAGCATTCGTTGCGGGTGCCAATATTCGGCTGATAGAGTGGGCATTGTCATATAAATCATTGCCAATGCCCGAACGAGTTCGGTTTCCTTCCACTATTACAATGTCACGATTTGCCCACAAACCACGCAACCGTTGCAAGTGTTCACCACAACGGGACTTTTCTTCACGCTCGAAATAGAAACGCGTCACCTGCGTGTTCAAATATAGCTTCTTAGGATCAATGATTTCACGTAACCTTTTAATGTAGAAGGAAGTAAATCCTGGCCAAAAATTCCTCGGCTGATATAACCCGTGCCAATTCTTCAGTGGATAGGGAATCGCACAAATATGATTCGGAGCATCATTGGACGACAACACTTCTTTCAATCTTTTAGCCAATGCCTCATCCTCCTGCTGGAACCCATTTCCCCACCCCCAGATTACGCCAAACTCTCCATCTCCAAAACGGCTTACAGAACAATGGTGCTCGTGCAAATAATCCAACGTTTGCCAATTATCCAAAATGTTCCATTGACTCGTTTCCTTGTAGATAAAATGAGCCTTTATATAGGCATAATAAAAATGCCTGAGTTTCTGACGGATGTCCATAGCCTATATGTTTCTTTTCAATGGTATAAATTCCAATGACTTCCGCCGCATCAACTTGCGAAAATCAGGCGCTAATCGATAGGGAAATGCACGCAGCAATTCAATCAGATTGAAATGAATGGGTCGATAGGAAGCTATCTGTGAATCAACGACATCTAAATCAATTTCGTGCCGGAAATCCAATGGCTCTACATATTGACGGCCAACGCCCCCATAATAATCCTTGTATTTATAATCGCCACCGCAAATGAGATCCGAGAAACAGGCACGAACATTGGGCACTCCATAGGCATCGGACACAATCAGGCCATGCAGAGAACTCGATACGATGCAATCGCACGAACAAATCTCATCAATCACCTGTTGCCATGATGTGTAATGCTGCAATCGGATAAAACAGACCTCAGGATGTGCCTGTCGGAAAGCCTCGACATGCGGCAAGGAATAATCTGCATAATGCGGCACAAAACCTACTTTATATCGTCGATTAACTTTGGGCTTATAAACAAGAGGCAGCAACAAGGCGGGATCTCCATAAATGGCTGGGCAATCGACGCCATGCCCCAACAACCAATCGCGCGTCAGCGGGCCTCGCACTGCGCACACCTTTCGCAACGACATCGGCAAAGGCTGTTCTTTTTTGCCCATTATGGTTCCTCCACCCCACAAGATGACCTGCTTGTCTGGCATGAAATCCACCACCGAGCCTATACAAACCAAATGCGGAAGCCGCCTCAATTGAGTCTGCTCTAAGGCAATGACCTTGCAACCTGTCAATCGTTCCAAGATGGGAAAACAGATGTCATCACCAAAATTGTTTTTGGCCAATGCGCCATCCTCAAAATAGAACCACCCATTAACGATGATGGCAGCAGAAAAGCGATAGCGCAAATAGCGGAATACCTTTGCTATGATATCGATAAGGCGATTTTTCATATCAATATTGAAAGGGCCGTTGACAACAGGACATCGTTTCTCCCGGAACGGAAACCGAACAGATTTGTTTTTCCTATTATGACTAATTGATTTTATCCAGCAAATCTATCCATTGAGGAAGAATCACATCCATTCTATACCGCTTGGACTTTTCATAAGAACACAATCCCATCCTCGTTCGCAAAGTGTCATTTTTCATCAATTCCATTAAAGATTTTGCCAATGCCTCAATATCCAATGGAGCCACAATGCGGCCATTTTCTCCTTCTTCTACCAATTCTTGAGGACCTGGAGTACAAGCAAATGTCACAATCGGCAAAGAATACGACATCGCTTCCAACAGAACCAAAGGGAAACCTTCTTGACGAGAAGACATCACATATATAGAAGAATCAATATATTGATTATAAATATCTTTAGATGCAGAATGTAAAGAAACTCGCTTTAATCCCAACTCTTTGTATGTTTCATGAACATTGCCCGTATCCCGTCCCGTATCGCCCCATATTTCCAATGACCAATCTTCCATTTTTTCTTCCACCAATTTCCATGCTTTCAACAACAGATCAAAACCTTTCTCTGGTGTAAAACGACCAACGGCCAAAACCTTCTTTGAGGTATGAGAAATAGATTCTAGAGTCTCAATCGGCAACGGATTATAAATTTGATGTATTTTTTCAGAAGATATCCCAGTCTTTTCGAGGAACAGCTTCTTATCACCTTTGGACAACACCAGCAAATCGCTTTTATTGGCCAATGCCCGCTGCATTGCAATTTGTTCGGACGGCAACTGAGCATATCTTGCGAAAGAGAAATTATCCCAGATAAGATGTTTGATTCGTGTTCCCTTGATAGCCGGTATCGTCAAATTTGCATTAAACAGGATTGTGTCCACGACGACATCAAAATGATGGAATGCAAAAAACAGTTTCATTTTAATGATAGCTACTTTCGGATGGCGGGCACAAAACGCAGATTCACAACCATTCAAAAGCTGATGAACGCGAACATCTTTACTGCAAGCGAAATACGGTATATTTCCAGAATGAGAAAGGATATGGACTTCATAATGATTGGCCAATGCACCAGCCATTTGGACACAGACACGCTCTGTGCCGCCGCAATTAGAAATACTATTAAGAATAAAACAAATTGATTTCATCCGTTCTCGCAAATCTTCTCTACGGTATCTCTAACTACTTGAAAGAAATGACTTTCAGAATGAGTTGTCATTATATATGAAACAGCTTCCTTTTCGGCAATTTCCCGCTTATTTTCATCCAACACATAAGTTTCAAATTTATATATAAATTCCTCGGCCGATTGGAAAATCTGCAAACCTGTATTCCCAGCTTGCAAACAATCCTCCAATCCTCGTGCACCGAAAGGAGACGCAAGGCAAACTCGGCCAAAAGACATGGCTTCTCTTGTTTTTATGCAGGTTCCACCTCCAAGATTAATAGGAACAATGGAACACATGCAATTCTGATATATGCTTTCTATATCATCCACAAAGCCAAGTTGTTCCACATTCGGATATGTATTCCACCGTTCTTTATATTCTGGGAATGCCCCCTCTCCAACTATTTGCAGCTTTATTTCCGAATAATTTTCATGGAATATTGGCCACACGGTATCGAGGAAAGAAGAAACACCTTCATAATTAGGCAAATAACTCATAGACCCCACGATAATCAGCACCGGATTTCTATGTGATTTATACCGATATTTCGCAGATGGACGTTTGGCTATATTGCTCAAAGCATATACTCCACAACGAAAATTTAAGCAATTCACTTGGGTGGCATTAGAAAGCCATCCTCCTGCAATCTTTTTCTCCAAAAACGCCACCTGACGCTGCAGAATCCATCTGCCAATTTTTCGCAACAAAGGATGTATATCCCGACTCTTCACTGTATCGTACATCTGGAGAGGATCGTCATCGACATCGACTATTAATCGAGAATGCCCCCATAAGTGCATTTCCCCCAACAAATCCAAGTAACGACAAACCACTACGTCAAACTTGACATCAGGGAAAATCTCATCGGCCGTTTTCTCTATTTTTGTGGCCAATGGGAAGCAATACAAGACCTTGAACGTCTTGAAAACGCGAGTCTGTATCTTATATAAAAAATCGCGTATGGGATTAACTTTCTGCAATTTTTTGACATACCAAAGTCGTGGAGCCACTTCCTCCGTCTTGAAGCGTTGGTCAAAAGTCATCGTATAGACATCGCCCAACTCCTGCAGTGCATGCCAAATATAATTTGTCCGCTGTGCCCCGCCAAAATGTGTCATACGGGGATCCGGTTCACTAAGATAGAGTATATTCATTGCAATTATTGCCGATGGAGAACCTTTGTCTCCCAAAGCCAGATTGTATGAATTCTACATTTGTTAAAGAATGCCCACAACTTGCACCTTGAAGGCATATCGGGCAACACGAAGTTATTCTGCCGCCATGCCTTCACAAAGTGGAACTGCGAAGCCTCATCACTCACATCGGCCTCCAAGTGGTTGTAAACATAGGGAGCCTGTCGTTGTAAATACCAATCAAATGCGACCAAGTCTGCACATTCTTTTCCTTTGTTTTCTATGAGTATCGTATAATAGAGAAACGAGATTGACATATTTGTACGCCCCTCCACATAGTAAGATTCGCATCCTTTTTTCCTTTCTCGGTTCAACCACTCGACACATTTAGTTAGCGTTTTGATCAAATGCCCTCTTCTATTATACAACACCGATGCCTCCATCGTCTGTCCATCTCTACCCACCAGATACTGATACAGACATATAGGTAAGCATACCATAGTTTTCACGTAAAGCAAAGGTATTATCGACCATTCCGTATCTGTATAGGAAATGCCGGTAGTCTGCACATAGTGATGCTCTCGCAGCATTTCTGTTCGATAGCATAAGGAATGCATCTGAAGATAATCGGGGAAATTGTCTAATGTCGTAGTTGTGCAAACGTCCTTTTCACAAAGATGGGAACGGGAAATAATATGATTATCGGTGTCCACCTGATTGAAATCGGTCACAACTAAATCCACGTCAATCTTCTTCAAATTGTTGACGAACTGGGCATAGGCATCGACATCGAACCAATCGTCTGCATCCAGAATCTTGATGTATCGACCAGTGGCCAACTCCAACCCTTTGTTGATACAAGATCCATAGTTACCGTTTTCCTTATCAACGACCCGTACTACATCTGAATATCGTTCTTCATAGCAATGCGCCAAAGTTGATGTACCATCTGTGGAACCATCATTCACAACAATGACCTCCGTCTGCTGCAATTCATCAGTTTCCAACAACAACAAAGAAGAAATGCATCTATCTAGATAGCGTTCCATGTTGTAAGCCGGAATGACAATAGTAAGCAGTTTTTCCATTCAGATTCATTCAGATTTTTCTGTACCCTTCGATGACAGATTTCCGATTAAAGATTCTATCGCAAACAAGAGCCGTTTTATACAGCAATGTGTAAATTACAGCCAATAGCCGATACTGATGAATCACGTCGAAATACATCATACGGTCATGCATAGGCAAAAAAAACATGCCAAATACTTTCTGATGAAAACGCAGATTCTCCGCTTCAGCCAATGCATTATCTGTCGAGATGCCCCCGCCCTCAAACCTTGCCAAGACTGCGGGCACAAAATCAAATGTCGCACCATGAAGCACGAATGCCTTTGCAAAGAAATACCAATCGGCCGAAATTCTATATGATTCATCATACAAACCGATTTCATCGAATAGTTTCCGGCAGATAAATGATGCCTGATGTGGAATCGTATCATTGTATAAATCAAACCAATGAATCTTCGATTTCATCATTTTTCCATGATCCAATGTTCCATCGGACAAAAGCATGGCTCCATACACTACATCTGCATTTCTTTCTCTTGAAAACACTTTTGACAATGATTCTCCATCGAAATACGTATCTCCAGAATTCATGAAGTTCAGATATTCCCCCCTAGCATGGCCAATGCCCTTGTTCATCGCATTATATACGCCCTTATCTGGCTCACTGCACCAATAAGCGAAACTTGCCTGATGCTCCTCGATAAACTCTCTGGAACCATCCGTCGAACCACCATCAATGACAATCCACTCGAAGTCTCGGAATGATTGGCCGATGACACTATCATAAGTCCGTTTCAAACCCTCCAAATGGTTAAAATTGATGGTAATAATGCTCAGTTTCATTGCAATCCTTACCTATTTACTCCAAATTTATCGTATACCCGCGCAATCACCTTCAAGACAGCACGAAATATTAATCGGCAATCATAATAACGATAAATCAAACGCTCGTCGGCACTATTGAACTTCGCCGTTGACAAATATTGCTCGGGCATGGCATAAAGGATACGAGCAATCTCATTATACTTTTTCCGTGTCCTATGATGGTAAGCCTGACCAAGGCTTGACATCAAATATATGACCTCAGTGCGACAAATCGAATTCACGATATCGGCATCTTTGTCGCAGAAAAAATCACGCAACAAACCAATAACCGATAACTCATTATCCCACATCTTATGAATTGTGGCAAGTGACGGAGATGGCCTCGTCCCTTTCCAACAATTATAGTGATAGATAACATCTTCGATGCGAGCCACATGATTTGCATACCACAACAATTGAGGCATCATAAGATGGTCTTCCCCATAGTCAAGTCCTTCTACGCATTCCATCTTGTAATCCACGAACAATGACCGACGAAAAATGCGTTTGCACAAAGAATGGTCTATAGTAAGTTCGGTTGAATGCATGACCATCTCTTTCTTGTTGGAATAGTGAGGTTCCTCCAAGACCTCGTCATGAGTCGGGTAATGTGCCACCAACTGACCGTAAACTATATCAGCGTCTGTTTCCAACTGCTTCCGCACCAACAGTTCAACCGAGTTCTGCTCAATCCAGTCATCAGCATCGACAAACATAAGGAAATCTCCAGAACAAGCAGTCAATGCAGTATTCCGGCCAGCGGCTTGACCTCGGTTCTCTGCATGATGAAACATCTGAACACGAGATTTACGATTGGGATGCTTTTCCAATGTCCGCTGAATAATGGCAACAGAATTGTCCGTACATTTATCATCCACAAAAACATACTCTAGATTTGCATAAGACTGAGAAAAAAGACTTTCCACACATTTCTCGACGTATGCTTCCACGTTATAAATCGGACACAAGATAGACACAAGTGGCAATTCTTTTTGTTCCATAGAAAAAAGTTCTCTTTGAATCAACAGATCAGATGCGACAATCCCGATATTCTATATACCTCATAGTTACCTCATAATACCTTGATAGATGACAGCTAACTGTTCCGCACTCTTTTGCCAAGAATAGCGAGACAAACGGGCTCGTTGTCTCCGTTTCAAATCCTTCAATTCTTCATCCGGCATAGAAAGAAATTGCATCATGACATCTGTCAAATTGGACTCATCTGGCTTCAATGTGAAATACACAGCCGCATCTCCAGCAATCTCTGGGAAACAACTGGCACGGTTCAGCAAAACTGGACAATCAGCCTGATATGCCTCCAATATCGGAATTCCGAATCCCTCATATTCGCTGGTATAAATAAAGCATCGGGCATAATGGTACAAAGAATAGAATTCCTCGTCTGTACGCACCCATCTATACACGAACCTATCTTCTACTCCAAATGACCTCAAAAGATTTACTTCATCTTTGTTAAATTCAAGGCCAGTGCAAATAACGCGAAGAGAAGGATGTCGCTCTACTACAGGCGCCACGTCCCGCACGAAAAAAGGAAAATTCTTATAGCATTTTCTATCCCCTACATACAGGATATATGGTTCTGACATCAAACATTGCGGATTGTCTACAGAACGGAAAGAACATCCATGATAAGCCACATGAACTTTCTCTTCTGGAACTTTTAGAATATTCACGACATCGCTCTTGGTATTCTCGCTTACGGCAATGATAGCCGATGCCAATGGAGCTAATTTTTTCTTCCCTATTATCTGTTTATCTCGTTCTTGATTAAAATACTGAGGATACCTTTCCGGTATCATATCATGAATGGTCAACACAAACGGCTTTCCAGACAAATATGGCAAGAAATAATCATCGAAATAAGTCGGATGGAAGACATCATAATCTCCCGCCTTCAGCTTCTTTATGGCAAATTGCTTATTATACTCAGTCTTATCCCAATAATACTTTTCGCCCCGTATCCAATTATAAGCCGTATACAGTTTTCCTTTCGCTGGCCAATTGCCTCTAATGATCCATTTATCATAGTCATAACCATCAGGAGGAATAATCCCTAATTCGCGAATATAGGCATTGTCATTTTCTCGTAGCGCAATACAAGCTTGTACATCCTTTGGCAGATGCTTGTATAACTCAACAAAACATCTTGACACGCCACCGTGCATCTGATTACAAAATGCCTGATGATCAAAAAGGACTTTCATAGAAATTTCAACAAATCAATCAAGAGTGAAGAACCTATGAACTCGTGTTCGAATTGCCAATCGATTCCTTAAATTTGCCCAAAAGCCAATGGATTTTTGATTATATCCTTTCAAATAATCCTCCAATTCATTTTTTGAGACCCCATATTCAGATAAAAGAGACACACATTTTTCAAACAAATCCAAATCTCCTTCTTTCTTCAATTTGCGAAGTGTTCCAATATAATAATGATAGCAACCTTCTGGCAAATCGACATGCTCTTTTTTCAGAAAAATGTCTCTTTCTGCCTCTACATTCACTTCATCTAAGACTCGACACTCTTCCAATGAATTGGAAATAGATGTTCCTCGATATGTCAAGCAATACAATGCCCTTTTATCAACATGTATATTTTTCGAATAATGACCAATTAAATACGAAAACTTAACATCATTACATCTTGTCGTCTCTTGAAATGAGATATTATTTTCTGCGACTAACTTCCGCTTTACTAGTTTTCCCCACGGACAAGCGAGACAATAGCGCAACATCAATTCACTATCCGGCCCACCTTGCAAATAATTTTCAATCATTTCAGAAACAGCATCCGCTCTACTTACATTATTATAGGAATCGCAATCTACACTTGAAGCAGAGAAGAAGACGATGTCCGATTCTCCATCACGATATTCATTTAGAATATCATTGATGCAATAATTAAAGTAATCATCCGCATCAGCAAAAAGCAACCACTTGCCATGCGCATGTTGTAGACCGATGTTTCTCGCCCGTCCCGCACCTTTACCTGATTTATCAAAAAAAAGAGATGTATTTTTTCTGTCTTTTCCAGGAAAATTGTCAAAATCGACCACATCTGAATCACTATTATCATCCACCACTATAACCTCCAAATCAGCTCGCTGCGGAATGCTATCAAGACACCTTTGCAACAATTTTGGAATGTTTTTATGAGGAATAATAATAGAATAATTACACTTATTATCTTCCATGATTCAAATCTATTATGCAATGACAAACTATTCTAGTACTCGATTCAAAATCTTGGAATTCACATCCTCTTAATGATATAACAACCATTCATTCTATCGATTGTAATGTGCTGCATTAATGACAAAAACCGCATTTCATGAAAAATAATTCTCAATTATGCCATCATTGCCTCATACCATCCTTCTATAACAGCATTCCATGAAGTGCATAGACTTAGTATATGGTGGTTATTCTTCGTCTTTGCTTTTAGTTCTTGGTAGTTCTCTATTGCATTCTTTATATTATCTGTCAAATTCTCCACCGATGATTTAATATAAAATATATGATTAGTATCATACACTGGATAATCCAACCAATCTGCTATGATGACAATATTATCACAATACAAGTGTTCTTTCAATGCAGCACAAAACGCATCTGAAATTTGTGTATTAATTGCGATGTCCGTTTGTTTTCTCAGTGCAGACAACTCTTCTATAGTCAGGAATTTATCTATAATAGAAAAAGAAATATTCATATTTTTCAACTGTTCCGTCACTTCTTTCCTATAGGAATCATTTGACTCATAAGTCATTGGTATGACAAGATGAATCTTCTCCTTAACTATCTGAGGCAACTTATCAATCGCACTCAACATAATAAAATGCTGCTGAGCCCTCAATCCATTATAGCCACACGTAATAGTTAATTTATCATTTTTTTTGATTCCAAGTAAAACTGCTATTTCTTTCGATTTTTCATTAGGCAAAGCATCTATTGTGGCATAGTTTGAATTACCAAAATAGACTTCTTTCATTTTTTCGTCATAACGCCCATTGTACACGATGGAAAGACGAGATAATAAGTTCTTAATTCCGCGAATAGTATGTGCATTATGGAACCCGTCCTCCCGATTATTCAACTCTTCGTCTGTAGCTCGGAGAACGTCAGACCCCCACAATGTGATATCATAACATACACTCCATTTTTGGCACAATGAAGACCATGGGACTATTGCATCGCAATATGAATGTAAATCTACTTTATCATACTGTTTCAATAGATATCTAAATAATATATTATCAACAAAATAACAATAATAACGCTTAACGAATCCATTCGATATTGAGTTTTTTATCTTGGATAATCGACAAATCTCATTTAGACCTTTAATTCTTGAATTATGATAATAATCGTAATTACGCAAACAAATAACATCACAATCTATTCCTTTCTCTTTCAATAAATCAGAAAGAGTAATCAACATCTTCATGTGATGGGGATATTGAAAGAGAATAAGAGTTCTCATTTCTTACAAGACATTAATCATTTTCAAGTATTCTGGCCATTCTCCCATATCTTTCCAAGCATTTTCGCTCACAGGGAAGCAGCCCACACGAGCACCTCGTAATTTAATTTTCTCAATCAATTGCGTTATATGGAAAACCTCGCCTTGGGGGATCTCTTCTATACAAGAAGGATTAAGTATGTACACACCTGTATTAACTTGATACGTAATTTCAGGCTTCTCACTAAGTGCCTTCATAAGTCCATCCTTTCCGGTTTCAATGACTCCATAAGGAATTTTGAACGATTTTACCATCGTGACGATAGTTATTTCATTCTGATTCTTTCGATGATAGGCGTACACATCTCTATAATCCTGCTGATTTATATTATCACAATTACTGACAAAAAATGGTGTTTTAATCTTATCTTTAAGCAAGCTTACACTTCCAATAGTCCCCAATGGTTTATCTTCTTGAAAAAACTCTATGTCATATTTGTGGGGCAATTGACTGAGATAATATCTTATCATGTCTGCTTTGTAGTTTACAGACATAAAAAACTTTTGACATCCAATTCCCTCAAATTGATCCATAATGACTTCAAGAATCGTCTTGTCACCTACAGGAATTAAAGGTTTAGGAATCACATTCGTTATCGGTTTCAACCGAGTTCCCTCTCCACCTGCCATAATAACCACTGGTAAATCAATTTTCGATTTATGATCTGCTTGTGGTTCCTTAAATAGTTCATCCCAAAATATAACATTAACAAGGGTTCCTTCGTTATCAAGCACGGGCATAAACTCAGCTCGCACCTCCAACATCCAATCTTTTACACGTTGAATATCGTCACCCTGATGTGCATATTTCTTCTTTGCATTATTTATTAAGTCTCCAATGGGCAAACTAAATGGTTTATTTGCAATAATGGCTCTCTGCAAGTCTCCATTCGTTATCATTCCCAAAAACTTATCTCTTTCAAATACCAAAAACGACTTAGTGCGAGCACCATCCATCAATTTCATTGTTTGGATAATAGTCTGCTCTGAATCTATAATTTTTGATTGTATACGTTCTGAAAACATGGGTTATATTTTGTTTATCGAGTAAGGAAACTATTCCTAACTATACGAACGAATTATCTGGCTGGATTCCCTTTAACGATAACTCTTTCTACTACATCATGCGTAACGACTGCGCCTGCACCAACTACAGAATATGATCCTATTTTAATATCGGGTAACACGGTCGAATTCGCACCCAAATAAGCGCATTCTCCGGCACTTACTCGTCCTAATAAAACTGCATTGGGTGCAATGGTAGCAAAATCGCCAATCACATTGTCATGCATAACATTGCAATTACTATTCAATTTGCAGAAACGACCGATCTTTGTAAATGATGAAACATTAACTCCAGATTGTATTATTGTCCCTTCTCCGATTTCTGCCGTTTTTGAAATATGAGCATTTGGACTAATTACCGTCGCAAAACCATACCCAATCGATTGATAATGCTGAACCATTTTTTCTCTAATTACAGGAGAATCCGGAACAATAATCAATTTACAATGAGCATATTGTAAAAACATTTTCTCAGCATCATCGTCTTTACCGATAACCGGCACACCACAATAATACCCTTCTAACTTATTATCAAATATGCCAACGACATTGAATCCACATTCCTCACACAACTCAATGATTTCGTGGAATCCACCCACTAATATAACATCAGTTTTCATGCAATGCCGTTTCAAACATATCACAAATATAATTTATCTGATTCCTCGTGAGAGCTGCGTACATAGGCAACGTAATTTCATTATCCGTCACATATTCGGTTTGTGGCAATACTGCACCAAATTCTTTGAATGTGGAAAACTTATGAACAGCAGGATAATGAACGCTCGTTTGAACCCCAGCAGCATGCATGATTTCTCGAATCTTATTTCGTCGTTCTTTATTTGAATTCAACAAAACCACTGGGAAAATGTAGTTACTGACGAACTGGTTATTATCGATAAAGGGCACTATAATACCCTCGAGCTTGCCAAGACGTTCTACATACCATTGACGCACTTCTTCTCGCTTTTTGAGGTCTTCTGGGAGCTTCTTTAATTGCTCAATAGCTATCGCAGCTCGAATGTCGTCCATGCGGAAATTGTATCCCAAACAAGAGATATCATACTCCGTAGCATGTCCACTGGCACGTTGATAACTCATTGTAGTCATTCCATGACTACGAATAAGCCGTGCTTTCTTTGCCATCTCTTCATTGTTTGTAATAAACATTCCTCCCTCTCCAGTTGAAATATTCTTATTGGAAAAGAAACTGAAAGAAGCACAGTCTCCTATTGTACCCAATTTCTTACCACCATATTCCGATAGTGGACCATGACAAGCATCCTCTATGACTTTAAGATTATGCTTCTTGGCAATATCCATGATTTCATCCATCTTGGCTGGGAATCCTGCCATGTGCACCACAATAATTCCTTTGGTCTTTGCTGTTATTTTCCGTTCTATATCAACTGGATCTATATTGATATGATCAGGACCTACAATATCCGCGAAAACGGGTGTTGCTCCTACATATCTTATACAATTACAACTTGCAGCGAAAGTCAATGATGGGCATATTACCTCATCCCCGGGGCCGAACCCACAAACTAAGCAACAAGTATGTAACGCATCTGTACAATTACTCATACTTACAGCGTAATTTACCCCCCACATATCAATAAACATCTGTTCCAACTCTGCATTCTTAGGACCCGTGCTAATCCAACCAGACATAATGGTCTCATATGCAGCTCGGGCTTCTCTTTCATCAAAGTTTAGATTAAATAGAGGTATTTTATATGCCATAATTGTCTTCTTGTTAAATCTTACATTTTTTGATCAAGATTCTTTCCCTTCTCTTCATGCTGGAAAGTTGGGATAAAACCTTTAATGGCTTCTACGATTTGGGCTTTAGAGAAATCTGGTTTAGCAAATATATTCTCCAAATCGTCGAAAAAATGGGTTATTTCGTCCATTGAACGTCTTGTTGATTCCTCAACTACCCCGAGAGCTGAGAATCTTTCTAAATTAACCTTTTCTCCAGGCACATAGAATTCTTCGAAAGGCTTCTCTCCTGTAGTATCACTTTTGAAATATACCACGGGGTATCTATCCGAATTATAAGACATTTTCGCTGCGTATTCTTTGGCCGATTTATCATTCTGACATTCCACTTTTTCCAATCCATGTGCTGCAACAAAACTATCGCAAACCGAGGCGAATGTCAACATCTGCTTTTCTCCAAGTTTGGGAAAGAATATTTCTCCACCTTTGCCAAGAATACAAGCCAACATACATATTTGACCACTTTCTTCTGGTGAAACGAAATACCGTTTAACATCATTAGGCGCAGCCAGTGGTTGTTTTTTCTCCATTCTATGTATCCAACCATCTGGCAGAGAACCATTAGAAAAAGCTACATTAGCGAATCGTGCAGTTGTGACCTTGAAATGAACATTGTACGCCATCACCAAATCTTCCATAATTCTTTTCGAAGCTCCCATGATATTGACTGGGTTGGCAGCTTTATCGGTCGACACACAGAAAAAATGCTTTGGTGGATATACACATAACAAATCCATCAATTTCTTAGCTTTTATATCATTATTCTCCAACAAAGCTTGAACCGAATATTTATCTTTTTCCGAACGGACATGCTTGTGTGCCGAAAAATTCGCTACTATGTCAAATCCTTTCTCTTCTCTAAATATTCGCTCAAATATAGGGTCTGCGAAGTTAAGTGTGTAGCACCTAAATTCATCTGGGCAAAACAAACCCTCTGTAGAACGAACATCTCGGACTAATTCGGCCAATCCATTTTCATTCAAATCAACAACGACCACGCTTTTAGGTTCAAATCTCAGCACAGCCTTTATAAACGAAGATCCAATAGAACCTGCACCTCCGATGACGCAAACCTTTTTATCTTTAATTTCCATCGTCAAAGTAGCTTTATTGTTCTCAATATCAGTCAAGAACATGCTTCGGCTGCGAAAGGTGACGCTATCTGAAATAAACTGATTCAAGTTGAACATAAAATTCAGCAAGATTTATGCAAAAAACATCTTATTTGTTGCCACTAATGTTATAGCTTGAGTTTTTTCAGTCCCATTTCCCCAATTATACAATTGCATTAAGTCATTCTTTAGTTCTACATCTTGTATAAAATTGATGTTTTCTTTAAAATAATAATCTAATTTAGAATTCAAATAAGGATAATGATTTATATAGTAAGAAATTGGATTCATACTATGTTTTTCTTTGTTATTTTGTAACTTGTGTTTCTTACCAATCAAATTTAATAATTTGTCTAAAAATAGACCCTTCCATTCATCCTTATATAATTCTCTCCCAAATAGTCTAATTCTTTTCTCATTAATTCTGTGACCATTCAAAGATTCCCATCCATATTTTAAAAAGTTAGGATGCATTAATTCGATCCACGCATTATAAACAGAATTCTTATTTTGCCATATCACAGGAAGAGATAATGATGTTCTGATAAAATCGATATCTAAAAAAGGCGAATATGTCTCCATTTTATCATAAATACAAACAATACCATTATTCATTCCATTAAAACCCCTATTATATAGAATTCCAATTTCTCGATTTTCATGTTCAAATTTTAATTTGTAATTCGATAATTTTCCAATAAATTTAGAAGAATAAGCTCTATCCAATATTGTATATGGTGCAAAATCGCCGTTACTTGGTTCCCCTGCATAGGTTCTTCCAACAAATACGTCACCTAATTGCCCCGTATGCAATATACCATGCCGACTAGTGTCCAGTAAACTAAAAAGACTATTTCCATGAGCTTGTCCATAATACAACACATTTCCACCCGTAGTATTAATTATGTCTTCAAAATCCAAAAGCCATCTACCACTATCCAAATTCTTAAAGATCCAATCATGGCAATAATCTTCTGCAATTTTTCGAGGAATCAACTCATCCCAATATCCAGATTGTGAAAATGTTACATTTAGTTGCTTCTTGTAACCTAATTCATCAGCAACTAAACTTGTCATACGAGAATCTAATCCCCCACTCAAATTAGCGATATGTTCATACGAACATTCTCTATCTTTGTCAAACTCTTTTTTACATGCTTTGCAAAAATATGAATCTAACAATTCAACGGAATCTCTAATACTAAGATTGATTGCTTTATTGCTGAATTTACAGAATTCCTTATCAGATAGGATGTCGTTTTCTAAGACTAGATAATGCCCCGGAAAAATTCGCTTTACCTGGTCGCAAATCGTCATATCGTCTAACATATAGCCATGACATAATAGCATATATGCGCCTTCATGAGACATCGAGTAATGAAGACTATTATCCTTCATATAAGAATATGTATTGGGCATAAAAGAAGTAACAAAAAAACTTTCTTTTCCTTTTATGTAATACAATATTTTGGAACCGATATGATCAGAAAAGACAATCGTTCTTTTGCTATGCTTATCCTTTATTATACCACTAAAACTACCTCGGAACTGACTAAAAAAAACATCCCCATATTCCTCATATAACTTTATAACACAATTCGTCCAATTGTCTTCTTTGTATAGTTGAATAAGTTCCTTTTTATTAATAATAACCCCATCTAATACTATAAAGAATCTTTCTGAATTATAAAATATTTTATCTTGAGAAAATTTTTCTATCATATGATTATACGCCACAAAGTCACGTTCATCTATCTTTCTATTAGAAAAATTTCTTAAAGAATAGTTATGATTCTTTTCTTCCAAATAAGTAAATCCAAACATAGCAGCAAATTACAGTTTATTATTCCAAGATCTTGAATTCTGCATTGTAATATATTTTTCCCCAATAATTTTTCCAATCTTTAATGACAATATTATTCACGGTTCCGACTTCAAAAGTTATTGTTTTATATACAGCATCATGGAATGAAAGTAAAGAATATACATTTCCTGTATGTACCCATACGTCTAACGTATATTTTCCCTTTGTTAGGTGATGATTTTCTATTATTATTTGTATATTCATACATTCTTTGTCAGAACACCACGAAATTTCCTGAGTAGAAGCCATTCCAGCCCTTTCGCTGTCTTTTATATCATCAATAAGCGTTGAAATATAAAACTTTTTATTAAAAGATTTATTCTTAATTTGAATTAGATAAATAATAGGTTGATTTCCATCCAAATAATAAGGAGAACATCTTTTTATATTCAGTATTTCAAAATCTCTCGTAGTCTTTAGTGGTCTATTAAAATCACTTATTTCTTCTATATCTCCAAGGTTTAATTTATTATCTTTTAGATAATTTTCTACAACATCATTAACATTCCCTTGGAATTTAACAGATCCGTTTTCTAACATTATTCCACTTTTACATAAAGTTCTAATGCTCGACATATTGTGACTAACAAAGAGAACCGTCCGGCCTCCTTCGCGGGCCACAGAGTCCATCTTACCAATGGCTTTATTTTGGAACTCTGCGTCTCCTACAGTGAGAACTTCATCCACGACAAGTATCTCTGGCTCTAGGAATGCTGCCACTGCAAATCCAAGACGAACCGTCATACCTGATGAATATCGTTTGACGGGAGTATCAATATAACGTTCTACTCCTGCAAAGTCAACTATCTCATCTAACTTTCGAGTTATCTCGGCACGAGTCATTCCCATAATGGAACCATTCATGTAAATATTCTCGCGACCGGTCATTTCTGGATGGAAGCCAGTACCTACTTCAAGTAAAGATGCAATACGACCTTTGTAAAAAATATCACCTGTCGAAGGAGCTGTAATGTGACTCAATAGTTTCAACAATGTGGATTTTCCAGCGCCGTTCTTGCCAATAATGCCAATCACATCACCTTGTTCAACCTTAAAAGAGATATCCTTCAAGGCCCAGACATATTCTGAATTACCTTTTTTGCTTCTATCGTTGACTTCTCCAACTTTCAAATAGGGATCTTCCTTGCGCAAGATGGCAGTTTGCCACCATCGGTTAATGTCATGTTGTAACGTCCCGGTTCCAACACGTCCCAACCGATACTGCTTTCCTACATTTTGGAATTCAATCGCAATATTACTCTCCATAGGTTATTTCTTTCAAAACAAACTTCTCAACCCTCTATTCTATCAACATATAATATGAGAAGAATAAACATGTTCAAAATTACGAATATTTAGAAGGCAATACCAAACTATTTCCCAATCTATCAATAAATGAGGATTTGTACCTAGTTAATGTATTCGCACCAGGTGTAAAAGTCAATTCCGCAAAATAAACCTGATTTTCGACATCATAAAAATCAACCCTAACAAAAGGGAATGGTGCCGACAATCTCTTTGCGTAATCAATCATATCTCCTATTCGAGGACTTAATACAAATTGCTCATTTTTTTGTTCTCCATATCTCTCAAATAATTGAACTCCAGATAGAGAATAAGACCAAGAATAATACCCTCCGTCAAAACTCTTTTGACATACTAGTATAGAATCCGGAATCCCATTTACACACCAAAACTGATATTCTATGGGTGCTTCTTCCCTAATCAACTTTTCACAAATAATTCTTCGCTTAATTTTCCTATAATGAATTTCTTGAAATTTAAGTGAATAATCTTCTTGCAACCATTGTTGAAGTTGTCCTTTTGTTTTATTAAAATCCAAATTATCTTTATTTGTGCATATTATATTATAATTACATCCATGATTACATTTAAGAACAAACTGATTAGGCAACCTCGACGAATCAATTTGTTCAACATTGTCATAGACGCCCAACAATGGAACCAATAAAAAATCCAAATTCTGTTGTTTAACATACTCCCGCACTAAATACTTATCTGCACAAAACGTTTTTCTTGGGTCTCTCCAATATCGAGTCAACCAAAATAGTTTTTCATTTATACCTTGAGGGTGTTTATAATTCAAGCGTTTGCCTGTTGTTCTAAAATACCGCAATTTTGACTTCTCCCAAGTCAAACATTTCCAGCTTAATGAATCTATGGAATTGCCATAGATTCGATATAACCTAGTCTTTATACCAAACATCGTTTCTTTACATGATTAATCAAACCTCATAACTTTCACCAAAGTTCATAATAACCGCCGAGACATCTGATTTCTTCTGCTATTAATACGGACTAATCTCCTTTGAAAGAAATTAGCCCCTCGTTGCCGAGGAACAAACATTGTACAAAACAAAAATGAACTACTCAAAAACATGCCATGTCTAAGAGATGCAAGAAGGAATTGAAAACAAATACGATTTGAATGAGGAATATCTCTTTTAAATTTCAACCACAAGTTATAATACCTATAAATTTGATATGAAGCAAACGGACTAGAAATATTCTTCAAAATATCTGACAAAATTATGCCTATGCAATTATAACTCTGTGTGCCGTTTTTCTCGACCTGATCCATAATTGAGTTTTCACACTGGTAATGGATATATGTTTCCTTATGCAAAAAAACAATCTTTGACAAAAATTGACAAACATAGAACATCCACAAAACATCTTCATGAATGATACCCTCCTTGAAATACAATTTGTTATCAATCAAGAAAGAACGACGAATGAGTTTATTCCATGCTAAATGACAATTTTTAGAAGAATACATTTTCGTCCTTACCCAATTATTGTCATCTATATAATCTACATTGTCAAAAGCACTTAATCTATAGAATTCTGAATAATCGCACTTAACATATCCTTGAACCAGTTCAACACAATCATATTTTCGAGTCTGTTCCATCATCGAAGAAATACAATCTGTCGTCAGTTCATCATCGCTATCCAAATAATAGACATATTCTCCTTTTGCTGCCAACGTACCCGTATTTCTGGCTACCGACAACCCTTTATTCCTTTCATGATGCAGAATACGGAATGTGATAGAGCCAACATAAGAATTCACAAAGGATTCAGCAAGTTCCATGCTATTATCTTGACCACAGTCATCGATAAGCAAGCACTCCATTTCTCCTTTATAATCTTGATTTCTCACGGAATCCAAGCATCGCAACAAATAAGGTGCCACATTGTATATTGGCACAACTATTGAAACATCCATACAAACTGATTTCTACTTAGTTGCTTCCAAACACATAGTCTCCAAAGCATTAAACTGAACAGGAATCACATTTTGATGATGTTCCAAATTTTGCAATTCTGGATGCTCACTTTTACAAACTTCGCAGAATTTCACATCCTTGAAACCTGCGACATCCAAACAGCGCTTTATTGTAGTATGGTCATAGATACATTTATGCCCCCATAGTCGTAGGAAATTGCTGATAAGCAGAGCTGGAGGCAATTCCTCTTTGAAATCTTCATACATCTCAGGAGCGAACTTCTCAAAGTGCCATTTCATATACGTTTGATGAAGTCCTGTCTCCGGATGTTGATAAATATCTAACAAAAATTCAAGACAAGGTGTCGTCAATCGTAACACACCATTCGGTTTCAATATACGATAACACTCCCTCAATAAAGCTCGGCCTTCTTGATAAGAAAGATGCTCAAAATTATGCTCTAAAAAGACATAATGAAATGTTTCTGCGCCAAAAGGGAGCGGCTGACATTCGTCAACATAGTAAACTCCATCTATTATATTTATATCCGTATTAAAGAAACCTTCTATAGGATTTAAGCCACATCCTAATTGTAATTTTTTTACTTTGTTTGTTAAAAGATACTTAGCTAATGCTGCTTCAAGTTTTACTCGTTTTAAGTCCATTATCAATTTTTTTTGCTATCAAAGTTATATCTTAATTATCATGATTACTCATCTTCAAACTAAACTGCAACTAATTTTACTTCCCTCATTCAAGAAGAATCCGCCCCAACTTCTATTCCATGCTGCATACTCAATTTTGGGATTCTTATGGAGATACTGAATATTGAACGACAATACATTCATGACATGATCATAGTTTTTCACCGCGAAAGCGATGTCTTTGGAGCCGACTTCCAAACTGATACTGTAAATACCCTTCGTCAAGCCATGGTCGCGAATAGAAAGCCTGACCTGAAACAAATCTTTATCTTCTGGAACAGGAACTGATGTACTGATATATTGCACAATACGTTGTCCTGAGGTTCCTTCATTCACATAAAAAGTATATTGGCATGACTTGATACGATGATCATTGCAACGCATTGTCAGTAACAAATCAATCGGTTCATCTGTAGCCATCTCGTTAGCATCTCCCAATATCTCCACCTCCACAAATTCAATATTGCGCGGGAAGCCTGGATAATGATGTTCTGAGCGTATCAATGTTTGACGAATTATATCAATTCGGCTGGCATTCAAATAATAATCGACACAATCATCAATGGCACCACTATATTGCAACTGACCATTACTCAACACTATACCATGATTGCAAAGGTTACGGACGGCTGCCATATTATGACTTACAAACAATACCGTTCTGCCTCCCGTTTTCGCCACAGCATCCATCTTACCGATGGCTTTTTTCTGGAACTCTGCGTCTCCAACCGTCAGCACCTCATCTACCACCAAGATTTCGGGTTCCAAGAATGCAGCAACGGCAAATCCGAGACGCACGGTCATGCCAGAAGAATATCGTTTCACGGGGGTATCTATATAGCGTTCTACTCCTGCAAAGTCAATGATTTCGTCCAACTTACGGGCAATCTCCTGACGGGTCATTCCCATAATGGAACCATTCATATAGATATTCTCACGACCTGTCATTTCAGGGTGAAAACCCGTTCCGACTTCCAACAAGGAGGCGATTCTACCTCTATAATCAATATTTCCTGTTGTTGGAGCCGTAATATGGCTAAGTAATTTCAACAGTGTCGATTTACCTGCACCATTCTTTCCGATAATACCGACAACATCTCCTTTTTCTACCTTAAAAGAAATGTCTTTTAAGGCCCAAACATATTCTGAATTTCCCTTTTTGCTTCGGTCATTGACCTCTCCTACTTGTAAATACGGATCCTCTTTCCGCAAAATGGCCATCTGCCACCATCTATTGATATCGTGTTGTAAAGTACCCGTTCCAACTCGACCTAATCGATATTGTTTTCCTATATTGCAAAATTCTATTGCAGTATTTTTATCCATCTAACTAAACCTGAGATTTTATATCTTGATATTCAGTACCTGTTCTATTACAGGAGCCATGTCAAAGTATCGATATTGCGCCAAACGTCCTCCGAAAGTAACATTGTTCTCTTGAGCGGCAAGGGCTCGGTATTGCTCGGCAAGCGCATTGTTTCGCTCGTCATTGACTGGATAGAAGGGTTCCATACCAGGCTTATACTCGGTGGAATATTCTTCGCTGACAACCGTACGTGGACAATCATAAACCTCCTGACCGAACATCTCGAAATGCTTGTGTTCGATGACTCGGGTATAAGGCACCTCGTGGCTGGTATAGTTCACCACGGCATTGCCCTGATAGTTAGGAGTATCCTCGATGCGTGTCTTGAAAGAGACGGTTCGCCAATCCAACCGTCCCAACTGATAATCAAAATACTGGTCAAGTGGACCGCAATAAACCAAGCTCTTCGCCACGTTTTGCCAATTCTTGCGCCACTCGGAAGCAAAGAAATCGGTATTGGTGCGGCATTCCACGCCTTCCAACAAACCTTCTATCAACTTATTATATCCTCCTATAGGAATACCCTGATACTTGTCGTTGAAGTAGTTGTTGTCGTACACCAGTCGTACAGGCAGACGCTTGATGATGAAAGCGGGCAGTTCCTTACACGACCGTCCCCACTGCTTCTCGGTATATTCCTTGATGAGTTTCTCAAAGATATCCTTGCCCACCAGACAGAGAGCCTGTTCCTCCAAGTTTTGGGGTTCCCTACCGTTCAAGGCGGCAATGGCCTCTTGACGCTGGGTCTCAATCTTCGCCTGCGCCTCAGCAGGTGTCTTCACCCCCCACATCCGAGAGAATGTATTCATGTTGAAAGGCAGGTTATACCGTTCCCCCTTATAATCAGCTATTGGACAATTCGTATAACGGTTGAACTCGACAATCCCATTGACGAAGTCCCACACCTCCTTGTTGTTCGTATGGAAGATATGGGCTCCATACTTGTGCACATGAATCCCCTCCATTTCTTCGCAATAGACATTTCCTCCCAACTGTGGTCGTTTGTCTATCACCAAACACTTTTTTCCCAACTGCTTGGCTCTGTATGCGAATGTGGCTCCAAAAAGTCCTGATCCGACAATTAAGTAATCGTATTGCATTGATAATAGTTTTGAGGACGAAACTCCGCTACATCACACCGTATCCATGAATCGTTGCTCGGTGTGGTTGAAGATAATTACTGAGAAGAAGAGAGAAACACAAAGGACGATGCCACTGTATAAGAGTCCTTCGCCAGTAAATGTACCCGAACCGAGGCAGCCATACTTGTAGGCCTCAAAGATTGGGGTCAACGGATTCAGTTCAATCCAATAACGATATTTCTCGGGCGCGAAACTGAGAGGATAAATCAGAGGAGTCGCATACATGTACAACTGGACACCGAACCCAATCAAGAACTTCAGGTCACGATACTTGGTCGTCATGGACGAGATAATCAATCCCCAAGACATGGCCAAGAGTCCTGTCATAAGAACCAATACAGGAGACATAAGGAACCAGATGTTGAACGACCAGGTAAATTCTCCCGTGAAGACCATATAGGCATATATCAACAGGAACATGGCATACTGAATCAAGAACCGGATCAAGTTGCTCGTAATGGAACTGATAGGTACGACCAATCGCGGGAAATAGACCTTACCGAAGACACCAGCATTCGAACCGAAGACATCATTGCATGCACCAAAGCACTGGGAGAAATACCCCCACAGGGTGACACCAGCCATATAGAACACCGGTTGCGGAATCTCGTCGGTAGGAATACCCGCCAAACCACCAAACACAAACATGTACATGATGGTCGAGAACAGCGGTTGTATCAAGTACCATAACGGACCCAAAATTGTCTGTTTATACTGCGTCACGATGTCTCGCTTGATGTACATATAGTACAAATCGCGATAACGCCACAATCCCTTAATGTCAACGTCCAACCAATTCTTCTTGGGTTGTATATGTGAAATAATGTCGCTCA
>JAEEGH010003816.1_pt1 | contig 39132 bp, 25 predicted proteins | sample 9134181 | NCBI WGS metagenome assembly JAEEGH01 (sample SAMN16246544, study PRJNA631951) | gut metagenome | biome: gut microbiome; feature: rumen; material: DP-attached | host: Bos | place: Iran: Karaj | collected 2018-10 | reverse complement strand
GGCACAGAAGATTGCCAACGACAAGCTGCGCCATGCAGCCGGCAACTACTACGTGAACGACAAGCCCACGGGAGCTGTAGTTGGCATGCAACCCTTCGGCGGCGCCCGCGCGAGCGGCACCAACGACAAGGCCGGTGGCCTGTGGAACCTCATCCGCTGGACCAGCCCACGCGCCATCAAGAACACCTTCGTCCCTGCTGCCGCATACGGATATCCGTTCCTGGCAAAAGACTGACACGAGACTACGGGACACGGAGCTCGAGACCCGAAATACAAGGATTGAGGGCTGTCCCGATAATCTGAATCAAAAATCCGTCAAATTTTTTGGCGGATTTTTTTTCTTTTTTTTACTTTTACCGCTTCAAAATAATTATTAAAACTATGAAACGATCACTCGTATTCTTCTTCTTTATTTTTCTGCTCTTCGGAACATTGAATGCTCAGGAAACCCTTCATTTCCGCACTGACGCGCCACAAGGACTCAGCGTTAAAAGCAGCTCCTCATCAGGACTATCACTGCACTATGCTATTCAGGAACTTGGCATTGCCGACACCAAACATGGTGAGATCCAAGGACAAGAAATCATCCTAAAAGGTCAGTTCGCACCCAACGGCGAAGGCCGCCCGAACCTGCCCGTGGTGAATCGATACATCGCCATCCCTCAAGGTGCCACCCTCAAACTTCAAGTCAAGGAGAACGCCTCCACCACCCTTTCCAACATTAACCTGCTCCCGTCGGCACCTTTGCTAACCGACTTCGACAAAGGACTTCCACAACTACGATGGGACGAGCGCATTTATGGCAAGGACGCCTGTTTCCCAACTGAAAACATCGTGCTTTCCACCCCCACACAGATACGCAGCTTAGACGTGGTTCTCCTCAGCATCACACCTTTCCGCTACAACCCCGTGAAACGAACCTTGGAGGTGATTCATGATATCGATATCGACATCCGTTTCGAAGGCGGGAATGGAAAATTCGGGGAAAGCCGCTATTTCAACCCCGACTGGGAGCATATCCTCCGCAACCTCGTCATCAACAACGACATGCTTCCCTCAACCAACTACTACGACCTGATCAAAGCGGCTCAAGAGAAAGACGAGGAAGGATGCGAATACCTCATCATCGTTCCCGACAACAATGTTGCGCTGGCATGGGCCGACACCCTGAAGGCCTTCCGCACCAAGCAAGGCATCCTGACCAAAATAGTGAGGCTTTCGGAATGTGGAGTCGCCACAACCACCAGCATCCGCAACTATATCCTTGATGCCTATAACAACTGGGCCATCCCACCCGCGGCTGTGCTCCTTTTCAGTGGATACAAAAACGGACAAGGCATCCCTCCTTTCTTTCACTATACCATTGCCGATGATTATGCCTCCACCCAATATCCCACCGACTATCCTTACAGCGACCTGAACGGTGACAGCCTGGCTGATATAGCCCTCAGCCGAGTCACCGCGTTGACGGAGGAAGAATACCAGACCTTTGTAACAAAAACCATTCAATATGAAAGCAACCCCACTACCGATGAGAATTACTACGACCATCCCATCATCACTTCAGGCCACGAAAGCAACAAATGGTTTATGTTCACCTCGCAAAGTCTCAACGGATTTTATCGCAACAAATTAGGCAAACATCCTGTCAATCATTACATGATGGTTGACGACTATGAAGCGCCCGACTCCATCTGGTCAACAGCCTACAACACCTCTGTAATGTTAGACTATTTCGGCCCCAACGGGCAGAATTATATTCCCACGCTTTTAACCGACCTGCATGAATGGATGGACCGAGAAAACAATGCCCCTCTGATTTCGGCCCTTCAACAGGGGTCTTTCCTGACATTATACCGCGATCACTCCAATCACAACAGATGGTGGTGCCCGTTATTCGATGACGAAGATGTGAATTCGTACAACGGTGAGCTTCCCACCTTCGTGCTTTCTATCAGCTGCAGCACCACCCTTTTTACGGAATATAACAAAAGTATTGTTGACGCCTTCTGCACCAAACCGAACGGTGGCGCCATAGGAGGCATCGGCGCAGCCAGCCTCACCTATTCCATCTTCAACGACATCCTCACCTGGGGCATCATCGACTGCATCTGGCCGGATTATATGCCCGATTTGGGTAGTGAAACTCCAGCCGAATTCATCAGACCTTCTTACGTGCTGGCGGAAGCCAAACACTATTTGGGCTATCATGTCTTCTTGCCTAATTGGTGGCCTGACAAAGAACAATCCACCATGAACCTTTTTGGATATACCGGAGAAACCTATCTCAACCTCTATACCGAGACACCTCAACCCCTGCAAATTGCGCATGGACTTTTCCAACCCACCGGGACGAATGAATACATCGTCAATGCGGAGGAAGGCACTGTGATATGCCTCACAATAGACGGCGAGATTTTTGACATAGCGAAATCCGAAGGACAAGCCATCACCTTCATACTCCCTGACCTGGCTGAAGGAGAACACTTCACCCTTACCGCCACAAAACAAAACCGGATTCGGTACGAACAAGAAGTCACCATCATCCCAAGCAGCGGCTCCTTCGTTGCCATCGATAAAGACGGTATCATCATAGAAAACGAGTTCAATACCCTCCACAACGGTGAAAACGCACACTTGGGTCTCATACTTCATAACTACGGGAACTCAACCGCAGCAAACACCACCATGGAATTAACCTGCCATTCACCTTACATTGAAATCACCCAAGGCAGCAACCAATACTCCAATATGGCACCCAACCAAGCGGTCACCATAGACCATGCCTTCCAGTTCAAGATTGCCGACGACACACCCGACATGACGGAAGTGGCCTTCCTTATCCGTATAAATGACGGCAATAATATTAGAGAATATGAATATACACAAAATATTGTCGCGCCATTGATTATGATCAAGCCTGATATCTCCTTTGTAGATAACAACAGGCATCCCATCCTCCAAATCGCCAACGAAGGCATTACTGACATTCACATTCAAATAGCAAACGAAGGACACTTCGACAGTAAACCTGTCAACCTGCAATTTGAGATTCCTGCCCCCTTCATCAGCATCATTGATCCCAACCGAATGTTTAACACCCTGGAAAAAGGCAGCACCATGAATGTGGTTTTCAAGGCAAATGCTCACAACAGCACCATTGAAGAAGATTGGCTGAAAGCGAGAATAATCCTCAACGACGGTTCCTATCAATCCATTCTCGACACCTTGCTGCCCTTTGGAGGTTTCAACGAGACTTTCGACGTCAATGACTTCAACCAGCATAATTGGCAGATGTCAGGCAGCGCTCCTTGGATAATCACAAACGAAGAAGCATATACTGGCAACCGAAGCGCCCAATCAGGTCCCATCACTCATGGACAATCCAGTTCCCTATCCCTTACCCAAACGACCCCTGGCACCAGCATTAGCTTCTATAAAAAGGTATCCTCAGAAGCAGGCTACGACAAAATGGCTTTCTACATTGACAACGTGAAAAAGGATGAATGGACAGGTTCCGTACCATGGAGTCAGGAAAAATACCCTATTTCACAAGGCACACATACCTTTACCTGGACCTACACCAAAGACCAATCAATGAGTGGAGGGCTGGACTGTGCCTGGGTGGATGACATCCTCATTGAGCCAGGCATTACGCCCATCTCCTATACAGGTGACACATTAATCGCTTGCAAGAACACGGAAGTCAATGTCGATTGCGGATATGCCTACCAGTACCAAAATCTGGAGTGGACGACCACTGGTGACGGTCATTTCATTGATAGTCACGCCGAGCATCCTATTTATGTTCCTGGTCTTCAAGACAATAACAATGGTGGCACTACCTTATATTTAAACGTTGATGGCTCCAACAAGCCCTTGCATCTCATCTTGACCGACGAAATCACATTAGACGATGAGATCCTCGGCGAAAACCACATCTATCCAGCAGAGACTTCCTATAGCCATTATTCCATCGAAGGCCAAACAGGCCTCGAATATATATGGCAACTGGAACCCGCTGATGCAGGATTCTTGTTCCCCTATCACAATACTGTTGACATCGTTTGGCATGAAGGTATCTACATCGAAGAGGCACTTCTCACCGTCACTGCCAACGGCAGTTGCAGCCAGTCACTCTCCACAGTGATCGAAATCAATCCTCTTGCCATCAGTGAGCAAAGCACTTCTCCTTTCACCCTTTATCCCAACCCGACCGACGGAAAAGTCAATTTGGTTCTTGGCCAAGACCTCGAAGGCAAGTCGGTGATTGAAGTATTTGATGTGTTAGGCACACGAATAACAAACAAGGTTCTCCAAAACCTGACCAAAGGTCAAACCATAGAAATCAACCTACAGCATAATGTTCCAGGCATCTATATCGTAAAACTATGCAACAACGAAGGTTGCTGGAGCCAAAAGATAAGTGTCAAATGAAAAACTATACTATTTCCATGCTAAGACGGAGCGCGATGCTGCTCCTCGCCCTTCTCGCTTTCGGGCAGACTGCCTGGGCGCAAGGACTGTCAGGCACAGGCACAAGCACCGACCCATATCTCATCAACGACAGCATTGACTGGAACTGGTTCGCGCAAAGCGTCACCGACGGCACCACCTACGAGAACCAATTCGTGAGCCTGAACGACGACATCACCGTCGGCACCATGGCGGGTATCGAGAACAAGTGTTTTTCCGGCACCTTCGACGGACAGGGGCACACCATCACCCTCGACATGACGGCCAACATACAATTCACCTCCCTCTTCTGCTATGTTGACGGCGCCACCTTCCAGAACCTGAAGGTGGACGGCACCATCAACACCTCGAAAAAGTTTTGCGCCGGCATTGCGGGAGGCATCTTTTACAACGGCTGCACCTTCACCAACTGCCTCAGCGAGGTCACTATCAACTCCACGATCAACGGCGACGGCACACACGGCGGACTTGTGGCGTATGTCGGTAAAGGTGACAACACTTTCGAGGGCTGTGCCTTCACGGGCAAGCTGCTCGGTTCCAACACCAACTACGTGGGCGGTCTCGTCGGCTTCACCGACAGCCGCAACAACGCCACGGTCTCCTTTACCAACTGCGTCTTCCATCCCCAACAAGTCACCATGAGCGGCAGCGGCAGCCAGACTTTTGCACGTTGGTATGGCAACAACTCCAGCAGCGTCATCATCGGATCCAACTGCTATTACTCGCAGACCCTCGGTGCTGCCCAAGGCAAGATGATGCGCAGCATCACCGGCGACGCGAATGTCACCGTGGCATTCGACGGGCAGCCCACCAATTACAGTGTGAGCGGTATCGATGCCTACAGTGCGGGTATCGTTTATGACAGCACCCTCTATGCCGGCAACGGCGATACGGTGAGCCTCAACCTCGATTGCGAGGTGCCTTGGGGCTATGTCTTCGAGGGCGACTACATGGCTGAACCCGACGCCAGCTTGAGCGGCACGGGCAACCCCTACACGTTGACCATGCCCAACGCAAACGTGACGATTGTGCCGCACTATTTGGGATACACCGTCAGCGTCGAATGCAACCCGAATATCTACGGCGTGGTGCAGGTGAGCCTCGACAACGCCACCTGGGGTACTTCCGTCACCACATCAGTGAACGATGTCGTGTATTTCAGGTTCAACACGCCGGACGGTTATTTTATATATAGTTTTTTCATCGAAACCGATTATGGTGTGCCCGTCGCTTACACCGACAACCATTTCTCCATGCCTCCCGCGAATGTGACGGTTCATGCCGATCTCTCTGAAATGGGAATTGGTGCCGGAACAGACGATGTTTACACAGTCACCCTCTCACCCGGCGAGGGAGGAGGCATCCCGATTATTTTCAACTCCACCGTACTGCCCATGGCTGACAACGCCGAAAGTGCCCAAAACCTCCAGTTCTATCATGTCAACAGCACCACGATAGGTTTCAGGCTGGACAACGATTACTGCCCTGATTCATTTACCGCACCAAATGGGTATGGCTTCTGCGGATGGGACAACTGGAACAATAATGGATATATCACCCTAACCTCGATGGCTACCACTTTTACCGCACAATGGATCGAATTCGAACCCTACACTGTCACCCTTTTGCCGGGCATAGGCGGAGGCGAACCCATCGTTTACGCCTTCAACCCGACGACTGCGGCTCCCAATGCTAACAGTGCCAATATATGCCAGTTCTATTATGTGAACAACACCACGATAGGCTTCAGGCTGCCTGCCGATTACTGCCCCTACTCATTTTCCGCACCAAATGGATGCGGTTTCTGCGGATGGGACGGCTGGAACAATAATGGATATTTCACCCTAACCTCGACGGCTACCACTTTCACTGCAAGATGGGAAGATTTGGGGAATTTTACCGTCACCCTTTCGCCGGGCATAGGCGGAGGCGAACCCATCGTTTACGCCTTCGACACGACAACTGCTGTTTCTCATCCTAGCTTGGCCGAGACTTGCCAATTCTATTATGAGGACAACAACACGATAGGCTTTAGGCTGCCTGCCAATTACTGCCCAAGTTCTTTTGTTGCGCCTGATGGGTTACAATTCCTAGGTTGGTACGGCTGGAACCACAATGGGTACATCACGCTGACCTCGACATCAACCACCTTTACTGCGCGGTGGATGATTCCAATCAACTACATCGATGGAAACGGCGAAATGCACACTTGCACCAACTATACCGTGCTCACAGGCGGCGGCGCCACAACACTCGCTGCGGGTTGGTATATGGTGGACAGCGACATCACTTACAATGACGGAATCAAACTCTACTACGGCGATGTGAACCTCATCCTCTGCAACGGCAAGACGATGACGGTTACTACCGATCATATACCCATTAAAGGATTCGGTCACACTCTAACAATCTATGGCCAGAGTCTCGACTCTATCGAGGCTGGCACCCTCAACCTCAATTGCACTAGAAATTATTGCATTACAGAGATGACCTACATCCAGCACAGCGGTAATGTCACCGTTAGCAGCCCAAATAATAAGGCAGGCATCGAGGCCAGCAGCTTCACCCTCAACGGCGGTAGCCTCTATGCCAGCGCCAGAGTATTTGGCATCGCGGTCAACAACGACCTGACCATCAACGGCGGCACCGTTACTGGTATCAATACCGAGAACAATTCTTGGCTTACCAGCCTCTCTTGCGATGGCAACGTTATCATCAACGGCGGCAAGGTGGAGACCAATAAAATATACGCCCAAAGCAACATCACCCTCGGCTGGACCAATGCAGACGACTACATCCACGCTGGTAGCTACGAGACCAACGCAGGCACCATCTCCGTCAAAAGCGGCCAGTCCTTCTATTACGAAAACGACGAGGGCGAGCAAGTCATCGTCAGCGACACGCTCAACACCGACCAAATCAATGCCATCGCAGGCAAGATGCTGCGGCCCTACTATATTCCCGTCAACTATGTCGATGGTAACGGCGAAACGCACACTTGCATCAACTATACCGTGCTCACGGGTGGCGAGACGTCACTTGAGGAAGGTTGGTATGTGGTGGACAGCGACATTTCCTACAACAGTACCCTCACCCTCAACGGCGATGTAACCCTCATTCTCTGCAACGGCAAGACAATGACGGTCTCCACCTCTAATAATTGCATTTACGGGAACAACCACACCCTAACCATCTATGGCCAAAGCCTCGACTCCATCGAGGCCGGCACCCTCAATGGGACTAATAATGCAAAAAGAACCATTGAAGTGGCGACCTACATCCAGCACAGCGGCAATGTCACCGTTAACAGCCCGAATCATTCTTATGCCATCTCTGTTCAAAGCTTCACCATTTACGGTGGCAGCCTCTATGCTAACGGCAGAAGTATTGGAATCTATGCAATTGGTAACTTAACCATCAACGGTGGCAGCATCCATGCCAGCGGCAGAACTAACGGCATCTCTGTCAACAATTACGGTGACCTGACCATCAACGGCGGCACAGTCATCGCCAACAGCACCCAAAACAATGGTTCGAATGCCGGCCTCAGTATCAGCGGCTATGTCGTCATCAACGGTGGCAAGGTGGAAGCCAACAAAATTTACGTTGATTCCAACATCATCCTCGGCTGGACCAATGCCGACGACTATATTCTTGCTGGTGAGTACTCCAACTTTGACAGCGACGGCATTGTTGCTGTCAAGAGTGGCCAGGCTTTTTATTACGAAAACGAGGACATGAACGTCGTCGTCAGCGGCACCATCAACAACCCCAACAGCACTATCGCAGGGAAGACGCTGCGACCCTATATCGAACCCATAACAGTCACCAAGGATATCGCCGGCTACGGCACGGGAAATGGCGGCTGGCACCTCATCGCCTCACCGCTGCTCGATCCCATTAATCCCGCCTGGGTCAGCAACCTCATTGCCGACAGCGCAGCGCATTACGACCTCTACCGCTTCAACCCGTCTCACGAAGGCAACGAATGGGAGAACTACAAAGCTGACAGCACCTTCAGACTCGAAGCCGGCAAGGGCTACCTCTACGCCAATGCGGATGATGTCACCCTCACCTTCGGCGGCAGACCCTACGTCGGCAACGGCAGATTCGAACTGGTCTATGACTCGACCGACGAAAGAAAATGCTGGAACCTGGTGGGCAACCCGTTCACCTGCGACGCAACCCTCGACAGGGAGTATTATGTGATGAGCGCCAACGGCACAGACATCAACCCCGAACCCATACCGGGCACCACCCCCATCCCGCCCTACACCGCCGTCTTCGTGAAAGCCGTGACTGCCTGGGACAAGGCGGTGTTCACTCGGGTGACACCGTAAAACCATTCCAAAAGGATCGGCCAACACTCTCCCTAATCTCCATCAAGAAAAACCGTCAAATACGTTTAGAAACCGTTTTGATTATTTCTTTTGATATTATAAAATTGAAAAAATATATAAAATATTATTAGAATATTTATTATTTTTAGTAGAATATATCAAAAAAAGTAGTATTTTTGCAGCGGTTTCATAAAAAAGAAATAAACAATGATGCAATTAGTTGATAGTGAAGGCAGGGTACTTCAAGAAAAAGAGAAAACACATTCTGAAAAAGCCAAGATGTCATCGGCACGAACAAGAAACATGTTGAAAGGGCTGAAAAAAGACACCCATCCAACGCTCATGAGTAGGGAAGAGTTTATTAATACCATGAAAAAAGATTCAACAGATGACAACATTTAAAAAGGAATACCCCGGAATTGTTGATACAATTCTTTCAGAATGCAGCATCTACTCTGCTGACGGTCGCCAGTTTCATTTCTTCGCGAATCGTCCACGACCTTCAACTCAAACCCTACCAGCAGGGGGGCATAGCTGGTATCGGTGGCGCAAGCGACTCAAATATCTATCTTGTCCACATTTTGGTTCCCACTGGTGATTTCGTCACTAATGTGGAAGTAATGGAAAGCGATTTCCAAGATTATGATGTCATTATTGGCATGGATGTGATCACTTTCGGCGATATGCTTATCACCAATGCGGAAGACAGCACCACCTTTCAGTTCCGCACTCCTTCAGAGGGTGGCGTGGAATTGTAAATAGTGACACCATAAACCACAGTACCAAATTGAGATTAATGATCGAAACAACTCAATTTTTTAAGACTTTCACTTGCGGATATCAAAATAGTGATATACTTTTGCACCCAGATAGTGGGCTTGGCCACTTTAAACAACCATTACGTCGGCATTTGGCTATGGAACGCCAACACTTTTTTAGTGCAGACAATGGGCTGACAGGTTTGATCACCGGAGTTAAAAGTATCTAAAATAGGAGCGATCGAAAAAACGGTCGCTCTTTTTATTATAGTAACTTATTAAGTTGATTGTTGTCGAAAACTTTTGCTTTATCGAGCAGATGCCAGTGACCATGGTAATTAAGGTATAAGAACTTTAATCTCTTCGACCAACCTCCTCTCAACCCTTTAATGAGTTTAAGTTTGCTTACTTTCCCAGTAATATCGAGGATTAGGTTGGGTGCTTGATTCACTCCTTCTGAAAGGTGAGAGATAATGGTTTCTATTGATGGGTTTCCGCATGTTTTTATGTCAACGGCAATAGCTTTGAAGGTCTTTTTGTCGATAAGATAAATATCATTTCTTTTATTGCTCACATTCCTTGTCAAGGATCGGATTTCTTTGATTTGTCCATCGTTTGGAAACACAAGATAGTATTCGTCGGTTTTGGCCAGCTTTTTTGCTGTTTGAATTTCGGTTTCATTGGGCTTGGCACCTTTCATAATAATGATGTTATCGTGAAGCTTATCAAAGCATTCCTCTTCCATCATTAATTGAAAGGTATGTTTCCTGGTTTTCAAAGTCGCTTTGTGTAGGCTTTGTTCCACCAAGATGCTCATTGATCCAAAATCTTTTGCCGACATGTTTAAAAATTTCAGCAAAAGTAATAAAACAAATTATATATATGATATATTTGTTTGTATTATATTGAATTATTATAATGATTAAAATGTGGTTTTCAATAATAGATATAATATTTAATCTTTATTGTGTAAATAATATAATTAATATTATATTTGCAACTCGAAAAACAACAATTAATCTAAACAACAGTGTTATGGATGCGATAATTACCTTTTTGGTTGAGCGATGGCCGTTATTCGCCATCGTACTTATTTCTGTGGTAGTAACAGTGATTATTTGCAAGTGGTATTTCAACCGTTTTGTGCCTACGGAGAAGAATGTGGTCAGCAACCAGAAACGAATTGATGAGTTGCCTTGTGCGAAACACGAGGAAGAGATATCGTCTATTCGAGCTTATTTATTGGTGAAATACCCCAAGGCGTTTGGGAGTTATGCGCAGAAGAAGAGTCCACGTTGTCTTAACGAAGAAGGGGAGAAGCTTTTTGAGGAGATTGGGGGAGCGGGATTCCTTGCGGCCCATGGCGCCATGTTAATGGAGAGGATGGAGCAGAAAAAACCGAAGACTCCTCTTGACGTGGAGTTTTTTGCGCTTGACACGTTATATGGGATGTTGGGAGATGACATGTTCAACGACATTAAGCGATGGGTATATGACAGTCCTATGCGAAGGCTGATCCTTGATGGAGTAGAAAAGGATTACGAGGTGACGATGGGGGATGTGTGTTTCGTGTTGAGTATTCCTTTACGTGACCTGTATTTGGAGATGCATAGCATTAATTAAAGTTTTGTTTTTTTTATTCCGGTTGACTTAGAGAGAGTTGCGTTATTGTGGTCAAAGATTTCGATCAAAACAGAGCGCTGGACTTGATTTTTTCTCTGTTGCTCTCAAAAAAGTAGACACGGGAAGGTGAAAAAAACTGAAAGACGTACCTTTGTAGCCGTTAAGGATGTTCGTCTTGGAGAGAGTGGCGGTTGACCACGAACGGAAAGCCAACATCCTTAACGGACCAAGGAGTCGGACAGTCCAAGTTCACCGGAAAGGAGAATCTACCATGTCAAAACACTTGAACCCGCTTGAGAAAGAGTTCCTAATCCGCCGCTACCGGAGCAACCAGAGGATCTCCATCCAGGACTTCTGCAAGAACAACGGCATCACGGAGACGTCGCTCAGGAAATGGATGAAGCAGTATGACGAGGGCGGACTTGAAGGCCTTGCCCGCGCAAGTTCGGAAACCAAGGAGGTGCTCCCGGAAGGCGTTGACCGGACGGAAGAATCCTACAAACGCGAGATCCTCAGACTCCGCATTGAGAACGAACGGCTAAAAAAAAGCTATGCCGTTCAGACGAACGAGGATGGGGAACGGGAGTATGTTCGTTTAAAGCCGAAGAGTTCGAAATAGTGTACCTGCTGTCCCGCGACAACCCTGTCAAGGACATCTGCGAACTGATGGGCGTGAGCCGCGCCGGATACTACAAGTGGAAGAACCGCAAGCCGTCCCCACGAGACCACAGACGAGAGGAAATCGTAGCCCTCGTCAGGAAGGCCCACGAGGAGCATCCCACCCACGGCTACCGTTGGACAGCTCTGATATAAGAGTGGCGAATTGCTCTCTGACATCGTTGATATTAGTCTTTTCTTTTGTATCTTTGCGCCATAATAGCACTCGCCAAGCTGATGGATGTTGGTTACTCTTTTCTGACTAATCTTACCCCGCTTTAAAGTGCTATAATAAATAAGATAATCCATGAAGAGAATACTACTCGCACTAATACTATCCACGCTTTTCATGCCGCTCCTGGCTCAGGACTTTGAAATCCTCAGCGTGGAGTCGCTTCCCGCGGACATGTCGGCCAGAGAAGAGATAAAGACCGACCATAATGACCGGCAATGTGCCTTGCTTCGTGTCGCCACACAGAACATCGCTCCCAATCAGCGCGAGGGATTCAGCTTCGTCCCGGATCTGGGATCCGAGGTGGTGCAACGTGCCACTCGCGACGGTGAGATCTGGCTGTGGGTGTCGCCTGGACTGAAATACCTCCGCATCAAGCATAGAGACTGGGGCCAATACGAACTGCGGCTTCAGGATTATGTCACCAAGGTGGAGGCGCTGCACACCTACAAGATCACCATCAGGGGGACACTGCCATTGGCGGTGCAGGTGCCGGTCATGACATCGCCAACGCAACAGTATCTGGTCTTCCAGCTGTCGCCTGCCGATGCCGTGCTCGAAGTGGATGGCCAGTTGTGGGAGGTCGGCCCCGATGGGTCCGCCAAGAGGTATGTCAACTTCGGCACCTATTCCTATCGCGTGCAAGCTCCCAACTATCGTTCCGAGACGGGCAAGGTGACCGTTGACAATCCTAACGAAGCCCATACGGTTAGCGTGAAACTGAAATCCGACTTTGTGGAAGTGACGTTCAAAGTGGATGCCGATGCCGAGATATGGGTGAACAACGAGAAGAAAGGAATACGCACCTGGACTGGCGTCTTGGGTAAGGGAACCTACAAGGTCGAATGTAAGCAGGAAGGCTTCGAGACCACGATGGTCTCGAGGGAAATCACCTCGGAGATGAATGGCCAGACCATCACGTTGCCGGCTCCCAAGCTTGTTTACGGCTCCCTGAACGTGGAAAGCACACCCATCGGCAGCATCTTTTACGTGATGGCCAACGGGGCCTATTCCTTGGCGCCGCAAACGTCGTTCGGACTTACCGTCGGCTCGTCGAAGAGCGTGGGGTGGTATGCCAGCCTGAGCAGCAACTTCGGGTTTGGGGACGCCCGCTATGAGTGCGACGGGGCAGGTGTCATCGCTGGGTTGTCGGAACCGTATTCCTATACGGGAGAGAAGCGTTCATCACGGATGGGAGTCACGGCGGGTATGGTGTTCAGGCTGTTTGACCCGTTGTATGCCTACGTTGGCGGCGGCTATGGCGTCCGAAACAAGTATTGGCAGCTTGACGATGGCAGTTGGGCTCGTTGCACGGACGATTCCTATCGAGGCGTTGCCATTGACGCAGGGCTCATGCTTCATTTCGGTGGCGTTGGCGTCTCGTTGGGAGTGCAGACCATCGGGGTGGATTATGTGGAAGCCAAAATTGGCATTGGTTACACCTTAAAAAGAAAGAAGCCATGAAAACAAGGACAAGACTGATGATTGTGCTGACCATGCTGTTGGCAATCGCATCCTCTTGCAAGAAGGATCACGACATCCCAACAGGGAAAGTGTTCAATGAGGGTTCTGTAGATGGAGCCATCAACGGCTTGTTCTCGGTGAGTACCTTCCAACAGGTCTATTTCTCGAAGGGCAACTTGCAGTATATAGGAAGTGCCAACACTCCTTACTGGAAGTTTGCCGACCATCAGTGGGATTATCTTGGTTACAATGGTCAAGAAAACAGCAATCAAAATGTGGATCGGGATCTTTTTGGCTGGGGCACTAGTGGATATAACCATGGCGCAGTCTGTTACCAACCTTGGAGTACGAGCACAACCAACAGCGACTATTATGCCTATGGCAGCGACACCTATAACTTATTTGACCAGACAGGTCAAGCCGACTGGGGCTACAATGCCATCAGTAACGAAGGCAATATGACCCATATCTGGCGCACATTGACCCGTGAAGAATGGGAATATTTGTTCAATACACGCAATACATCAAGCGGTATCCGTTACGCCAAGGCAAAGGTTAACAATATCAATGGTGTTATTCTCTTGCCCGACGATTGGCAGAGTTTTTATTATTCATTGAGTAGCACGAATTCAACAGGTGCAAGTTACTCCAGCAATACCATCACTGCCACTCAGTGGGATACCCTTGAACAGCACGGTGCGGTCTTCCTGCCTGCCGCGGGCAGCCGTTACGGGACTTCTGTCAGCTATGTGGGTGGCAACGGCGACTACTGGTCAGCGTCCTGCAGCAATAGCATCAATGCGTGGCTCGTGGACTTCGACGTTTCGAACCTCGGCACTGGCTACAGCAGCTATCGCAGCAGCGGTCGGTCGGTGCGTCTTGTCTATTGCTCACATGCCACTCCTACGGTGGCCACCATTGACGTAACTAATATCACCCAAACCACGGCGACAGGTGGAGGCAATGTAACCGCCACAGGCATCGCCGATGTGACCGAGCGGGGAATCTGTTGGAGCACGAGCCACAATCCCACCACGAGTGGAAGCCATGCGAGCAGTGGAACGGGAACCGGTAGTTTCACTGTTGAAATGACGGGCTTGACGGCAAACACCACCTATTATGTTAGAGCATATGCCAAGAATAGCGCCGGTACGGTTTATGGCTCTGAAGTGAGTTTCACCACGCTAACAGCACCAACAGCGCCTATTGGCTATATCGAAGGACTGTTTTCGGTGAGTGCCACCCAACAGGTGTATTTTTCGAAGGGCAACTTGCAGTACAGAGCTTCAACCAACACCTGGCAATTTGCGGAGCACCAGTGGGACTATGTTGGCGAAGACAACTCGAACATCTCGCAAACGTATAATGGCTGGATTGATCTGTTCGGCTGGGGTACTAGTGGATATAACCATGGGGCAGCTTGTTACCAACCTTGGAGTACGAGTGATAATTACAACGACTATTATGCCTACGGCAGCGATACCTATAACTTATATGACCAGACAGGCCAAGCTGACTGGGGTTACAATGCCATCAGTAACGGAGGCAATACGCCACACACCTGGCGTACATTGACTCATGGAGAATGGAGATATGTATTCAATACACGAAATACATCAAGCGGTATCCGTTACGCCAAGGCAAAAGTAAACAATATCAATGGTGTTATTCTCTTGCCCGACGATTGGCAGAGTTCCTATTATTCATTGAGTAGCACGAATTCATCAGGTGCTAGTTTCTCCAGCAATATCATCACTGCCACTCAGTGGGCTACCCTTGAACAGTATGGTGCCGTTTTCCTGCCTGCCGCGGGCGACCGTAACGGGGCTTCTGTCGGCAGTGTGGGTAGCAACGGCGGCTACTGGTCAGCGTCCTGCTACCATAGCGACATCGCGTGGCGCGTGTACTTCGACGATTCGAGCCTCAGCACTGGCAACTACTACTATCGCGACAGCGGTCAATCTTTGCGTCTGGTCTTCTCGCCTCAGTAATTGTTCCTTTGGTTTTCCCAGGGTATGGCGGGCGTCGCCATCGGTTTCCGGCGGTGGGGGCAGGGGCGCTCCGAAGGCGCCCATGGCTGCCCCCACCGTGGGAAACCGAAAGAGGTCAAATAACTGTCAAGCTTTTTCAGGGGAAGTTAAATCATTCAATCTGATTTTGTATCTTTGCAAGGATTTTCTAAAAAGCAAACCAATGAGACTCCTTCTGATTAGTAACTCCACCAACTTCGGGGAGACCTACCTTGCCTGGGCATGCAACCAAATCGAATTCTTCTGCCTGCAAAATAACCTGAACCCCAATAGCCGCATCGTGTTCGTGCCTTTCGCCGGCGTCAACATCGCTGGAAAAGCCTACCCCGAAAGCTATGATGCCTACGAGGCCCGTGTCCAAAAAGTGTTCTTCGAGAAATTCGGATTTGCCAACTTCACCTCAGTGCATCACTATGATGATAAAGTGAAGGCCATCAACGAAGCCGACTGCATCGTCGTCGGAGGCGGCAACACCTTCCACCTCGTCGCCGAAATGCACCGCTATGGCCTGATGGACGCCATCCGTGATCGCGCCCTCGCCGGCATACCGTACATCGGATGGAGCGCCGGCAGCAACGTGGCTTGCCCCACACTCTGCACCACCAACGACATGCCTATCGTGCAACCCGCCTCGTTTAAGACCCTCAACCTCGTGCCGTTCCAAATCAACCCGCATTACCTCGACCCGCATCCGGAAATCGACAAGATGATCAAACACGGTGGCGAGACACGCCAAGACCGTATCAACGAATACCTCGCCGTCAACCAAAAAATGGTCGTCGTCGGACTTCGTGAAGCTACCTCGCTCTGGGTCAACGACAATAAGATGACCCTGAAAGGCGGCAAGAAAATGATCGTCATGCAATACGGCAAAGAAGCCGTCGAAATCGAACCGAACACCGACGTCAGCTTCCTGCTGGGTAACGCACAAGTCTAAAAACTTCAGTTTAACTGGGGTATGACACCAAAAGATTTTCCTAACCTCGATCCTAACCAAGGACTGACCGCACAACAAGTCGAGCAGAGTAGGGCGGAACATGGCGACAATACGCTGACACCCCCTAAGAAAGAGTCAGCGTGGAAGCTGTTTCTCGAGAAATTTCAGGATCCCATCATCCGAATCCTGCTCATCGCTCTCGTCATGTCAGTGGCCGTCTCGCTGTACCAATACTTCGCTGGTGTAGCCTCATCGACGGTGCTGCTTGAACCTCTCGGCATCTTTGTAGCCGTCACCTTGGCAACTACCGTGGGCTTCCTCTTCGAAAGGAGCGCCAACAAGAAATTCGATATCCTTAACCAGGCCAAAGACGAAGAGAAGGTGACCGTGATGCGCGATGGCTACATCACCCAAATCGAACGAAAAGACGTGGTGGTGGGCGACGTGGTGTTCGTCAACCCGGGCGATGAGATCCCTGCCGACGGCTGGCTTGTGGAAGCCATCTCGATGATGGTCAACGAGTCAGACCTTACCGGAGAACCTGAGGCACGTAAGACAGTGGTGGAAGAAGAGTTCAAACCCGAAGCCACCTATCCCTCCAACTACGTGTGCCGAGGCAGCAAAGTCATCGACGGCCATGGCATCTTCGTGGTGGAAAAAGTGGGCGACGCCACCGAATGGGGTAAGGTCTATACCGGAGCCCAAATCGACAATAAGGTAAAAACTCCTCTAAACGAGCAACTTGACCGCCTTGGCCGTACCATCACCGTCGCCAGCTACATCATCGCCGGGGTGATTGTCGGCGTCAGGATACTGATGTATTTCATCGAAGCCATTGATGATCCTTTCAACTGGCTCGAGTTCCTGACCTATCTGCTCAACACCGTAATGATCGCTATCACCCTGATCGTGGTGGCAGTGCCCGAAGGCCTTCCGATGAGTATCACCCTTAGTTTGGCATTAAGTATGCGTAGGATGTTGGAAACCAACAACCTAGTGCGAAAGATGCACGCCTGTGAGACCATGGGCGCCTCTACGGTGATCTGCACCGATAAGACGGGTACCTTGACGCAAAACCGGATGAGCGTGCATGAGTTCCGCATCTATGGCCTGCATGATGGCCGTCTCGACGACTCGCAGACTTCCATGCTTGTCAAAGAAGGCATCGCAGTCAACTCAACGGCATTTCTCGACTTCACAGATAAAAAGGATGCCAAAGGAGTGGGTAACCCTACGGAGGCTGCCTTGCTGACCTGGCTTTTCAAACAAAATATCGACTTCATCAGCTATCGCGACCATACCCGAATCGTCAAGCAGGTGCCTTTCTCCACCAAATATAAATATATGGCCACCGTGCTGAGTACCGATGATCCCGAGCTACTCTTGATGTATGTGAAAGGCGCCCCGGAGCTGGTGCTGAGACATTGCTCCAAGATCCGAATGCAGGAGGGCGAGTCGCCCATGGAGTCGTATCAAGAAGTTGTCGAGCAACATCTGCTCAACTACCAAAACCAAGCGATGCGTACCTTGGGCTTCGCCTATCGCTATTTCGACCGTAAGGACCTGGAGTCGATGTTCGACGGTGACAAGTTAGCCTCCAACGACCTTTGCTATCTGGGCACTGTAGCCATTGCTGACCCCATCCGTGACGATGTCGCTGAGGCTATCCATGATTGCATCAACGCTGGCATCGATGTCAAGATCATTACAGGCGACACCTCGGGTACGGCCAAGGAGATCGGACGACAGCTTGGTCTCTGGACTGAGAAGGACACCGATGAGCGTAACCATATCACGGGACCCGACTTCGAGAAGCTGAGCGACGAGGAGCTGATGGGACGGATCAAGGACCTCAAAATCATGTCGCGAGCCCGGCCGATGGACAAAGAACGCCTGGTGCGCCTGCTGCAGCAGAAAGGGGAGGTGGTGGCGGTCACTGGCGATGGCACCAACGATGCGCCCGCCTTGAATGCGGCCCAGATCGGTCTCTCCATGGGCGATGGCACCTCGGTGGCCAAGGAGGCCAGCGACATCACCATCCTCGACAACTCGTTCCATAGCATCGCCCGAGCAGTCACCTGGGGCAGGTCGCTCTATCATAACATCCAACGTTTTATCCTGTTCCAGATGACCATCAACGTGGCAGCCTGCCTCATCGTACTCATTGGAGCCTTGCTCGGCACCGAGTCGCCGCTGACCGTCACACAGATGCTCTGGGTCAACCTCATCATGGACACCTTGGCAGCTTTGGCCTTGGCCTCACTTCCACCCGACCAGCGGGTGATGCAAGAGCGTCCTAGACCTCGTAAGGCCTATATCATCTCGAGGCCAATGGCCCGTAGGATCTTAGGGGTTGGTCTGCTCTTCGTGGTTATCCTGTTTGGATTCTTGCAATACTTCAAGCATGTTGACTTGACCTCACTGGCCGACTTCTCGTTGCGCGACTATTTTGCCAACTATTTCAATTTCAGCCATGTAGGACACGGCTTGTCGCCATACGAACTCACCTTGTTCTTCACGATCTTTGTCTTCATGCAGTTTTGGAACATCTTCAACGCCAAGGCTTTCATGACAGGCAAGTCAGCTTTCAAGGGCTTGTTCTCAAAAGAAAACATCACGGGATTTACGCTTACTTTGGCCATCATCCTCATCGGCCAAATCCTCATTGTCACCTATGCTGGAGCCATGTTCGAAGTGGTTCCGTTGTCATTGGGTGACTGGCTTCGCATCTTCATCGGCACCTCAGTTATCCTCTGGGTTGGAGAAGCGGGGAGGTGAAAGGTGAAAGGTTGGGTTGCTTCGCTCACCTGTCACCTTTCAATTTTCAATTTTCACCTTTCCTCTGGTAGGTAACAGAATAGTTCCCCAGGTCTTTCAAAACCAGGCGTTCTTTGGTGAGTTCGTCGATCCACATGGTGTCGGCAAACTCGCGAGGGTTGGTGCCCGTGTAGTTGCCTTTGAGGATCAGCTGGTCGCCGACCTTCTGCCATGAGTTGTATTCACGATATCCCATGTTGATAGGGGTCACGGTGCCGTCTTTTTCAAGAGTGAAACCGGTCTCTCCGAAGACACTGCTCTCGTCGGCAGGGTCAACCCAAGTGCCAATGAGCGAAGGGTTGTTGCAGGCGGTAAAACCGAATCCAAAAAGGATACCTATCGTGATGATGAAAATGCTTTTTTTCATGGTCTTGTGTTATTATGGGATGATTCTGGTGCCACAGCTCGGGTCGGTGAGGCTGTTGGCTTCGGTGATGATGGCCTGATGACCAGTGGCCTCCACGAAGAGGATGGCGGCGCGTACCTTGGGAGCCATGCTGCCCTCGGTGAACTGTCCGTCAGCCAGATGTTTCTTGGCTTCAGCCACGGTGATGGTGTTCAGCGCCTGTTCATTCTCCTTACGGAAGTTGATATAGACTTTCGGCACGTCGGTGAGGATGTAGAACTCGTCAGCATGGATCTGGATGGCTGTCATGGCTGATGCCAGGTCCTTGTCGATGACGGCCTCAACACCACAGAGGCAGCCTCTCTTCTCCACTACGGGGATTCCGCCGCCACCAACGGTGATGACGATGTTGCCATCGTTGGCGAGACGCTTCACGATGTCAATGTTCTGGATGCCGATGGGCTTTGGAGAAGCCACCACCTTGCGCCAACCGCGGCCTTTCGGGTCTTCCTTATAAACAGCACCCGTCTCGGCTGCATACTTGTCGGCCTGCTCCTTGGTGTAGTAGGGGCCCACAGGCTTGGTGGGGTTTTGGAACATCGGGTCGTCCTTGTCAACGATGACTTGGGTCACCAAGGTGACGACATTGCGGCGATTGCCTTCCTTGGCAAACACCTTGTCCAAACCCATCTCGATCATGAAACCGATCAGGCCCTGCGTCTCAGCGACACAGAAGTCGATGGGCATGTCCGGAACGTTGAACACTTGATTTCCAGCTTCATTCTGAAGCATCACATTGCCCACTTGAGGTCCGTTTCCGTGACCGATAACCAGATTGTAATCATTCTTCAGGAAAGGAAGTAGCGACTCGCAAGTGCGGGTGACGTTTTCCATCTGTTCTCTGTAAGTACCTCTTTGTCCGCCTCTTAACAGGGCGTTACCACCAAAGGCAATAACGGCTAACTTCTTCATAAAAGTCTATCTTTCAATTCTTTAATAATAAATTACCTAAATAAAGGACTGCAAAGATAGAACTTTTTTTTGAATTGCGCGTTGAGGGTTTCTCATTTCTCAAATAAAAGCTAGCGTCGAAAACGTCATTGCGAGCGAAGCGAAGCAACCCAACCAGAACTATTAAAGGCTTGAGCCGGTTCAGGTTAGGTTGCTTCGTCGCTACGCTCCTCGCAATGACGTACCCGATCAAGTGCTACCGAGCTTGAACCCCTAACGGGCTATCTCTATATTCTAAATTCTCAAAACGGGTATTCCTCGCTACTGATACTCCGATCGTTTGAACTGATTGAAGGCATTGCGCCGAAAGTGTCGTCGTTCATCTTGGAACCTCGGATCATGGTGTTGTTGAAGTTGGGGTTTGGCCCGAGAGAAATCTCGTCCATACTGGCAAGACGGTCTTGTCCAAACTCCTCGAAGCGTGCGTATTGTCCCACGAAGCGCAGGTTGACCTCGCCGAGTTTGCCGTTACGGTGCTTGGCGATGTCGATGACGGTGAAACCTTGGGGCAGGTCGGGGTTCTCCGCCTCGTTTTTGTAGTACTCCGGACGGTAGATGAACATGACCATGTCAGCATCTTGCTCGATGGCACCCGACTCACGGAGGTCGGAGAGGATCGGCTTCTTGGATCCAGGGCGTTGCTCCACGTTACGACTCAGCTGTGAAAGGGCCAAGACGGGGACTTCCAACTCCTTGGCGAGACTCTTCAGCGATCGTGAGATCATGGAGATCTCCTGCTCACGGTTGCCTCCGCGTTCAGTGCGACCACTCATCAGCTGAAGGTAGTCGATGAAGACCATCTGGATGTCATGCTGCTGCACCAGACGGCGGCATTTTGCCCTGAGCTCGAAGACGGAGAGCTGTGGGGTGTCGTCGATGAAGATCGGTGCGTCGATGAGTGGAGTCACCTTGGTGTTCAGCTGTTGCCATTCGTGCTCCGCCAAGTCGCCTGAACGCAACTTGTCGGCAGTGAGCGAGGTCTCCGAAGAGATCAGACGCGTCACCAGCTGAACCGATGACATCTCCAACGAGAAGAAAGCCACCGGACGATGGAACTCGACAGCAGCGTTGCGTGCCAGGTTGAGGGCAAAGGCGGTCTTACCTACAGAGGGTCGTGCGGCGAGGATGATGAGGTCCGACTTTTGCCAACCTTGTGTGATGCGGTCCAACTCGGTGTAGCCGGAAGGCACGCCGCGGAGCTTGTCGTCGCTGTTCTTGGCGTTCTGAATCTCCGTGATGGCCTTGTTGACCAAATCCTGCATCGAGTTGTAGCTTCGCCTCAGGTTGTTCTCACTCACCTGGAAAAGCTTGTTCTCGGCGTTGTCGAGCAGGTCGAAAACATCGGTTGTGTCCTCAAAGGCTTGGTTGATGGTCTCCGACGAGATGACGATGAGCTCACGCTGGATGTGCTTCTGCATGATGATACGGGCGTGATACTCGATGTTGGCTGCCGATACCACTCGGTTGGTCAGCTTGGAAATGTAATAGGCTCCTCCCACCGACTCCAACTCGCCTGTCTGCTTCAACTCGTTCGTAACCGTAAGGATATCAACGGGTTCCGACCTTCCAAAAAGATCCTTGATGGCCTTGAAGATCTTTTGATGTGCTTCCTTATAAAAAGCCTCAGGCGTCAAAATGTCGATGACCTCGTTGACGGCATCTTTTTCCAACATCAAGGCGCCCAAGACGACCTCCTCGAGATCGACGGCTTGGGGTGGAATGCGTCCTTGGTTGGCTAACAGTTGTTCGGGAGTGGCCGTTGTCCTCCGCTGTAAATTGTTCGAGAACGGCCTGGTGACAGTATCGGTTGGCATAGTGAATTGTCGAGTTAGATAATGAGTCTTTTTTCGCTTGTTTTCCGAAGACAAAAGTAGCACTTAATCCTGGCTCGGAAAGCGGATGTCAAGCAATAGTTATAAACAGGGTTTTAATTGAAAAAATGTTGATAAGTTCGCTTAATCACCTCATTCTCAGTTAATAAATCATTGATAGCCTGTTTATAACTTGTTAATTCGTTTTCATTGGCTTCAACAAGTATCCTACTGTGTTCAAAGAGGTTGACATCGTGAAACAATGCTTCGGCGATGTTTTGTAAATTGATTCCATTTTTGATTTTGGGATGGTAGAAATGGGCATCGAGGAGGGTCCCATAGAGGTTGATGACCTTGGATCCGAGATTGTGGTTCATCGGCATAAAACACACCACTTGGTCGTAATGCGAAAGCCGTTCCTTCATGAGGGTTAGAGCCTCAGCAGAACGGCGGTGGTCGTCAAAGCAGTGCCAATGGCTATGTCCATCAGGCTCGTTGTCGCCTGTCACGACGAAGGCAAGGATCATCTCTTGGTAGGGACGCATCCCGTCAAGCTCAGGGACGGCTGGGAAATCGCTCAACACGTTGAGATAGGCCACATGTCGAGGCTTCGGGTTGGGGGCCAGGGCAAAAAGGCTCTTGTAATCGATATAATAGGTGCCGTTTTCAAGGGCTTCAACTTGCTTGGCTTCTTCGCTGTTAGGGTCTAACTGTTCCAGCATGAGCTTGTTGCTTCCATAGCCACCGAAGTAGTACTGAAACAGCGTCTCGTCGGGCATGGCCGTGGTGAAGAGGAAGCTGTTCTTAGGCACGTATTTCCAGCAGTGGCCGAGGAAGTCACAGGTGTAGGGACTGTGGCATTGTGTGCCTATGTTGACCAAAGGCGAATGGGGCAGGGCCACCACGTTTTTCAGGCGCTCCACGTTGGCGGCGATCTCAGGTTCCTTCTCTTTGGCAAAGTCCATCACGGAGGTGAGCTTGAAGAGCTTCTCGACATCGATGGGGCCGTCTTTGACAAATTCGCCGTTGAGGTGCATCAGTTGGAAGTCGGAGAGCGGAATCCCGCATCCGTGCAACACGTAATATTGAAGGGCAGCGTCATAATAGTAGGTGGGGCTGAGCCGCAGTGAGCTCTTCACCTCGATGGCTCTCCACCGGTCACCGTCGCGGACCAGGATATCGACCATGATTAAAGTGTCGTTGTATTGAAACACCGCCTCATACATCACCTTGACCTCTGGGTCGTCGAGGTTCTGCATCGTCTCTTGCACTTTCTTCGGAAACTGGGTGGGGTAGGTGGGACTCATGTTGATGCCGCCAGGATACCGCTGCTGCGCCAATATCCCGACATCGGAACCCCGTTTGAATATCGCCCGTTGCTCAATGCTGAGCTTGTCGCGCAGATAGGGATGTTTCTTGGTCATATACAGGGCCTTCTCACATTGAAGCCCTTTGATATAGGTGGATTTTGAGAGGATGTGCATGCTTTCTTTTCTTTAAACAGCTTTGGTTTTCCACATCACCGACATGCTCACCCCACGAGCCAACATGAACAACAAAAAGGCAATCCATAAGCCATGGTTTCCAAAACGTGGCATCAAGAAATACCACGCTGGCAAAAACACTAGCAACGAGGCGATGAGCATCGTGTTGCGGATGCCTCGTGCCGCCGTGGCTCCAATGTAGATACCGTCCCAAATGAAGGCAGCAAAGGTGATTACGGGGATGATGATCATGTAAATGTAATAAGGTCGAGCCTGCTCAGCGACTTCGGGCTGATCGGAGATCAAGTGGATGAAAGTCTCGGGGAATGCCCAGTACAACAAGGTGAAAGGTACGCTCAGGCCCAGCCGCCACAACAGCAGATACGTTACCGTCATGTTCAGATTCTCCTAGTCACGAGCCCCAGTGAAACGCCCCACCAACGCCTCACCTGCATAGGCAAAGCCGTCGGTAAAGTAGGAAAAGATATAGAAGAACTGCATCAAAATCATGTTGACTGCCAAGAGGTCATCGCCCAACTTGGCCGACTGGTTGGTGAAGAAGGCAATAGTCAACACCAGCAAGATGCTGCGAATCATGAAGTCGGTGTTCACCTTGAAGAAACGTTTCAGTTTGTCGGCTTGAAGCAAAACCGCCTTCTCAATGGGGACAAGATACTTCCGGTATTTGGTAAGCATGAAGATCAAGGCCGTCAGCAAGCCTGCATATTGTGCAATCACCGTACCTAAGGCCACGCCTGTGACACCCATGTGGAAGGTGTTGACAAACAAGATGCTCAACGCGATGTTGACCACGTTGATTAAGATGGCAATGACCATGGGGATAGTGGTGTTTTGCATGCCGATGTACCAGCCGTTGAAGGTGTAAAGGCTCAGTACAGCCGGTGCTGCCCAGATGCGAACACGAAAGTAGTCGCTGGTGTAACCTAGGACTTCGGGACTGCCGTTAAGCAATTGCATGCTGATCCACTCGATGGGCCGCTGCAAGCCAAGTACCAAGCAGGTAGCGATCAAGGCGATGCCCATCGATCGGTAAAAGGCGTAGGAAATCTCGGTCTCGTCACCGCCTCCATAAGCTTGTGCCGTGAATCCCGTGGTGCCAGCCCGCATGAAGCTGAACACCGAGTACATCACGCTGAAGATGGTTCCCCCAAGGCCGATGGCACCGATATAGGCCACCGACTCCAGGTGTCCCATCAACATCATGTCAACCAAACCCAACAACGGCACCGTGATGTTGCTGATGATGTTGGGGATGGCCAACCTTAGGATGCTGCGGTTAAGACCGTCACGATGCGCTCCAGCCATTGCTTGTCAATATCGTCGAAGGTGTTTAACTCTCTGCTGTCAATGTCGAGCTCTGCCCACATCACGCCATCCTTGAAGATGGGGACGACGATCTCGCTCCGCGACTCGCTGCTGCAGGCGATGTGGCCGGGGAACTGCTCCACGTCGGGTACCACCAAAGTCTTGCCTTGCTCCCAAGCGGTGCCACAAACGCCTTTGCCGTAAGGAATGCGCGTGCAGGCCAACGGACCTTGGAAAGGCCCAAGCACCAGCTGCTTCCCATCAACAAAATAGAAACCTGTCCACCAAAAATTGAAGGTGAAATGAATCAACGATGATAAGTTGCTTATGTTGGCAATCAGGTTGGTCTCGTCTTTTACCAAAGCCTGCGCCTGCTTCCAGAGAAGCTGATATTTTTGTTCTTTCTCGTCCATGCCGCAAAAGTAAGTGAATTTTTTGTAACTTTACCGCTTCAAATTCATTCCATCATGAAAAAGGTCCATTTTATCGCCATAGGCGGAAGTGCCATGCACAACCTCGCCATCGCCTTGCACCGCAAGGGTTATGAAGTCACGGGTTCTGACGACGAGATCTTCGAACCCTCCAAGTCGCGCCTCGCCAACGAAGGTATCCTGCCTCCCCAGTGGGGATGGTATCCAGAGAAACTTGACAAGTCCTACGATGCCGTCATTCTTGGGATGCACGCCCGTATCGACAACCCAGAGCTGGTGCGCGCCCAAGAACTCGGAATCAAGGTGTTTTCCTATCCGGAGTTCCTCTACGAACAGAGCAAGGACAAGACCCGTATCGTCATCGGTGGTAGCCATGGCAAGACCACCATCACCTCGATGATCTTGCATGTGCTTAAACAGGTGGGCATTGAGACCGACTTCATGGTGGGTGCGCAGATCGAGGGATTCGACGTGATGGTGCGCCTCAGCGAGACAGCCAAATACATGGTCATGGAAGGTGACGAGTACCTTACATCACCCATCGACCGTGTGCCTAAGTTCCATCATTATCACCCCCATATCGCTGTCATCAGCGGCATCGGCTGGGACCACGTCAATGTGTTTCCTACCTTCGACACCTATCTGGAACAGTTTCGTATCTTTGTCCGCACCATCGAGCCGGGTGGATGTCTCATCTACGATCAGACCGACGTGGAGGCGGAGAAGATTGCCCAAGGTGCTTCTTGCATCACCTATGGCTATGGAGTGCATCCTTTCGAGAGCGATGGCATGAAAACAACCCTGCTCATGCCTGATGGTGGCAGGAGGGAGGTTAACGTGTTTGGAAGCCATAACATGAAGAACATCAACGCTGCACGTCTGGTGTGCCGACAGCTGGGAGTCAGCGACGAGCAGTTCTATCAAGCTATCAGTTCCTTCAAAGGCGCTGCACGGCGTCTGGAACTGCTGTTCCAGTCGGAGGACAACCTGGTGTTCCGCGACTTCGCCCATGCCCCGTCAAAGGTGACCGCCAGCGTGAAAGCCCTTCGCGAACAGTTCCCTCAAAAACATTTGCTCGCCGTTTTTGAGCTGCATACCTACAGCAGCCTCAGCGAAGTCTTCATCGACCATTATCGCGATGCCTTACAGCTGGCCGACACCGCCATCGTCTTCTACGATCCTCATGCCGTGGCCATCAAGAAGCTGGAACTAATGCCTGACCATCGTATTGTGGAGGGCTTCGGGCGACCCGACCTGAAGGTGGTCCACAACAAGGCCGAACTCCTTGACCTGTTACAAAAAGGCCAACGGCATAATGTCGTTGGCGCTTTCATGAGTTCTGGTGATTTCAACGGGCTCACCACAGACGATTTGAAAGGGATGTTCGCTCTGTAAAATCAAAACGAAAAGACCGAATCGTCCACGTTTACATTGTATTGTACATTGGATATCGTGTAGGTATCCACGTTGTCACTGTTGTCAATCAAGACAATTTGTCGGAGCATCAACGAGTCTTTGTCGTAGTTGAAGATGACAGTCTTGTAACCGATGCCGAGCAGCGACCGTTTCTTGTTGTTGCAGCACACCTGTTGGTATGGCCCTTTTTCAAGGACATTGATGGTGTAGTTGTTATCCTTGGCCAGATCCTCACAGCGTCCCTGGAATCCATAGAGGAAGATGTTGCTCAATGAGCGCATCATGCCGTCGTCACGAAGTTTGAAGGTGCCATGAAACAGCCCGATGTTCATCTTGAGGTGATTAACATTGACAATCATGTGCTTGCCGTTGTTGAAAAGGGCAGCGAACTTGTCGGGACAAACGAAATAGAGTTTGCCGTCCTGTTCGTTTTTCTTGTTGCGTTTCACCAAGGTGTTGTTGAGGTCGGTCTCGAACGACTTCACCGTAGCATTGGCTTGACGGATCTTTTTGATGAGGGTGTTGTCCTGGGCTTGAGCTGCGAATGCGATGAGGCAGATCAACGATAGGAATAAGAACTTCTTCATCTTAGGGATTATTTATCAAGGCTCATCAGGAACTCTTCGTTGCTGACGGTCTTGGCGACTTTATCCTTGAGGAACTCCATGGCCTCCACGGGGGTCATGTCGGCGAAGTGGGTGCGCAGTGCCCAAACGCGAGCCAGGGTAGTCTCATCGACCAGCAGGTCGTCGCGGCGGGTACCCGAGGCCACGATGTCGATGGCGGGGAAGATGCGTTTGTTCGACAGACGGCGGTCGAGCTGGAGCTCCATGTTACCGGTGCCCTTGAATTCTTCGAAGATGACTTCGTCCATCTTGGATCCAGTGTCGATGAGGGCAGTGGCCAAGATCGTCAGTGAGCCACCGTTTTCGATCTTACGGGCGGCACCAAAGAAACGTTTCGGTTTCTGGAGGGCGTTGGCTTCCACACCACCAGTGAGGACCTTGCCTGAAGCAGGCGACACGGTGTTGTAAGCACGGGCCAGACGGGTGATGGAGTCGAGCAGGATGACCACGTCATGACCGCACTCGGTGAGTCGCTTGGCCTTCTCCAACACGATGTTGGCAATCTGTACGTGTTTCGATGCTGGCTCGTCGAACGTAGAGGCGATGACCTCTGCATTGACGCTGCGTTGCATGTCGGTGACCTCCTCAGGACGCTCGTCGATGAGCAGGATGATCAGATACACCTCAGGATGGTTGGCGGCAATGGCGTTGGCTACCTCTTTTAATAAAACGGTCTTACCGGTTTTGGGCTGAGCCACAATCAAGCCACGTTGTCCTTTGCCGATCGGGGCAAACATGTCCATGATACGCGTTGAGATGGTTCCTCCCTTGTGACCGGTGATGGTGAACTTCTCGTTGGGGAACAGCGGAGTCAGGTAGTCGAAGGGGATGCGGTCTCTGACCTCTTCGGGACGGCGACCGTTGATATAATCGACGCGTACCAATGGGAAGAATTTCTCACCGCTCTTCGGAGGACGGATGGCACCCAGCACGGTGTCACCGGTTTTCAAACCGAACAACTTGATCTGCGAAGTTGAGACATAGATGTCGTCAGGGGAGGAGAGGTAGTTGTAGTCTGATGAACGCAAAAAGCCGAAGCCTTCTGGCATGATCTCCAATACGCCCTCGGCCTCCACCACGCTGTCGAACTCATTCAACAGCTCGTCACGACGTTGCTTCTCCTGCTTCTCGGCGTTTTGTTGGTTGTTCTGGTTGTTCTGGTTGTTCTGGTTGTTCTGGCCGTTTTGGTTATTCTGATTATTCTGATTGTTCTGGTTATTCTGTCCGTTCTGATTATTTTGGTAAGGAGTCTTCGGTTCGCGGTGTTCTCTATGTTCCCGTTGTTCAGGTGCCTTTGGCTCTCTTGGCTCTTGAGGCTTCTGTTCTTTCTGTTCGGGTGTCTTGGGCTCTCTTTGTTCTCTAGGCTCTTTGGGTTCTTTTGGCTCGGGGTTTCTTTGTTCTTTTTGCTCAGGAGCTTTCGGTTCTCTCGGTTCTCTTTGTTCTCTTTGTTCTTTGTGCTCCTTGTGTTCTTTCACCTCGGCATGCTGTTCTGCGACAGGCTCTTTAGCGGGTTTAGGAGTCTCCTTAACCTTTTCTGATTTGATTTCCACCTTGGTGTTGCTTGATCCGGCGGGGCCTTCTTGGGCGGGCTTGTTTTCGCGGGCAATACGTGGGCGTTTTTCGCGCTTCTTGGGCTCGTCTTGTGGTTTCTCTTTGGGTTGTTCAGCAGTTGAGGTTTCCTCGGTGGGGAAGGGGATGGTGGGAGTCACTTCGGCTTGTGGGGTTTCTTCCGCCGTCTCGTTCTTGCGTTTCCTACCTTTTTTCTTTGGCGCGGCTTCAGCACCTTCTTTTACCTCGGGCTTGGGCGTGGCTTTCTTCTTTGATGTCTTCTTTACTGCTTCTGGATGTTCCACCTGATGGTCGATGATGTCGTAGATCAACTGTTGTTTGCTTCTGCCTTCATCGTCGATCCCAAGTTCAATGGCGATAATCTTCAGATCTTCCAAAGTCTTATCGTTCAGCTCATAAATGTTATACATAAAGGAAATAAAAAGTTAGGAAATAATCTTTTAAGGAAATGCTTTTAAGAATGCTTTTATACAGATTGGTTGGTTGTTCCATTCAAAAGCGATGCAAAAATAGTGAAAAAAATCATATTGTCAAGTTTTTTTCGTGTTTTTCTATCTTTTTTTATCTTTGCACCTCCAAATCTAAAGCGAAATCAATCATGAAACAAAGAGTACAATCCATCTTGTTTTTCCTTTCGGCCATCGTTTTTGGCCTGTTGTTCTTCATGCCTTTGGCATCCTACGTTGATGATTACGGCACCTATTTAAAGCTTTATATCTATGGCGTCAACAAAGTTTCGGTGGCCCCCAATGTTGAAGTTCCCTTCAGCTCGATCTATACGTTGCCACTGTTGATCCTCACGGTTGCGGTTATCTTGATCAACTTTTACATCTCCATGTCGATTTTCCGTGCGGTGAAGCTGCAGCAGTTTGTGAAGCTTTTCAAACTCTCGAGAATCAACATTGCGTTGGCAGCAGTGCTTATCGCTACCATTTTTGTCTATTACATTGTCAAGACAGGTAGTTTCGTTGCTGCCCTTCCTTCTTTTGTTTGGCCGAATTGGGGTGCCTTCCTGACGCTTATCGCCCTCATCATGATGATGTTGGCCTCTTCCGGCCTCAAGAAAGATATCGACAAAGTCAAATCGGTTGATAGACTTAGGTAGGTGAAAATTGAAAGGTGAAAGGTGAGCGAAGCAACCCAACCTTTCACCTTTCATCTTTCACCTTTCACCTTATCAAAGATTTCCATCTCCTTGAATTCCTTCCCGTCAATGGTGAAGCGTACCATCGTGATGTTTTTGTGAAATCCGCTCTTGCCTGCGGCACCTGGGTTGATGTGCAGCAGTCCAAGCTTGTTGTCGTAAACTACTTTCAGGATGTGTGAATGTCCGCATACGAAGAGTTGTGGATGCTTCTCTTGGAGGATGATCCTGACTTCCGGCATGTAATGCCCGGGATAGCCACCGATGTGCGTCATATACACATCCACATCCTCCACGTGGAAAAACAGGTCTTCAGGATATTGAAGACGCACGACATGGTCGTCAATATTGCCGTGGACGGCACGGAGCGGCTTGAATGCCTCAAGCCGCTCCGCAGTCTCAATGTTACCGATGTCACCGCAATGCCAGATCTCATCCACATCCTTGAAAAAATCATAGACTTGTGGGATGATCACTCCATGCGTGTCGGATAAGATACCTATCTTTTTCAATTTGCAACTTTCAATTATCAACTAAAAATTGACCATAAACCCGACACTCAATACCTCTTTAAACTGTACCTTCGAGTTGGGGTCGAGGATGGACTCTCCAGCGGCGTTGATGTCATAGAAGGGGATGTCGTAGTCGTAGATGAGATGCGTTCCGAAGCTGCAGTTGAGCCAGGAGTTGACCTTCATCACCAAAAGGTTTTGCCAATCGACATCGATGTAAAGCGGGTGTTCGAGGTAGTTGGAGAAGAGTTCCAGTTTCGATTCGAAATCGACGTTCTGGAAGATGGTGTATTTCATCTTGGCAGCGAGACGGGCACCGAATTCGTAACGTATCTTCTTGCCAGGGATCCATTGGGTGGTGTCATCGGGGTTGAAATAGCCTTTCTCCACACCATAGGCGCCGATCTCAGCCAGACGGGTGTCGTTGACGATGGTGATACGACCCGTCAGCGGGGCGAAGTTGATGGAGAAGTGCTCGTTGGGCACCCATTCAACACCGAGACCGAGAGTGAGATAGGCAGGTGCCAGGAACTTGGAGATGTAGTTGGTGGAATCGGTCGCATAGTCGAAGCCGTAGGCGAACTGAGAACGGAAGGCGAACTCCAAACTGTAATTCAAATGCTCGGTAGCCTTTATGCCCGCCAAGGAGGTGAACTCGATCTTGTCGTCGGTCTTCACAGGTTTGTCTTTGAAGTTGTAGTAGCTGTAGCCTAATGCCGTAGCCAAAGTGTTGTCCCATTTGAAGTTGTCTTTGGCATAGTTGATGGCATAGTTGAAGATTCCCTGCCAGTTGAGTGCGTTCTGTCCGCCCGCAGCCCAGTTTGTGTAAGAGCTCTGTGCGAAGTTCAAACCGAAATTACCTTTCTTGGTCCAGTTGCTAGTTGTCTCTTGTGCCATGGCACTGACTCCCATTGCTACGATCAGGAGCCCTAAAATCATTTGTCTTTTCATTGTTGGTTTTTTAATTGTTTATTTTTTAATTGTTATTTCTTTCACCTTTCACCTCCCTAATACCCATTCCCGTCAAAGTAGTTCCTTGCGCCGATGTTGAAGGTGATGTCCTGCAAGTTGTGGCTGCGGACGTACTTGCCATTCTTGACGGCGGGGATCCAACGGGTGTCTTGCAGGAGACGGACGGCCTCATTGTCGCAGCCTGCGCCCACGGATTGGACAATGGTGATGTTCGACACCGCTCCATCGGTCTCTACCACGAAACTAAGTCGCACAGTGCCCGATACCTCAGCGGCCTTGGCCGACTCTGGGTACTCGAGGTTTGTCATGATGTACTGTGCCATGGAGCTGCCGTCAGCGAAATAAGGCTTGGCAGCCTCTTCCAAAGCATGAATGTCGTATATGTGGTAGCTGGTGTCGGCATCGAGGGTCAAAGGCAGTACTGTGCGTTCGCGTTTCTTCCAATAGCGACGGTAGGCTTTGGCACTGTATTCCACCTCGTATTCCACGACGTCAGCTATGGGCTTCATGTCTTTCGTTGCGGGAGTCCAAAGGATCTTTTTCACCAAGTCCAGTGCGTCACGGTCGGCTTCATCGCAAAACGACTCGCTGACGCGATAGTCGCTGCATTGGCCTTTCTCGTCAACAGCAAAGGTAACCACGACCTTGCCGTTTTTGCCATCTTTCAATTCCTGCTCGGGATAATGCTGGTTCTGATGGATAAAATCCTGCGTCAAGGTCTTGCCTGCCAAGGGGGTGGGATGATAGATTTGTGCATTGCATAGACCTGCCAATCCGACCAAAATGATGGCCAATAGGCTTCTTTTTATTCTTAATAAATTCATAATCAAATAGTTAATTATTTTATTTTATTGTTTTCACGAGGCTAAGATACAATTTTTTATTTTTGCAAAAAAGAATTTGACTATGGAAAACAAGAGCGACATGATATTCGGGGTGCATCCCGTGTTGGAGTTGATCCGTTCACAGAAGGAGATAGAAAAGGTGTTTATCCAGGCTGGGGCTCGCACGCCTGAGCTCTCAGAGATTGCCCATCACTGTCGTGCCAGTCAGGTCCCAGTGCAGTTTGTCCCGGTGGAGAAACTCAACCGGCTCACCAGGAAGAACCACCAAGGGGTGATTGCCTTCATCTGTCCCATTGAATACCAGTCGCTCGAAAAGGTCGTCCCGATGGTATATGAGCAGGGGAGGGATCCCTTTGTGTTGCTGCTCGACCGTGTCACTGACGTTCGCAACTTCGGTGCCATAGCCCGCACTGCTTATGCAGCTGGCGTTGATGCCATCGTGATTCCTGCCCGTGGCTCTGCCTTGGTGAATGGCGATGCCATGAAGACCTCGGCCGGTGCCTTGTCATTGATTAATGTGTGTCGTGTGGAAAACCTCAAAGATGCAGTCGATTTCCTCAAGGCTTCTGGCCTCCAGATTGTGGGCTTCACCGAGAAGTCCCGCACCAGTCTCTGGTCGGCTGACCTCACCGGCCCCCTCTGTGTGGTGATGGGTTCGGAGGAGGATGGCATCAATTCGATGTTGATAACTCGCCTCGACCAGCACCTGATGATACCCATGCCGGGCGACATCGATTCCCTTAATGTATCAGTGGCTACTGGCATCGCCTGCTTCGAGGTGGTGCGCCAAAGAAGCTGTTGATATCCTGTTCATTTCCGGTTGATAAGTTTTCCTCCGCCTCCACCGGGGGAGAGATTTATTTAATTATTTTTGACGCTTAAAATTGACTTAAATTTATTTATTAAATCTTTTTTAAGATATGAACAGAAAAACTTTATCGCTACTCTTGCTGATTGCACTGCTGCCCCCCTTGTCGATGGTGGGGCAGGTGTTCTCGACAGCACCAGCCAAGGCACCAGCACCGATGCGTGCCGGATGCGTTGCCCCATCCAATGTACAAGTGACTCCTGGGCCTACCGTGGCCATCGTCAACTGGGAGTCGGATCAAACGATGTTTAACCTTAGGTATGCCGAAGCAGGCAATATCCTGAACTTTGGTTTCGAAGACGGAACCTTCGGCGAATGGACGACTATCGACAACGATGGTGACGGCTTCGACTGGATGGTCAACAACCAGTTTGGCTCCCATTCGGGATCGTACATCGCCGTGTCTGCCTCCTATGACAATGATTCAGAAGAAGCGCTCTTGCCTGACAATTACTTGGTTTCGCCTCGGATTGAGTTGGGTGGGAGCATCAGTTTCTGGGCATGTGCTCAAGACGCCTCTTGGGCAGAAGAACATTTCGGTGTGGCGGTCTCTACCACGACCAATAACGCCTCTGCTTTCACCACGATTGCCGAATGGGACATGTCGGCAAAAAGTGCAGGCAATCCTACCAAGTTCACTCGCGGTGGCAACCGGGCTCAAGGAACATGGTACAAGTATTCTGTCGATTTGAGTGCCTATGCCGGTCAAGTGGGTTATGTGGCGATCCGCCATTTCGATTGCTCCGATTGGTTCTATCTCGACGTGGATGACATCTCCATTAACCTTCCTGGTGAACTGAAATGGAACACCGTCGAAGGCATCACGGAAACCACCTATACTATCCCCAACCTCATGCCTGAATCCGTCTATGTCGTGCAGGTGACTCCTGCCTGTGACGAACAATGGAGCGATATGGTCCAGTTCACCACCATCGAAGCTTGCCCAGCTCCTACGGATCTCACCGCATATAATGTCATGCCTACCTCCGCCACCCTTACATGGTCGGGATGGTTAGAATACTATGAACTACAATATGCTGTCATTCCAGAAGGAAAGAACCGTAACCGTCAATGGCTGAGATCCGGTAAGATGGCCGACGGAGAGACACTTCGTGACCGTCTCACGGGATGGCTGTATTACGATAATGGTGCCTATGCCACTTCGATCGGTGCCGGAGGTTCGGTGTATTGGGGCTCAATGTTCCCTGCAGCGATGCTTGAACCTTATGCGGGCAATAGTCTCACCAAGGTGAGCCTCCACACTTCTTATGAAGGCGTTGCGACATTGAATGTTTATCTTGGAGGAAACCAGCCTTCTGGTACCCCTGTAATCTCACAGGATTTCAACATGATGGGCGATGGCGATTTTATGGAGATTGTTCTGGATGAGCCCCTTACCATCGATGGAACTCAGAACCTTTGGGTTACATTCTTCCAAGAAGGTATTACTTATCCTATCGATGCCTGCACCGACACGGGTGATGCCAACAACCGTTGGGTGAGCATCAATGGTTCGCAATGGATGGATTTGGCCACAGCGGGCCTGTCTGGCTATGGCTGGATGATTAGGGCTTGCATCGAGGCGGACTTCGATCCTTCTACCCTGGATTGGGTCACCATTCCTCGTGCCATGCCCCCGTATGAACTTACCGATCTTACCCCGGGCACCCGTTATGCTGCTCAAGTGCGTTCCGCTTGCGGCAACGACGAGACAAGTAGCACCATCTTCGTCACCCCCGAGGCCTGCGGAGCCCCGACGAACCTCACGGCTGTTGAGATCATGCCCACCCAAGTGACGCTGAGCTGGATTGGCTATCAAGAAAACTATAACGTCAAATACCGTATTCCCGGCGAAGAGGTGACCACCTTCTTCGAGGACTTCGAGAATGGGATTGGTGACTGGACCATCATCGATGCTGATGGTGATGGATTCAACTGGATGAGCAACTTGGACATGGGCGCTGCGCTGAATGCGCATTCTGGTTCAGGTGTCGCCTACTCGCAAAGCTATTCCGACGACGATGAACCGCTTACTCCTGACAACTGGCTGATCTCGCCTAGGGTAGAACTGGGTGGCATCGTCAAGTTCTGGGCTTGCGGCCAAGATCCCGCCTACTGCGAAGAGAACTTCGCTATCTATGTCTCCACCACGGGCACCAACCCTTCCAATTTCACCCAAATCTCCGAGGAGTTCACTGCTACGGGTGAGTATCTCCAATATTCCGCCGACTTGAGTGCCTATAGTGGAATGGGCTATGTGGCCATTCGCCACTTCAACTGCACCGACATGTTCTATCTCAATATCGATGACTTTGGCATCTATACAGGTGAGATCAGTGGTGGCACCGATTGGTATGTCCTAGAGGATATGCTCGTTGATAATGATCATCACTTCACGCTCGAAGGACTCGAGACGGAATCAACCTATGAGGTGATGGTTCAAGGCAACTGCACCAAGTATGAGACGACCCCGTGGTCTGAATCCCTCTTCTTTACCACGCTGTCCTCTTGCGAACGGCCGACCATCGTTGCTGTGAACGAAGTCAGCGCTGAACAAGCCACCGTTGTATGGACTGGCTACCACGATGCCTACAACCTCCGCTATCGTTCGGTGGAACTCGATTACACCGCCGACTTCAGCAACGGCATCCCCGAGGGCTGGACCACCTTTGACGAGGATGGCGACGGCTATAATTGGATTGGTGAAGCTGGCTTTGTCTATTCAGAGAGTTATAACAATGACTATGGTGAATTGTTCCCCGACAACTGGTTGGTGACCTCGCAAATCAACATGGGTGGATTTGTGGAGATCGTTGCCGCTGCATTGGATCCCGATTGGCCTGATGAGCATTTTGCCATCTATTATTCACTCAATAGTACCAACCCATCGACCTTCGTCCAGATCTCTGATGAGTTCGTGGCTACGGGTGAAGGCGCATACTACACCATCGACCTCAGCGAATACTCGGGTACGGGATATCTCGCCATCCGTCACTTCAACTGCACCGACCAGTTCGCCCTTGCCATTGCTGCGTTTGATGTCTTTACTGGTAGCGCTTGGACCACCGTCTCCAATGTCACTAGTCCCTATGTCATTGACGGCTTGACCGAGGAAAGCATCTTCGAAGTCACCGCTCAGGGCATCTGCTCACCGACGGAGACCTCTGACTGGGCTGACTCCTACTATTTCATGACCCCGGCTTCCTGCTTGATGCCGACTGATGTGGAAGTTGACGATATCACTGCCAACAGCGTCAGCGTTAGCTGGACGGGCGACCAAGAGACATACAACATTCAATACCGCATTCCCGGTGAGGAAGTGGTGAGCTTTTTCGATGACTTTGAGGATGGCTTAGGCAACTGGACCATCATCGACGCCGATGGCGATGGATATGTGTGGTCGGAGAGCTCTGATTTTGAAGCTCACGGTGGCGTTGGCGTGGCCTACTCCGCCAGCTATATCAACAACTTGGGAGCCCTTACACCTGACAACTGGCTCGTCACGCCTCAAGTGCAATTGGGAGGCACGGTCAAGTTCTGGGCTAAGGGCCAAGATCCCAGTTATGCCGCAGAACATTTCGCCGTTTATGTCTCCACAACTGGAAACAACATTGCGAATTTTGAGCAGGTGTCGAACGAGTTTGTGGCTACCGGATCCTATGTCCAATACTCTGTTGACCTGACTGGCTACAGCGGCATGGGTTATGTCGCCATCCGTCACTTCAACTGCACCGACATGTTCTACCTCGACCTTGACGACTTTGGCATTTATACCGGAGAGGTTGTCGGTGGTACCGATTGGGTTGTCATCGAGGGTGTCCAAGACAATCCTTATGTGATCGAAGGACTGGATTCTGAAACCAACTATGAGCTTCAGGTGCAAGGCGTTTGTGAAGACGGCGTTTCTTATTGGTCCGATGTCGTGACCTTCACCACAGAGCCTTCTTGCTTGGCACCTACCAGTGTCCATTTCTCCGACATCACCTATAACTCTGCCGTGGTGTCGTGGATTGATGGCAATGGAGCTGCCAGCTGGCAAATCGAGGTCATCGACTACGCTGTATATGGCACGACCGCTCCCGGCACCGTTACTCCGATTACCGTGACGGAGAATCCATATACCATCACCGATCTTGAGCCAAATAATAGCTATGTTGTTTACGTCTATGCCAACTGCGAGGCAGGGGAGGTGAGTGCACCTTCTGCGTTAGCCTATTTCACTACGACGAAATCGCCTTGTACAGCACCTACCGGTCTCACGGCCGACAATGTCGGTGCCAATACTGCCGACATCACTTGGACCTTTGCCGACGATGTCACTCAATGGGAAATTGCCTATGGCACGGAAGAAGAGGTGATCATCGAAGAAGGCGGCAGCTATTATCTTAACGAAGAGGCTCTTGCCCCGATTGCCGTGAACACTCCTTCCTATCTCTTGGAAGGCCTGGCACCGGCCACCAGCTATTATGTGTTCGTTCGCTCGGTATGTGGCGACTATCCGCCTAGCGCTTGGATCGACGCTTACACCTCTTTTGTTACCGAGGAATGCCCTGCTGTCGATGATCTGAACGTTGCTGATATCACCCACAACTCAGCCGCCTTCAGCTGGGTGGGTGAGCATGAAGCTTACGAACTGGAATACACCAAGGCCCCGACCTACTTTGATTTTGAAGACGGATCGCTGATGGGTTGGACCACTATCGACAGCGATGGTGATGGTAACGACTGGTACCTGGTTTACAATTCCCAAATTGTCGGTCATGAAGAGTCAATGGGCTTTGTGTCTTCTGCCAGTTACAGTGGTGTGGCGCTTACCCCTGACAACTATCTGGTTTCTCCTCAGATGACCTTGGGTGGCAGCTTCAGCTTCTACGCCAATGCTCAGGATGCCGATTGGCCAGAAGAACATTTCGGAGTGGCTGTCTCCACCAATGGCAATACTTCAGCAGCTGACTTCACCACTATCGCTGAATGGGATATGACGGCTAAAGCTGTTGGTGCTTGGTATCTCTTTACCGTGGATTTGAGCGCATACGAAGGAGAAAGAGGTTATGTTGCTATCCGCCACTTTGATTGCTCCGACTGGTTCCGCCTCAATGTTGATGATATCTCCTTTGTTTATGGTGATGCTGAGCCAATGGCAGTCAACTGGATTAGCGTTGACGAGGTCAGTAGTCCATACACCCTTGAGGGCCTGGAGGCCAACACCGACTATTTGGTTCGCGTCCGTGGCGTCTGCGGTGGCTTTGGCGGTGAGTGGGCTACGGCTTCCTTTACGACCTTAGAGGCTCCCACCGATGTTGAACAGGAGCTGACGCTCTCTGTGGGTTGGGGTTGGTTCTCGAGCTACATCGAGTATCCTGCCGATGCCTTGACCATCATGGAAGAGGGCATAGCAGCCGGCTCTGAATCGGGCTTGATCAAGTCGCAGACGCAG